>Ga0302320_10004986_pt1 | contig 29937 bp, 29 predicted proteins | sample Bog_T0_3_FD_202130 | JGI IMG/M metagenome (GOLD analysis project Ga0302320, IMG submission 202130) | Peat permafrost microbial communities from Stordalen Mire near Abisko, Sweden - Bog_T0_3 | ecosystem: Environmental > Terrestrial > Soil > Wetlands > Peat | place: Sweden: Abisko, Stordalen Mire...
GCAGTGTCTACATCCGCTATACAAAACGCCCTCTGCCGCGCGCTATCACCCCGTCCGGCTCAGAAAACAGACTCACGAATCAAAAACGATCCCCCAAAAACGCGCTTCGTGAAATATTGCGGCTAGGACGGCGTTGCGCGTGACTTCGGCCCCTGTGCCCGCGGTCGTCGGGATCGCCATCCACGGCACGGCCGGATTGGGGAGCGGCTGGCCACGGCCGATGACCTCCAGGTAGTCGAGCGGATCGCCGGGGTTGGCGAGGAGGCCGGCCGCGGCCTTTGCGGCGTCGATCGCGCTGCCCCCACCGAACCCGATCACCATTTCGGCTCCCGCCTCCTGGGCGGTCAAGACCGCCGCGCTCACCGTGGCGACAGTGGGTTCGCCGTCGACGGGGAACACCGTGGCTTCGATCCCGGCTTCGGTCAGGAGGCGCTGGAGCCGCTCTGCCCGTCGCGGTGTTCGGCCCGTGACAAGGAGGGAGCGCCGGCCCCAAGGCCTTGCAAGCTTCCCGGCTTCCGCGAGCGTCCCGGCGCCGAAAATGATCCGTGTGGCGGTGGCGAACTCGAAGCGCATGGGAGTCCGAGCCGCCGGTCACCAGCCCGGGTCGTCGGGAAATACGCTGGAGAATCTCACGCTCGTGCGCGGCGCGGCCATCATGGGGGCCACGGCATCGCGCCAGGCGGCATAATGGGCCGTCGCCTTATGAGCGGCCGTGGCGGCCTCCGTGCGGTAGGCCTCGACCAAGACGAAGCACGCGGGGTCGTTGGCCTGCTGGCAAAAATCAAAACGGGCGATCCCCGCTTCCCTAACGCTGGCGCTAGCGTTTGCGATCGTGGCGGCCTTGAAGGCCTCGATATGCTCGGGGTTTACTCGGACGTGGACGTGGATGATCAACATGGGGAGTGCGTTTGGGAGGTGGCGCGCTATCGTTTTCTGGAGAGCCGTGATGCAATCTTCGGTCTGCCAATCCAGAGGCTGGAATTACAACCCATGACGCGCAAAGAATTTCTGGGGAGGGCCGCCGTCGGGCCCATTCCGGGCAGGAGCATGGGTTCGCGAAAACCCCGGGGGCGATTGCGCATTTCTTTGTGCGATCCCTTCGCGACGTCGAATTCCCCGGATTCGCGCGACCGTAGCGTACCCTTTCACTCTGAGACACATCGCACGGATTCAATGGTTAGCCCAAATTGGGAATTGAAGCCTCTGCGCGCGCGGTGCATTCACTGGACTGACCTTCGGCGCCCGGCGCGGCTGGTTCCACCGATCCCTCTTCCATGAAGTTCACAGACGGAAACTGGCTCCTTCAGCCGGGCGTGGTCGCCCACTATCCCGCCGAGGCCCATGATGCCGCCGTCAGCGGCCGCGGCCTGGTCTTCCACGCCCCGGTGCGGCCCATCCGCCACCGGGGCGACACCCTCCAGGGGCCGCTCCTCACGGTGAGGATCGACTCGCCGATGACGGACGTCATCCGCGTCCGGATCGAGCACTTCAGCGGGGCGCCCGACGCGGGGCCGCACATCCCCCTCTTCCCGGAGAAGAAGCCCAAGGTATTGATCAAGGTCACGGAGAAGGAGGCGATCCTGCGCTCGGGGGACCTTTCCGCGCACGTGTGCCGGGGCCAGGCGTGGGGGGTCTCCTTCCAGTCGGGGGGCCGCACGCTCACGTCGAGCGGCGCCCGCGCGATGGGCTACATTGAGTGGCCGGGCCACGGCACCTTCGTCCATGAGCAGCTGGCGCTCGGCGTGGGCGAGTGCGTCTACGGGCTCGGGGAGCGGTTCACCGCGCTCGTGAAGAATGGCCAGGTGGTCGAGAACTGGAACAAGGACGGCGGCACGAGCAGCGACCAGGCCTACAAGTCGGTGCCGTTCTACCTGACGAACCGGGGGTACGGCGTCCTCGTCAACGAGACCGGGCCCGTCTCCTTCGAGGTCGCCTCGGAGAAGCTCGCCCGCGTCCAGTTCAGCGTGGAGGGCCAGAGCCTGGAGTACTTCGTCATCAACGGCCCCGACCCCAGGGCCGTCCTCTCGCGCCTGACGGCGCTCACGGGCCGCCCCGCGCTCCCTCCGGCGTGGTCGTTCGGCCTGTGGCTGACCACCTCCTTCACCACGAGCTACGACGAGAAGACGGCGACCAGCTTCATCGAGGGCATGAAGGCCAGGGACATTCCGCTCAGCGTGTTCCATTTCGACTGCTTCTGGATGCGCGAGTTCGACTGGTGCGACTTCCAGTGGGACTCCCGGGTGTTCCCCGACCCGGCCGGGATGCTGAAGCGGCTCCACGCCCGGGGCCTTAGGATCTGCGTGTGGATAAACCCCTACGTCGGCCAGCGCTCGTCGATCTTCGAGGAGGCCGCCCGGAAGGGCTATCTCCTGAAGCGGGCCGACGGGCGCGTCTGGCAGACGGACCAGTGGCAGCCGGGCATGGGGATCGTGGACTTCACCAACCCGGCCGCGCGCTCCTGGTTCCAGGGCCACCTGAGGCGCCTGGCGCAGATGGGCGTCGACGCGTTCAAGTCGGACTTCGGCGAGCGCATCCCGACCGATGTCGTGTACCATGACGGCTCGGACCCGGTGAAGATGCACAACCACTACGCGGTCCTCTACAACGAGGCGGTGTTCGACCTGCTTGAGCAGGAGCGCGGCAAGGGCGACGCGCTCGTCTTTGCGCGGTCGTCCCACGCGTCGGGCCAGCGCTTTCCGGTCCACTGGGGCGGCGACTGCCACTCGACGTTCGAGTCGATGGCGGAGAGCCTGCGGGGCGGGCTCTCGCTCGGCCTCTGCGGGTTCGGCTTCTGGAGCCACGACATCGGGGGCTTCGAGGGGACGCCGCCGGTCGCCGTGTACAAGCGGTGGATCGCCTTCGGCCTCATGTCGTCGCACAGCCGCCTTCACGGGAGCTCCTCGTACCGCGTGCCGTGGAACTACGACGAGGAGGCGTGCGACGTCCTGCGCCTCTTCACCAAGCTCAAGTGCCGCCTGATGCCGTACTTGTACGCGAAGGCGGTGGAGGCGCATGCGGAGGGGATCCCCGTCATGCGCGCCATGATCCTCGAATTCCCGGGCGACCCGGCGAGCGACACACTCGAGCGCCAGTACATGCTTGGCGACGCGCTGCTCGTGGCGCCCGTCCTCTCCGAGGACGGCGCCGCGGACTTCTACCTGCCGGACGGCGTCTGGAGCCACCTGGTGACCGGGGAGACCCGCCAGGGGGGCCGCTGGCACCGGCAGACCTGCGGATTCCTGGAGATGCCGGTCTACGTGCGGCCCGGCCGCATCGTGGCCCTCGGGTCGACCGACGACCGGCCGGACTATCCCTATGCGGAGGGGGTCACCTTCCGCGTGTGCGCGCTAGCCGACGGCGCGGAGGCCTCGGCGACGGTCCCCGACATGCGCGGCAAGGCCGCGGCGCGGATCACCGTCCGGCGCAAGGGCCGGGGCGTCGAGGCCGTGCTCGAGGGCGTGTCCAAGGGCTGGCGCCTGCAGCTTGGCGGCGTCAAGGCGGTGGAGGGAGTAGAGGGCGGCGCTGCGGAGGGGGACCCTCTGGGCGTGATCATCAGGGCCTCGGCCGGCGCCACCACCCTCCGAGTCAGGCTGCCGGCCGGCGCCTGAGGGGACATGATCCACGACGCCGTCCGCGAACCGGCCGCCGCCGATGCGGCTTGCCGCCGGGGTCGCGGTCGATGAGCCTCTGAAATGCCCCCAGTGCCGAACCCCGTGATGACCCAAGGCCCGAGAAGCGGCGCTCTGGCCTTCGCCTTGGCGACGGCGCTCCTCGTCCTGTGCGGATGCGTGGTGCGCCCGGACGTGTCGATCAGGGTCACCACGGCTGACAACCAGGTCATCGACCTGCCCCTCACGACGGCCCCCGGCCCCGTCGGCGACGGCGTGGTGACCGTCCATTCGCTCCAGGTCGCGCCGTGGGACATGGACAAGGATAGGGGCAAGGCCAAGACGCTCGCCTTCACGTTCGTGGTGCAATTCAAGCCGGGCTCGGTCCCGTCCAGGATCTCAATCGAGGACGTCACGGAGGCGCCGATCCTGCCGATCTACGAGGACAAGGCCCCGAAGCTCGAAAAGAACAACATGTGGGGGGCGGTAAGCAGCCCCATCAGTCCCCACGACGAGCACATCAACTGGCTCCTGACGCTCGACAACAGCGTGCGGGTGTACCGCTTCACGGTGAAGCTGGCGGACGGGTCGACCCATGTGGTCTACAAGTCCGTCTTCCTTTCGGCCCAGATGAAGAACTTCATCCGGTCGACGATCGAGGGCCTATAGGTCCGGCGGGCGCGCCGGGACCGCCGAGGTAAATCCTTGACTATGCGTGGGGAATCACGCCTTTAGACTGTTCACCTTTAGGCCCATATTGAACACCGTGATGTCCCAGTCCCCGAGGACGAGAACCCGCCGCAGCGATGCCTGACAACGATGCGATAGAAGTCGAGGGCAAGGTCGTGGCCGTGCTGCCGGGGACAATGTTCAAGGTCGAGCTGCTCAAGAGCCCGGGCCATGTAGTCCTGGCGCACATCTCCGGGAAACTCCGGAAGAATTTCATCAAGATCGCGGCGGGGGACACGGTGAAGATGGAGATGAGCCCCTACGACCTTGAGAAGGCCCGGATCACGTTCCGGATGAAGGAGCAGGGCGGCGCCCCGGCCCCTCCGCCCCGCCGCCGCTACTGAGGCGGGCCGGCCGGCCCCATGCAGGCAAGCGCATTTGCGTCCGACATCGACGCATACCTCGCGTACCTTGACCTGGAGCGAGGCCTCTCGCGCAACACCCGCGAGGGCTACCAGCGCGACCTGGAGCAGTGCGCCGCATTCGTGGCTCGCGAGGGCGCGGCCGACTGGCGCCGAGTCAGCGCCGAGCAGGCCGGCGCCTGGGTCCGGTCGCTCAGCCGCGGGGCCCCGTCCAGCCAGGCGCGCAAGCTGACCGCGCTCAGGATGTTCGCGAGGTTCATGGTCAGGGAGGGCCTCAGGCCCGACGACTTCACCGAGCTCCTGTCGGGCCCCAAGCTCGTGCGGCGGCTTCCCGGCACGCTTTCACCCGAGGAGGTCGGCCGCCTCCTCGCCTCGCCCTCCGGGGGCGACCCGGCGTCCCTTCGCGACCGCGCCCTCCTCGAGTTCTTCTATTCGAGCGGGCTGCGGGTCTCGGAGCTTGCGGCGCTCACGCTCCAGCAGGTCGACCTGAAGAACGGGTTCGCCCGGGTCTTTGGCAAGGGGTCGAAGGAGCGCGTCGTCCCCATGGGGGCCCGTGCGAGGGACGCCGTCGGGGCGTGGATCGACTCCGGGCGCCCCCATTTCGTCAAGGCGCGCACGAGGAGCGAGCTCTTCCTGAGCAGCCGCGGAACCTCGCTCTCGAGGGTGGCCCTGTGGGCGATCGTCAAGAAGCACGCGAAGCGGGCCGGGATTGCGAAGACGGTGAAGCCCCACCTCCTGCGCCACTCCTTCGCGACCCACCTGCTCTCCGGCGGCGCCGACCTGCGCTCGATCCAGGAAATGCTGGGGCACGCCAGCATCTCGACGACGCAGATCTACACCGCGGTGGGGGGCAGGCGCCTGCAGGACGAGCACGCCCGGTTTCACCCGCGGAACCGCGAAAAATGATGCGGATAGTGGGCCAAAAACCTTGACCGTTTGGGGATTCAAGGCGTGATCGTTTTCCTTTAACGGTCCGTGAAGATCAAAGTATTCGTCACACCCAAGAGGAACGTCCTGGACCCGCAGGGAGTCGCGGTCGGCCACGCCCTGGAGAGCCTCGGGCTGGCGGGACTCAAGGGCGCCCGGGTCGGCAAGGTGATCGAACTGGAGGTCGAGGGCGCCGACACCCCGCTCTTCCGCTCGCAGCTCGACAAGCTCTGCCGCGATCTCCTGAGCAATCCGGTGATCGAGGACTACCACTACGAGATCCTGGGCAGCTGAGCATGGCGCCATGAACATCGCGGTGCTGCAGTTCCCCGGCTCGAATTGCGACCAGGACGCGTTTCAGCTCTTCGCGAGCGGCCTTGGGCTGCCCACCCGGTTCGTCTGGCACAAGGAGACGGGGCTCGGCGAGGCCGACCTCGTCGTGGTCCCCGGGGGCTTCGCGTATGGCGACTACCTGCGGTGCGGCGCGATCGCGCGGTTCTCGCCGGTCATGGGCGCCGTCCGCGAGTACGCCGAGAAGGGGGGCCTCGTCCTCGGCATCTGCAACGGCTTCCAGATCCTGTGCGAGGCGGGCATGCTTCCGGGCGCCCTGATCCGCAACAGCTCGCTCGAGTACCGCTGCCTGACCTGCGACCTCGTGGTGGAGGACGCCGGCGCTGCCTTCAACCCGCGCACGCTCGGCAAGCGGATCCGTCTGCCGATTGGTCACGGCGAGGGCAACTACCGGATCGACGAGGCGGGCAAGGCGCGGCTCGAGGCGAACCACCAGATCCTCCTGCGGTACCTGGACAACCCGAACGGCTCCCTGGACGGGATCGCGGGCGTCCGCAACGAGGCGGGCAACGTGTTCGGCATGATGCCCCATCCGGACCGCGCCTTCGAGAGATTTCATCCCAGCACCGACGGCTTGGCCGTGGCGCGGGCGGTCCTGTCGGTCCGGTTCCCCGAGGTGATCCGCAAAACGGCATGAAGCGAGCCTCGCTTGCGCCCAACCCGGACCCGGTCCTCAACCAGCCCATCACGCCCGAGCTGGTGAAGAAGCACGGGCTGCTCCCGGACGAGTACGAGCAGATCCGCCGGCACCTGGGAGGCGATCCGACGCTCACGGAGCTCGGGATCTTCTCGGTCATGTGGTCGGAGCACTGCTCCTACAAGAACACGAGGCCGCTCCTGAAGGGATTCCCGACCGAGAAGCGGGGGGCCACCGAGCATTTCGGGCGGGTGCTCGTGAAGGCGGGCGAGGAGAACGCGGGCATCATCGACGTGGGCGACGGCTGGGCGATTGCCTTCAAGATCGAGTCCCACAACCACCCGAGCGCCATCGAGCCGTTCGAGGGCGCCGCCACGGGCGTCGGGGGGATCATACGGGACATCTTCACGATGGGCGCACGGCCTGTCCTCCTCACGAACTCGCTGCGCTTCGGGGAGCTGGAGACCCCCGCGACCCGGCGGCTGCTCAGGGGCGTCGTGGCGGGCATCGCGCACTACGGCAACTGCGTCGGCGTGCCCACCGTCGCCGGGGACGTCTACTTTGACCGCTCGTACGAGGGGAACCCCCTGGTGAACGCGCTCTGCCTCGGCACGCTCCGCCACGAGCAGATCCGCCGCGGCAAGGCCACCGGGCTCGGAAACCCCGTCTACTACGTCGGCGCGGCGACGGGGCGCGACGGCCTGGGCGGCGCCTCCTTCGCCTCCAAGGAGCTGAGCGCCGAGAGCGCGTCGGACCGTCCCGCCGTGCAGAAGGGAGACCCCTTCATGGAGAAGCTCCTGATCGAGGCCTGCCTCGAGATGATGGCCGTCCCCGGCCTCGTCGTCGGGATACAGGACATGGGGGCGGCGGGGCTCACGTGCTCGACGTGCGAGACTGCGAGCCGCGGCGGGGCCGGGATCGAGATCGAGCTCGACCGGGTGCCGCAGCGCGAGCCCGGCATGAATTCCTACGAGATCATGCTCTCCGAATCGCAGGAGCGGATGCTGGTCATCGTCGAGAAGGGCCGCGAGCGCGAGATCGAGGAGGTGTTCGCAAAGTGGGACCTCCACGCCTCGCACGTCGGGAGCGTGACGGACACCGGCCGCATGGTGGTGCGCCAGCACGGCGTCGTTGTCGCCGACATCCCCGCCTCGGCCCTCACGGACAACGCTCCCGTGTACCAGCGGGAGGCCCGTAGGCCCGCGTACCTCGACGCCACGTCGGGTTGGACGCCGGAGGGGGACGCGCTTCCCGACCTGGACCTCGGCGGGGCGAGGGCGGCGCTTGCGAGGCTCCTCGCGCATCCCACCATCGCCGCGAAGCGGTGGATCACCCGGCAGTACGACCACATGGTCCAGCACGGGACGGTCGTCGTGCCCGGCAGCGACGCAGGCGTCGTGCGCCTCAGGCTCGGGTCCAGTGAGAAGTTCATCGCCATCAGCAACGACTGCAACGGGAGGTACTGCTACCTGAACCCCCGGCGGGGCGCGCAGATCGCCATGGTCGAGTGCCTGCGCAACCTGGTGTGCGCGGGCGCCACGCCGCTCGCGATGACGGACAACCTCAACTTCGGCAACCCATACAAGCCCGAGACCTTCTACCAGCTGAAGGAGTGCGTGGCCGGGCTCGCCGAGGCCTGCCGCTTCTTCGATGTGCCGGTGGTGGGCGGGAACGTCTCCCTCTACAACGAGTCGCCGGAGGGGGCGATCGACCCGACGCCCACGGTTTCCATCGTGGGCTTCATCGAGAGCGAGGCCCACGTCACGCGCCAGTTCGCCCGCGAGGCCGGGGCGAGCGTGATCCTTCTCGGCGGGGCCCCGACCGAGCTCGGCGGCAGCCAGTTCCTTGGCCTCATCCACGGTAGGAAGACGGGCGACGCGCCCGAGGTGGACTTCGCTGCGGAGCAGAGGCTCCAGGGGCTCCTGCTCGCCCAGATCAAGGCCGGTCGCGTCCGCTCCGCCCACGACCTGAGCGAGGGCGGCCTCCTGGTGTGCGCAAGCGAGATGCTCTTTGGCCCGGAGCAGCTCGGCGCCTCGCTCGACCTCTGCGCCCTGCCCGCGCCCCGCCTCGACGCCCTCCTGTTCGGCGAGAGCCAGGGCCGGGTCATGGTCTCGGTCGCGCCCGCGGACGCGGCCCTTGTGGTCCGCGCGGCCGCGGAGGCCGGCGTGCCCGCGGACGCCGTCGGGTCGGTCACGGCGGGGGATGCGCTCACGGTGAAGACCGCGAGGGGGACCCTCGAGTGGTCCGTCTCGGGATTGCGCGCCGGCTGGGAATCGAGCATAGAGGGCGCGATGAAGCGTCCGGGTATCGGCTGAAGCGCCATGAGCGATTTCGTTTCCCACGAATGCGGGGTGGCCCTGGTGCGGCTCCTGAAGCCGCTTTCGTACTACGAGGAGAAGTACGGGACGCCGCTCTGGGGCTTCACGAAGCTCTTCCTCCTGATGGAGAAGCAGCACAACCGGGGGCAGGACGGCGCCGGTGTGGCCTGCGTGAAGCTGGACGTGCCCGCGGGCGAGCCGTTCATGTTCCGGGAGAGGAACGTCAAGTCCAACCCGCTCGACAGGATCTTCAAGAACCTCCTCGGACAGTACAACGATATGGTCGCGTCGGGCGTGATCCACCCGGAGTTCCCGGACACGGTCAAGAAGCACTTCGACTTCGGCGGAGAGCTCTTCCTCGGCCACCTGCGCTACGGCACCAGCGGCGGGTACAACCTGAGCGCCTGCCACCCGTACTTCCGGCGCAGCCCGTGGGCCACGCGCAACCTCGCCTTGTGCGGGAACTTCAACCTGACGAACACGGCGGAGCTGAACCAGTCGCTGATCGGCATCGGCCAGCACCCCGTGTTTGCCACGGACACGCAGGCGATCCTGGAGAAGATCGGCTTCTTCCTCGACGAGGAGCACGAGGACATCTACCGGTACCTGAGGACGCGCGACCTGACCGGCGCGGAGCTCTCCCGCAGGATCAGCGAGGAGCTCGACCTCACGCGGGTCCTGTCCCGGGCCTCGCAGAACTGGGACGGCGGCTACGTCCTGTGCGGCGTCGTCGGCAACGGCGACGCGTTTGTCGCGCGCGACCCCTCGGGCATCCGGCCCTGCCACTGGTTCCAGAACGACGAGGTCGTCGCCTTCGCCTCGGAGAGGGCCCCGCTCATGACCGTGTTCGACCTGGCGGCGGCCGAGGTGAAGGAGGTCCAGCCGGGCCACGCGGTCGTGATCAAGCGCCGCGGCACGATCTCGGAGCAGTCCTTCACGCCGGCGCTCACGCGGGCGTCGTGCTCGTTCGAGCGCATCTACTTCTCGCGGGGCAACGACGTCGACATCTACCGGGAGCGCCAGGCGCTCGGCGGCAAGCTGGCCCCGCAGGTGATCAAGGCGATCGACCACAACTGGGCCGACACGGTCCTAAGCTTCATCCCCAACACGGCCGAGGTCGCCTACTACGGGCTCATGTCGGCGCTGCGGTCGGTGCGGCGCGCCGAGGTGAAGGAGGCCATCCTGAAGGCGAGCCGCGAGGGCGCGCTCACCGAGGCGCTCGTCGACGAGCTCGTCCTCAGGAACTGGCCGCACGGCGAGAAGGTCGTCAGCAAGGACATCAAAATCCGGACCTTCATCGGGCAGGAGTCCATGCGCAACCAGCTCGCGAGCCACGTGTACGACATCACCTACGGGTCCGTGCGCGCCGGCGTGGACAACTTGGTGTGCGTCGACGACTCCATCGTGCGCGGGACGACGCTCAGGCGCTCGATCCTGCGGATCCTCGCCCGGCTCAACCCCCGCAAGATCATCATTGTCTCGACGGCGCCGCAGATCCGCTACCCCGACTGCTACGGGATTGACATGTCGGAGATCGGGAAGTTTGTCGCGTTCGAGGCCGTCGTCGACCTGCTGAAGGGGAGCGGGCGCTCCGAATTGCTTGCGGACGTCTACCGGGCGTGCCGCGAGGAGGTCGCGAAGAAGGGGACGGTCAACCACGTGCGCAGGCTCTACGAGCCATTCACGGCGGAGGAGATCTCGGCGCGGATCGCGAGCCTGGTGAGGCCCCCGAAGATCGAGTGGAAGGGCGAGATCGAAATCATCTTCCAGACGATCGAGAACCTCCGGGCGGCCGTCCCGAACCACACGGGCGACTGGTACTTCTCGGGCCACTATCCGACGCCGGGCGGATACCGGGTCGTGAACCAGGCCTACGTGAACTACTACGAGAAGTACGAGGGACGGTCCTACTAGCCGCGCCCATGTCGCTCTCCTACGAATCCTCCGGGGTCAGGTACGGCCCACTCGACGCGTTCAAGCGGGCCTGCCAGAAGGCGGCGCTTACGACGACCGACCTTCTGGCCGGCCACGGCTTCCGGGAGCCCGCAACGGTCCGGGGCGAGAGCGCGTACCTGATCGAGGCCGCCGACCAGTTCCTGGCGCACGTCGAGGAGGGGCTGGGGACCAAGAACCTTGTCGCGGACGCCGTGCAGGCGCAGAGCGGCCGGTGCCATTACCGGGCGATCGGGATCGACACGGTGGCCACGATCGCGAACGACCTGGTCACCTGCGGGGCGCTGCCGATCGCCGTCGCAATGCACGCCGCGGTGGGGAGCTCCGACTGGTTTGCGGACGAGCACAGGTCCCAGGAGCTCGTGAAGGGCTTCGCCGAGGGCTGCCGCTCCGCCGGGGCCGTGTGGGGTGGGGGGGAGACCCCCGCGCTGCGGGGCCTCGTCGAGCCCGGGGCGATCGTCCTCGCCGGCTCGGCCATCGGGAGGATCTCGCCCAAGTCCCTGCGGATCGTCGGGGACGTGCGGGATGGCGACGCGATCGTCTTCCTCGCCTCCTCCGGCGTGCAGACCAACGGGCTCACGCTCTGCAGGAAGATAGCCGAGAGCCTGCCGGGCCGCTATTCCACGCGCATCGAGGGCGGCGCCACGCTCGGCGAGGCGCTTCTCGCCCCGTCGACGCTCTACGTCGCGTTTGTCAGGGAGTGCCAGCGCAGAGGCGTGCGGATCAACTACGCCGCGCACGTGACGGGTCACGGCTGGCGCAAGCTGATGAGGCTCGAGGAGCCCTTTGTCTACGAGATCACGGACCCGCGCCCGCAGCCCGCGATCTTCAGGTTCCTCATGGAGGCGGGCCCGGTCGACCCGCGGGAGGCGTACGCGACGTTCAACATGGGGATCGGGTTTGCGGTCTACGTGGCGCCGGACGCCGCGGGCGCCGCGCTCGACGCCGCGCGCTCGACCGGCTACGACGCCTGGGTCGCCGGCAGGGTGCGCAGGGACGGCGGCCGAAAGGCGGTGTCGATACCCTCGCTGGGACTGCAATTTGAGGGCGACACGCTGCAGGTGAGGTGACGTCACCGGGTTAGGAAGTGACGATTCAATGGCAAACGGGTGGCGGACCCGGAAATTTCCCGCCCTTTTGCGTTTTGGCGTTGCAAATGCTACCGTTTCCGGGAGTCCGTGGGGCCGATCGTACCCAGGGTAATCCATCGTCTCATATGAAAAAGAACACCAAGAAAGAAAAGACGCCCGCCCCGGCGACCAAGCTAACAGCGCACGCCCCAGCGCGCAAATCCACCGTTGCTCCGAAGATCAAGAAGCCGGCCGCCCCGCTGCCGGTCGTTCCCGCAGCCGTCGCCAAGCCGAAGGGTATCCGAGTTGAGATCACGGCCAAGGTCGACGTCGGCTTTGGCAACGCCCTGTACATCCGCGGCGACGGCGCAGGCCTCACCTGGAACCAGGGAACGCTGCTCAGTTGCGCGGCAAACGACACCTGGAGGATCGTGCTTCCCAGCGTCGACAAGCCGCTCGCGTTCAAGCTCGTATTGAACGACGAGGTCTGGAGCACGGGCGACGACTACAACGCCGCTCCCGGCGACACGGTCACGGTCACGCCCGCCTTCTGACCGGGGCGGGAGCGCGGTCGGGATTCAGTTCGACGAGCCGCCGGCCCAGCTGGCGGGCGGCCTCGTCGCGCTCGTCCAGGGCCGCCGTCCCGAAGGCCTCGAAGCGCATGTGGACCTTCGAGAAGGGACGCGGGATGTGGAAACCGTCCCAGCTGGCGAGCCGCCACGACGATTCGAAGTCCATCCCCACCAGGACGACGCGGCAGCGCGTCCTGCGCGCGACGATGAGGGCGCCGGGCTTCATCTCATAGACCGGGCCCTTGGGACCGTCGGGCGTGATGCCCACGTCGAATCCCGACTGGAGCACGTCGACGAGGGCGCTTGCGGCCTCGTGCCCCTGGCGGTTCGATGAGCCCCGCACCGCCCGCAGGCCCACCGCCGCGAAGAAGGCGGCGAGCCACGAGCCGTCGCGGCTTCCGCTGATGAGACTGTAGAGGGGGCGGCCCTTGCGGAACCGGTGGATGATCTCGGCCGCCAGAAAGAGCCGGTTGTGCCAGAGGATGAAGGTCGTGGGTTCGCCCTGGAATTCGACGACCCTGCGGTCCTCCTCGGAGACGCAGATCGTCACGGTCGTCCACCAAAGCCGGACGACCGCAGCCAGGGGCCAGACGGCGGCGCGCCGCCACAGCGGGACCCGGTGCACTTGCCTTTCGGAGGGTGTGTTCAAGCGCCGCTCTTGTCTCCCAAATGACGCGTGCCTGTCGAGCCGCATTGACGGATAGGGGATTTGTGGGCACCGAACCAGACATGCTGGCTCCCTGTCCCCATCTTCCGCCGCCAAGGCCGGGACTTGACTGGCGCACGCTCAACGCGTTCGGCGCAGGCGACCGCGGGGAGCGCTTCTACGGCGCCTGCCTCGAATACGGGCAGGCGCTCTGGCAGCGAAGGCACGCGGCGCGGGCGATCCTCTGCCTCGACCGGGCGATGGGGACCGACCTGAAGGGCGACGAGCCCGTCCTTTCGGCGTGGCCGATGCCCTACGCGGCCATGGCCTGGCTCATGAGTCACACCCCGAGGGATGTCTTCATCGGCAATCCCCGGGTCCACTTCCAGCACTACGCCGGCCGCATGAACGATCCCCGCAGAGAGCAGCGCCGGTGGAGGGCCTGGGCCAGCTGGGCGATTGCGCGCAAGGTGATGCCCGGGTTGCCCGGCGATCCGAGGCACGTCGTGGACGAGCCGTCCCTCGACGAGATCAGTGCCCGCCTGAAGCGACACGGAATCCCCGGCGAGGCCGGGCTCTGGCACGAGGCCCTTTCCGGAGTGAGGCAGCCGGCGGGGAAAGTGGCGTCCCCGGCGTGACTCGAACACGCGACCATCTGATTAGAAATCAGATGCTCTATCCAGCTGAGCTACGGGGACTCGATACCGCTTTTTTGGCATAACCGGATTCGAGTTTCAATCCGTCATTCCCCAATGGCCGGTTCACCTTGGGCGGTGCGCCGTCTCCACGCGCGAAAGAATCCGTTGCACCTGAGGCATATCCGGGACCTCTGGGGTGCGGCAGGGAAGGCAGAGTCTTGGAATTACCTCTTGACCGATCTTGATGTCCTCCGGAAAATGACCGTTCTTTCCCATCAAGGGGTGGTAGCTCAGTTGGTTAGAGCGTCTGCCTGTCACGCAGAAGGTCGCGGGTTCGAGTCCCGTCCATCCCGCCATTCGAAAGCCCTTCCCACGAGGTAAATGGAGAAGACGTCTTGGCTGCCGTTTCCACGATGCGGGAAAAAGACGAGCCACCAAAGAGCCACCAGGAATTGAGCGGGTTGTGAACACGCAACTCAGCGATGGGCGCGATCCGGCACCGATTGCCTTGACGGTTAGCGAGGTAAACTTTCATAGAAGGGGCATGAGTCACCCTTGCGTACCTCCGGTGCCAATGGAATTGTGGCGGTCAGTACTGCAAGCGGCGCTCGCTTTCCGCCAGGACGAGCCATGGCTTTGGATGAACGATGCCGACGCGAGCGTATACCTGGACGGCACAGGCAATCCATGGGTTGCGTGCGTTTTGGGGAATGCCGGGCAGGTGTACGGACTTTGCCTCTACCGCGGAGAGGGCGGATTGCGGCTTTTTCGGCAGATGAGCCGTGCGAGCCCATTGTCGGATCCCGCGAGCTTCGAGCACTCCCATGACGCGATCACAGTCTGGTTCGGCCCAAAGAAGGATTTGGACGAGGTCCAGGTGGATCGCTATCGCAAACTTGGATATGCGGGCCGGAAGGGCGACCGGATGGCTTGGCCCGACGTGCGTAGCCACCGGCCCGGGTATTTCGCATGGCATCCGGAAGAGTCCGAAGTGAAAGCGCTGGCGGAAGCGCTTCCACAAGTGCTTGGCTTCACCAGACTGTTCCGAACCCGGCTCGATGTTTACGACTTTCATGGGGAGGACGACCTGCCGCTGTTGCCCGCTTCGGGGCAGCCGGTGTCTTGGAAGACGGTGGAGTGGCGGACTTGGGCCACGCCAGCAGAACCGAAGGTCGGGCCTGCGCTCGCGGTCGACGAAGACTCCGGGGACTTTCGGGCGCTGGCCCGATTGCCTTTGTCCTACGAACTCGAACTAGAGTGCGACCTGCGGTTCATGCCCGAACCGGTGATGGATGGTGGGCGCCCATACTACCCGCGCGGCGCTTGCGTGATTCGCGGCACAGATGCTTTTTGCTGCGGCATGGAACTGCTGCGCCCGAATGACGACGGCGCGGCTGTGGCGGCCGCGGTGCTGACCAAAGCGATGCGTCAACTGGGGACGCGGGCGCGACGGATCGCGGTCAGACGGCAGGAATTGTGGAAACGGCTGTTGCCTTGGGCACAGGCGCTCAACATCGAATTGCAGCAACAGAGGCGGCTACATGCGGTGGAAACGATGTGGACGGCGTTGGAGGAATACCATAGCCGGGGAAGCCGCCGCCGCCGGTGACATCGAACACATCCGCGACTGGGCGGAGGGAATAGAAGGGGGCACACAATCCGCAGCCGACTCGGATGCAAAAGGCTATGCCGTTGTCTAGCCAGGCGGCTCCGCACCCGTAGTTGCGGGCTTTTGAACGCCAGAAACGGTGACACTTTCCAGCGCCAATTTTGGAATTGTGTAGCGAATTTTCGGCCCGCGAATCGGAGATTACTGACTCCGACGGGAGGCAATTGGCACGGTTCATTCATCAGCCGAAGACGCGTTGGCTACCGATGCCGGTACGATTGGTCCACTTGGGTCTATCTATTACCTCGCTCTCATGATTTTGCTTTATGTTCCTGTAAAGGCATGTTTTCGTCGCAACCGCAATAGCCATTATGAGGAACATTAAACCTATACGCACCGAACACGACCTGGCCGTCGCCGTGGCGGAAACGCTCCCCAGCGACAAGGACTTGTCGTGGCGGGTGATACCCGCCGAGTCCCTGGCCGATAAGACACGAGCTGATGCGGTTGTGCATCTGAAAATCGGCGGCAAAGACATCTCCTTTCTCGCGGAATTCAAACTGAAGCCGACCGCGGACCTTATCGAAACTCTGGGACATCGAGCATCTCCTCGCGATCATCCCTGGCTGTTGGTTACCCCGCGTCTCAGCGAACGCTTCGTGGAGCTGTGCAGGAAGTCCGGCGTGGCTTGCCTTGACCTAAACGGCCGGGTGTGGATTCGTCGGGGGTCCGTGCTTGTGGACCGGTCGCCCCAGGCCGGCCGTGAGTCGATCATCGCGACTCCGCCCGAGCCTGACCTAGTCGCGAACAAGAGTTCGCGTGTGCTCCGTGCTCTTCTTTCACCCCAAAGGCAATGGAACCAAGCGGAGCTGGCGAAGGCAACCGGGGTAAGCCGGCCCTTGCTTTCAAGGCTCCTGGAGACGTTGAGGCAACAAGGTTACGTCCGTAGAGAAGGCAACCCGCGCGGAGGCACTTGGATTTTGGCGCAGGCTGATGCGCTGCTCGACGAATGGGCACGCCGGGATGCGTGGTCGCGGCGGACTGTGGTACAGCAGTTTTCCATCCTGGTGCCGACATTGGAGGCAGCTGCAACGCAGCTCTCGACGGCATTCAGATCCTCCCGCTTTGCGTTTACCCAATGGTATGCCGCCCAGCTTCGCCATCCCTACACAGAATCGCCGGTATTGTCTGTCTACGTCGATGAGATTCCCTCGGCCGACCTCCTCAAATCGCTGAATGCTCGGGAAGTCGTTTCCGGAGGCCGCCTCTGGCTGATTCGCCCGCGGGACGAAGGCGTATTTCAATTCACACAAACGGTTGATGGCTTGCCCCTCGTTTCTGACGCTCAAATTTATCTCGACCTCCTCCAGGTCGGACAACGTGGGCCCGATGCGGCCGACGCTCTTCGCTACTGGGAAAATTTTCGCTTATGAAATATTCCCGTTATCAGGACTATTCGGGAGACTTAACAGCATTGACTGAACGTGTTCTCCTAACCGCGTGGCCGGCGCTTTCGGATTATCACAGCGAACTTGTCCTCGTGGGTGGGTTGGTGCCAAGGCATCTTTGTCGGTCGCAGCCGCTGGTGCTTCCCGCGGTTACAATGGACGTTGATCTCGGTATCGCGCTGGGGGCAAGCGCTGGGCAATATGGGACGCTCTCCTCGCACCTTGAAGGCCTTGGTTTCAAGAATGTGGATAATCGATTCCTGAAACGTGTGGACGATCGCACGGGCATACACCTTGATTTTCTTACGGAAGTGCCAGGAAGAGCCAAAGGCACAGTGATGGTGGACGATGTCCCCACCTCGGTCTTTCGAGGGATTGAGCGCGCGCTGGCGGTCAATCGTGAGTGTGAGGTTTCTGGCACGGACCTCTACGGTGCTCAGCAACGCTGCCAAATCCGAGTTTGCGAGGTCGGTCCCTACCTAGTCTTAAAGCTGATCGCCTTTGGTAGCCGTGTTCTGCCAAAGGATGCTTTCGACCTTCATCAGATGGCGCTCCACTACGATGGCGGTTCGGCTGCAGCGATAGCGGCATTCGCTGCAGAGCATAGAGTAAACTCTGGATTTGACGCTGCCCGGGCGGCGCTCGCTGAACATTTCACTGACGTGGACCGGAACGGTCCATTGAGGGGTGCAGCGTTCGTATTTGGCGACAATCCAGCAGCAACTGCGGCCGACGACAGCTTGCGCTTCAGGCAGGAGCTCGTGAATTTTGGGCGTGCCCTGCTAGAAGCGACGTGAATTGAGGCCTCTTCGCACGAATGAATCAGCAGAAGATTTTTTCGTGAGACCAACCTTGAGGAACGAATTAATGGTCAAGAAAGAGCCACCAAAGAGCCACTAAATGTAGAGAGCTAAACTTCCCCAGAGGGAGAGCTCCCTGGAAGGTCGCGGGTTCGAGTCCCGTCCATCCCGCCATTTTAAGTCTGGTTCAAAAACCAAAGTCTCTGAGAGGCTGGCCGAGATTGAACTACCTGAGCATTCAAGCACGTTGCGCGCAGTCGCCGGCCTACGATCTCCGGGCGCTTGACAATCTCTATCAGTCAGACAATCTGATTGGCATGGAAACGACCCTCACAGACTTTCAGCGGAATTTCAGCGCAGCACGTGCTGCTGCCGACCGCGGCGAGACGATCAAGGTGAAATCGGCCGAAGTGGTGTATGTTTTCGCCCGCCAGAACGAGCACCCCGCCCGGCCCTTTGCCGATTTGGAGCATCTCTTCGGCGTCGTGCGCCAGCCTCGACGCAGCGAAACCCCGCATGAATCCATCCGCCATCGCCTTAAAACGCGTCGTGCTTGTTGACACCGGTCCGCTTGTGGCGGCAATCGATGCGGGCGATTTACACCACGCCTGGGCGAAGGCCACGTTGCCGAAGTTGACGGGCAAATTGCTTACGTGCGAAGCGGTGGCAAGCGAAGCGGCGCATCTTCTTGACAACGATCCCGCGGCGATGGCCTCACTTCATGGGTTTCTGGGACGCATGGAAATTGTGCCCGTCCTTCGCGACGAACTAGACAAGGTATTTGCGCGGCTCAAGCGCTATGCCCCTCGGATGGACTTGGCCGACGGTTGCCTTGTGGCGCTGGCCGCGCGCGATGCCGATGCGGTCGTGCTCACAACTGACACGCGGGACTTCTCTACCTACCGGGTTCCGTTCGCCTCGCCGGAGGGACTTTTTGCGGACAAATGAGGTGGCTTGCCAGCGGCAGGAATAACTCTTTGGCCAGAATGAGCCACTGACGAGCCACTAAACCGGTGTCTTATCTGGCTGCCCTTCCACGCGAGATGCCAAATAAGTGATGGGCGGTCGCCGATGTTGATCGAATCTGCTTCAAACCCACCCTTCGCCTCGCAACATTTTCTCACGGGCAGCGTTCACCTGAGACCTAATGTAAGGAGCATCCGTGCGAAGCCGAAAGACCCAAGCCAACAGCGAATATACCCGAAGAATTGATCGGGTCATCGACTACCTTCGCGGGAATCTGGATCGCCCGGTGAAACTAAAGGAACTGGCGAAAGTCGCTTGCTTCTCGGAATTTCATTTTCATCGGATCTTCGGTGCGGTTGCAGGGGAAACCCTGAAGAGTTTTGCGACCCGACTTCGTCTCGAAAAGGCGGCCCGGCTGCTGCGTTTTTCCAACCAAAGTTTGACCGACATCGCCCTTGAGTGCGGCTTTTCATCCTCGGCTACGTTTTCGCGCGCCTTCCGATCCGTCTACGACACTTCGCCCAGTCAGTTTCGCAAAACCGGCGAAATCAAAAAGCGCAAGATTCGCAAAGCAATCTACACGGGACAGGACTATGTTCTCCCCATGAGCGCTGCAGAAAAGAAAGCGGCTTTCCCCGTGAGGCTGATCGACCTTCCCGAAAGGCACGTCGCCTATATACGGGTGACCGATGCCTTCGAAATGGATCGGGTCCTCGCCGCCTTCAAGACGATGGTCGCATGGGCCAAATCCCGGGAGATTTTTTCGCGAGGAATGCTCTTCGGCATGACCGTGGACGATCCTGACGTGACGCCCAAGCACCTTTATCGCTATGAAGTCTGTCTGGCGACGGAGTCTCCGTTTGAGTGCGCGGAAGGCATGTCGAAATTAAGACTGCCAGCCATGCGCTACGCTGCTACCAGGGTTTCCGGCGATATCCGCAAGGTCGCGACGGCATGGGACTACATGATCCGGAGTTGGCTAATCCAGAGTGCCTTCGAGCCGGAGCATGCGCCCGCACTGGAGGTCTTCATGGACAAGGAAAACGCTACGGATTGGTCGCATTTTGAATTGGAGCTATGCCTGCCGATTCGGAAATTGGCGGCGATGAGACGTTAATTTGAAATTTATGATGAAGATTCCGTCCACATTAATGCGAAAGTCCTGTCTTCTGATCCCGCTGATTATTCTTTCGGTGTCGGCGCTCGCCGAATCGCCGGCGACGAAAATCCTATATGTTGGCGCGATCTCGATCAACCCCTGCCAGGATGCCAAGGTTCTGGCCGACTGGTATGCGCGGTTGGGAATCGAGACCAAGGAAATCAAAGGGGGATATTACGCCAAACTCGAGACCACCGCCGGGACGCTGGCCTTTGCCATCCATCCCCAAAAGGCGGATGCACCGAAGAAATCTTCCGCGAGTGTTTCCGTTGTGTTTCGCGTCGATAATTTCGAGGCGAGCCTGTCGTCCCTGAAGGCGAAAGGACTCTCACCCGAATCGACCGAAATAGATCAGTTCGGGCAGTTTGCGCACTTTCATGATCCGGACGGCAACGAAGTTACCCTCTGGGGAAAATGATAATCCCGGACGGGTCGAGTGACCTCCAGGCCTCTGCTTCACCCACGACCGCCCTATTCTCACTCTGGTTAGCTGCTCCTGCCGCCGCCCTGCCCCTACGAGACGCAGCGACGCACCCGGAAAACCTTTAATCGTTATGAATCCCACGACACCAGACCAATACCTCGCTAGCCTCCCCGCCGACCGCCGCGCCTCGGTGCTCGCGGTCCACGCCGCGATTCGCAAAGCCGTGCCCAAACTCACCGTCGAAATCATGATGGGGATGGGTTCGCCCGTCATCGGTTACGGCAAGTATCACTACAAGTCTGCCAGCGGCCGCGAGGGCGACTGGTTCTTAATCGGACTCTGCGCGGGAAAGAACCACTACAGCCTCCACATCTGCGCAGCCGACAAGGGCGGTTACCTCGTAGAACAGAATGCCGCCAAACTTGGCAAGGTGAAGACCGGCCGCAGTTGCATCAACTTCAAGAAACTCGAGGACCTGGAGCTCGGCGCCGCGATGGCGCTCGTGAAGCAGGCCGTGAAGTCTGGCGGCCTGAACAGAGAGGGGTAGGCCCAAGCAAGTGTCGCCTGATGGGGACATGCTCGACATCGGCTACCAGTAGAGCTTCGACGTACAAGCTCACGCCTGCTGAACGGGAGACTATGGATTGGCCTTAGGGCACGCCGCTCAAGTGCGTTACGAAGAAGGGGCACCCAAGTGGAAAATGGAGAAAAGAGAGCCACTGAAAAGCCACCAAAACACGTGTTAACCATAATCCCGTTGGGAGAGAACGCAGAAGGTCGCGGGTTCGAGTCCCGTCCATCCCTGTGAATTGCGGACTACACCTCCCCGCGCGTTGCCTCAAAATCACTCACGCGCTTCTTGACCGAAACCGCGCAGAATTTTGCCCCATTGGGACGAGCTTGTCCTTTCGGGCAGCTCGAGTCGAGATCCCGAACCCAATCCCTCTGCCTCTGGACGATCGCCAGCTGGTACTCGCCATCGAAGGAAGTCCGATGCGTAAAGTTCTGGCTAAAAAGCTACTTAGGCTTGCAACTGCAACCTTTTTTTCAACTGCAGCCTTGCGCGGTAGAGGCGGTTCTCAACCGCCTTCGCTGTGCAATCAAGCACCGTGGCAATCTCTGCCACCGATTGCCCTTCGTATTCAAAAAGGACAAGGGCCGTACGCAACTCAAGTGGCAGCGCAGCGACTTCGGATTGAACCGTGGCAATCTCCTCCTGCCGCAGCGCCGTTTGAGATGCCGGCTCGCCAGTCCGAGTTTGGTCGGCGTTGTCGCCACCCGCTTCGGTCCATGCGCCAAGCGATATGGTCGGTCTGCGCCGCCACCAACGCAGACGGTTCCTGGCCTGGTTGGCTGCTATGGAAAAGCACCATGTCGAGAACTTCGCCCCCGCGCGATATGTGGCGCGCTTGGAATAGATCCGCAAAAAAACATCCTGTGCCAGATCCTCGGCCTCGGCCGTATTACCAACAATTCGAAACACGAAACGTCTTACCGGTAGTTCCCAGCGCTCCATCAACGGCGCTAGCGCTGCATCCTCGCCCGCTTTCAGGCGGCTCATCAGGTCCTCGTCGCTTGGACTGGAGCCGGCCTCGAAATCCATGGGGTCAATTCGAGTGGCCTAGACGCAAATCAGGTGCGGCCCCATGGTCAAAGCTGGCGATCCTCGGCAATACCAGGGCCAGGTAGCGGCGGCCGTCCTCGGGTGACATCAGAGCGGCTACCTTGCGAACATGGACCGTGAGGGACCCTTCGCAGATTGCCCGCAACGTCTGGACCTTGGCATTTGCCGCATCCAGAGCAACCCGATCGCCGTGGGCTGCTTCGAGGGCGCTACGTGCCCGCGTCGCCTCCTGAATCAACCGACAATGCTCCTCGCAGGTGCCAGCATACGACTCGTGCAACTTACGGACCTCTGCGAGCTGCGTCTCTGTGAGGTGAAAATCGGTACGCAGCCACTCCATGGTGTCGCCCTTCGCCACCGCGGCATGCAGCGCATCATCGCAGCTCAAGCGGTACCCGACAAACCCTGTGCTGACGGCCAAAAGCGCGATAGCGGCGACTGTGCCCAGCAGGTATTTCATGGTTTGAGCACGGCCTGGACGCGGGGATCTAGGTCGACAAGGTAGGTTGCCACAATGGCACTGCGGTCGGCGCGCGTCTGCGAGCGCGCCACTGCACTGCCGGTGAAAGCGGCTACTCCCATCGCAAGGGCGACCGCCATCGACCACGCTGCCATGTGTGCGCGCACGTAGGCGGGCCAGGTAGCGCCGGGTTGTTTGCCGATTCGCTGCCAAACTTCTTGCCGAAAGTTCGGATCGGCAGGCGGGGTCACCTGCCACGCATGCAAGGTCTCGGAGAGGGAATCGCGTGGTGAGTTGAGGGATGAATTCATGGAGCTTATGTAGGATTATACACTCGAGGAGGAGAAATCCCTCACAAAACACCACAGAAACAAATTCCGAGTGATTTCCGCCGCTGAGGTGTACGACAGATGGCACCCCACAACCCGTGGGGACCCCTATTCAGGCTTCCGCACATATGAAGTTCCTCGCATTCCTCTTTCTGTTAACTCTTTCCGTTAGCATTTCGATGGTGTTTGGCGCCAATGCTCCCTCGAGCGCCGGCAAACCTGGCATCCCGGCAACAAAGCAATTGGCGTGGCTTGAGGAGGCCAGAGCCGAGTACCCGCTAAAGGTCTGCGTAGTCACTGGTGAGGACCTGGTTGGCGATCGCGGCATGAACGAGGCCAAAGACTACATTTACAAACAGGCCGGCAAACCCGATCGGCTCGTCCGATTCTGCTGTGGGAAATGCCAAGCGAAGTTCGACAAGGACCCCGCCAAGTACCTCAAGTTAATCGACGAGGCGGCAGCCAAGGCGACGAAACACTGATCCGCAATGTTGGCCCGGCCTTCACCTCGACTCGCCTCTCTACTAGTCTCCGTTGCGCTTGTCGGCTGTGTTGGCGCCCCGACACGGGAGGAACGGTCAGCGCGCAGCGACCTGCGCGCGACAGGCGCCATGCTTCTCGCTCGGGAGGGTCGGCCGGCGCTGCCGGTGCTCCGGCCCGACTCGCCAGCAGAGGTGTATGTTCGATACGCGGTTCTCAACCATCCGGCCGTGGTTGCCGCCTACTACGATTGGCGCGCCAGCATCGAAGACATCGTGCCCGCCCGTTCGCTCCCGGACCCGCAATTCGTCTTCCAGGCCGACATCACCCATACTCTTTCGAGCTTCATGCCCGGCCTGATGTTCGACTTCCTGGGCTCCGGCAAGCGCGCGGCGATGGGCCGCGAGGCCACCGCAACCTCTGAAGTTGCCCGCCGAAACTACATCTCCGTGGTTCTCAACACGGCGGCGGAGGCCCGCAAGGCATGGATAGAACTCGCCTACGTGGAGGAGGCGGCCCGCTTGAAGGAAATGTCGGTCGGTGCACTTGACCGGTCGCTGGCGATTGCCGGCACAGACTATGCGACCGGTCGCGGCATGGGAACGCTGTCTGACCAGGTTCGGATTGCGAATGACCTGGCCAAGATTCGCAGCGAGTTAGGCGCGCTCGGGGATCGCCGGACTGCCGCCCGGGCCCGCTTCAAGTCAGCGCTGGGGCTGGCTCGGGGAGATCCTGATCTAGTTTGGCCCCAGGCGATGCTCGCTCCAACTGCTATTCCGAGCCCAGACGAACTTTGGCAGCGCGCCTCTGCTGCAAATCCTGAACTCGGCAAGATGCGTACCATGGTCGAGATGGCCATTGCCGACGTCGAAGTGGCACGCAAGGCCGGGAATCCCGACTTCACCCTAGGCACCATGGTCGACCTCAGGACAAACCCCACCCTGATACGGCCGTTGGGCACGTTAAACCTCCCTATTTGGCGTGATAAGATCGCAGCCATACGTGCTGCGGCGGAAGCGCGTCGCGATGCGAGCATGGCTCGATACTCCACTGAGGAACTAAACCTTGCGGCCGGGCTTGCACAGATGCTCTACATGGTGCGCGAGGCGGACCGCATGATCGCCTACATAGATCACGGCGCCCTGCCGAATTACGACCGCACGGTTGCGACTGCAGAAGCCGGCTATCAGTCGGGCACGACGAATGCCGGCATGATCCCCGAAACTCAGCTCATGGCACTGTCCATGCGCATGGAGCGGGTCGGGGCCCTGCGCGACCGAGAGAACGCCGTCACGGACCTGATGTTGTTGACGGCTGACGTGGCCCCGTCGGGTTCGCCCATGGTCGCCGCAATGCCCCACTCCTGAACTTTCTCCTCCATGAAGACCTCTCTTCGCCTATTCGCCCTCGTGCTGTTCGCTTACGCCGCAATCCCGGGCCTTCGAGCTGACAAACAGCTCTACACCTGCGGCATGCATCCGCAGATCATCAAGGAGGAGCCCGGCAACTGCCCCATCTGTGGCATGGCTCTCGTCCCCGTCCGCAGCAATGTCGCGAACAATGCCTCCCCGGGCGAGCGCAAGATCAAGTTCTACAAGTCCTCGATGAATCCAGGCGAGGTGAGCGACAGGCCTGGCAAGGACTCCATGGGGATGGACCTCATTCCGGTCTACGAGGAAGGCGATGGTTCGTCCCAGGCGATCCAAATTGATGCCGCCACCATCCAGCGCATGAACCTGAAGACGGGCCTCGTCACCCGCGGTCCGGTGCTTCGCGAATTCCGCACCGTCGGCTCTGTCGCCTACAATGAGGCGGGCGTGCGCGACATTACGACCAAGTACGATGGCTGGATCGAGAAGCTGTTCGTTAACACCACCTGGACTGCGGTAAAGAGCGGTGAACCCCTGTTCGAGATCTATTCGCCGGATCTCTACAACGCGGAGTTGAACTACCTCTTGGCTCTGCGTTCCGAAGGCGAGGCAGGCGGGCCGCTCACGCGCACGTCCCTTTCCCGCCTTAGCCTATTCGACCTGTCGGCCGGTTATCTCGAGGGAATCGCCCGCGCAGGGGAGGCGCCGCGCACCTACGTCTACCGCGCGCCGGCGGACGGCATGGTCATCGAGAAGATGGCGATCGTCGGCCAGATGATGAAAGCCGGAGAGCGCATCTACCAGCTGGCCGATCTCTCGTCAGTTTGGGTGCTCGCGCAGGTGTACGAGCAAGACCTGGCATTCGTACACGCCGGGCAAAGTGCCACCGTCAGAGTGACCTACGGCCCCGAGAGGATGATCGAGGGCAGGGTCGATACCCTCCTGCCTCAGGTTGAGGCGCAGACCCGCACTGCCACCGCCCGGATTGTGCTGCCAAACCCCGACGCCAGCCTGCGTCCCGGCATGTTCGTGGATGTGCGCTTCGTCGCCAAGCTGGCCGACTCAGCCGTGCTGGTTCCGGATCTGGCGGTGTTAAGAAGCGGGGAACGCAACACGGTCTTCATCGCGCACGACAACGGCACATTCGAGCCCCGTGAGATCAAGCTCGGTGTCCGCTCACAGGGCAACTTCTACGAGGTGCTCTCAGGTCTCGATGTCGGAGAAAAGGTGGTTACGTCAGGCCAGTTCATGCTCGATTCGGAAAGCCAGCTGCGCGACGCGATTCAGAAGATGCTGAATTCTTCGGGCTCCGACAATAAGCCGGGCGCCTCCGTCCCGGCGACAGACCAAGGCCATAACGGAGTCGTGGGTATGGACGATTCCATGACGCTACCTGAAAATGCCCGGGACAGGCTCAAGGACCTCGCAGGAACAACGGTTGATGCGGCTCAGGCTTTGGCGGCGGACGACCTGATGCTCTACCAAAAGAACCTCCCGGCCATGAGGCGTGCCCTGGAGGCGTTTCTGGAGAGCGATGGACACGCCGCCCATGGGCCACTCGGTAAATTCACAGGCGCGATTCCCGACCGCACCGACATCAAGGCGGCGCGGCGGGACTTTGCCTACTTCAGCACCGCGGTGTCCGACCTCGTCCGCGAGAACCACCTCCACCACACGGCAGGGCTGCACATCTTCCAATGCCCCATGGCTCCCGGCATAGGCACCGGCCGCTGGCTGCAGCGCTCAAGCGCGCTCAGAAACCCCTTCTACGGAGCCAAGATGCCCGATTGCGGTGAAGAAATCGACGGCCTGTCCGCAAGCCGTCCGTAAGGCACATGCCTTCACCCCAATGCTCGCCCGTCTCATCGATTTCTCCCTGAAGAACAAGTTCGTCGTCATCGCCGCGGCGCTGGCGATGGTCCTCGGCGGCGTTTATGCGCTGAAGAAGATTCCGCTCGATGCCATTCCCGACCTATCGGACACCCAGGTTATCATCTACACCGAATGGCCGGGCCAGGCGCCGCAGATCGTTCAGGATCAGGTCACCTATCCTATCACGACGAAGATGCTCTCGGTGCCGGCGGCGAAGGTCGTGCGCGGGTACTCGTTCTATGGCTTCTCCTTCGTCTACGTCATCTTCGCAGACGGTACCGACCCCTATTGGGCGCGCAGCCGAGTGCTGGAATACCTAAGCGGCCTGACGGCGTCCATGCCCAAGGATGTGACGCCGCGGCTGGGTCCTGACGCCACCGGTGTGGGTTGGGCCTTTATGTATTCGCTCAACTCGAAGAAGTACGACCTCTCCGAGCTTCGTTCGATGCAGGATTGGTTCCTTCGCTATCAGCTCTCCAGCATAGAGGGCGTGGCCGAGGTGGCTTCAGTCGGCGGCTATGTGAAGCAGTATCAAATCACGGTCGATCCGCACCGACTGCACGCTTACAACCTCTCCATCAGCGACATAGCAATGGCGGTCCAGAGGAGCAACGGCGAGGTGGGCGGCCGTTCGGTCGAGATGGGCGAGAAGGAATTCATCCTCCGGGTTCTCGGGTACGCCAAAGGGGTCGAGGACTTTCGCAAGATAGCTGTCGGAAACGGGCCTGGGGGCACGCCGATCTTGCTGGGCGAGGTGGCCAACGTCCAGGTCGGCCCTGACATGCGCCGCGGCATCGCTGAATTGGACGGCGATGGTGAAACGGTCGGCGGCATCGTGGTGGTGCGCTACGGCGTTGACACCCGCCAGGTCATCGAGGCCGTCAAAGCCCGCCTCGACCAGGCGATGAAGAGCCTGCCCGAGGGCGTGGAGTACACGGTCGTCTATGACCGTACCGCCCTGATCGACCGCGCCGTCGAGACACTCCAGAGCAAGCTTATCGAGGAGAGTATCGTGGTGGCACTGATCTGCCTCGTCTTCCTCCTGCATTTTCGCAGCGCCCTGGTCGCAATCATCATTTTGCCCGTCGCGGTGCTGATGTCGTTCATCGTCATGAACGCGCAGGGCCTCAGCTCCAACATCATGTCGCTAGGCGGCATCGCCATCGCCATTGGGGCCATGGTGGACGCCGTGATCATCATGATCGAGAACGCCCACAAGCATATGGAGCGCGACGGCGGGAAGAAGCCCCACTGGGACATCATCCGCGACGCCTCAATCGAGGTTGGGCCGACGCTGTTCTACTCGCTTTTGGTCATCACGGTTTCGTTCCTGCCCGTGTTCACGCTCCAGGCGCAGGAGGGCAGGATGTTCAAGCCGCTCGCCTTCACGAAGACCTATTCGATGGCTGCCGCTGCACTGCTCTCAGTCACGCTCGCGCCCGTCCTCATGGGCTTCTTCATCAGGGGAAAGATCCCGGCTGAGGAGAAGAACCCGGTCAACCGACTCCTGATCTGGATTTATCACCCCCTCATCGACTTCGTCATCCGATTCCGCTGGGCGGTGGTCATCAGTGCGGCAGCGATAGTCGCCTGGGTCTTCTTTCCGTGGAATACGCTCGTCGTCTCGCACCTGCCCGAGGGCGGGTTGAAGAGCATTGCCGCGAAGATGGGGCGGGCCTTCCCCTACCAGAGTCTCGGCTCGGAGTTCATGCCTCCGCTTTACGAGGGCGACCTGCTCTACATGCCAACGACGTTTCCGGGAATATCTCCCACCAAGGCGCGTGAGGTCCTCCAGCAAACCGACCAGATGATCCGGGCATTCCCCGAGGTGCTTCATGTCTTTGGCAAGATGGGGCGCGCGGAGACTGCCACGGATCCCGCGCCGATGGACATGATCGAGACCACGATCATGCTGAAGCCCGAGAAGGAGTGGCCCGCCGTGGACATCAAGGATGCGGACGGGAAGGTCGTCGCCCACCGGCGCCGCACGCTCGACGAGCTGGTTTCGGCGCTCAACGCCGGCGTACAAATCCCCGGCCTCACCAACGCCTGGACGATGCCCATCAAGACACGCATCGATATGCTGGCAACCGGCATAAAGACCCCCGTCGGCATCAAGGTCGCGGGGCCCAACCTTGCCGAACTGGAGCGCATTGCCGGCCAGATCGAAGCCCTCATCCACCGCGTGCCTGGCACGGGCAGCGTCTTCGCCGAACGGGTGATGGGCGGCAATTACGTCGAGTTCGACATCGATCGCGACGCCATTGCCCGCTACGGACTGACCATTGGCGACGTGCAGGATGTGCTTCAGGTGGCGCTTGGGGGGATGCCCCTGACCACCACTGTCGAGGGTCTCGAACGGTACGGGGTCATCCTTCGTTACGACCGCGACTACCGCGAAAATCTTGAGGCGCTGCGGGACATCGTAATCCCGGTGAAATCCGCCGGCGTCTCCAAGGCAATGGGCGGTGTATCTGGACAAATGGCCCAGGTGCCCCTTAGCGAACTGGCAAAACTGAGGGTTGTCGCTGCGCCAATGGGCGTGAAGAGCGAGGGAGCGGTGCCCAACGCATGGATCTACGTTGATGTGCAGGGCTCGGACATTGGCGGCTACGTGCGTCAGGCACAGAAGACCGTCGACGACGCCCTCCGAAGCGGCGAACTCAAGGTGCCGGCCGGCTACAGCATCTTCTGGAGCGGCCAGTTCGAGTACATGCTGCGCGCACAGCAGCGCCTGATGATCGTGATCCCGCTCACGCTCCTCATCATCATCTTCATCATCCACCTGAATACGAAGTCGTGGATCAAGACCGCCATCGTGCTCCTCGCGGTACCGTTTTCTCTGGTCGGGGCATTCTGGATGATCCACCTGTTCGGTTACAACCTGAGCGTGGCCGTTTGGGTGGGGATCATCGCGCTTGCCGGCCTCGATGCCGAGACGGGTGTCGTCATGCTGCTCTATCTCGACCTGGCCTATGCCGACTGGAAGAAGCAGGGCCGCCTCAATTCCACCTCGGATCTCCGCGACGCCATCTACCACGGCGCCGTGAAACGCGTCCGCCCAAAGGCGATGACCGCCGCCGTCATTATAGCTGGCCTCATGCCCATTCTTTGGAGCCATGGAGCCGGAGCGGACGTTATGAAGCGCATAGCCACTCCCATGATTGGAGGCGTTGTGACCTCGACCATCATGGAACTCCTCGTCTATCCGGCCATCTTCTACTTCTGGCGCCAGCGCGGCCTTCCAAAGGCTCCCAATGAGCTTCCATTATCGGCTTCGCGGGCACTGTCCCCGTAAGTCGAGGGTTCCTGACCGCGATAGACATTCTTCTCCAGCGCATCGCGGTGATCCTGCCGCAAATTGGTCGAGGTGCTATCCACCGGCAAATCCACGGAACCTCGCTATTAAGGGCAACAGGAGTGTCCGCCTCCCGACTGACGAGGCCATAGGGATTGAATTGGTTCTTCCGGTTTCTTAGTGGGTCGCTGACTCAGGGAGGACCGGAAGCATGTTGAGTTTACCACAGTGAAAAAGGATCCGAGAGCGATAGTTGATGAATCGGCGGAAGCCGCGGGCGTCGGCTT
>Ga0302320_10004988_pt1 | contig 29935 bp, 26 predicted proteins | sample Bog_T0_3_FD_202130 | JGI IMG/M metagenome (GOLD analysis project Ga0302320, IMG submission 202130) | Peat permafrost microbial communities from Stordalen Mire near Abisko, Sweden - Bog_T0_3 | ecosystem: Environmental > Terrestrial > Soil > Wetlands > Peat | place: Sweden: Abisko, Stordalen Mire...
ACTTTTTCGTTGCGCAGCAGATTATGGGGTCGGACGCTGTGCCGGCGTTTCGCGGAATGGCCGCGGCGATTCGCTTTGGGGAAGTGGAAGTGCTGCGCTACGGCAATGACCTTGGCCTTTGCTCGCTGCTAAAGAACCCCTGGCCCGAACAACTGGTTCGCTCCTGAGGAATGGACCGGTCGGGCTTCCTCGTAATTCCAGACGTTGATCCAGGATGGGTTCCTCGCACCAGGTGGCTGGCACGCTTATTTCTTCTTTCCGGCGAGCGCGGCCTGGTTGGCTTCGACTGCGGCGCGAACGAGCTGCTTGAATGCTGGCTCATCGACCGTCTCGCCTTCGTGAAGGTCGATGGCGCGGCGCGCATTGCCGTCGAGGCTTGCGTTGAAGACTTTCTTCTTGTCGTCAAGCGATGCGCCACGCGCAAAGGTCAGCTTCACGCACTGCTTGTACGACTCGCCGGTGCACACAATCCCGTCGTGCGACCACACCGGTGTTCCCGGATTCGTCGCCTTCGCCCACTTCCACTCTTCCACAATCTCAGGATCGGCTTCGTGAATCAGCTTGCGCATGTGCGCGAGCGTCTTGCCGCGCCAGTCTCCAAGCTCTTCAATGCGCTTGCTGATTTTCGCGGACGCTTCCTTCGTTTCTTCGCTCACTGCGGTTTTCATGTCCGTACCTCCTGTACTCACGCGACCACTCGCCTGTTGAACACGCGCCACAACAAGTGGCCCTTCCACATCAATAACCCCGTGGCCACCATCAACGGGAAAAATACGTAGCGCGTTGGATGCGCGTACTGCGGCAGCCGGTCGAACGGACTGTAGATGTATCCGTAGATCGGAATGCTTAGCACAATGTGAATCCAGCGCAGGACCACTCGCATGCGAATTGCTGCTTCAAAAGCCATTTCTCCGCTCCGAAAGTTTTATTCGAGCTCGCCGACCACCTTGTCGAGCTTGCCCAGGAAACTCTGCCATCCGTAATTCGCACCGCCGATAGCCGCCTTGTTTTCGGGATTGAATCCCGACTGCTCCATGCGAACATGCGTTCCCGAACTGGTGGGCGTCAGCGTAAACGTCACCACGGTTTCCGTTCCCATGGTTGCCCAGGTGTAGGCAAGCGTCTTGCCCTCGTCGATGGTGACCACCTTACAATCGATCACGCCATTCCAGTTCGGCACGGGATCCATGCGCAAGGTAAACGCGCGGCCCGTGGTTGGCTCAAAGTCATTCTTCATCAGCCACTGCTCAATCAGCGAACTCTCTGTCAGCGCGCGCCACACTTTCGCGGGCGAGTGGGGAAATTCTTTTTCCACGATCACAGAACGCGTCTCAGTTGTCATTTGTCCATTTTCTCCAGTAGCTCACCGAGCCGGTCGAATCTGTCTTTCCAGAATGCGCCGTAGTCGTTCATCCAGTCCACGAGCGGCGCAAGGGCGACGGGCTGGGAGACGTAGTGCGTCTCGCGCCCATTGCGCCTGCTGTGAACCAGCCTGGCGCGCTTCAATGCCAACAGATGTTTTGACACCATCGGCTGCGACACCCCGGCGAGTTCCGTCAACGCATGCACGGTATGCTCCCCTCCACGGATCAGCCGTTCGAGAATCGCCCTCCGGGTTGGATCGGCCAGCGCTTTGAACACCCTATCAGTCGAACTCGGCATGCTTAAACCATAACCAAACGATTATGGATTGTCAACACCAAAAATCACCTTAACATTCAAAATTACATTCGAGAAGCTGTGCCCCGCTCATCGCAGTTTTATCGCGATGAGCGGGTCTTGGTCGTATCTCCAGGTGACCGGATGCCGAGTCTTCGTTGGTAGGATGATTACGGGACGGGCGGGAAAGTACGTACTTCCCTACGAGCCACTCTGACCACTGATCACTGACGCCTGCTTTTCGGTACACTGAATTCATGTTCACGGGCATCATTGAGCAGACCGGAACTCTCCGCAGCCTTGTCGATCGCGGCGGTGTTCGCCGCATCACCGTCGAAGCGCCTGGCCTCGCCGCGCGGCTGCGTGAAGGTGATTCGCTGGGCGTCTCCGGCGTCTGCCTCACCGCACTCGACGTCGATCCCACCTTCTTCCACGCCGACCTCGCCCAGGAAACGCTCGACAAAACATCGCTCGGGTCGCTGGCCGCGGGCTCGCGCGTCAATCTCGAATTGCCCACCGCCGCGGGCAGTCCTTTGGGTGGCCACATCGTGCAAGGCCACGTGGATGGCTGCGGCACAATGACGGCTCTCGATTCCGTCATCCCCGCGTCCAGCGCGCACTTCGAGAAGGAGACGACGGATTGGACGCTCAAGGTGCGCGTGCCGGAAAACGTGCGTCCCTGGATGGTGCCCAAGGGTTCGGTCGCGGTGGAAGGCATCAGCCTGACCATCGCGGATTTCGATGGAGAGACGATCACCATCGCCATTCTGCCGCTGACCTACTGGCGCACGAACCTGCACACGCTGGCGCCCGGCGCGCCCGTGAATGTGGAAGCGGATGTGCTGGTGAAACTGGCCCACGCGCAGATGCAGGAAAAGAAGAAGCCGGAGCTGGAACTCACCGAGTCGTGGCTTGTAGCGAACGGATACTAGACCGTATCCGCGGGCGCCGCTTAGGCCGTAGTGGCCGCTTTATCGTCTATCCCGGGTCCCCAAATGCGAGGGGCCCCCCACCCCACGGACGAAGACGTTGCTCAGGGGACACGGGACCTGAGTCACCTGCCAAATTTATGGTTGCGGATTTTCGGACTCGACGGCCTGTATACGCGAAGCTAATCGACAGCTTTTGCAGATGAGGACTTGTGTACGTATTCTGTGTGTCGGATCCGATCCGCGAGAAATCTCAACAAAGGGCGCCTTGCAGCGTGAATGACCTCATGAACCCTGGTAATGGTTTGCCAATCTCCTCTGCTTCCATGGGAGGCCGCTCCCTTCCACTGCGCGCATTCTTCGGCTTGGTGGTGATGGCCATGCTCCCAGGCATGGCCGCAGCCCAAGCCCCCGCACACAGGCAGCAGGGGCCATGCGACATCTATGCCGCCGCGCACACGCCATGTGTTGCCGCCCACAGCACGACTCGCGCACTTTACGCTTCGTACAACGGACCTCTTTACCAGTTGAAGCGCGCCTCCGACTCCAGGACCCTGGACATTGGCATCGTCCAGCCGACGGCCTCCGTCGCGGGCGGGTACGCCAACTCAGCTGCGCAGGACTCCTTCTGTGCCAATACGGTCTGCGTCATCAACCGCATCTACGATCAGTCCGGTAACGGCAACGATCTACTGCAGGCGGCGCCAGGCACATTCAAAGGGCCAGCCCCAGGTGGATTTGATACTCAGCCCATCGCCGACATGGCGCCGATCACGATCGACGGCCACAAGGCCTATGGCGCCTTCATCATGCCCGGCATGGGCTTCCGCAACAACAATGCGAAGGACATCGCAGTGAACGACGAGCCGGAGGGAATCTACTACGTCGTCGACGGCACCCATTACGACAGTGGATGCTGCTTTGACTACGGCGACTCCTCAACCAACGGCCGGGCGGTGGGCACGGGCACGATGGAAACCACCTACTTCGGCACTTCGACCGCGTGGGGCAGAGGCGACGGACCGGGACCATGGATCATGTCGGACATGGAAGCCGGTCTGTTCTCAGGCTACGACGCAAAGCAGAACACCGCCGACTCCACTGTCGCCTCGTGGCGGTTTGTAACAGCCGTAGTGGATGGAGGAGGAGGAGACCGCTGGGACTTGCGCGGAGGCAACGCGCAGAGCGGCGGACTGACGACCTTCTACAGCGGAAAGCGACCGGCTGCGAAGCGAGGCGGAGGCTATTTCCCGATGCATAAGCAGGGTGGCATCCTGCTGGGAACAGGCGGCGACAACGGCAACGGCTCGGCCGGCACCTTCTATGAGGGCGTCATCACGTCGGGCTACCCCACCATTGCCACCACGGACGCCGTTCAGGCGAATGTGGTGGCCGCGCGATACGATGTTGCGCGGCTGGAACTCTCACGCGTCACCACCTTCACGCCGCGATCGTCGCAACCTGTTTCAGTGACGTTCACCAACACAACGGGCGCACCGGCAACCAACGTGAGGTTGGCGCTATCCGGACCCAATCCGCAGTGGACTGCTGTTGTGGCCGATACAAGACAGAACTCCAAGACATTTGAAGAAGCCATCGCTCCTGGCGCCAGTGTCCATGCGACTTTCACTGTCACTTCGTCCGCGGTGACGGGTGCGGGATATGTGACTGGAAAAGTCGAGTGGCAGAACGCGACAGATCATGCGATGCACATGGAGACCACGGCGACCAGGGTGCGGAATGTGCAGCCAGTCAAAATCAACGAGGTCGGTTTCGGAGCGGGCGACAACCCGGAGCATCAGTTCATCAAGCTCTATAACGCGTCCAGTGAAGCCGTGGATCTGTCTCACTGGACGCTGGTGAGTGCTGCGAGCCAGTGGGCTCCGGTTCGTCTCGCGACGATCCCCGCCGGAACGAAGCTCGACGCACATGGTTTTTATCTTCTCGGCCTCTCAGACTCAGGATTGGCGGCGCCCGCAGTCGCAGGGACGAAGACGATCTACGTGCGCGATGTAGAGAGCTTGGCGACAGGCGAAAAGATCAATCTCGATGGTGAGACCCGCATTATTCAAAATGTGGGAACCCCGGCTGCGGCAAAAACCACACTCTTCATCCCAGTGTCCACCGGCCCGTGGCTCAGGTTTGCCCCCGGCAAAAGCAATCTTCCTGTTGCCAGGGCGGCTGATTTTGCCGTTAGGCAGAGGGTGGGCATCGGCCTCGGCGGCAAATACGAGCAAGTCACCGCCACTTCGGTGGGTAAGGCCGCGACTCAGACGGTGCTCGCAGGGCCAGCCCCCGCCGGCGCTAACAACATCAAGCTTCTGGCGGATTCCGACGTCTCCGTTGGAGATACGCTGATCATCAGTACCGGCGCTCGGCAAGAGACCGTCAAGGTCGCCGCTGTAGGCTCCGCCGGAGCGACGGGCGCCGGAGTCGACCTGACGGCACCGTTACGGCTCGACCATGCACCCGGCGTGGATGTTTCCGGCGGGGGAACGGGAGTCAGCTTTTCTCCCGCGACGCGCTTTCCCCATAGCAGCGCCGACGAAGTTCAGCCGCTCGGCTCCGGGATCACTCTGGACCGGCCGTTAGCGCGGAACCACTCTTATGGCGCGCCGGTCACGGGCCGGCCCGATTCTAATGCGGGTCATCATCCGTCGCCCCGCCAATGGTTCGGCGAACCTCTCTCTCCCCGTGCCGGGTCCCTCGCCTTGCTGGACGCCAGCGGTACGACTGTCGTGGATGCCATCGTCTATGGATCCCAGCAGAGCAACTCCAGTGGCAATGGAACCATTGCCAGCCCCGAACTCGCCACGCTCGAAGGTGATCAAGGCGGGGGCGGCTGCATCGTCGCCGTACCCCGTCCCGTCGGCAACACGGAAGTCAGCGTGCGCCGCTCTCCGGATGGCGCGGACACGGACATGAACTGCAAGGACTTCCACGTGCAAGCGATTGCCGACGAACCGCCGACCCCAGCGACGCCCAACAAACACTAGCGAGAACTGCGACGGTGCCCTCGGAACCTTGCATTTCTTAGTTGTGCTCCTCGTGACCCAGAGCTATGACTCCGCGCGCGTTTGAGAAGACTGGCAAATCGCCGAGAGACTCATGGACAAGGACAATCCTCACGGGCTCGGCGAAAAGCATTCACGGCGGCGGATTCCAGTCAGCGAGTGAATGCTGCGGATGGTATATTGCTCGGCAGCCGAGACGCACACCTCAAAACCCTTCTGAATGGCCGAACAAAGCATTCGGATTGCGGATTTGTGCCGTGCAGCTTGCGAGAGATCATGCTGAGCGAGGGACGTTATGAAAGGTTCGCGTCGTGAGTTTTTCAAGAAGGCCGCGTTCACCGGCGCGGGCGTGGCCGCAGGTCTGGCTCCGCAGGCAGCTGAAGCCGCACCGGCAGGCGTGAAGTGGGAGCGCGAGGTGGACGTGATCGTCGTGGGCGCGGGGGCAATGGGTTTGCCTTCGGCGCTTCGCGCGCAGCAGGCCGGGGCTTCGGTCCTGGTGCTGGAGGCGAGCCGCGACATCGGCGGACATGCCATTGTTAGCGGTGGCAATGTGCCGTTGGGCGGCGGAACCAGCGTGCAGAAGAAGTACGGCATTGCGGATTCGCCGGACCTTCTGTTCGAGGACCTGGTGGACTGGTCGGTGATTGAGCCCAATGGCTTCCCCGATTATCGCTACAATGACCGCGAAATCATCCGCGCTTTTGCCGACAATGCGGCTGCCACGTTTGAATGGCTGCTCGCCCAGGGCGTGACCTTCGTCAACAAGGGCCCCGACAACGCCGGAGGGACGTCCATTGGCAACTCGGTCTTGCGCGAAATGCACTGCGCGCCGCTCGACTTTGTGCGACCGGAGGCGGGCGTGCCCTTTGTTGGGGAGTTGCAGAAGACGAGGTCGCATGGCGTGGGGTTGATGCGTCCGCTGGAGGCAGCGGCGAGAAAAGCGGAGATCCCGATCCTGCTGGACCACCATATGGACAGCCTGATTCGCGAGCACCAGACTTCCGGTCGGGTGCTGGGCGTGGTGGTGAATCACAAGGGGAAGACACTGCATTTCCGCGCGCGCAAGGCTGTGATCCTTGCTACCGGCGGTTCGACTGGAAACGTGAACTTTCGGCGGATCTTCGATCCTCGCTTGACGGAAGAGTACTGCGGGGTGGCAGGCGAACCGCATTCCTTTCAGGACGCGAGCGGCGAGATTGCCGCGATGGCGGTTGGGGCATCGTTGTGGGGAGCCTACAACCAGGTTGGCGAGTTCGGATACAACATCACCAAGGCGGGATCCATCGGATGCCGGTACGGATATCGTGCGCTGAAGTGGCTGCCGGGAAGCGCCTATTTCCAGGAAGCCGGTGCGTCCGGGCTTACAGTAGCCGATTGGCAGAACGTGATTCTGGTGAACCAGGCAGGGCTGCGCTTCTACGACGAAACCGTCGATCAGTACAAATCCAATCAGAGTGGCGCCGTAAAACCGTACGAGCAGGGCGGATACCGCAACCTGCTGAACGTGAAGATGGACGCACGTTCGTCGGCTTTCCTGGATGCCGCATTGGCGGGAACCGGCGAACCAGTTAACGGCGGCGGCCCGATATGGGCGATCTTCGATTCCGATGCCGTCAAACGCGAAAACTGGAACCCGAAACCGCCCGACGTGGATACCGCCAACGGGTTCTTCTTCGCGGCAGATTCGCTGGCGGAGCTGGCGGGCAAGGTACGGATGAAGTATCAGCAGAAGCCGCTGCCAGCTGCGACGCTTGAGGAGACGGTGGCGCGGTATAACTCATTTGTGGATGCGGGCAAGGACGCGGATTTTGACAAACCGAAGCCGAAATACAAGATTCAAACCGCGCCATTCTATGCTGCGTGGGCGACGCCGGTGGTGCATGACACCCGCGCCGGGGTGCGCATCAACGCAAAGTGCCAAGTGGTCGATATGCGGGGGGAAGTGATTCCCGGACTGTACGCGGGAGGCGAGTGTGCTGGCGGCTTCAGCGAGCACGGGCTGGCGCGGAGTACTTGCCAGGGGTATATCGCCGGCTTGGAAGCGGCGGGGGAGAAGGCTTAGGCGCGGACGAGATCTTTGCGATCCCCGGTCTCAGAATCGAGACCGGGGGCACCCGACGATTCTTCCTGCTCACGGGTCAAGGCTCAATCATTTCGCTGTGCCCGGCAGCGATCTTTCGGCTTTTGACCAGGAGGGCGACTGCCGCAGACAGCCACCAAAGGGGCTGAACGGCGCCGCAGGCCGTAACCAAATCTGGCAGCACCAGCTTCATGAGAAAGAGCACGCCCGCGCTGGCGAAGGCCACGGCAAGAAGCAGAGCGAGATAGCCGAAGATCCTCGGCAGCACGCGCGAACCGACCAAGACAAGGCCTAGCGGAAAGAACAACGATGGAGCGGCCACAATGAAGTAGAGGTGCTGCACAGCGTAGATGAGCTTGAGACTGATGGCGGGCATCTCCGCCGGCTGGTTGAACATGGCGCTCAGATAGAACGTGATCTCAATCAAACTGACCGTCGTCAGCGTGGTTGCGCCAAGAAGGGTCATCCAACCCGATAGGCGGTTGGTTGCGCCGGCCAGTTGGACTAGGGCGAAGGCGAAGAGCACGATGAAGACCGGGCCTACCGCCTGGAGCCACGCTCCCCATAGCTCCGCCGCATAATGCTGTTGCGTGAAGCTGCTCATGGCCCCGTCGCTCACGCCGGCGGGCAGCCCGGGGTTGACGGCGAAGGATGCAACCAGCAGGATGACTCCGGCGACCCCGCTGAGGCCGCTCAGCAGGCAGAAGGCACGCTTTGAAACCAGGCCTTGATTCATATCGTATTTCTCCTTTCCGATATATCCTGATGATATATCATATCGATATATATGACGCGCAAGAGAAAACCCTGCGAAATCCGTGGAATTTTTTAAGCTAACCTGAAAGGAGCCCATGTACGAGCTATTCATCCTATCGAAGCTGATGCACCGGCCGATGCACGGCTACCTGATCCATGCAATCCTCAACTCCGCGGTCGGCCCCTTTCGCCAAGTAAGTTGGGGAACGCTTTACCCGCTGATGAAGAAGCTGGAGAACTCCGGCCTGATTGTCGCTGTGGACGAGGAGGCGGAGGACGCACGCGGCAAAAAGCGCTATCGAACCACCGAGGCTGGACGCAGACGGCTCTTCGAGCTGTTGAGCAGGCGGGGAGATTTCGATTCGGACTCGCCTGACCTGTTCAGCCTGAAGGTTGGCTGCTTTGGCCATCTGGACCTCGAGGAGCGGCAGCTCGTTCTGAAGGACTACAGAGACTATGCTGCGCGGGTGCTGGCGCACTCTGAGGAGATGACGGCGCGAGTGGAGGGCGAAACGAACTTGCCGGCGGAAGAGCGGCGCTTTGCCCTGCTTGCGCTGGATCATAAACGAGCCGTTGCCGAAGCGGAGTTGCACTGGATTGACGCATTGCTGAAGAAGCCGCGCAGCCTTGCGTCGAAACCGGTGAAAACGAAGGCAGGTTCCGGCAGAGACCGCAAGTGATAAGTCGAATTCCGGTGCAGGGCTCTTGGCGGCGTGCGGGAGTCACGGTTTGGCGGGAAGTTTTGGCGGATCGGTGATGTAGTCATCGCCGACGCGGGCGAGGATCTGCTGGCGGCGGTCGTCGAGCAGCTTCAACTCGGTGGTTACAGCGATGAATTCCTTTTGCTCATCGGCGCTGAGCGCGGGCGCAGTGGCGTCTTTCTTGTGGGCGTCGTCGATCTTGTTCAGCGCGTCGAGCCGCGCCTGGAGCTTTGGCATCTCGCGATCGATGAGGATGGGGCGGATGACGGTGGTTTTGGTGCGTCCGCTGGCCAGGTCATTGCGATTGTTCTCGCCCCACACGGGCAGAACACCCACGTGGCCCACTTCGACGCGGACGCCGCCGGGGCCGTAGTCTTTGCGCACGGCGGAAAATAATCCCATCATGGAGTCGCGCGGATCGCCGTCCTTGTCGGGCATGAGGCCGTCCACATAGGTTCGCGACTGGTTGGACAGGAAATTTCCCAGCGAATAAAAGATCACGGTGTTACGACCATCGACGGTTGCGTATGTTTCGAGCGGCTGGAGAACATGCGGGTGGTGGCCGACGATGACGCTTGCACCGGCATCGAGAATCTTGTGCGCAATGTCCACATCCTCAGGGCGCGGCGCTGGCGCGTACTCAATGCCCCAGTGAATGGAAACCACCAGCAGATCGCACTGGGCGCGCGCTGCCTTGACGGCTGCAAGCACTCCCGCTTCGTCCATGCCCGGCGCGCCGCCCGACTCTCCCGGATACGGGAAAAAATTCACGTGCGGCTGATCGTCCTTGTCGGGATTGCGATTGCCGTTGAGCCAGCGCGTCATGCCCAGCCAGCCCACTTTTATGCCGTTGGCCTCGGTAAATACGGGCTGCCAGCCGGTTTGCGCCGTGTCGCCCGTGCCGGAGAACAACAGGCCCACCTCGCGCAGATGGTCGCGCGTCTCGGCAAAGCCTGCCCAGCCCTGGTCCATGACGTGGTTGTTGGCGAACGAAACGATCTTCACGCCGCTCGCCTTGAGCGCCTGCGGAAGCACAACGGGCGCGTCGAACATGAATGGCTTCGAGCCTTTTGAGTGCGCGGGCGCTACCGGCGTTTCCATGTTGATGAAGCCGAGATCGGCCTTCTGAAACACGTCGCTCACGTCGCTGAAGAGCGCCTGCCAGCCGGCTTCGTCAGCTCCGGCGGCGGCGGCGGCCTGGCGGACGGCCTCGTGCGGAATCACGTCGCCAGCCACGGCAAAACTGACCTGGCCCAGGTCATGCGGATAAGGAACCACGACCGCGGCCACAGGAATGGAGCGGTAACCGGCGACGAGGATGGCGGCAATGGCGGCCACCGCCAGCAGATCCCCGATTAGCCGTTTTCCCTTCCCCGCCGTCCAGTTCATCGTTCGCACCGTTCCCCGTCGACCCCAGCATACAGGTTCAGCGAGGCGCCTGAAGGACTTACGCGGGCACCGGAACCGCAAATGGAACGATTTGGCCGCTCCTGCCCGTGTTCAAGCCGCTCTCAATGCCCTGAGCGTTGCTTGGTCCTTTCGCGTCTATCTTTTACAGGTACCGCGAGGAAAAGCTGGTGCGGGAATCTTAACCTGAAGCTGGTACCCTGAAATCTGAGGAAATCTCCCTGGAAAGGCCGGCCGTTGCAGTCCGGCGTGCATAAGCATGGCAGAGTTCGTCATCAAGTTGGCCGATGAGCGTGGGCGGGTGCAGGAACAGGTGCAGACCGCGGCCACGGCCGACGAGTTGCGCAACCGATTCGTCCATGCCGGCTATCACGTGTTCTCGGTGCGCGCGCGGTCGGGTTTTGGCGGGATGTCGCGGCGCAAGGTCAAGCTCGAGCCCTTCCTCATCTTCAACCAGCAGTTCCTCACCCTCATCCGTGCCGGCCTCCCGATTCTTGGCTCGCTGAACATGCTGGGCAAGATTCAGAAGAACGCGAACTTTGCCGCGCAGTTAGATGACGTATCCACCCGCGTGAAAACCGGCCAGTCGCTTTCAGCGGCATTTGAAGCGCAGAGCGGCTTTCCCATCATGTACACCACCACCCTGCTCGCCGGCGAGCGCTCCGGCAATCTGCAAGAGGTGCTGGAACGCTACGTGAACTTCCAAAAGGTTTCGCTCGCCTTCCGCAAGAAGCTGACCGCGTCGCTGATCTATCCCGCGCTGCTGATGACGCTGGTGATCGGCCTGATGATTTTCTTGATGGCCGTGGTGGTGCCGCAATTCGCCGTACTGTACGACCAGATGGGCTCCAAGCTGCCGGCCATGACAACCGGCCTGCTCGCCTTCGGCAAATGGCTGCATGCCAATTTCTTCTGGCTTCTGCTCATCTTTGTGGCCATTGCTGTAGTGGTCTACCGCTTCTCGATTACGGAGCGCGGGCGGGATGTGGTGGACGGCATTCGCGTCGGGCTGCCGGTTTTTGGAAAAATCTGGCTCAAGTACCAGGTGGCTCTTTTTTCGCGCACACTCTCCACATTGCTTACCGGCGGATTGCCGCTGGTGCCGTCGCTCGAAACAGCGGCTCGCGCCATTTCGTCGCGGCGGGTTTCGAGAGCAGTCACGTCGTCCATCGCCACCGTGCGCGAAGGCAAAAGCCTTGCCGAGTCGCTTGGGAACACAGGCGTGTTTCCCGATCTTGCCTCGGAAATGATCACGGTTGGCGAGCAGACCGGCGCGCTGCCGCAGATGCTCAACTCCGTCGCAGAGTTTTTTGAAGAGGACGTTGCCACCGCGCTGGCGGCTGCCTTGGCGCTGATCGAACCGGCCATTCTCGTTATCATGGGCGTGGTCGTGGTGTTCATTCTCATCTCGCTGTACCTGCCCATCTTTTCGCTGGGCCAGGCCAGCGCGAGTTAGGGGTAAATAGCCATGGCCGATGCGAATCTGATCACGCTGCCCACACCGACCGGTCTCGATGAACGCGCCCAGGCCGAGGCCCTTGCGCGGCGTTACCAGGCCGAGTTTGTGGACCTGAAGAACTTCAAGATTCAGCACGATCTGCTGCGCACGGTGCCGGTGGAGCTGATGTTCCGCTACAACTTTGTACCGATCGAGCAGCAGGGCGAGACGCTGGTGATCGCGGTCAGCGATCCTTCGCGGCTGATGGTGCTGGACGAGATCGCCGGCCTGCTGGGGCATCCCATCCTGGCGCGGGTGGCCACGCTTTCGCAGATCACGGACCTGCTGAAGAAGACCGAGCAATCGCAGCGCGTGCTGGATGAAGCAAGCGAAGGGCTCACCTTCGACGTGCTCACGGGCGACGACAACTCCGACGAAAACATTTCGATTGAAAAGCTGACGAGCGAAGAAGACATCAGCCCGATCATTCGCCTCGTCGACACAACGATCTTTACCGCGCTGGAACGGCGTGCTTCCGACATTCACATTGAAACCAACGACGATTCGGTTGTGGTGAAGTACCGCATTGACGGCGTGCTGCAGGCTGCCATGGCGCCCATTGCGCGCGAGCACCATACCACCATTCTTTCGCGCATCAAGATCATGAGCGAACTGGATATTGCCGAGCGCCGCGTGCCGCAGGACGGCCGTTTCCGCGTGCGCTACAAGGGCAGACTGATCGACTTCCGTGTGTCGATCATGCCCACGATTCACGGCGAGAACGCAGTGCTCCGCGTACTCGACAAGGAATCGATGAGCGAGAAATTCCGCAACCTCACGCTCGACGTGGTGGGCTTTGCGGAAGAGGATTTGCGGCGCTTCCGCCGTTACATTCGCGAACCCTACGGCATGGTGCTGGTGACGGGGCCGACCGGTTCCGGCAAAACCACCACACTCTATGCCGCGTTGAACGAGATCAAGAGCGACGAAGACAAAATCATCACCATCGAAGACCCGGTCGAATATCAGATTCGCGGCATTACGCAGATTCCGGTGAACGAGAAAAAGGGACTCACGTTTGCGCGCGGACTGCGTTCGATTCTGCGTCACGATCCGGACAAGATCCTCGTCGGCGAAATCCGCGACCAGGAAACAGCGCAGATCGCCATCAACTCCGCCCTCACGGGCCACCTTGTATTCACCACGGTCCACGCCAACAACGTGGTCGACGTGCTGGGCCGCTTCCTCAACATGGGTGTCGAAGCGTACAACTTTGTGTCGGCGCTCAACTGCATTCTGGCGCAGCGGCTGGTGCGCACCATTTGCGAGTATTGCGGACACACCGTTTATTACGATGACGAGACGCTGACCACCGCGGGCCTTAATCTGGACGAGTGGCGTGGCTTTGGTTTTCGCGAGGGCGCAGGCTGCATGGAGTGCGGCGGCACGGGCTATCGCGGCCGAACCGCAATCCATGAGCTGCTCGATTTGACCGACCCGATCCGCGAGTTGATTCTGGACAAGAAGCCAACCTCGGAAGTGCGCAAGCTGGCGCGCAAGGAAGGCATGAGCTTTCTGCGCGAGTCGGCACTGGAGCGCGTGCGCCGCGGGCTCACAACGCTGAAGGAGATCAATAAGGTAACGTTTATTGAGGCGTCCCGATAGTGAAATCGATCTTGAACAAAACGAAGATCAGCACCGCCACCGGCGGACGGCCCCCGGTGGCGGTTGAAATCAGTCCTGCTGGCGTGTTGGCTGCCTCCTCGGCCGGATCGGCGGAGGCGCCCGTTTTCGCGTTCGTGCCTTTGCCGGCAGGCGCGTTGACGCCGGGAATCGGTGGGCCGAACATTCAGAATGCGGACAAGGTTTCTGACGCCATTCGGTCGGCGCTCGGCCAGGTTTCTGCGCGCACGCGCTCCGTCACGCTGATCTTGCCCGATACCTCCGTCCGCATCTTTGTGCTGGATTTCGATTCCCTGCCCGCGCGCAAGAGCGAGGCTCTTTCTGTGCTGCGCTTCCGCCTGCGCAAGATGGTGCCTTTCGATGTGGAGCACGCCGGCGTAACCTACCAGCTTTTGACGCAGACCGAGACGGAGTGCAAGGTGCTTGTGGCCGTGCTGCCGGGCCCCATCCTGACGGAATATGAGGCGGCTGTGCGCGAGGCGGGATACGAGCCGGGAGCCGTTTTGCCCTCGAGCCTTGCGGCGCTGGAAGCCATTGAATCCGTGGAAGCCGTATTGGCAGCCAATTTGAGTTCGATTGCGCTTACCACTTCCATCACCACGGGAAGCAACCTGCTGCTGCATCGCACCATCGACCTGCCGGAAGATCCTGCGCAGCGGCTCAACGAGATTCGGCGTGGCATTGCGGTGGCCGCGGCCTACTTCGAAGACAAGCTGCAGGCGCCCGCCCGCGAACTGCATTATGCGGGCAACTATCCGACCGCGGAGTTCGCGCAGTGGATCGAGAATCCGGAGCTCACCGTGGTCGACCTTGTTCCGAAGCCTGAAACCGGCGCTGTGACGGCAATGGGCAGCACCAGCATTGCCGGGGCCGTGGGCGCGCTGGCGGGGGTTCGCTAACCAATGCGCATTACGCTCAATCTCGCTACTCGCCCCTTCGCCGATTTTGGTCCGGCGATCAAGCGCCTGCGCATCGGCATGGGGATTCTTGCGCTCATCGCCGTTTGCCTGTTGCTTGGCCTTCGCGCGTTGCACCAGAAAGCGGAACAAGCCCGCGCCCGCGAGCACTCGCTGGACGGACAAATTGCCAGCATCTCCGCCGAGCGGCAGCACTATCAGGCCATGATGCAGCAGCCTGACAACGCCCGCCTGCTCACCCAGGCCGATGCGCTCAACAAGCTCTTCGACGAAAAGGCATTTTCGTGGACACTGGCCATGGAGAACCTTGAGACCGTGCTGCCCGCTGGCGTTCAGGTCACCACGCTTGAGCCCGTTCGCGCCAAGGACGGACATATTACGGTGCGCATGCGCGTTGTTGGTCCGCGCGACCGCGCGGTCGAGCTGGTGCGCAATCTGGAACACTCGCGGCGTTTTCTTGAGCCGCGCATTGTCGGGGAAAATTCTGAAACGACCAGCGGACCCAATCAGCGGGTTATCCCGGTAAGCGCGACCAACCCATTCAACTTCGATCTGCTGGCCGAGTACAACCCGCCAACGCCTCAAGAAGCGCGAGCCGCCGGCAAACACTCGGCCGCGGGTGATAAGCCCGTTCTGCAATACGCGCCAGACTCAAACGATCCTGCATTCACGCACCGCTCCGATCGCATCCCTTACACGGGACCAAAGTCGACGCCAGGAGGTCCGCGATGAGCAACGAGAATCCGCCGGTCTCCCTGCGCGAGCGCCTGTTATCTCCCATCACCTGGCACTATGCCGGCTTCGGAATTCTGCTTGTGCTGGTGGTCGTGCTCTCCGTTCGTCTGGGACTAGATTGGGCGGCAACGAACGGCCACTCGACCGACGTGCTCGCGGGCAAACAGGTTGAGCTCAAGGCACTGGATCTTCAGACGGCTCCGTTGCGCGGACTCGACAAGCGCGTGGAAGAAACCCGTGCGCAGATGCACAGCTTCTACGAGAAGCGCATTCCTCCCAACTACTCTTCCATCTCGGCGCGCATCGGCGATCTTGAAGTAGCTTCCGGCGTGCGGCTGACGCGCGTGCAATACACGCAGGGCAAGCCTGGGTCCGACCTGACGGAAATCAACATGGAAGCGGGCATCAGCGGCGACTATTCGCAGATCATGAAGTTCATCAACAGCCTCGAGCGCGACCCGACGTTCTTCGTCATCCGCGCCATGGGGCTCACCGGCCAACAGGGTGGGCAAGTGAACTTGAGGCTGAGCGTCTCCACGTGGCTGCGGCCGGCGGATGCGGAAGCCAGCGGATTGCCGGCCACTCCAGAGCCGGGCGACTCCGATCAAGCTCCCTCCGCAAGAAGGGAGGACGAATAGCCATGGCCATCCCACTGGGACTCGAAAACAAGCGCCAGGTGTACCTGGTTATTGTGCTGTTCACCTTTATTCTCGGCTTCGGCGGGTATCAGCTTTACAGGCAGTTTGCTGCGCCTTCCACGCCAGTGCGCACGGTTCCCACACCGGTTTCGACTCCGGCTGCCGTGAATCCAGGAACCACCGCGCCGGAAGCGCAAAAGCTGACTAACGCCGGCATCGATCCCACGTTGCATTTTGACAAGCTTGCGCAGAGCGAAGACGTGCATTACGCCGGAACCGGACGGAACATTTTCTCTGCCGATTCGACGCCGGTGGTGATTGAAACGCCGCTCAAGAGTGCTCGGGCGACCGCACCTGCAGTCGTGGTACCGGTGGCGCCTGGTCCGCCACGGCCGCCCGCCATCGACCTGAAATACTTCGGCTATACGCAGGCAAAGGACAAGTCGCTGAAGGCCTTCTTTACGCGTGGCGACGATATTTTCATGGCCAAGGTTGGAGAGATTGTGGACCACCGTTACAAGGTGGGCGCCATCAATCCGATGAATGCCCAGGTGACGGACATGTCGTACGATAACACGCAGACCTTGCCGCTCACCGCATTTTGAGCAAGCCGTCAAAACCCATGATGAGCAAAGCTCAAATCCGCCGGCGATCCTCAGAGGAAGGCTATATTCTGCTGTGGGTTATTTTTCTGCTTGCCATCTTCACGATCTCGCTCTCGGTTGCGGTGCCCGCCATCAGCAAAGAGATTGAGCGGGACCGCGAGCGGGAAACCTTCGAACGCGGGAAACAGTACCAACGGGCCATCCAACTCTATTACCGCAAATTCCATGCGTATCCGCCCAACGTGAACGCGCTCGTGAATACGAACCAGATCCGCTTTCTCCGCAAGAAATACATCGATCCGATGACAGGCAAGGATGATTGGAAGCCGATCCTGTTCGGGCAGGCGAAGACGCAAACGCTGGGATTTTTCGGGCAACCACTGGCCGGGGCGGGTTCGGCGGGTGGGTCAGTGCTGGCGGGGATTGGGCCGAGCGGCAACGGCGGATTGGGGAACGGATCGGGGCTTGGTGGCTCAAGCTTCGGTTCGCCGACTTCCACGATTGGCTCTTCTGACACGAGCGGTGTAGCCACGGGATCCCTGACAGATTCCTCCGGAAACCAGTCCACGGCAACTGGCGGAACAAGCGGTAATGGCGCTACCGGAACGCCGGGAGGATCATCCAGTGGGCAGAATGGGCAGACCTTCGGGGGAGCCGGCATCGTCGGCTTTTCGCCTGCGAGCCCGAAACAGTCGATCCTTGTCTACAAGAAGAAGAGCCACTTCAACGAGTGGGAGTTCGTGTACGACCCGCTCAGCGAGATGAAGACTATATCTGGGAATACGGGCGGGATCGGTCAGCCCGCGAGCAGCACGACTACGCCGATCGGCGGGTCGAGTAACAGTCCGGGCAATGGCAACAGCAGCGGTTCGTCAACCCCTCCGCCGGCTTCGACTCCGGAAACCACGCCGCAGTAAAGGCCTTCGGGCGCTGTCGCCGATCGCATCAGCAGCCAAAACCGCAAAAGGCCCGCCCCTTGTGAGGGACGGGCCTTTCTTGCGAAAGAACCAAGCCGGAGCTCAGTCGTTACACGCTGAAGGAGGATCCGCAGCCGCAAGTCGACTTGACTTGTGGATTCTCGAACTTGAACCCAGCCGCTTCCAACGTCTCGACGTAGTCCACCGTGCAGCCATTCAGGTACATCAACGAGGTAGCATCCACAAAGACCTTCAGGTCTTCGAAGGAGAAGACCTTGTCCATCATTCCGCTTTGATTCTCAAAAGCCATGGAGTATTGGAAGCCGGAGCATCCGCCGCCAACCACGCCTACGCGCAGCCCGGCAGGAATCGGATCCTGGGTCGCCATGATTTCGCGCACTTTGGCAATAGCCTGCGGGGTCAGAAAAAGCGGGGACTTCTTTTCGGTTTCCTGAGCGGGTGCGGTAGCGAGTGTCGACATGGTTTCTCCAGGGTATTGAAATACTTGCCGTTCCTTATCACTGTATCGTTCTCCAGGCCCGGACACAAGCCCGAAACACAAGCCCGAATCACGACTTTCAGTAGCTTGGATGCCTTTCGGGCCGTCCAGGTCGCAGAATTGACTGGATTTGAGGCAGAATTGGCTTCCGGTGCAGGCTGGCGTCGGGGTGGCTTGCGGCCGCCCTGAAAAATATATGGATACAGGCGCATCCATTCGGGGCTATGATGTTCAACCGTGAGGCCCCCGGTACTCACGAGCCCGCTCTCGCTCACGGACCCGCCCGTATCTGGGACCGTCATTCGGTTCGGAGGTGGGTTATGACACTTGTTCCGATTATGTGGTCCATCTGGGGCGCATTCGTCGCCCTTATGCTCTCACTCCATGTCTACCGCGGCGCCCTCGAGAAAAACGAGGACGATCAGATCTTCCTGGACGACTCGTTCGATCACGAGCGGACGGCGCAGATGGCGATTGTGGCGAAGGTTCAGAGGATCGAGCCTGCGTTGCGCGTTGCCAAGTGGCTGGCGCTAGCCATGACGCTTGTCGTCATTGCGTATTACGTCCGCGACATCCTGCTCCAGCTCAACGTCCTTCACTAAGACTGGCGCGGACAATCGAAGCGGTTGCAAGAAAGCACAGGAACGAACCGCCCCGGCGACAGGATCTGCCGCCGGGATAGGGTTGGTGTGTAACTCGCGCCTGAGTCCTATTTGAACTGGCGGAACACGTCGAAGACGTAGTAGACAACGATGCAGACCGACATGACGCCAACGAGGCCGAGAGAGACCCTTTTGAAGGGCTGAACCTTGTTGATTTTCTCAATGATGGCGGCTTGCGCCGACTTTTCATGCGTGAAGCCCTCACCGAGGAAGATCTGGTCTTCTTCGTCGCGAGCCAGCCGGGAAATATACAAGTTGACGATGGCGAAAAGCACAACAAATGCGCCCCAGGTTGACCACAAGATCAGCACGATTCCCGTCATTTTATCCACCTCGAATTGAAAAATTCGGGTCCCAGATGCCCGCGGACCAAATAGGGAAACGCGGCGTCGCGAGTAGAGGGGCCTTACGGTCTCTGATATTAGCCTCGCGAACAAATGGGCCTGCGTGACAGGAATCACAGGCGTGCGCACCCGCTTGCATGCGGGTCGCCTCGCAGAGAAATCGCGCGGAACCGCAGCTGATCGTGTGCATTGTCTATTGATGTATAACTTCTGGGTAGGCAACTATACGACCGGAACTGAGACCCTCAACAGGACAGATCGACAGGTCGAGGTATCATTCAGGTGACACCATGCCAGATGCAGGCACGCTTGCGAAGTATTACGAAACTCTGACTGACGCTCAGCTTTTGAACCTAAGGAGGGAGGGCGGGTTCACCGAGCAAGCCGAGCAAGTGTTGGCGGATGAACTCAAGCAGCGCAATCTCAAGGCCACTGATGTGAAGAAGTACGCGGTGCCCGGTCGCATCAAGCTCCGCGAAGAGGCACAAGAAAAGGGATTCGCAGGCAAAGGTCCCGCTCTCCTATTCTTTGGTAGACGCTACCTCTCTGAGGCCGATAAAGCGGCGAATATCCAACTTCGGACCAAGTGGTTCGCTCTCGGTGGAATTCCAGTGGTTCCACTTGCGTCGTATCGGTTCAAATGCACGGGAAATCCCAGTAAGTGGTTTGGGCGTGACGCCGACCAGCGAGTCATCAACCGCGTTCCGCTGAATTGGCCCCAAGTATTCTTAACATGGGCGAAGACCGCGATCTTCATTCTTCTCGTTTTTCTTGTCGCAGTCGGATTCTTTTGGTATCAGGATCATCGAGGACGGTAGTCCTATTGATGACCCGCTTTAGCTGATGCGCAAGGGATCAACGTGATCCTTGGCGGGTCACCGCCTACCCGACAACCGCCTACCCGTCAGTTACTCTCCAGTAAGCTTCAACGCGCAAAGCTCACCTCTCAGCGGCCTCTCTTATATTGTCCGCGCTTCGAGGGAAGAATGCGGATGTCGTCGTCGAAGTCGCGGGCGGCTGAGCTTGTCTTCACCGACCTGGTGCCGAAGTCTTTCATCGGGACGGGCTCATCGGGCGGAAGGAACTCGGGCTGGCCGGTTACGAGACTTTCCGGGACTACTTCCGCTTTGGGGGCGGCTTCCGCTTGGGGGACGCTTTCCGCTTTGGGCTCCGCAGGCGCGACGGGAACGGGATCCGGGGCCGGCTCGGCGAACGGCGTAAAGGTGTGCGAAAGCACTGTGCGCTCGGAATCATCGGCGAGCGCCAGGAATGGGTCGTCGGGATGGGCAAGGCCATTCGCCGAAAAATCTCTCGACTTGCCCAGGTTCTTGAGGCCAAGCGAAAAAAGCAGACCTCTCAATCCGTTCAGCTTCGAGGGGGACTCATACGGATTCTCCTCGGGCTCTGGCTGCAGCTCCGTCTCCGGCGCGGGCTCTGCGACGGGCGAGAAAGGGGTCTGCGCAAGGGAGTCGCTGCTGCTAATCTTCGGCTCTTCCCAGGTGGCCGCCTTGGGGAGGTCGGCTTGCGCGGTTGGCTCCGCAGGCAATGGCTGAACCACTTCGGCCGGCTTCGGCGATTCCGATGGATGGCCATTCAAGGAAACCTCGCTACGCGAGAGCAGCTTTGCCTCGGCAAGCCACCAGGGGATGTCGGAATCATCGACGGATGCAATCTGGGCGTGCGGCTCAACCGGTTTCGGTGAGGGCAACTCATCAATGGCATCTTGCAGGCGATGCGCCATCACCTCAGAAAATGGTTGGGCATCCTGCTTTGCCGGCTGGGCAACAGGCGCAGGGGCATCGACTTTGGGCTTGGAAACAGCGGGCGCAGTGGCGAGTACAGGAGTTTCTTGACGAGGTGCAGTAGAGGGAAGCTGTTCGGGCTCGGACAGGACCTCGTCAAGCCGAGATTCTTTCACCGCCGCACGTTTCAACGTTGCCTCGGTTTGTGCACGGCGATGAAGTTCGATCTCCCTCAAGGAATCGCGAAACGCGGGATCGGCTTTCGCAAGGCCGACGCGATTCAAAACGAATCCGATGGTGGCCACATCGAGACGTTGCAGCGCACTCACTGCGGCCAGCAGTTGCGCGCGCGTGGTTACGCCTGACTCGGCTACAACAATGGCGCAATCGACAAAGCGCGCAAGGTACTCGGTCTCGGCTGAGATGACCAGCGGCGCTGCGTCGGTAATAACGAGACTCTCGTGCTGGGTTGCGGATTCCTCGGCCACCTGCTGCACAAGCGCCGTAGAACGGCTGCCACGCATGGCACTCGAATGATCCACAGGGGACGTTCCCGATGCATCGAGCAGTACTGTCGATCTTCCCATCGATTCAAGAATATTGCGAACTCGTGTGGTGACAGTCGTGACGCCAGTACCGGAAGAAGTGCCGGTAAAGATGCAGCTCTTCAGATTGCCCTGCTTGCGGGCATGCTCAATGGTCGCAGCGAGGCGCAAAAGATTTTCCGAGGCCACCTCATCGGAGACTTCGTCGAAATTGGGCAGCACCGCCATCGGCGCGAAACCGAGCACCTGCTGCACGTCGGCCGCAATGTAGACTCTCGGATCAAGATGATTGGCGATCGAGGCAGCGAGTAGGCCCAGGATGAGACCGGCGAGAGCCACGGGAAGCGCCTTCTTCATGATTCCGGATGCCGTGGGATGCAGCGGCGCAACAGCAGCCACCGACAAGTGAACCGCTCCGGGGGCGCTGTCTTCAAGCATCAGGTTGTGCAGTTGTTCGTCGACGAGGGTGTATCGAGTGCGCAGGCGAACAATGTCGGTCGAAAGATCGTTCACGCGCTGAAGTTTGGGTGTTGCGCTGGCCGCGGTGTCGGCAAGGTGCCGCAGTTGCCCATTCAACTGGGCTTCGACGCCGGCGGTCCGCTCCAGATCGGTGCGCAGCTTTTGCTGGATGCGCGTCGATGCGTTGTTGCGCAGATCCTTCATCATGGCATCGAGATTCGTATTGATTTTCGCCAGCTCTTCCGCGTCCTGCTTGTACTCAGGATTGGTGGGAGTCAGGTTGGCCATCTGCGAAATCAGCGTTGCCTTCCTCGTATTCAGCGAGGTCTTCATGCTGGTGAGTCCGGCGTCGGAGGCGATGACGTCTTCGGCCTCCGCATTCATTGCAGCCGACGAAGTGCCCTGGCTGGCCTTGATGGAGGAGTAGCGCGCTTCCGCTTCGTCGTGATCGGTTTGCGCCTTGATGAGTTCCTCGCGCGTCTTCTCGATCTGTTCATCGATCATGTCGGGAGCAGCTTCGCCCACCGCCGCCATGCCCAGTTGCTTGTTCAGATCGGCCTGTTCGGCATAGTCAGAGTTGAGCTGGTTCTGAATGCGCGTGCGCTCGTCGGTGAGAACGGTAATGCGCTGCGCATCTCCCGCGTTTCCCTCGCCTGCCGCTTTCTCAACAATGCTGGCGGCGACGGCGTTTGCAATCTTTGCCGACAGTGCGCCGTCTTTGGACTTTGCGGTGATCGAGACTTCGTAACTTGTTGCCACGCGCGCTACTTCAACAGCCGAACCCAACCGCGCAGCAGCTGCCTGCTCGGTCTCGCTGGGCTTCTGAAACGCGCCGGGACCCATTTTGTGCAGCGCATTGAGCAGAACATCGGGGTTCGATGCGTTCTGTACCTGCTCCTGAACAAAAGAGTCGTATACCGTGGAGTTGATGGGCTCGCTATCGCCATTGCCCTGCGTGATGACTTTCGACACTGCTGGCTGGATGTAGATCTGGCTCTGCGCTATGTAAACGGGCCACGACTTGGCAACATAGGCCGCCGCCAACACGAGGCCGGTGAGCGCAATGCCCAGCGCGAGATTGCGATGCAGTTGCAGCGCGCGTATCAGATTCAAACGCACGATCGGTCCGTCATTGCCAGGCGTGGGAAAGCCGGGGCCCGGCGATGGAGCGGAACCAGAAGCCGCATTCCCGGCGCGAACTGGAGAGACGACGTCCGCTTGTACACGCTGCAAGCTCATAGCACCCCCGCATAAGCCGCAACCGAAGCCATGGTGATGAGCGGGCTGAGTCGCTCGAGCACGTAAGTTCCTTTGTAAAACCCGCTCTTGGGTACGTAAATAATTTCGCCCGGCTTCAGCGTTACCTCAAGGGATTTGGCGGGGGTCAGAACATCCTTGAGCGTCAGCACGCGCGACGTTCCGGCGACGGGATCGACCACCTGGATGTGCGGATTGTTGCCCGCGTGATCCGTAATGCCGCCTGCCTGGGCAAGCACGCTTGCCAGCGTTGAGTTGAAGGAAAGGGGAACCGCGCCCGGATGCTGCACCTCTCCGAGAATGGAAATGAATCGCTCGGATGCGCTGGGAACGTAGACGACGTCGTCGCGGCGCAGGCGCATATCGGCCATCGCATTGCCCGTCTCCATCATGGCTCTCAGGTCTACCCAGAGCACCTGGTCGGTGCCACGATAAATGGCGCAACGCTCAGGAACCTGGTCGACTTGCTGCGAGCTTCCAGACTTGTTCGGGCCGGCTTCCACGCCGCCTCGCGCCAAAGCCTCAAGCAAAGTGGGTGTGCCATCGAAGGCGATCTCGCCGGGGCGGTCGACTGCGCCCAGCAGCAAGATCCGGTTGGCGGTGTACTTGGTGACCGTCACCTGGACGGAAACATTGGTGTAGTAATTCGCGAGGGCATCTTCAATTGCCTTGGCCGCTTCAGGACGCGTGCGATCGGCCATCATGACGTCGCCGGCCAGAGGAAGAGTGATTCGTCCGTCGGGCCCCACGACCAGCTTGGCCAGCATTTCGGGACGCCCGGCAAAACTCACGGTGATTTCGTCGCCCTTGCCGAGCCGATATTCTTCATCGGCGCCTGGTTCGAAATTGCGAAGCGCCGTAACAGGATCGATCTTCAGGGTTGGCTCGGAGCCATGGCTGGATGCGTTCGCTGGGTCCTGCGCCTTGATCGCGGCTTCGATGCGCGCTTTATCCTGGGCCGCAATCGGAGCCGAATCCTGGCAGGTGAGTTTTGCTGCCCCATTCAGTAGCAGAAGCACACACGCAATCCCGATTTGGTGCTTCATGCTGAACCCTTTCCGCTCCGTAACTTCTATAGCCCTGGAAGAAACATCGGGCGTTTTCGTTTGCCGCTTTAATTCCAAGATCCACCCAGCCCAGCGGCCAATCGACCTGCCCGAAACCACGCACATCGAACCGGTCGAAAACGGAAGATGAAGGGCCCCAATCCGGACAGGTCGAAGTCCCCGCTTGTGTCAGGATAGGTAAGCGCAAGGCAAGAACAAATCCCACAAACAGGGGGGGATGGGGCCTCCCTCCCCGGTAACTTTGCGTAAAACTCTCGGATCGAAGGCAGGTTACCCCGGGAGAGACGAACGGCGAGGGTTCAGGCGAGACTTCCGGCGAGCGCGGGGGCTAAAATAGCCGTTTCCAGTTGCTCGACCGCCAGCACGAATTCGCGCATGATTTCAGGGGCGGAGGTCACGTTGTCCGGATGGAGGAGCATAACCACGTCGCGCTGCTTTGCCTCGCGCAAAAGCCATTCGATTGGAAATTTCTTCTTGTCGCGCCAGTGGGGTTCCAGCCAGAAAGCTGAAGGGTAACTCAACAAGCTGCCATCGTGAGCCGGGGGCAGCTCGGGATTTTCGAGGTTGCCCAGAAAATACTCCATGCCTGCGTCTCTTCCCCACTGCAAGTATTTGTCCGGTTCGTACGGTGCATAGTGATGCCGGCCCAGGTGCAAAACGCCCGAGCCATGCTTTGAGAATCCAACGACGCGACGGCCAAGGAATTGCTCGAGCGACTCTCGCTCTTCCGTGAACGTTGCATAGGATCGCGAGTTCTCGAGGTGAAGCCCGAACTGGTGGCCTCCCTCGTCCATCAGCGCGCACACTTCCTGGTTTGGATACGTGCACTTGCGAAAGAACACGTGCGAGGCTCGCCCGTTTGCATTCATGATGCGAAGGATCGTCTTCAGCTCATCCAGGTACCGGAGCCACTCCATACGCGGCAGAAAATAATCCGAGCTCACCCGGCTGGCGACATGGCGCACCAATCCCTGTTTTCCATAGGGACGATCCACGTCGATTCTGATGATTAATGCCATAGACCAAACCTCTACTTCAAGCGACCGCGACAGGGACCTGCGCCGGTGCGTCGTCCACCACCTTGAACAGTTCCTCTTTCAACTGGTCCCACTGGAACTTCTTCGCGAACTCCGCGCTGTTCCTCGCCAGCTCCGCCTGCTTTGCCGGATCGGCATACACGGTGCGAATGCACTCGGCAAGCTCGTCGACATCGCCCGGCTCGTAATACACCACCTGGTCTTCGTTGAAGTAGTACTGAATCGCCAGCAAGCGCGGCGCGATGACTGGAATGCCGAGGTGAACATATTCGAGCAGCTTCACGGGCAGCATGTAGTCGGTGGCCACATCGCGCCGATTCGGAATGAGCCCGAGCGAAGCTCCCTGAATCATCTCTGCGATTGACTCGACGCGGAACATCTTCTTGCTGAAATAGATTCTGTCGCCCATGCCTGCGGCCTTGATTTGCGCATCGAGATCTTCACCGGCGTCGCCGTCTCCATAGATCTCGAGACGCGCACGCGGGCAGGCCTCCGCGGCCTTCACAAAAGCTTTCACGGCAATGTCGAGTCCAAGGCGTCGCGCAATGGTACCGTGATACACAATGCGGAATGATCCGTCAGAAGGCGGAGCGATAACGTCGCTGCGAAACATGCGTGGATCGGGCACATTCGGGAGCACGGTGAGTTTTTCGATCGGCGTTCCGCGCCTTACAAGCACATCGCGATGCGGATGATGCACGCAGATCGCCTTGTTCGCCAGCCAGATGCTGAACTGCTCCTGCATTGCAAGGATGCGAATCAGCGGATGCTTTTCAGGAAGTCCGAATTTCGACATGTACATTTCCGGCATCATGTCGTGGATGTTGAGGATGACCTTGGCTCCGAACAGCTTGGGGATCATGGCGACAAGCACCAATAGATCCGGCATGGTGTGCACATACACCATGTCGTAATGCTGCTTCCAATCGAGACGCAGCAGCTTCGCCGTGGAAGCCAGCAGGAACCGCAAGTAGGAGAAGCCATACTTGAGAAACCCGCCTCCGCGATACTTGAGCTGCTTGACGCGAAACACTCTCACGCCATGTACTTCTTCAAACGCCGGAACGTTCTTCTCACCGAGCGCGATGAAGTCAACCTGGTCGCCACGACGCACCAATGCTTCCGCCTCCCGACGCGGGCGCGCGTCGTTCAGGTAGTTTGTGTAGGCAACCATGCAGATCTTTTTCATCGCTTACGTATGCAGTTTCACTTTCGGAGAATTTTTGCGTCTGGGCCCGTTCACTCGTTCCAATGCGCTCAAGCCAGAACCAGCGGCTTCAGCCGTTCAGCGGTTGCCAACTGCTCCTCTTCGGCCAATTCCATCTTCCTTGCTTCGTTCGACCGCTTCATGACTTCAAGAAACTCCGACTGAAAGCATTGCTGCAGCAGCGCAATATTCGGCATCACGCAGTGGCCGCCGATGTGACCCGGCTGAAACAGCACGTTGGGCAGATAGGCAATCTCCTTGAAGAACTTTCCTACTTCCAGGTAATCCGCATCCACCTTCACGGCGAAGCGGTTCATCTCCTGCGCCCACGCAATCAGCAAGCCGAAATAGGTCGTCTCCAGCAGCTTTGCCAGTTCAAGCGCCTCGGGCGCGGACATGGTTTCTGACGGTATCCCCGCGGCCTTGAAATGCGCCTGCACCCGCTCGGCCGCGGCAATATCCGTGCCGGCCACAAACTTCACGTAGGTCTGCAGCTCATCCACCATCTTGGTGTGCTTGCCACGCACCGGGCTGTAGACGCACGGTATGCCGGTCGCCTTCTCGATGGCGCGCGTAGTACCCGGCACAATAGTGCTGTTGATGACGATCAGGCTGGGCGCGTACTTGATCGCGTAGCCCTCCACCGCGCTCTGGAACTGCGTCCGGTTAATAAACGGAAAGCAGATATGCAGAATTCCCACCGGCTGCTCCACCGGCGCGGGCTTAATGTCAATGCCGATCGTGCTCGGCTCATGATTTTGCAGGATGGTATAGAGAGGCTTGCCCACCTCGCCCAACCCGACGACTAACGTAACTGCTTCTCCATTGTTCTTCATTGATTCACTCCATTCCATCCGTTTTGATCTTCAATCTGTGTTGTGCCTGCGAGTTCGGCCCTTCCACTATTCGGCGGCCTCGGTCTTGTTCTGGTAGCCGTGGTTGCGTAGCATCTGGCTGCATTAAAGGTGAGCGGGCTGCCTTCGCCGCCATCGGTACCGTTCATCGCATGCAGATAGCAATGCTGCGCGGGATTTCCATAACTGTGGCCACCTGGTCCTGGCCCGCCTGCGACGTCCGGCCCCGTTGAAGGAAACGGCAAGTCGCCCCACCATGACGGCTTGAACGAAAGGTAAAACGAGGCCGGCAACTCGTGGGTGAATCCTGGCACCCAGAGTGTGGACCCGCCGATGTTGTTGTAGTTCCCATGCAGAAACTGCGCAGACGCCACTCCGCCGCGATGGCAGGGCGGCTGTCCACCACCGCATCCATCGCCATGGCCATCGTCGCTCGTGCGTCCGTATCCAAAGGACCAGCCGTAAGCCACCGCGTCGTAACTGCGCGGAGCCGGATACTCGATGGATGCTTTCTGCGAAAGCGGCACATGATAACCCGGCAGAGACTGCATTTGCGCGGAGCCCACTACGTTGCCGATGAAACTGTTTGCGGAGTCCAGGTAGACGAGTTCCACCGCGCGAGCAGCCTGGAATCCATAGTGCCCGTCTGCCCCGGAACACTTCACCGTGCCGCGCCCCGTTGCTGGACTGCAAATTCTGTTGGTGCCCACAACCCAGTTGCGAAACGCAGTCGTCTGGCTCGAGCTTCCCCACACGGAGTCTTCGTCAATCTGCGTCAGCACATTGCCTTCGAGAAGATTGAATTGCGGATGCGCTCCATGAAAGTCCACTCCACCGATGTCGAGATTCGTCGCGCCGCTGTCGAACTCACCCATCGTGTAGTTGTAAGCAACCACATTGCCCGCCGCTCCCCACTCCAACATGATTGCCAGATGCGTGCGCTCAATAATGTTGTTCTCAATTAAACTTGCGGTCGTCTTTGAAGCGATCTGCAGATCGGAATCATGCAAGCCCGGAGCATGCAGGTAGGCATTCGAAAAATAGCTGTCGCGTATCTCGTCATGGAAGCCCCAAAGCACTTCCACATGATCTCCATCCGCGTAGTTCGATTCCACTCCCTTGACCCAGCAATACGCGCATTCTGACAAGCCAAAGTTCGCAGCGTAGCCGGTGTTGTTCGCAACCACCTGCAGATCTTCAACTCCGGCGAATGATGCTGACATTTCGAAAGCAACGCCGACTGGTGTATTGCTGTAGGCGCTGTAAAGTCCGGGAGAGATGGTGATGGTTTTTCCTGTCTTTCCGGTGACTGCGACGATTTGACCGCGCGCAAGACTTCCCTTCTCCGTCCAGCCTCCATCGCACCAGTTGCAGTTTCCGCCGCTGCCCGCCGTTGAAACAAACGCCGGATTATTGATCTCTGCAATTGCAATGTAGGCACTCGGTTGAATGTCCTCGGAATTACTTACTTCAATATTCGTGGAACCTGCCGTCGCTCCGCTCAAAATTCGGAAGGGCTTGTAAGCCACTTGTCCAGAGCCCATGCCGATCACGCTTCCGCCCGCGCGACCGATGGCATTCAAAATGGTTTTGTCCGCTCCCGCGCCGCGCAGCGTTACGTTTGAAGGGACGTGGACCGTGCCATCAACGGTGTATGTTCCAGCCGCGAGGAAAACCGTCTGCCCTTGAGGACAAGACGCCAATGCGGCATTGATCTGCTTGACCGTTGCGGAGGGCCCAAGGTTCGCGCACTGCGTCGTTCGCGGAGGGATAGTGCCAACGCCCGCCTGCGACCAGTCGATCGCCTGCCCGGGCCTCAGAATCGTTTCCCAAGCCTGCGCATGGCTGGGCAGCACCAGCGCGACCAATATCAGCGCGACGGCGGTCGCCTTCGCCAATTCTTTTTCTTTTCCTGTTGCAGCTTGTGTTTTGTCACTGCGGCTAATCGAGGTCATCTCACGAAAGAGCCCGATCAGCGTGCGAATGGGGCCGAAGCCACGATGCAGCAGTACGACTCCGCCGAGATAGAGGCTTGTGAACACAAGGGACATGCAGACGAGACGTAGCGCCGCTCCCGGCGCTCCGGTTGCTCTCTCAAGAAATCCTGACTTGATGAAGAGCAGAGCTGTCGCCGCACCTGCCGCAAGCGATGCCACAATAAATCTCCACACAACGCTGATGAATGGACCGACGCCAAGCCCGATCGGTTTGCCGGCATACCACATCGCCGGAATTGTGAGCACCCAGAATGAAGTACACCAGGCAACCGCAATCCCCTCGGGTCCCCAATGCAGAGAGGCAAGGAACAGCGCAATGGTTACGGTCCATTCGACGAACCCCCAACGGAACCAGCGATCGGCTTTGCCGATGGAAAGGTGGATCCATCCATGCGTTCCGTAAAGAATCATGATTCCAATGCCCGGCGCGAAAAAGGTAAAGATGCGACCAGCCGTTTCCCATCCGGGCCCGAGCAGCAGACGAATCAGATCGGACCCAACCAACGTGAGGTCACCGGAAATCGCCATCCCCATAAACGCCATCACCGAGATGGAACCGAGCAAGTAGCGGCGATATTTCGCGTCGTCTCCCGTGACGCGGCTTAGAGCTGAAACGGCAACAACCGATGTGGAAGATACAAGTTGCGAAGCCGACAGCGAGAACAAGTCATACGCCTTCTTGTAGAAGCCAAGCGCGGGAGCGCCGAATCGCCATCCGACAAGAAGATTGTCGGTGTTGCGCGTAAAGTAATTGATGCTGTAGCGGGCATAGGTGTAGAGCGCAAA
>Ga0302320_10004990_pt1 | contig 29921 bp, 27 predicted proteins | sample Bog_T0_3_FD_202130 | JGI IMG/M metagenome (GOLD analysis project Ga0302320, IMG submission 202130) | Peat permafrost microbial communities from Stordalen Mire near Abisko, Sweden - Bog_T0_3 | ecosystem: Environmental > Terrestrial > Soil > Wetlands > Peat | place: Sweden: Abisko, Stordalen Mire...
TGGCCTTCCGTCATCTCGAGGTGCCGGCGCACGAACCCGATGACCCAGGTGTCGTCGGGCCGCTCGATGCTGGCCGCCGCGCCGCTCGCGCCGGTCGCGCGGCTCGTCGCGAGCGCTCCCGCGAGGTCTCGCTCAATCTCGGTCTGAAAGCGACGGATGTCCACCGTGGTCGCTGCTTCGAGCTCCGTGACCTTCGCGGCGGCGCCCGTACCGCCCACCCGAAAGAGGCGGGTCTGCCGGCCGGCCGAGACGGCGACGTACGCCGAGATCATGTCCTCGCCGCCCGCGCCGCCTCTCACGATTCCCCCCGCGAGCATCAGCAGCTTTCCCATGTGGGGAGGCTACACGATCTCGTCTAGTCTGGGCCCATGACGACGCGGCCCCGGATCGACCTGGACGGAGTATCGCTCGTGGACGAGAAGCGCCCACCGATGGTCGTGGCGATCTTCCGCTACCGGACGACCGAAGGTCTCGTGCTCCTCATTCCCGAGAGCGCGGACGTGCTCGTGCCGTGGCAGCACGTGACGGAGACCGTCCTCGACCTGCGCGCAGGAACCGTGCGCGTCACGTTCGAGGACGCGTACGTGGACCGGCAGAACTGGCTGCGTGGCGCGAAGACTCTCGTGGGGACGTGGACCGACCGGCTCGTCATGAGCGCCGGCGCGGCAACCCGGCGCGACTGAGCAGGGATCAGGGCTCGCGGGGAGGCGGCGGGGCGCTGCCGCGGACGGTGGCGGGCTCGCTCGCGGCAGGGGTCGGAACGGCCTTGCCCTTCTTGACCTTGGGCTCGTCCGGGGGCGTCGCGTCGGGGACCGCGGCGAGAAGGCCTGGCTTCATGGCCGCGGCGTCTCCCGGTAGATCTCCGACGTCGAGGATGCAGTCGCCGAAGACGAGCTGCATCTTTCCGTTCGCCGGCGCGAGCTTCACGTCGATCGACTTGGCGCGCACGACGGTGTTGTCCCTCACCACCCCCGAGAGCTGGACGAGATCCGCGTCGATCTCACCGGCGATCTCCCCCTGCGATCGAAGCTCGTCGACCTTCACCTTGCCGTGGACCGTGCCCGACGCCGTGACCGTCAGCGATGGCGCGGCGAGCTCCCCCTCGACGCGCCCGCGCACGACGATCGGGCAGCTCGACGAGAGCGAGCCCTTGAACGTCGTCCCTTCCTCGACCAGGGTCTTTCGATCGCCCGCGGGCGCACTGCTCTTCACGTCGATCATCCTAGCCTCCCGATCCGTGTCTCTGGATGGTCATCCTCAGCTTGCAGCCTGGCTCGAACGCGAAGCGCGTGGGCTGCTCGGGCTGTCTCACGGCGCCGACGACGGATCCGCCGCGGGTCACCACGAGCTGGCTCACGCCGTCGAAGCCCGGGCTCTGGCTCTCGATGAACTTGCCGTTGATGGTGACGTTGCCCGCGCCCTTGATCTGGCACCCATGGAGCACACCGCCCGCGCCGACGACCAGATCCGTCCCACGGCCAATCGCGATCGTGCACTGCTCGAAGCGGCTGTCGATCTCGATGGTCGCTCCGTCCCCGAACTCGAGGATGGCGTTGCGCAGCACGTCGCCAGGACCGAAGTAGCGCTTGCCAGCAGGCGCCGGGGCGACGGCCGCGGCGAGGGCGGCCGGGCGGACGCTGTCCACCGGGCCGGACGACGAGCCCGTGCCGAGCCCCGACACGACCCATGCGAGCTGCTCGGGCATGAGCCGGCGCGTTCCGTCACCGGCCACGCTCACGTCGACCCAGTCCGCCTTCGCGCCCTCCACGGCGCTGCCCGTGCCAACGATCCCTCCGAGCCTGGCCCCCGTGAAGCGAGCGCCGTCGAGGTTCGCGCCGGCGAAGCTCGCCTTGCGCGCGTCGGTGCTCGTCAAGTCGGCGCCCGCGAGGTTTGCCTTCGTGAGATCGGTCTTGAGCATCGTTGCGCGCGTCAGCCGGACCGCCCGGGCCTGGACGTCGACGAGCCGCGCGTCGCTCAGGTTTGCTTCCGTGAAGTCGGCTTCCTCGAGGTTGGCCTGCGAAAGGTTGGCGCTCGAGAGGTCGGCCTTCCTGAGGTTGGCTCCGCCGAGGTAGGCCTCGGCCAGGTCGGCGTGCACGAGCGTCGCGCCCGAGAGATCCGCGCCTCCGAGGTTCGCGCTCACGAGCTGCGCGTGCTCCAGGCGTGCACCCTTCAGGTTGGCGCCGGCGAGGTTCGCGCTCTCGAGGTTCGCCCGGGAAAGGTTTGCGCCGGCGAGGTTGGCCTTCTCGAGGTTAGCCCCCTCGAGGTCCGCGTTGTCCAGGTTTGCGTCCGAGAGGTTGGCGCCCACGAGGTAGGCCTCGCGGAGGCTCGTGCTCTTGAGGTTCGCCCGCGTCAGCTCCGCGCCTTCGAGCAGCGCGCCTTCGAGGTCGCAGCGGCGCAGGCTCGCCCCGGCGAGCCCGGCCCGCGTGAGCTCGATGCCGCGCAGATCCGCGCGGTCGATCCTCTCGCCGTTCTTCACCTTGGCGAGCACGACCTCAGGCGTGTAATCCGGCATCGGGCTCCCTCTCGTCCGTCGGCATCATGGACGCATCATGAACGGCTCAGGTCGGCTTCGAAAGGTCCTCGGCGAGGTACTCCTGGAGCGCGGCGAGCTTTCTCTCGTACGGTAGCCGTTCGAGCGCTGCGATCCGAGCCACTTCACCGAGACGCGCGAGGACGACCTTCGCCTCGAGCAGCGCGGTGTCGCGGACGTGGCGAAGGTGGCGCTTGTTCGCGGTGTCCTCCTCCGTCCAGCCATCGGCGGCGCGCGCGAACTCCGCCTGCATCTGCTCCATCTCCCCAACCAGGCGAGCGAGGCGCTCCCTCTCCCGCAGCCGCGCGGCAGTCGCGAGGGTGCTCGGCGCATGGCCGCGGTAGCCCTCGAAGCGAACGACGATACGCTCCGCGAGCGAGATCGGAATGCCCGTCGTCGCCGCGATGTCGTCGGCCCTGGCTTGCGAGATGACCTCGAGCGACGTGAGCCCCGCGGCGTAGAGCTTGTCGATCGTCACCTTCCCGACGTCCGGGACCTGCAAGAGCAGGGAGTGAACGATGACCGCCTCGCTCTCCGCGCGCGCCCGCTCGAGCGCCGCGCTGTCCGTGCTCGTGTCGCGGTCCGCGAGGCTCTCCTCGATGTCGTCGAGCGTCAGCGTGACGAAGGTGTCTGCCAGCGGCCCTGGCGGAGCAACCGCCCCCGCCGGCTGCACGGCTGGGCCCTCCTGCGTTTGCGCCGCAGCCCGCGCGGCCGCCGCCGCGAAAGCGCTGGCCGTCATCGCGATGCCGTCGACGATCGTGTCTTCGATCGCGCTCGAGGCGAACGGGTTCGAGTAGCTCGACGACCCGGTGGAGCCGGGGGGCCCGGGGGGCTGGGACGGCGGGGCTTTCGGCTCGCGAGGCGGCGGCATGGGCGGGAGGCGCAGCCTCGAGCATACGGAAGCGCAGGCCGCTCCGAAATCGCCCTCGACCTGCCGCGCCTACGAAGGGTGCGATACGGGCGGTCATGTCGTAGCGGCGGGCTTCACGGAGGACGCTGCTACGATGCCAGACAGGTACCGTGCGCGTCCCCTTCGTAGACCTAGAGCGCGTCATCGTGCCGTGGACCAAGCTTCACGGCTTTCGCTTCTCCGTCACGACGGTCGATGGAGACGAGCGGGCCCAGGTAGAGGTCGACGCGGCGGGCCAGCGCTTCGCGATCGAGGCCTTTGCGCTCGACGCGTTCGGCAACGTCGGCGTCGACCTCGAGCGTGACGCGAGGGGGGTCCGTCACGCGTTCACCGGTCCTCTGCCAGATCTCCTCCGGATGCTCGAAGAGGTGCGTAGAGCGATCCACGAGCTGCCGCCCGCGGGAGATCTGAACTGACCGCGCCCCCTTCGCTCCGGAAGACCCGCCCGAACATGGGGAAGCTCCAGCCGAGGTACACGACGCTGTTCACGGCGAGGCGGAGCGCCCAGTACGCGTTCGCGTGCCCCGCGAGCGCGCGCATCCCGAGGTCGAAGAGCAACGCGTTCAGCGCGATGGACGCGAGCTGAACGAGCGCGAAGCGCGGCGCCTGCCGCCCGAGGCGCCCTCCTCCGTCGCGGAATGCGAAGGAGCGGTTGCCCAGGAAGTTCACGACCCCCGCGAGCACGAGCGCGGGGACGCTCGCCATTCGGGCTGGGACGCCCAGGACCGCCACGGCAAAGAGGAGGGCTCCCTGATCGGTCAGCGTGGCGGCTCCGCTCGCGAGCATCGAGCGGGCCAGCACGAGCGCGCGTTTCACGAGGAGGTGACGCGCGCCACCTCGGCGCGCATCCGACCGGTCAGGACGAGGCGGAGCATCCGGAGCTCGGCGCGCGTGTGCCACGTCTGCTTCTTCCAGGGGGTCGTCCGGTTCTTCTCGAACAGGCGGTGGCTCGCCTGGGCAAGCCCGTAGTCGACGATCGGCCCCAGCAAGAAGAGCGCCGGCTGGGCCGTGACGACGCCCGTCACCAGAAGGCCGATGCACCCGAGCGACCCCGCTGCGTGGAGGACGTGGGTCTCCCTGCGGGTGTGTAGCCGCACGTAGTGTGGCCAAAACTCTTCGAAGCCGCCTTCGAGCGCGTAGAGGCTCGGCTCCGCCGCGGCGTGTGCTTGCCGGGGGTTCATGCGGCCTCCGCGAGCGCTCGGTCCAGCGCGTCCCGGGCGTCGGCCGTTCCGCGACGGATGCGAGCGTCCACCATCGTAACGAACGAGCTCTCCCGATCGAGAAAGCGCGCCACCGTTGCCGGGTCGATCCGCGCGCTGCTCATCCCGAGGCCGAGGAACTCGATGTATGCCGCGTTGAGCTCCTGCTCCGTCTGCCGCCGCAGCGGAATGCTGAGCACGGGCTTGCCCAGGTAGATGGCCTCCGAGAGCGTCGTGAAGCCGCCGTTCGCGATGACGGCGCGGGCTGACGCGAGGTCCTCCACGAAGCGGCGCTCGTCGAAACCGCGCAGCTCGACGTTGCCGCGTCGTTCGTTCTTGCCCAGCCCGTAGAGCACGAACTCGTGCTTCGGGAGCGCCTGGAGCGCGGGGATGAGGCGGGGGTCCCCCGAGGTGGTCTGGTAGACGAGCACGTGGTCGCCTCGCGCCGGCGTGGCCTGCTCGATCTCCGGCCGCATGATCGGCCCGACGAGCGCGGAGGGCCAGCGGCCCCTCGTCTCCGGGAAGAAGAAGGACGTCACGATGTAGCGGGCGCATGCGGGCGTCTTGGCCGAGACGACGGCGCGCGCGAGGTGGTAGCTGCTGAGGCGTGCGCGGATCTCGCGCGGGTGGCGGAAGCGATCGACGACGTGCTGATGGTCGAGCGAGATCGCAGGGATGCCGAGCACCATGCCGACCGCGTGCGCGAACGAATCGAAGTCCGTCACGACGGCCTCCGGGGCGAAGCCGAGCACCTCGCGGACGGCGACGGCGGCGTTGTTGGCCAGCGCGTGGGGCGCCTGCCGGAGGAGGCTCAGCATGGTGCGAGCGCGTTGCATCTCGCCGCCGTGGAAGCGCATCGTCATGCCGTCGATGGCCACGACGCGTAGCCCATGCTGGCGGAGGATGCCCACCGCGCGGCCCGAGGCTGCGAGCGTGACCTCATGCCCGCGGTGGACGAGGTGCTGCGCAAGCGCCCGCGCGCGCATCGTGTGACCGAGGCCGCACCCGGTGACGCCGTAGAGGATCCGCATGCACCGTAGACGGACCTGCACCGGCTTGAATTCCAAGCGTTTGGCGCAAAAATGCGTGCGCAGCGTACGAGCGGACGCAGTGCGGCAGCGGCTGGCCGGTCAGTCGCCGCAGAAGGTCAGCTGGCCTGGGTTGAAGTTGAACTGCATGGTGCAACCGACCGCGCCCAGCGCCGGCTGGCCGCCCAGGAACGGACCGGCCGAGTTGCAGTTGTCGGGCATTCCGTAGTTCTCGAAGCCCGGCCCGTCCGAGACCACCATGCAGCAGTTGCCGGAGATGGCGTGCCGGTAGTTCAGGCCCTGAAAGGCGTTCGGATTCGCGCCGAGGATAGCGGCCATCGTGGCATTCGACGCGAGCGCGTAGCCAGGGTCGCACACGCCCATGGAGCCATCGAGGTAGTAGCACTGCCCGTTGAAGGTGACCTCCGTGGCGGGGTCGCAGCCACAGGCGATCGAGACGTTCACGTTGCTGGCTCCGACGACGCCCGAGCCCATCGTCACCGTACACGGCTCCGCCGACCCCGAAGCGGTCACGTTGAAGCTCTGCCCGCTGGGAACGGGGGTGGCGAAGGTGAACGACGCGCTCGACGCGGTGACCGTGATGTTGCCTGTGCCGTTGTTCTGCAGCGTCGCGGAGTCGCCGCCCGTGAGCCCCGAGATCGTGCCGCCCACGGTGTACGAGTTTGTCACGCACGCGATCGTGACCGAGGTGACGTTCGTGCTCCCGACCATGCCCGACGGCAGGTGCGCGGGATCGCTGGAGGTCGTGCACTTCTGCGAGACGGGGACGAGCGGGCTGGCGCCGATCGTGACGCTGTACGTCGCGCCCGGCGGCAAGGGCGTCGGAAAGGCGAAGCTGCCGTTTGTCGTCACGAAGATGGTGTCGCCTCCGTTATCGTTCAGCGCGACGGAGTCCCCTCCCGCGAGGCCGACCATCGTGCCGCCAATCGTGAGATCCGCGCCGCAGTTGACGACGACGTTGGCCACCGGCGCCCCGTTGACGGCGCCCGACGCCGCGCTCACCGAGCACGTCTGCGGGGGCGTGGAGGGCTGCGTGAGGACCGTGACGGCGTACGTCTGTCCGCTCGCCACCTGCGTGGGGAACTGGAACGCGCCGTTGGCGGTGAGCGGCAGGCTGTCTCCCCCGTTGTCCTGCAGCACGACCGCGTCGCCCATTGCCAGACCTGACAGCGTCCCTCCGATCGTGAAGCTGCCCGTGACGCAGCTCACCTGGACGTTGCTCACGTTCGCGGCGCCGACGGTGCCGGTGCCGGAGCTGATGGAGCATGTCTGCGCGGGCGTGCTCGGCGCGGTGACGACGGTGACGGCGTACGCGGTGCCGCTGGGAATCGACGTGGGGAAGGTGAACGGTCCGTTGGTCGATGCGGTGATGGTCTGACCCGCCATCCCGAGCACGACGGAGTCGCCGGCCGCGAGGCCCGCGACCGTCCCTCCCAGGATGTAGCCGTTGACCGTGCAGACGACGGTCACGTTCGTGACGTCGGTTTGCCCCACGGTGCCGGTGCCGTTGGCGACGGTGCAGGTCTCGGCGGGAGCGCCCGGCTGGGTCAGGACGGTGACCGCGTACGAGGCGCCGCTCGGGAGGGCCATGGCAAACGTGGCCCCGCCGTTCGTCGTCAAGGTGAGCGAGTCGGTGCCGTTGTCCTGGAGGGTGACGCTCGCGCCGCCCGCGAGGCCGCTGACCGAGATCAGCACGTTGAAGGGGCCCGTGCTGGCGTCACCGCCGTCCGTGCAGGGCATGCCGACCATGCAGTTGCCCCCTGCCTCGGCGTCGGCTCCGGTGTCCGGCGGGAGTGTGTCGCCGCTGGAGCCCGTGTCACCGGGCGCGTCGGAAGGCGCGGAGCTGTCCGCGGCGGTTCCAGAGTCTTGAGCCATCGCGTCGTCGGGAGGCGTCGTCGTCGTAGTGTCGGCGGCGGTCCCCGAGTCGACCGCCGAGGCGTCGTCGACACTCGGCGCTCCGTCGGCCGGAGGGGTGAAGGTTGGGCCGACGTAGCCGCAGGCTCCCGCCAGGAGGGAGGTCACCGCCAGCCAGGCGACCAGTAGCCAGGACCTTTTCGAGGGATCGAGGGACAACGCTCAACGTTACCAGGCGGCTGCCGACTGACACACCTTCCCGCGCTCTTCGTGGGCGCGCGAGCGCGAAGCCCGCGACACCCATCGCGATTTTCCGCGCGAGGCGCGCTCAGCCCTTGGCCGTGATCGCCTCGAGCAGCGCGCGGTCCCCCTGGAGAGCGACCCGCTGCTGGTAGAAGGCGAGGCCGCGCCTGCCGCCCAGCTCTTCGCCGCCGCCCGCGCGTCCCGGTCCACCGTGGACGAGCGACGGGAGCACCGTGCCGGGCGGAAACGCCTGGCTCGCGACCTTGGACGAGCCGACGGTCACGCGGCCGTGGTAGGGCGCAATGCCGAGCACGGCATCCCGCACGAACGCCTTGTCGTCCGAGTACACGCTCGTGACGAGGCCTCCGGCCCCAGCGCGCACCAGGGTCGCCGCAGCCGTCGCCGTGCCGTCGTACGGCATCACCGTCGCCACCGGGCCGAAGACCTCGTGGTTGTGGACGGCGTCCCGGGCGTCGGGCTCCTTGCCATGAAGGAGCACGGGCGAGACGAAGAAGCCCTTGCCCGGCGAGACGCCGAGGGCTGAGACCTCGGTGGCGCTGCCGAAGACCACCTTGGCGCAGGCGCCGAGCTTCGCAATGCCGTCCCGCACGTCTGCGAGCTGCTGCGCCGTCGCGAGAGGCCCCATCGTCACGTCGTCGCGCGACGGGTCGCCCACCTTCACCGCGGCGAGCCGCTCGCGGAGCGCTTCGATGACCTCCTCCTCCCGCGCCGAGGGTACGTACACGCGCCGGATGGCCGTGCACTTCTGGCCGGTCTTCTGCGTCATGTCGCGGGCGACGTCGGTGAGAAAGAGGTTCCAGAGATCCGAGCCGAGCTCGACGTCGGGCCCGAGGACGGCCGCGTTCAAGCTGTCGGCCTCGACGTTCACGCGGACGGAGTGGGCGAGGACCGCATCGGTCCCGCGCAGCATCCTTCCGGTGACGCTCGACCCGGTGAACGCGAGGACGTCCTGCCCGCCGAGGTGGCTCAACAGATCACCCGCGCTGCCCGCGAGGAACGAGAGCGCGCCCGGGGGCAGCACGCTCTCCTCGACCAAAATCTGCACGATCCGGTGCGACACGAGGGCGGTGCTCGTGGCCGGCTTGGTGATGACCGGGACGCCCGCGAGGATCGCGACGGCCGCCTTCTCGGCGAGGCCCCACGCGGGGAAGTTGAACGCGTTGACGTGGACCGCGGCGCCCTCGCGCGGGACGAGCACGTGCTGGCCGAACAGGCGGGCGCTCCGGCCGAGCTGCGTCGCCTCGCCGTCCAGCAGGACGCGGGCGTCGCCGAGCTCCGCGCCTAGATCGGCGTACGCCGCGAGCGTGCCGCTGGCACCGTCGACGTCGAACTTCGCGTCCGAGCGCGTGTTGCCGCCGTTGGCGATGGCGAGCCCCAGAAGCTCGTCCCGGTGGGCGTGGATGGCGCGCGACATCGCGCGGACGAGCTCCCCCCGCTCGGCGAACGTGCGCCTTCGCAGGTCCGCTCCGCCCGCGCGCGCGAAGGCGAGGGCCGCCTTCATGTCGATGCCCGCGGTCGATGCCCGCGCGAGGGGCTCTTCCGTCGCGGGGTTCACGAGGAGGGCGCTCTTGTCCGGCTGCCCGCTACCCTTTGCCCATTGGCCGCCCACGTGGCTGAGAAGCTCGATCATGGGAGCCCTCTTACCATTGCAGCATTGCGTCCAGAAGTGCCGTAACCTAACGCACCCTCATGGCCGAGAAAGCTCACGCGGGCCCGACCGAGCCCGTCCGATTCGAGACCCACCCCGACCGCTACCGTCACTGGAGCGTCGAATACCCCTCCGAGCACGGCGGCGCCGTCGCGCGTCTCGTCATGAACGTGAAGGAGGACGGGGGCCTGCGCCCCGGCTACCCCCTCAAGCTCAACTCGTACGACCTAGGGGTCGACGTCGAGCTCGCCGACGCCCTCCTGCGCATCCGCTTCGAGCGGCCCGAGGTGAAGGCGATCGTCTTCGTGAGCGGCAAGGACCGGATCTTCTGCTCCGGCGCCAACATCTACATGCTCGGAAGCTCGACCCACGCGTTCAAGGTCAACTTCTGCAAGTTCACGAACGAGACGCGCCTCTACCTCGAGGAGATGAGCGCCGAGTCGGGCATCCCGAGCCTCGCTGCGCTGAACGGAACGGCGTCGGGCGGCGGCTACGAGCTAGCGATCGCGTGCGACGAGATCATCCTCCAGGAGGACGGAAACGCCGCGGTGAGCTTCCCGGAGGCGCCGCTCCTCGCCGTGCTTCCCGGGACAGGAGGCCTGACGAGGCTCACCGACAAGCGCAAAATCCGGCGTGACCTCGCCGACGTGTTCTCCACGCTGGCCGAGGGCGTGCGCGGCAAGCGCGCCGTCGAGTGGGGCCTGGTCGACGAGGCGCCTAGCAAGGCGACGTTCGTCGCGGCGGTGAAGCGGCGCCTCGACGCCATGGCCGGCCGCGCGAAGCGGAGATCCGGCAAGGCCGTGATCCTCACGCCGCTCGAGGCGAAGCGGACCGCGGGCGGCACCGAGTACAAGTACGTGTCTCTCGTCGTCGACGAGGCGGCCCGTACGGCGACGCTCACCATGAGGGCGCCGGACGAGAAGCAGCCCACGAGCGTGGAGGAGCTCGCGGCGGCCGGGGCGAACGCCTGGGCCATCCGCGCCTGGCGCGAGCTCGACGACGCCCTCCTCGACCTGCGCTTCAACCGGCCCACCATCGGCGTCGTCGCGGTGAAGACGACGGGCGATCCCGCGGCGGTGCTCGCCGTCGACGCGATGCTCGCCGCGAACAAGGACGACGGCCTCGTGCGTGAGGTCTTGCTCCTCATGAAACGCGTGCTCAAGCGGATGGACATGAGCGCCAAGAGCTTCTTCGCGCTGGCCGAGCCTGGCTCGTGCTTCGCGGGGTCGCTCTTCGAGCTCGCGCTCGCCTCCGACCGCCTCTACATGAAGGACAGCGAGGACGCCCCCACGCACGTGGTGCTGTCCGCGCTCAACGCGGGGTCGCTGCCGATGGGCAATGGCCTATCGCGCCTGGAGGAGCGCTTCCTCCGCGACCCCTCGCAGGTCAACCGGGTGCTCGAGGCAAAGGGGCCGCTCGACACGAAGGCGGCGCTCGCCGCGGGCCTCGTCACCTTCGCCCCGGACGACATCGACTGGGACGACGAGGTGCGCATCGCCTTCGAGGAGCGCGCGAGCCTCTCTCCGGACGCGATGACCGGGATGGAAGCGAGCCTTCGCTTCGGCGGTCCGGAGACGATGGAGACCAAGATCTTCGCGCGGCTGTCCGCCTGGCAGAACTGGATCTTCCAGAGGCCGAACGCCGTGGGCGAGCGGGGAGCCTTGACCCTGTACGGATCGCCCGAGCGACCTGAGTTCGATTGGCGGCGCACCTGAGCGCGCCTGCCATCAAGTAGAGGAAATCCATGTCCACCGTAGTCAACGACGAGCGAATCCCGAACAACGTCCACCTCGCGGACGACAAGAAGCTCCAGCGCGCTCTCGAGGCCTGGCAGCCGAACTTCATCTCGTGGTGGAAGGACATGGGGCCCGTCGGCTTCCAGGAGGATGACGTCTTCCTGCGTACGGCCGTCTCGGTCGATCACGACGGTTGGGCTCACTTCGACTACGTGAAGATGCCCGACTACCGCTGGGGAATCTTCCTGACGGACCCTGTCGCCGACCGCAAGATCGGCTTCGGCGATCACTACGGCGAGCCCGTCTGGCAGCAGGTGCCGGGCGAGCACAGAAACACCCTGCGCCGGCTCATCGTCACGCAGGGAGACACGGAGCCCGCGAGCGTCGAGCAGCAGCGGCTGCTCGGCCAGTCGTGCCCGAGCGTCTACGATCTGCGAAACCTCTTCCAGGTGAACGTCGAGGAGGGCCGCCACCTCTGGGCGATGGTCTTCCTCCTCCACTCCCACTTCGGGAGGGACGGCCGCGAGGAGGCAGAGGCCTTGCTCGAGCGTCGCAGCGGCGACGCGAACAAGCCGCGCCTCCTCGGCGCCTTCAACGAGCCGTGTACCGATTGGCTCTCGTTCTTCATGTTCACCTTCTTCACCGACCGCGACGGCAAGTTCCAGCTGCTCGCCCTGGCCGAGAGCGCGTTCGACCCGCTCGCCCGGACGACGCGATTCATGCTGACCGAGGAGGCGCACCACATGTTCGTCGGGGAGACGGGCGTGATGCGGGTCGTCGATCGCACAGCGCAGAAGATGGCGGAGGCCAAGAAGGACCACCCCGACGACGTGCGCGCCATGGGCGTCATCGACCTGCCCACCATGCAGCGGTACCTGAACCTCTGGTACTCGCTCTCGCTCGACCTGTTCGGCGGGGAGATCTCGTCGAACGCGGCCTCGTTCTTCGCGGGCGGGCTGAAGGGGCGCGCCAAGGAGGACGACTACGAGGAGCACCGCGCCCTCGAGGGGAGCTATGCGATGGACGTCGTCAAGGACGGCAAGCTCCTTCGCGAGGACGTGCCCCTCCGTAACGCGATGAACGAGGTCCTCCGCGACGCCTACGTCATCGATTGCCAGCGCGGTGTCGACAAGTGGAACCGCGCCATCGAGGCCCACGGCATCCCCTTCAAGCTCACCCTCCCGAGCCGCCGCTTCCACCGTCAGATCGGCATCTATGCGGGCGTCTACGCTTCACCCGACGGAGAGCTCATCGGCAAGGAAGAGTTCGATCGGCGCGCCGGCGACTGGCTGCCCACGGAAGCCGACAAGGCGTACGTGAAGAGCCTCATGCAGAAGCCCATCTACGATCCCAAGCAGATGGCCAACTGGATCGCGGCACCCAAGCAGGGCGTGAAGGGCCGCCCGGTCGACTTCGAGTACGTCCGCCACGGAGCGGCCTGACGGCGGAGGATCAGGGCCTGACGGTCGACGCGAGGAGCCGTCCCATCGTCGCGCCGACCGTTCGCGCGAGCGCCGCGGGATCGTCTCCGAGCGCCGCTTTGCCGATGAGCGGGCCATCGATCCACAGCGCGGCCAGACCGTGCGCGGTGGACCAGCCGGTCAAGACGAGCGCCTTGGGATCCAGGCCCTTGGCGATCCCGGCCGCCTGGCATGCAGCCACCACCTCGAGGAGCACCCCGAACGCGCCCATCGAGGACGTGTCCATCGTGGGGACTGCGCCGCCGTCGGCGAGCTCGGGCCGGAACATGACCCGGAAGTGTGCCGGAAACGCGAGGGCGAACTCGAAGTAGGCCCGCCCCGCCGCCTCGAAGCGCGCGATCGGGTCTCCGGCCGCGGCCACCGCCGATCGCATCCCGCGCTCGAGGAAGCCGAATCCCTCGTGCGCGATCGCGGCGAGCACCGCAGCTCGGTCCTCGAAGTGGTGGTACGGGGCGCCGTGCGTGACGCCGGCGCGTCGCGCGACCTCGCGCATGCTGAGGGCGCCGATGCCGCCCTCGGAGATCAAGGAGAGGCTGGCGTCGAGGATCGCACGCCGGGGATCGTCCGAACGGGGGGGCCGCTGCCGCGTCATCGCGCCCAAAGTACGCTCAGTAGCCGAGCAGCGCCCCCGAGAACGCGCGCGAAACGACGAAGAGCGCCTCCTGATCGAACCCGTGGTAGTGCCCGTAGCGCGCCTTGAGCGGATCGTAGATGTAGTGGTAGCCCTTGAGGAACTTGTCCTCCGTGTCGGGGATGCCGAACTTGTCCCGCGCTTCGACGGCCAGCCGGCGAACGGTCTTCGTGTACTCGACGGCCTCGAGGAAGTCGGCCTTCTTGCCGTAGCCGAAGTGGCTCGGGATGTACGCGTCGAAGTCGAGCGCCGACAGCCGATCCATCTGCTTGAGCATGCCAGGCATGTACATGTCCGGCCCGCCGATCGGGAAGACGGTGCGAATCAGCCCGAGGTCGACGGTATACAGCACCTTCTCGCCCGGCAGGTAGAAGGCGTACAGCGTGTCGGTGTGGGCGTGACCGAGGTAGAGGAGGTCGATCTCGACGCCGCCGATGGTGAGCTTCTGGTCTCCTTCGATGAGCTGCGTCGGCTTGAGGATGTCCGCCGTCATCGGGTCGTCGTGGAGATCGCTCCAGTACTGCGGGCACTTCGCGTGGGCGACGACGTGCTGGGGCGCGAGGGGCGCGCCGCCCACCACGTGATCGAGGTGGTAGTGGGAGTAGAACATCGTGTGAACGGGGCGGCCGGGCGCCACCCTCGCGAGCTCCGCCTTGAGCAGGGTGGCCGCCTCCCGGTTGAACGGGTCGGTGACGACGATCCCTTCGTCCGTGAAGATGACGAGGGACCGATCCCAGGTCCACCGAAACGTGTAGACGCGGTCGGTGATCTTCTGCAGCTCCGAGCCCGAGAGGTGCTCTGGATCGGGGATGAAGTGGACCTGGGATTTGACCGCCTGATCGACCGCGTACTCGGTGACGTTGCAGCCCAGCGCGGAGAGCGAGAGCGCGGCGAGGGCGATCACGCCCGATACACGGGCGGCGGCGCTCACGAGGCCACCCCCGAGGCGACGCCGGCGAGGTACGCCACGGCCTGCTCGTGGGAGGCTGGGTCCGACGCGGGGTGAAACCCCGGCCGCAGCCAAGGGAAGATGGCGAGGAAGAGCCGCCCCATGGGCAGGGCGCTCTTGCCGAACATGGCCCGGCGCGCGAGGCTCGGCCACGAGATGTCCTTGTCCTGCAAGAGCAAGGTCCAGGTCGCGACGGACCACAGGACGGCGATCGTGGTCGTCGCGACGGCCAGGCCCGCGAGGCGGAGCGTGTAGCTCGAATCGACCGCGCGGAGCACGTCGAAGGCGACCGACTTGTGCTCCACCTCCTCCGCCGCGTGCCACATGAGGAGATCGCGCATCGTCGGGTGGGCTCCGTCGAAGGGACGCTCGCGGAGCGCCACCTCGCCGATGATGGCGGTATAGTGCTCGGTGGCGGCAGTCGCCGCGAGGGCGAGGCGCGGCGACAGGAACCGCTCGAGGGCACCGAAGACCCTTCGCTGCACCGCGAGGTAGGCCCCGATGCGGAAGCCTTGCTTCTCGAGGATTCGCAGGAATCCCTCGTGCTCGCGCGAGTGGTTTGCCTCCTGCGCGACGAACCCTCGCACCTGCGCCCGGAGCTCGGGATCCTCCAGCGCGCTCTCGTGGCAACGGACGCTCTTGATGATGAAGCGCTCCGCTGCGGGAAACAGCAGGTTGAACCCGTTGCCGACGTGCGTCGCCAAAGCGTCGCCGGGCATCCAGTGGCGCGGAATGCTCTCGTCGAACGGGAAGCGGACGTTGCGGGAGACGATGACTTGGGCGGGAGAAGACATGGTGCGGGGCTCCTTTGCGGCGTAACTAGACACTGTCTAGTTACGGGTATGCAGAGGGCAGGCCACGACCCGGCGACCTTGGATTCAATGACTTAGCCCCGCGATCGAGCGGGCAAAGCACCGGACCTGAGGATCCCCGGATCCACCAGACGCGCGGTCGGTGCTATTCGCGGCGGTACGCTTCGGCGACCCGCGCGCCGCGTTCTCGCACGCGCTCTGTGACGGTCCGGAACGCGGCCGACGCGCGCAGCGGGTCGAGCACGGCGCACCGCTCCATCCAGAGCGCGTCTGCGAGGCCTCGCTCGTCGGCCTCCGCCAGTGCTTCGAGGGCTTCGTCCGACCGACCGCAGAACACCAGGATCTCGCAGCGCAGAACATGGAAGAACGAGCTGCGCCGCTTCATCCGGCCCGGGGTGCCGAGACGCTGGAACAGGCTGGAGGCTGCTTCGGGCAGCTGGCCAGTCTCGAGCGCATCGACGACCGACAGAGTCGGGCCCTTCACTTCAAAGGCGCACGGGACGAGCGCGCTCCGGTACGAAGCGATCCGTTCCGGCGTCGCATCGTACGCGAGGAGGCGCGCACGGCGGATGAAGTAAGCATTCTGCATCCACGCCTGCGTTGGCGGTGGGCCCATCATTGCATCCGCGCCCGCGATGTCGCCGGCGAGTGCTCGAAGACGTGCGCGCGCCCATCGTGCCGGCGGCTCGAGCGCCGGCTCGAGTGTCCCCGCGATAGTCAGGTGGCGCTCCGCTTCCTCGACCAGCCCGGCCTCCGCGGCAAGCTCTCCGATCCGGGCATGCGACTCCGGATGCCACGGGGCGAGGCGAAGCGCGGCGCGGAGATCGCGCGTGGCCTGCGCGTCTTCCGCAAGACCCTCTTGAAGCAGCGCCGCGGCCACGTGCGGGTCGGGCGACCAGGGCGCGAGCGCGCGGGCGCGCTCGGCGACGGCGAACGCTCGATCGACCTCTGCCTCCGCGCCGAGCACGCAGCGGCGGGCCAGCGCGAGCGCGAACGCCGCGACCAGCGTAGGATCGTCAGGTCGGCGCAGGAGCGCTTGCTGGAGCAGGGCGCAGGCCTGATCGTTGGGCTCGGCCCAGCGCTGGTGGTAGAGGCGGCGCGCCTGGGTGTAGAGCGCGAGTGTCTCGGGATCGTCGAGGAGGGGGGCGGGGAGCACCGCGCCAGCGCTCTGGTGGGCGTGAAGAGCGCCGCCGACGCTCGACACGATGCGGAGGGCCAGCTGTTGCAGCAGCGCCCCTTCGGGAACGCGCTCGCGGATGCGAAAGAGCAGGATCCCGTCTGCGACCTCCTGGAGGCGGGCTTCCGCCTCGACCTCCGTGCCGACGTAACGTAGCTCGAGCTCGAGCACGGCATCCACGGCGAGGGCTCGGCCAATCTGGAGCGGTGGCTGCCCCCGGAGGGCGTGGACTGCGGACGACGACGGGACGCGCAGCCCGAGGCGGCGCAGCATGTCGGCGAGGTGCTCCTCGAGACCCGACGGTGCGTCGGTGCCTGTTTGAAGGCCGACGATCGCGACCGATCGCGCCGACGCCGACAGTCCGCCTCGGGCGACGTGGAGCGGGGCAGGGGAAACGGCGACGAGGGCGAGCGCCGCCTTGAGCTCGCCCGCGCTCGCGTGGCGGTGCTCCGGCAACGTGGACATGGCCGTCCGCACGACTTCCGCGATGGCGCTGGGGACGCCGTCTTCGCGCAGGTCGGGCGGGGGCTCGAGCAGGCGCCGGCCAGCCTCCCGTTGCCGATCAGGATCGAAGAAGGGGCGGCGCGCCGTGAGCATCTCGAAGAAGACAAGACCGAGAGCGTAGATGTCCGTCCGGGCGTCCACGGGCCGGCCGTCGAGCTGTTCGGGTGCCATGTACGGCGGCGTCCCGCTGCCGATGGCGGCGTCGGGTGACGTCATCGTGCACGCGATGCCGAAGTCCGTGATCGCGACCCGGCCGTCGGCCGCGACCAGCACGTTCGCAGGCTTCAGGTCCCGGTGGACGATTCCAACGGCATGTGCGGCGCCGAGACCGTCGCAGAGGGCGCGTGCGGTGGCGAGGAAGACCGGAACGGTGAGCGGACCCCTCGCCAGGATCGCCGCCAGCGACTCTCCCTCGATGTACTCGAGCGTGATGAACCGCTGGCCCTCGTGCGAGCCGATGTCGAACGTCCGGACGACGTTGGGATGGGTCACGCGGCGCGCGAGCTTCACTTCGGACCTGAGCTGCGTCAGCATCCCGGGCTGCTCGATCCAGTCTCGCAGGAGGAGCTTGACCGCAACGAGCTCGTCCAGCTCGGTGTCCCGCGCCAGGTAGACCCGGCCCATGCCGCCCTTGCCCAGGAGCGAGAGCACCAGGTATCGACCCGCGAGCACGGTCGCCGCCGGTGGGGCGTCCGGCAGGACTTGGGGCGCGTCGGCCGCGAGCGTAGTGGCGTCCGTCGGCATCGCGTCTGCGGCAAGCCTAGTACGCATCGACGCCCGCATTGAAGGATAAAGCCGGCTACGGCGCACCCGATCTCAGTCCGCCGGCGCGTCCTCCGCAAGGCTCGTGTCGGGCGGCGCATCCGTGCCCGCATCGGGCGGCACGTACGGCAGGCCCGTCGGAAACGCGGCGACCTGCGCGGCGATCCAGCTCGCCGCGAGGTCGACCCGGGCGAGGACCTCGTAGTACTTGCTCGTGGTCGCGCCCGAATTCACGGCCACGAGCACCGCGCCGTTCGCGCCGGCGGCGTAGTCGGGGCCGCCGGAATCGCCTGCCTGGACGGCGTCCATCGTCAGGTAGTCGAGCGGCCAGCCGTACGCCGTCGCGTCGTACACGCGCAGCGGCATGCTCTCGTAGAGGGCCGTCGACGAGAGCGTACCGTCCTGGACGCGGCCCACGTTGACGACCGACGTGCCATCCGGCAAGGGCGTCTGCGCGAGGACGGGGTAGCTCGGGAGCGTGATGGGTGTCGACAGGATGACGAGAGCGATGTCGTGCGCCTGCGGGTTCAGGGTGTCGCCGTTGCCCTTCCAATCGAGCAGGACTCCGTTCGACGACTCCGCGGTCTGGCCGCCCGCGAAGGGCGCCGTTACCTGCCACGAGCCCACCCCATCGACGCAGTGGCCGGCCGTGAGCACGACGTAAGGCGCGATGACGCTCCCCGAGCAGTACGCCGTCAGCAGGCCGCCTTCGTATAGATCGACCAGGACCGCCTCGGGGTGATCGGTGGCGGGCGTACCGAGCACGATCGGGGCGGGCTGCGAGGACACGGCCTCCACCCGCCCATCGCTGCACGCGGGGACGAGGAAAAGGCTCGACGAGAGGAGCGCGATGGCGCCGGTGGTGAGAAAGACGTTTCGAGATGTCATTGGGTTCTCTCCTTCGAGGGCGCCCTCAGCAAGCCTCGATCCGCCTGTGCCTCGAAAGCAGTGTCGCGCACTTGCGGACGATTCCCCCTGTCCGGGACACCCGCGGGGGTGGCCCTGGCCATCCGCCGGTCTCCATGACGGGATCCCGCTCGCCTGGCCATACGGATAGGCTCGGATCTGGCTTGCCGGAGGTGGGACGGATGAAGGTCAACACGAAGGCGCTGCTCGGGTTGTTGCTCATGTGCGGAGCCTGCGGAGGCTCGATCTCGGGCACGAACGACGGCGGGGCCGATTCGGCCCCGGCGGGGTCCGACGTTGGCCCCGGGACCGATACCGGGGGGCCGGGCAGCGACAGCGGCGGCGGTGGCGGCGGAGGGCCCGACGGGACCAGCCCGCCTCCCACGCCCCAGACGGCGAGCAAGGTCGATCTGCTCTTCATGATCGACAACTCGCAGTCGATGGTCGACAAGCAGCCGCTCGTCATCGCGGCCGTGCCCGATCTCCTGACCCGCCTCGTGCAACCGAGCTGCCTCGACGCGTCGGGCGCCATCCTCGGCGCCTGTACGCCGGACGCCATGGGGGACTGCACGTGCCCGACCGGCAAGATCCAGTTCCCCCCGGTCACCGACATTCACATCGGGATCGTCTCCTCGTCGCTGGGAGGGCTGGGCTCGGACGCGTGCCCCGAGCCGTTGCCCAATCCGGTCAACGGCGCCGTCGATAGCCACATGAACGACAAAGGAGAGCTGCTGAACCGCTCCGACCCGATGAACACGCAGGCCGAGTCGCCGCTCGCGGACGCGAGCCCGTCGAACTTCCTCGCGTGGTTCCCCCCGGTCGCGGCAAACGTGGGCAAGGCCGATCCGGCCGATCCTGCCATCGTGTCCTTCGCGCAGCTCGTCACCGATTTTCAGGACCTGCTGAGCGGCGTGCACTACTTCGGCTGCGGCTTTGCCGCGCAAGACGAGGCCTGGTACCGCTTCCTCGTCCAGCCGGACCCCTACGATCACGTCTCGCGCGACCAGGGCGAGTGCTCGGGCGGCGCAGCCTCGGGGATGATCACGAACACCGCGTGCCTCGTCGGCGTGGACCAGACCATCCTCCAGCAGAGGCACGACTTCCTCCGCCCTGACTCCATCGTCGTGGTGGTCATGGTCAGCGCCAAGAACTCTGGAGAGGCCGTCGACCCTCTGTCGATCGGCGGACAGGCCTGGGCCTACATGGACGATCACTTCCCGGGCGGCCCGGGCTCGGCTGCCATGGGCACGAGCGCGTGCGGCCCCACGCCCGTCATGGGGGTGAACCCCGGCCCGCTCAGCGCGAATTGCACGTCGTGCGGCTTCTCGAACAGCCCCGCCGTGGTGGCGGACAAGGCCGCGGGCGGCAACTGCTCGATGAACGGGGGCTACTACACGGTGTCGCAGGACCAGCTCAACGCGCGGGGCATTTACGACAAGCAGCGCTTCGGTGTCGATCCCCGTTTCCCGGTGTCCCGGTACGTCAACGGCCTCACGTCGCCGAAGGTGCCCGATCGCAACGGCGAGCACATGGGCGGCAACTACGTCGGCACGAACGATTGCATCAACCCCCTCTTCGCCGCGAACCTGCCGACGGACCCCACCGCCGACCTCTGCAACCTCACGCCCGGTCCGCGCAACGCGAGCCTCGTGTTCCTCGCCACGATCACGGGGGTCCCCCACCAGCTCCTCCAGGCCGTCGCAGGTGTCGACCCCGAGTGCTCGCCGCCCAACGTCCCCGCAGGCACCGCGCAGGCGGACTGCCCGCAGAAGGCGACGCTGACGGCGGGCGACTGGACCAAGATCCTCGGCAACGACCCGGAGAACTACGACTTCACCGGCATCGACCCGCACATGTTCACGTCCATCAACCCGCGTCCGGGCCTCCCGCCTCCCTCCACCGGGAACGGGACGGACCCGATCAACGGCCGCGAGTGGAACACCAACCAGGCGGACCAGCAGTACGCGTGCACGTTCCCTCTCCTGGCTCCGCGGGATTGCACGCAGAGCCCCGACGCGTGCGACTGCACGATGGGCCGCTGCGACACCTGCGCCAGCAACGCGAACTGCGTGTGCCCCCCGCTCTGCGGCGACGGCGTGACGGCGCCGCTCACGACCCAGATCAAGGGCAAGGCGATCCCGAGCCCGCGCGAGCTCGAGGAGGCCAAGGGCCTCGGCGGCCAGGGGATCGTCTCCTCCGTGTGCCCGATCCACACGACCGACAACGCCCAGGCCGACGATCCGCTCTTCGGCTACCGCCCCGCCATGAGCGCCATCGTCGCCAAGATCAGCGCGGCCCTCGCCCCGTAGCCCATCCGTCCGGACGTCCGGACCCACGGCACCTCTCCGGTTTCGCGTCGGCGTGGTCTAGACTCGGGCGCGCCACGCCATGAAACGACCCCACGGCCTCGCACGCGTCCTCTGCGCCGCGCTCCCTCTGTCCTTTGCGCTGGCGTGTGGGGGCGAGGCTCCCCCGCCGCCGGTCCCACCGCCGCCCGTGGCCTCGCCGCCGCCGCCCGTCGCCATCGCAGACGCGGGCGCCCCGGCGCTGGTCCACGTGCAGATCCTCGCGTTCAACGACTTCCATGGGAACCTCGAGCCCCCCGGTGGCAGCTTCGGCTACGTCACGGCGCCGCGGACCGACCCCATCGTCGCGCGCATCGGCGAGGAAGGCGGCGTGAAGTCGAAGCCTGGTAGCGAGGCGGCGCTCGTGCCGGCCGGAGGCGCCGTCTACATGGCGACCCTCGTGAAGAAGCTGCGCGCGGAGAACCCCAACACCGTGGTCGTGTCCGCGGGCGACCTGACGGGCGCCAGCCCGCTCCTGTCGAACATCTTCAAGGACGAGCCCACGGTGCTCGTGATGAACGAGATGGGCCTCGATTTCGAGGGGGTGGGCAACCACGACTTCGACCGCGGGCTGCCCGAGCTCTTGCGCCTGCAGCACGGCGACGGCACCTTTCCCGGCGCGAAGTACCAGTACCTGGCGGCGAACGTGCGCGATGACTCCTCGCACAAGCCGGTCTTCCCGCCGTACGCGATCCGCGAGTTCTCGGGGGCCAAGATCGCCTTCGTCGGGATGACGCTCGAGGCGACGCCGATGGTCTCGACGGTGAGCGCCATGAAGGGCCTCACGTTCGCTCCCGAGGTGGAGACGGCGAACGCGCTCGTTCCGGAGCTCGAGAAGCAGGGGGTCTCGGCCATCGTGGTCCTCATCCACCAGGGCGGCGGTCAGGGGCCGTCGGGGACGTACGACTCGTGCGAAGGCTTCGCGGGGGCGCTCACCTCTCTGCTCTCGATCGCGGACTCCAAGGACGGCGGGCCACGAACGCTCGATCCTGCGGTGGAGGTCGTCCTGAGCGGCCACAACCACCAGGCGTACGACTGCCTCATCGACGGCCGGATCGTGACGAGCGCGGCCAGCTACGGGCGCCTCGTCACCAAGATCGATCTGACGATCGACCCCGCGGCCAGGCGGATCACCGAGAAGCACGCGCGCAACATCGCCGTCACGCGGGACCTGCCGCCCGACCCCGAGGTCGCCCGCATCGTGGCCCGCTACAAGGAGCGGGCGGCGCCCGCCATGGAGCGCGTCGTCGGCTACCTGAAGGGGGACATCCTGGGCGACAGGGTCGGAGGCTACGTCTCGTGCGAGTCCCCCCTCGGCGACGTCATCGCCGACGCCCAGCTGGAGGCCACGCGCGCGGCGGGGCACGCCGACATCGCGCTCATGAACCCGGGCGGAGTACGGACCGACCTCGTGGCCAAGGCGAAGGGCAAGCCCGACTTCGTCGTCACGTACGCCGAGGCGTTCGAGGTCCAACCGTTCGGCAACGAGCTCGTGACGATGACCCTCACGGGCGCCCAGATCCATGCGCTCCTCGACCAGCAGTTCGGGTCCGAGCGCGTCCGGATTCTCTCGCCCTCGGCGGGCCTCGCGTACTCGTACGCGTACGACGCGGCAACCCATCACGGCGCCATCGATCCGCGCTCGCTGCGCCTCCACGGAAGGCCGATCGAAGCCGCGAAGAGCTACCGCGTCACCGTCAACTCGTTCCTCGCGATGGGCGGAGATGGCTTCGCGATTCTCAAGGAGGGGACCCAGCGCGTGACGGGACCGAGCGACATCGACGCGTTTACCGCCCACCTCGGCAAGGCGAGCTCGCGGAAGGCTCCCCTCGAGTCGAAGTTCGTCCCCCGGATCACCCCGGACGCCTGCAAGTAAGCAACGCTACTTCGCCGGACGCGCAGGCCAGAGGCCCGGCAGAACCGGCGCCTCGAGCTCCTCCTCGAGGCGCTGGAGGAAGACCTTGCGCGGCCAGTTCTCCGCTCCCATGGACTTGGTGAACGGGTTGGCGACCTGCGAGTCCAGAAACCACGCCCCCCACTGCTTCAGGCGCTCGGCCAGGGTGACGAGCGCGACCTTCGAGGCGTCGTTTCGGCGGCTGAACATCGACTCGCCGAAGAACATGCGACCCAGGCCCACGCCGTAGAGGCCCCCCTGGAGCTCGCCGTCGGCCCAGCTCTCCACCGAGTGCGCGAACCCGAGCTCGTGCAGGCGAACGAACGCGGCCTCCTGCTCGTCCGTGATCCAGGTCCCGTCCTGCCCGGGCCGCTCGGCCTCCTTGCACGCGCGGATGACGCGGGTGAACGCGGTGTCGTACCTGACCTCGTAGACCGCCTGGCGCAGCACGCGGCGGAGGCTGCGCGAGACGTGCACCTTGTCGAGCACCAGCACGCAGCGCGGGTTCGGCGAGTGCCACAGGATGGGCGCGCCCTCCTCGTACCAGGGGAAGATCCCCATCCGGTAGGCGAGTAGCAGCCTCTCCGGACGCATGTCGCCGCCCACGGCGAGCACGCCCTTCTCCGCGTGGCTCGGCGGCGGGAAGGCGAGGCGGTCGTCGAGCAGGTAGACGGGCACGCTCTTTCGCTTAGCTCAAGTCGCTCCCGCACGCAGCCGCGTGCGCGATCCGTGGGTGACGAAGCGCCGACGATCCTTACGTTTGCGTTGTCTCGACGGGGACGGGCGCATCCTTTGCGGACGGGCACGTCCCTTCGGGAGCTCGCAGAAAGGAGAGTCGTCATGACTCTGAAGAACGACCCGGCGCGCGCGAAGGATTACTTCGCCGCCAAGCTGGCGTTCACGCTCGGTCCCGCCGAGCTCGACCAGCTGTTCAAGAAGAAGGACGAACCCTTCCGGGTGATCGACGTCCGCGCGGCGGACGACTTCCAGAAGGAGCACATCCCTGGGGCCATCAACCTGCCGCGGGACAAGTGGGGCACCTTCGAGGGGCTCGCCAAGGACAAGGTCAACATCCTCTACTGCTACTCGCAGCAGTGTCACCTCGCGGCCAAGGCGGCCTTCGAGTTCGCCGGCAAGGGCTTCTCGGTGATGGAGCTCGAGGGCGGGTTCAAGGTCTGGAAGGACTACAAGCTGCCCGTGGAAGGGCCGGGCGCACGGTAGAGGGACGTCCGGACGGGTGAGCGGCGCCGCTTCGGCTACAATCGAGCCGGCATGGACCTCACCTCGAAGAACGTCATCGTCACGGGTGCAAACACTGGCATCGGCCGCGTCACCGCGATGGAGCTCGCCAGGCGCGGCGCGCGCGTCTTTCTCGCGTGCCGCTCCGAGGAGCGCACGCGGCCGGTGCTGGAGGAGATCGCGAAGGCAGGCGGAAAGGCCGAGTTCTTGAAGCTGGACCTCGGCGACCTCGCGAGCGTGCGGGCCTGCGCGAAGGCGTACCTCGACAAGGATCTGCCGCTCGCGGTCCTCGTGAACAACGCGGGGCTCGCCGGCGCCGCCGGCACCACGAAGGACGGCTTCCAGCTGACGTTTGGCACGAACCACCTCGGCCCGTACCTGCTCACGCGCCTGCTCTTGCCCGCGCTCGAACGGGCGGGGGAGGCGCGGATCGTCAACGTCGCGAGCCGAGGGCACTACCGGGCGAAGGGGATCGACTGGGACGTGCTGCGCCGGCCGACTACCAAGATGAGCTCGTTCCCCGAGTACTGCGTCTCGAAGCTCGCGAACGTCCTCTTCACGAACGAGCTCGTGCGACGCCTTCCGCCCACCGTGACGGCTTACTCGCTGCACCCCGGGGAGGTCGCCTCGGACGTGTGGCGCGACGTGCCGTGGGGGCTCCGGCACGTCTTGCTGCTCTTCCTCCAGACGAACGAGCAGGGGGCGGAGACGTCCCTCTTCTGCGCGACGAGTGACGAGGCGAAGAACGGCCACTACTACGACAAGTGCCGGGACAAGAAGCCCAGCCCCCTGGCGCTCGACGAGGGCCTGGCTCGCTCGCTGTGGGACAAGAGCGCGGAGTGGGTCGGCCTGCCCGCGTAGGGGGGCTTACGCGCAGGCCGCGTCGTCGACGCCGAAGCCGCTGAGGAAGCCCCACCAGGACTCGAGCGCTCGCTCGGTCGACGAAACCACGGCGGCCTGCTCGGTCGCCGGGGCCCTCTCGAGGATCCGTCGCTCGGCGGCGGCGTGGTGGACGTCGATGGCGCGGTGCACCTCGAAGAACGTGAGGCCGCTGCCCGACGTGATGCCGTAGTGCGCCTGGAGCCCCGCGATCTTCGCGTCCGAGACGGCGGGTAGCTGCGACTCGTAGGCGTAGAGGGCCGCGACACCGGCGGCCACGGGCGCGTTTCGCGCGGCGTCCCAGTACGTGTCCACGAGGGCGCTCGTCGTCGCGCTCGGGGTCGCGCCGGTGACGTCTTCGCGGTTCACGCCGAGGGCCTCTGCGAAGCGGAGCCAGAGCTCGGGGTGGTTGGCCTCTCCGTGCGCCTCGTCCCACGCGTTGTCGAGCAGCGTCGTCCGGGTGGCGGCGTCCTCGGAGCGCGCGTGCAGCGACGTCAAGAACCGCGGCAGGTTCGACTCGAACGCGTAGTACTGCCGCGCGTAGTCGAGGAGGGCTTCACGCGGCAACGTCCCCCGCGTCCACGCGAGGTAGAACGGGTGCGTGAGCAGGTGCTTGTTCGCGATGCAAACGTCGATGTCCAGCATGAATCCCATGTGCGCGTCCCCTTCGGTCGAGGCCAGCCGACAGCGGCAGCCTGCGAGGGTACACGATCGTGCTCCTCCAGGCGCGCACCAAGCCGCAGCCCGTGCCCCTTAAAAGCGCGAACCCGGCCTGCTCCTTCCAAGGAGCAAAGCCGGGCTCGAAAGACCGCGTTAGCGGTTCAGTTCAGGAGACGACGCGAACGTTGTCTGCCTGGAGACCCTTGGGGCCCTGCTTGACGTCGAACTCGACCTTCTGTCCCTCGGAGAGGGAGCGGAAGCCCGTCGCCTGGATGGCAGACTGGTGGCAAAACACGTCTTCGCCCCCGCCGTCCTGCGTGATGAATCCGAAGCCCTTCGAATCGTTGAACCACTTCACGGTACCAGTTGCCATTTTCTCTACTCTTCTTTCACGCTAACGAAGGCACTTTGCCTATCGAGGCCCCGCGTCTTTCTGCGCCAGGCCCGACCTTGGTATCGCAGGTTCGCCCCCGTGTCGCGCACATTCGCCCCGCGACCCATCCGTCAGCACGCAGCGGAAAAATCCGGGTTCCCTCGCTGACGACGTCTTGCTACGAGCCTCGGCGTGGTGCCAGCGGTCAAAGCTCATCCGGCGACGAAGCCGCTCCTCCGCGGTGTTTCGCACCAGATTGCCTTCTTTGCAGCCATCGTGGCGACGTGCGCGCTCGTGCTCGGCGCGAGATCGGGCACCGCTGCCCGCGCCGCGCTGGTGTTCGGCTCGAGCCTGGTCACGCTCTTCGGAATCAGCGCCCTCTACCACCGCGTGGACTGGCAGCCCGTCGCCCGCCAGCGGATGCGCCGGCTCGATCACGCGGCCATCTTCGTGCTCATCGCCGGCGGCTACACGCCGCTGTTCGCGCTCGTTCCCGGGGCGAACGGGGGCCACACCGCCCTCGCGGCGATCTGGCTCGGCGCATCGATCGGGGTCCTCAAGAGTCTGCTCTGGCCAGGGGCCCCGAAGTGGATCACGGCGCTCGTGTGCGTCGGGCTCGGGTGGGCGGTGATTGGCGAGGTGGTCGCCCGCGCGCCGCTCGTGGGCTGGCTTCCGCTCAGCATGCTCATCGCCAGCGGGTCCATCTACAGCCTCGGCGCGCTCGTCTATGCGCTCAAGCGGCCGGATCCCGTGCCCGGTGTGTTCGGGTACCACGAGGTGTTTCACGCGATCGTCATCGTCGCGAGCGTCTTTCTGTTCACGCACGTCGTCCTCGTGATGCGCGCCGTCTGAGGCGGCCACGCCCACACGCGGAGAGGAGGCGGTCAGATCGTCCGGGGCGCTCGCCCGTAAGAGCCCTCACATGCGTGCAGCGCTGCGGGTTGGGTTGGGGATGCTCGTGCTCGGAGTCGCGTGCAGACCGGGCGCGAACGCCGTGCCCTCCGTCGGAGCGACGCCTTCGGCCGCGACCCCTTCGGCGGTGATGGCGCCCTCGGGGGTGGCGCCGGTCGCGAGCATCACGGGCGCCGCGAGCGCGGCCCCCGCGGACGCCGCGCCTGCGGTGCGGGAGATCGGCCCGTACGAGCTCCCGTTCCTCGGCACGCGCAACGTCTACTTCGTCGTCCCCTCCTCGACGGAGGGGCCGCAGCGCCTCGTCGCCAACCTCCACGGGCTCTGCAACCCCCCGGGCTACGCCTGCGGCTACTGGACGCACGCGGCGTCCCAGGTCGGCTTCCTCGTCTGCCCTTCGGGCAACTCGACCTGCGGCGGCGCCTCCGGTCCGCCGACGTGGACCGAGCCGTACGGGAAGATCGACGACGACCTCGAGGCGGCCATTCGCAAGATCGAGGAGACGTACCCGGGCGAGGTCTCGCGGGAGGGCGCCGTGCTCACGGGCTTCTCGCTCGGCGCCTACGCGGCGCCCATCGTCGCCGCGCGTCACCCCGGGCGGTGGAAGTACCTCATTCTGAACGAGGCCAACGTCGATCTCACCGCGGCCGGCCTGCGTCAGGCGGGCGTCGCCGCGGTGGCCCTCATCGCGGGAGAGCGCGGGTCGCAGCTGGCAGGCGAGCGCAAGACCTGCGATGCGCTGAAGAAGCAGGGCTACCCGGCGGAGCTCTGGGTCATGCCCAAGGCTGGCCACTACTACTCGGCCAACATCGACGACATCATGCGCGAGGCCCTGGCCTTCGTCCTCGCGCACTGAGGGGCTGTCGCTCAACCCGGGCACCGGACTTCAGTCCGGGGTGCCAGCCCTACTGCGCGAAGAGGCGCCAGAGCGCGAGGATGATGCCGATGCCCGCCACGCCTCCGGCGATCCAGTTCAGCTGCACGGGCCCGAACTGGTTCTGCCCGCCGTCGACGGCCGCCACGGTGATGCCGAGGATCGCGAGCGCGATGGGCACGCGGAACTGGTGCCACGCGGGGGGGCCGTCGGAGCTCGACTCCTGCTCCCGCTCGGGCAGCGGGCTCGGGCGCGACATCCGCGGAGCAGGCGTGTTCTGGCTCTGCCGGCCCGGGTCCGGGCTCAGGCGAGGGGGTGGCTCGCCCGCGCGCCGCAGGGAGTCGGGCGCCACCTCGGGGGTCGAGGGGCGGAGCTTTCCAGGAGGCGGCGGCGTGAAGTCCGCCAGCTCGATGGAGACGCCCTTCGTGTCGGTCGAAGGCTCGAGCATGTTGAAGCCGCTGCCGGTCTTCTGGATCGCCGATTCGCGCTTCGAGGGGGTTGGATCGAGGCGCCTGGCGGACGCGGGAGGACCCGGGACGACCAGGGCGGGGAAGGTCGACGGGCGCTCCAGCGCGACGCGCTTCTGCGGGCCGGAACGGGGCTCGACGGGCACGGGATCCTCGAGCTCCAGGGCGAGCGATCCGTGCGCGGGCGGCGAGGCGAACGTCGGGTCCTCCGCGTCGTGCCCGGCCGGAAGTTTGCCGGGCTGCATGTTGCGCGAAGCCGGAAGCGCGTCCACGTCGATGTGATCCGCCGGCGGGACCGAGCCCGGCACCTCGCTGTCCGCGCGGCTGTCCATCCGGCGCGACGACGAACGGCTTCGCGTGATGGCGAGGGCGTCCTCCAGCTCGTCCCAGAAGGCAGCCATGTTCGGGTGGCGATTCTTGGGGTCCACGGCGAGCGCGCGCTCGAACACGCGCTCCACGGCGTCCGACACCTCCACCCCTTCGTTGCGGGGCGTGGGGCGGCGCTTCTCGTCGATCGCCGTACCGATGGCCGCCTGGAAGTCGTTCGACATGATCTGGCGCCCCGCGGCGGCCTCGACCAGCGTGAGCGCCATGCCCCAGATGTCCGTCCACGGCCCCGTGGCGCCGAAGCGCTTGGGGAGCCACTGCTCCGGCGCCGCGTAGCACGGCGAAAACGCGGACAGCTCGCTGTTCTGCGACAGGCGCCCGATGATCTGCGCGGTCGCCGCCCTCATCTTCGCGATGCCGAAGTCGAGGATCTTGGCGACCGTCTCGCCGTGGAAATCGGCGAGGAAGATGTTCTCGGGCTTGAGGTCGCAGTGGCTGATGGAGACGATGCCCTCCTTCGAGGGAAACTTGTGGGCGCGCTCGAGCGCCCGCGCGATCGGCGCCAGGGTGCGGACGAGCTTCTTCAATCCGAGGGGGGGCCGGCCTTCCTTGGCGCGCCGGATGATCAGCGAATCGAGCGTCTCGCCCTCCAGCCACTCGAGGGCCATGAAGGGGACGAGCACGCCGTCCTTCGTGGTGAACGCGTCGGCGTGCAGCGGGCGAACGACCGTCGGCAGGCTCGCCGAGAGCAGAAACATCAGCTCGGCCTCCTTGCGGAAGCGCTCGAGCAGCTCCGTGTGGTCCTTCGAGGCGAGCGACGGCGGAATCTTGAGGCACTTGAGGGCCACCGGGGCGCGGAACGCTCCGTGGTATGCGCGGTAAAGAACGCCGAAGCCCCCCTCCGCCACTGCCTTTTCGACGTCGTAAGTCCCCGCGATGGTGGACCCGACGATGCCGAACATGTCCTCGGTCATGAGATCTGAGCAAGCCTACGCGAGGGGGAAGCTTTCGCAAAGGCTCGCAAGTGGGCTACTTTTCACTTGTCCACGCCCCGCATTTCCTGCGCTGCGTCTTGGCTTCTCCGTGCACCCGCCCCCTACCCACTTCCCCTTACGCCGGCTCGGCGCCAGGTCAGCCGCAGCGGTCGTCCTGGCGGCGGCGCTGGCGTGCGGCGCGGGGTCCGCGCGGGCGAACGGGCGTTTTCCCGCGGCAAGCCAGCTCGTGACGAGCCCCCGCGACCACGCGCGCATGCTGCTCCGAACGACCTACGGGCTCCTCCTCTCGCGTGACGGCGGGGGCCACTGGGACTGGGTCTGCGAGCGCGCCGTCGGCTACGGGGGCATCGAGGACCCCGCCGTCGTCATCACGGGCGACGGGGCGCTGCTCGCGGGGATGTTCGCGGGCCTCTCCGCCTCCACGGACGAAGGCTGCAACTGGAAGCACGAGGAGGAGCTGCCGTCCGTCGTGGTCGACCTCGCGCTTCGCTCACCCGCCGACACCGTCTACGCCGTGACCGGGAGATACGCGGGCAAGGGCGACGCG
>Ga0302320_10004992_pt1 | contig 29920 bp, 20 predicted proteins | sample Bog_T0_3_FD_202130 | JGI IMG/M metagenome (GOLD analysis project Ga0302320, IMG submission 202130) | Peat permafrost microbial communities from Stordalen Mire near Abisko, Sweden - Bog_T0_3 | ecosystem: Environmental > Terrestrial > Soil > Wetlands > Peat | place: Sweden: Abisko, Stordalen Mire...
AACCCCAATGGAGAGATCTGCGGGGTCTTTTTGAACGGGCACGGCGGAAGCTTTGAGGACTTCCACTACTCCAGCACCGGCGGGGTCGGCGTCAATCTCCTCAACTGGAGCGTCACCCGGCCGTTTGTCTTTACCGAGAACGAGTTCAGTTTCAAGCACTATTTTTCCCTCTATCACTCCATGCAGATCGACCGCCCCACCGCCAACCCATCCACTCCGGCCGTCGGCATCGGCATCGGCCAGAGCCTTCTCTCCCTTCGCGTCCAGGTTCACCCGCGCGTCATGCTCGACATGACGGATACATACTTCCGCGATATTCCCACCTATGACTCGGCCTTGGTCGGAACCGGCCTGCTGGATAAGTACCTCTTCCAGGGGCTGACCGGAGGCGCGCGCATCCAGTTTCCACAGCACGTTACCGGCTATTTCTCACTCGGCGAGAGCAGCAATTCCAGCGACCCCAAAAACTCCCTCAATACGCTTGCCGGTGTCGTTGTCTCCAACATCGCAAAGACCGGTCTGCAGGCCGATGCGCGTTACTCAAAATTCGACAGCGCATTTGCCTCGGGGACCTATCGCTCGATCTCCATCACCAAAAACCTGGGTGAGCGTCTCCAACTCGACTTGCAGGGCGGGCGATACGCATACAACTCGTCCCTCGCCGCCGGCAGCAATTCCTTTTTTGTGAACCTTCTGATGGACGTCAATCTAGGCCCCAGGTATTTCATGCAGAACGCCTTCACAACCCAGAGGGGCGGAACAATTGGGTACAACCAATGGACGACAACCCTCGGTTTCAGATTCGACAATCGATCTTCAGCAAGGAGAAACGCACATGCCGATAAGCCATAAGTCTCACTGGCTTTTGTCCGGGCTCCTGATTGCGCTTCCTGCATCTTCCGCTGTCGGTCAGGCATCGCCAACCGTCAGCGTAGCCGACTTGACCGCGCGCCAGGTCACTGCTTACCTTGCCCGGCTCGCTGACCTTCACTGCACCGAGTCCGTCACCCAGGAGAGACTTGCGCCCAATGGCCATGTGGAAGCATCGGAACACGCCCGGTACGACTATCTCGTCATGATCGATGGCAGCGGAGACGACTTGCAGTTAAACGAATCGCGGATCGAGTCCGCTGCTTCCCGCCACAAGCCGCTGCCCATGCTGGTCACCAACGGCTTCTCCACCGCGCTCCTCGTCTTTCATCCCTATTACCGCGACAGTTTCACATTTGAAGTCGGATCCGGCGAAGTGCTCGATGGCCGGGAAGTCATTCCTGTTCACTTTTCACCTGTCCCCGGTCGCCGCACACCGGCTGCGCTTGCGCTCCGCGGCCGCGACTACCCGCTTGAGCTCCAGGGCACCGCATGGATCGAAAAACAATCCGGCGAAGTAGACAGAATGGAGGCCAGCCTGCTTCATAACATGAGCGATGTCGGGCTGCGATCGCTCAGTATCCACGTTGAGTACAAGCCGGCCATGCTGGGAAAGAACGCGGCGAGCATGACATTGCCGTCCCTGGCTGTCGTCGAGGTCACAACTCCCCTGCAACACTGGCGCAATACCCATGTCTTCGATGCCTACAAAAGCTTCTCAACCGATGCGGAGCAGGATGCGAATGTAAAGATTCGCGCCGAGAGCGCCACTCCAAAAAAGGACAATATCACCACTACGGCGACTTCAGACGACAGGGAGAAACCATAATCATGCCATCCACCCACGATTCGGCCGTTACCGCTCCGGCTATGCGCAAGAGTGACGCGGTCGTGCGCAAGAGCCGCAAAAAGGAATTCGGCCATCGGCTTCGCGTGTTCTTTGCGGCCGTGGCCTCAATTCTCCTGCTTGCCTCTATCGGCGCCTATGGCGCCAACTACTACCTGCTCCCCCCCGAAGAGCGGCCATTTTCTGAGAAGCACGAACTGCTGAAGCCCAGCGGCAGCATAGGGATCAAGCTCGGCGTCCTGGGTACGGTACTGTTCTTCCTCATCTTCCTCTATGCTCTGCGCAAAGCCGCCCCTTGGCTCAGCCGCCTTGGCTCCGCCAGGCATTGGATGGATTTTCACGTCATCATGGGCATCACCGCCCCCTTGGTCATTGCATTTCACGCTTCGTTCAAATTTCAGGGCATTGCCGGCTTTGCGTTTTGGATCATGGTAGCGGTCGCCATCAGTGGCTTCATTGGCCGCTATCTCTACGCGCAGATACCGCGTTCGCTCACCACCACCGAAATGTCCCTCAGCGAATTGCAAATGAGCGAGCGCGAGCTCTCCGAGGCCCTGCTTGGTCAGTCTATCTACTCTGCCGAGCAGTTGAACCGCGTCATGAATGTTCCATCCGCCGAGCATATCCGGCAAATCGGCCCGTTGCATGCCATTGGCGAGATGATTGCACTGGACCTTCGGCTTCCGTTTCAAGTGGCCCGCTTGCGCCGCGCCTCGGCTGGATTCGGAGCCACAGTACTCTCGGCGGGCGGGCTGTTCTCCAGCGGAAGCCAGGAGATTGAACAAGTCGTGCGCCTGGTCCGGCAAAAAGCTTCGCTCTCCAAGAGGGTCGTGTTCCTCAGTCAGACGCAGCGCGTCTTTCATCTTTGGCACGTGATCCACCGCCCGTTCAGCTACGCATTCGCCGTCCTCGCCATCGTGCACATTGTCGTCGCCACAGGCTTGGGATTCATGGGCGTTGTGACCAGGTAGACGATGGACACTCTTCTCACATGGCTCATTGCCGGATTGGTTCTGGCGTTCTTTCTTCTCCGCTACTGGCGCGCCTGCAAGCGCAGCGAGGCTCAGGCGATTGCTTCCGCCGCCCGTGGGGCGCTCTTCTCCGAGGGGCCCAAGGCGCAGCATCCCAGGATCTCCGCGGACCACTGCATCGGCTGCGGAGCCTGCGTCGAGGTTTGCCCGGAGGGCGACGTGCTGGCCCTGATCAGCGGCAAAGCGACCATCGTCAACGGCCACAAATGCATTGGCCACGGCCTCTGCGCCGAAGAGTGCCCCGTCGGAGCCATCACCATGGTCATGGCAAAGCCCAGCTCCGGCGCGGACATCCCCAGGCTGAGCGACGAACTCGAAACCAGTGTTGAGAACCTCTTCATCGCCGGCGAACTGGGCGGGCTCGCCCTCATCAAGAACGCGGTCAACCAGGGCAGAGACAGCATGGATGTAATTGCGCAGCGGGTCGGCGCCCTGGGCCACGCTTCCGCGGATAAGGCGGTGCTCGATGTGGTCATCATCGGCGCGGGACCGGCCGGCATCAGCGCTTCGTTGCGGGCCGCGGAACACGGCCTCAACGCTCTCACCCTGGAGCGCGAAGCCGTCGGCGGAACTGTCTCCAAGTACCCGCGGCAGAAGCTGGTCATGACCAGTCCCGTCGAGTTTCCCCTGCATGGGCGATTCAGCAAGACCACGCTATCCAAAGAGGAGCTGCTGACTTTTTGGGAGGCAATCATGCACCGAACTGATCTCAACATTCACACCGGAGAAGGCGTGGATGTGGTCAACAAGGGAGCCGACGGCCTGTTCGATATTCGCACCGCGCGCGAGCAATACCGGTCTCGCGCGGTGGTGCTCGCCCTTGGCCGCGCCGGCACGCCCCGCAAGCTCGGCATCAAGGGCGAGGAACTCCCTCATGTCCTTTACCGGCTCATCGAGGCCGACCATTATACCGGCAAAAGCATTCTCATTGTTGGCGGCGGCGACAGCGCCGTCGAAGCCGCCATGGGCATCGCGCATCAGGCAGGCAACAAGGTCACCCTCTCCTACCGCAAACCCGAGTTCAGCAGGCTCAAGGACCGCAATGCAAGACGCATTCAAGAACATATCGATGCGCGCAAAATCGACGTGCTGTTCAACTCCATCCCCACGGAGTTCCGCGCCGGCAGCGCACTGATCGATGTCGGCGGAGAGATTCGCGAGCTGCCCAACGATTTTGTCTGGATCTTCGCCGGAGGCACTCCGCCGTCGGAATTCCTCAAGGCCGCCGGCATCGCATTCGGCTCCGCGAGCATGGATGAGGTCCGCGAGCTGCAGAAGACCACCTGATGCGGCAAGTCGATTCAGTTCCTCTGCGGATGCAAGTGCCTCGCTGGCAACTTGACTCAGGGCAATGAGAGTCTCAACGTTGCGTGATACCACAATAACCTGGCGGGAGTACATCATCTCCTGTTGCATCGAATCGATTCAAGGAGGCAACATCAAACCGCAACGCAGCCATCGGAAGGCCCATCATCGTTTGCAGTCTCCGCTCGAACGCGAGCGCCGTTTCACGTTCATCAACCTGTCGCTCCAGGCCGCCCGATTCGCAGACCATTCCGGAGCGCTGTTTCCGTTGCTTTTTGAATGCGCCGCGGCCAACAACCTCGCCGTGGATGCGCCCCAACACAGCCAGTTGGATGCCTTGCTGGTACAAACTCGCCGTGAAACCGGCAGAGGGTGAGGTTTCTAAATGATGATCAACCTGCCGGCGGAGTTTGCCGCCGCGTTCATGACCCTGGTGTTGTTGGCCTATATTTTCTGGCCCGAGAGCACCTTTGCCACCCAGCATGAGAGGACGCGCCTGGATTATTTGTTCGAGCGCAAGGATCAGCTTTTTGAAAACCTCCGCGATCTGAACTTCGAGTTTCGGGCCGGGAAGTACCCGGAAGAGGATTTTCAGGCTCTGCGCGCCGAACTCGAAATCGAAGCGTCAAAGTTAATGGTTGAGATCGTTGATTTGCAAAGAGACTGAACCTTGATCGGGCAAACCCCCGATCGGCCCTTCAAGACCCCTGCCCCTGGCTCAGGAAAGCCAGGATAAAAGCCTGCTTGCGATGAATCAATCCAGTCGCCGCGCACGCATAGGATTCTCTCATGTTGACCAGATTGCCCCGGATCTTCTTCCGCGCCGTCACCTGTGGCCTGCTGCCGTCATGCGCTTTGGCCATGGCCGCTTCCATCACCGGCACGGTCACCAACAAGACCAACGGAAAGCCCTCCGCGGGCGACACGGTTGTCCTGGTGGATGTTCAAGCCGGAATGGCCGATACAGCCACCACAACGACCGATGCCCATGGGCGCTATTCGCTTGAATCGCCCGGCCCCGGAGCTTACCTCGTCCGCGTCAACCATCAGGGCGGAACCTACTTCATCGCCGCCCCGCAGAGCGGCGGAAGCGGGGATGTCAATGTCTACGACGTCGCCCCAAAACTCGATGGCGTCGCCATTGACGCCGATATGATCCTTCCCGAAGCCGCCGGAGGAATGGTGCGCGTGCAGGAAAGGTATTTGGTGCGCAACACCAGCCTGCCGCCAAGAGCCCAATTCAGCAGCAACACCTTTGAGTTTGTGCTTCCCGCCGGCGCAGTGCTCGATGGCGCATCCGCCACCCGGCCCGGAGGCCTGGCCACAAATACTCGCCCGGTTCCACTCAGCCAGAAGAACCACTTCACCATCAACATCCCCATCCAACCCAACCAGGGCGAGAAGGAGACCCTGTTCGAGGTGCAATATCACCTTTCCTATGATGGAAAACTCGCCTTCACGCCCCAGCCGCAAATGCCCGCGGACAACCTGGTGGTCTACGTTCCCAAGGGGATGACATTCGGAGGCGTCAAAGGAGCGGAGTTCCAACCCGTCCAGGAAGACCCGCGAGTCCAGACCTTTGTCGCCAAGAACGTCCATCCGGGCCAGAGCGTGGAATTCACAATTTCAGGCGAAGGGCAAATGCCGCGCGAAGCTCAAAACGCGGCGCCTGGCCAGTTGGCTGCGGGCGGAATGGCCGACACGGGATCTGGCGACTCCAACAATGCCGGCAACCGGCCCGGAGGCGGCCTGGGCATCCCCATCGATACGCCCGACCCGCTCACAAAATACAAATGGTGGATCCTCGGTTGCCTGGCTGTGTTGTTGGCTGCAGCCGCGGCTTTCATGCTGCGTAAGAAGGAGGAGTCGGCAACGGGAGCGCCCGTCCAGGCCCAGACCAAGGACGAAGTATTCCCAATCAGGTCATTCCCGGCCGCTGCGGATTCAATGCCCCCGTCCCTTCGCCCCGTGGCCCCGCCCCAGGCCGGCAATGCCGTCCTCCTCAACAGCCTCAAGGAAGAGTTATTCGAGCTTGAACGGGATAAGCTCTCTGGCGCCATCACGCCGGTCGAATATGCCGAGGCCAAAACAGGACTCGAGGCTGTCTTGAAGAGAGCCATACGAAGCCGCTGAGGCCCGCGTGAGCAGTGTTGCGCTACCGGAAGAGCCGCCAAGCCCACCATAGGGCATAAATACAAAGCATTCCGACCAGTTCAATGCAGATTGCAACCAATCCGCCGCGCGCGCACTTCACGCCGTCTCCCTCCGGCTCCGTCTGGCTGTCCGTTTCTTCGGACAGGGAGGAGGATTCATCGTTGAGAAGCCCAAGGCTGAAGTTCTGATGAAGATCGACGCCGCGCGATGCGTTGCTTGCTTCGAACTCAAATTCGGCGTCAGTTCGTCTGGTCACGACCGCCCTTTCCTCGCAGAGGCCAATCTGCAAAAGCGTTGTATTGAGGTGCTTCAGATCGAATAACTTTGCTTTGAAACCGAACCGGCGAGCGCCGCCTGCGGAGCCGAGATTCACGGGCTTTCGCCCTGGAGAAGAGTGAAATCGACAAGCGCTCAGTGTTGAAACAGCCTCTGGCGAGTTACAGCCTCGGTGAAAACATTAATGCAGCTTGTTTATCCCACACTTGCGATTCCGCAAACTTTCCGATTCCTGTATGTAGGTCGATGGGCAGGGCAATCGCATTTGAGCCTTCATGGCAAGCGAACGTCTCAGGCTCCCGCAAAGACTCTGCCGAAGCTTGCTCTGTAACAGAGCATGACTTCAGTCATGCCGAAAGACGTGCTCCCAGGATGGAGTCGAGCTTCAGTCCCTGCCACATTTCATGCCGCTCGTGCCTTCGCCTTTGGCCTCTTCCATGCCTCGTGAGCAGCCGATCGTTCCAGATGCGATTCCCCTGCGAGATGGCGTCAATTCGCTGGACAGGTACGATCCCGATCCTGTAAGACACAATGAGACCCGATGACCGATGGCTCGCGGTGAGGCGCTTCTGCCGATCCGACGCTTCTACACACTGGCAATCTTCGTATCTTCGCTGCAGCAAGGAGGGGAGAGCGCCGAATCGAAATCAATACACGCGTTGCCTCGGATTGAGTGCACTGCGGCGGCCTTGAATCTCGTGTTCTAGAGGCCAGGGCCGGTCCCGGTCACAGCCCTCCAGGCCCGGCGCCGGAAGGCTAGGCCGCAAGCGGAGGTGAAATGCGATCGAATGGTTCGCCCGCCAGCAACACCGCTCCCGCCTCGCCACGGAAATCCGCGGCTAAGTTCCCTTTTGTGCTGAAGGCCGCTGGCGTCCTCATCCTCATCCTTGGAGCGATCTATCTGTTCAAGACCAATCCGGCGTCCGGGAAGTGGGCGCAGGTCTACGATCCCACCGGCCACTGGTGGCTGTCGACCCTTCTCGCGGCAATGCCGGTGGTCATGCTGCTGGGCGCAATGGCCATTTTTCGCCTCAAGGCGCATCTTGCGGCGCTCGTCGGCCTGATCACCGCCCTCGCAGTGGCCATTGGCGTCTTCCACATGCCGCTCAGGCTGGCATTGACCACCTCCGTTTACGGCGCGGGCTACGGAATCTTTCCCATCTCCTGGATCATTCTGCCGGTCATCTTTCTTTATCAACTAACGGTAAGGACGGGGCGCTTTGCAACGCTTCGCCAAAGCCTGGCCGAAGTCACCGACGACGGCCGCTTGCAACTGCTCCTCATCGCTTTCGCGCTGGGCGCTTTCATCGAGGGCGCCGGGGGCTTCGGCGCGCCGGTCGCGGTCTGCGGGGCCATCCTCATCAGCCTCGGCTTCCGCCCCATCCAGGCCGCGGGCCTTTCCTTGATCGCCAACACTGCCCCGGTTGCCTTCGGATCGTTGGGCATTCCCGTCATAGCCCTGCATGCCGTAACCGGCCTCGATGTATCGGCGCTTGCCAAAATGGTTGCCATCATTCTCGTCCCGTTCTGCATCCTTGTGCCGTTCTGGCTGGTCTGGATCTACGCCGGCTTTCGCGCCATGCGGGAGGTCTGGCCCGCGCTCCTGCTAGGCGGCGTCACCTTCGCTCTCACGCAATGGATCATGGCCACCTACATAGGTCCCGGCTTGGTCGACATCGCGGCGGCCGTGGCTACCATCGCCGCACTCCTCGCGTTCCTTCGCCTCTGGAAACCGAAGCGGGTACTGAACGCCAAAGGCGATGACATCACCCGTCATGCCCGGATCCGCCATCAACTCGGCGCTGCGGCCACCCTTAAGGCATGGATGCCATGGTTCACCTTGAGCGTCCTGGTCTTCGCGTGGGGCATCCCGCGCTTCTCCCGGTGGATGGACGCAAAGACATCCATCAGTCTCCCGGTTGCGGGCCTGCACAACTTCGTCCAGCGCGTTCCACCGGTCGCCCTCGTCCCCACCGCGGAGCCCGCGGTCTTCTACTTCAACTGGCTCGCCGGAACGGGCACCGGCATCCTGGTTGCGGCGGTCCTGGCGGGGTTTTTGATGGGACTCGGACCACTCTCCCTGCTGAAAGAGTTCGGGAGGACCGTATTCAGCCTCCGCTACACGGTTATCACCATTGCCGCGATGCTCGGCTTGGGCTATCTGATGCGGTTTTGCGGGCTGGATGCGACTCTTGGCCTGGCGTTCGCCCGTACCGGGGCGCTCTATCCCTTCTTTGGCACGCTCGTCGGATGGGTGGGCACGGCAACCACCGGCTCCGACACGGCCTCCAACGTGGTCTTCGGCAGCCTGCAACAGGTGACTGCGCGGCAGATCGGCGTTTCGCCGACGCTGATGGCTGCTGCCAACTCCGCCGGCGGCGTGATGGGAAAGATGATCGCCGCGCCCAGCATCGTTGTGGCCAGCACAGCCACCGGGACCTACGGTCAGGAGGGAACCATTCTGAGATACGTCTATCTGCACAGCCTGGCGCTCGCCGCCCTGGTTGGCGCGCTGGTCTATCTGATGGCCTACGCCTGTCCATTTACCCGACTGCAATAGACCGCCATCTGCCTCCAAGTGAAAAACCGCTCGATTCATGTGCAAGTCAGGTCCCTTGCGACTCTCCCGGAAATGGATTCCTGATGCACCCGTTTTGCAGACTCAATATACCTCGGCTCTGACAGAACATCCTGGGACATCGCGGAATCTCACCCTCCCCGCAAATACCCCCCCTTGTTCCAGGCTTCTCCGGATATTTCCCTGGCCTCACCACGATTCAGCTTCCAGGGTATTCCTCGAATTCACTTGGACCAGCGAACCTGTGGCGGCCTCGTCCTTCCCGAACCACCCTGGCCTGTAAGGGAGCCGATAAGCCCCAAATGAGAACCTGCCCGTTACAGTTCGCATGAGCGGCACGATTCTTTCCTTGCCAAGGAACACCTTTTCGGTCATTGTGGAGGAAAGCCCCCTGGAGCAAGCGTCTTTTCGAGACATGAGAGTAACGATCCAACAGTTGAGCGGTGCGATTCTTGCCTGCGGGATGGCCCTGCCGGCAGCCGGGCAGACTTCCCCGGCCGCGCCCCGGAACGTCCCGGATCTGTTGCAACTGTCCTCGCCCGCTGCTCCCTCGGCGGCGCGGCCGGATTCCGCGTCCGCACCGGGAACGGGGTCGGTTGAACAACTGCTGGGCTTCGCGGATTCCGACGTGAAATTCAATCTGCGCGACCTGATGGAGATTTTGCGCGACCGCAGGCACGAGGGTTGGGTACTGGCGGCATATCCCGACCCGAAAACCGGCCACCCTCTGATTGGCGCCGGGTTCACTCTCGACTTGCCGGCCAGAGAGCACCCACAGCTCGACCCGCTCAATCCGCATCCGTTCATCGAGCCGTCCTCGGCCCAGCTTTGGCAGGCTGCCGGAATGGACTCGGACCGGCTGCGGGGAATCCTCGACCAGTACCAAAATCGATTGGCGGCGTGGACGAAAAAAGGGTTTCGCAGGCGGATCAAGACCCTGGAGCCGCAAATCACCGGTGAGGAGGCGACGCTGCTGCTCCGCGCTTCGGCGATCCAGGCCATTTACAACGCCAAAGGATACTGCCGCAACTTCGACGCATTGACGGCTTCGCAGCAGATGGCGCTGAGCCAGCTTGTCTACCAGATGGGCGTCAATCTCCAGGAGTTCAACCAGTTTCTGGGCCTGATCAACAACAACGCCGGCAAGGGCGGCCCAGGCGCAGAGCCTCTTTCTGGCAGCACCGGCGCAGGCGACGCGGAGTACTGGAAGACGGTGCAGCAATCCTTGATTCAGAGCCAGTGGGCGAGACTCTATCGCACACGCGCCGTTTCGGTGATCGCCATGCTCGATCCACTCTATGTCGATGAGCCTGGAATCGCGGAAAGACGCGTGGGCGCAATGCTTCGCCCCGCGGTTGCGCAGCGGCGCGCGAGACGGCCGGCCGCTTCCCGTCAGCTCGCATCCAGCCAGGGAAACCCAGGCAAGGGACGCGCCGGCAGCTCAGGCCGCACCGGCAAGCGTGGTCCGCAGAGAAAACGAAGGACCTGACCCAAAGCACGATAGCGGGCTCTGCAACAGGGCATGGCTTCAGTCATGCCGAAAAGCGTTCCCAGAATGGGGCCGGGACTCAGCCCCTGCCGCATTTCGTGCCGCTCGTGCCTTCGCCATTGGCCTCTCCGTGCCTCGTGAGCAGCCGTTGCCTCGTGAGCTGCCGTTCGTTCCAAATGCGATTGCCCCGCCCATCGAGATCTCACCCCATGCGGCGGACCTTTCTGAGCGCCAAATCAAGTAGCTGGTCCGACCTTAACGCCGCACGGGCCTGCCGGCCGTCAGAGCAGGAAAGAGAAGAGATCCTGTTGGCGGTCAGGGCCGGGGTCGGCTGGTTCCTTGCGCGCCGACGGGATCGGCCCGAAGTCGCGCATCAACTGCAGGGTGCGCTGGTGGCTCACAAAAATCGCCTGAAGTTCCTGACAACGAAGGCAGCCGCCCCGGATGGCGCCAATCCCGTCGGATTCGGGATCGAACATCGGATGTTTCTGGCATTTTCCGTGCCATTTTACGTTTTCAATTTTCAGCATGGCCAGACCATCATATCCCCAATGGGCGACCGCGCCGCGAAGTGCCCGCGCCGGTGGAATGCCCGTCCGAAACCCAGGCCGGCTCTCCGGTTCGGGACCCTCCATGCTAACCTGAGTTTTCCAGCCTTTGGAGAAATCGTTTGCAATCCAGCGCCTTTCTTGTTGCCGTCTTCGAGTTCGTTCTGCTGCTCTTTTCCCTCAGCGTGCATGAGTGCGCCCACGCCTGGATGGCCTCGCGGCTGGGCGACCAGACCGCCCGCATGGTGGGCCGCGTCTCGCTCAATCCCATGGTCCACGTCGATCCCATCGGCACCCTGCTGTTTCCAGCGCTGATGATCTTCGGGCCCTTTTTCGGCTTCAGCTTCTTCGGCGGCATGTTGGTGGGCTGGGCCAAGCCCACCCCGGTCAATACCCGCAATTTCCGCAAGATTGTTCGCGACGACAACCTGGTCACGCTGGCCGGCCCAGTCTCCAACCTGCTGCTGGTTCTCGTAGCATTCACCGTTCTGGCGGTCATCTCCATCGCGGTTCCCAATGGGCACGATCTGGTCATGGCCACCTTTGGGGGCGGTCTTGCCGAGGGCGTGCCCTCCGGGCTGCAAGCCGGCATCCTGCTGGCCATTCTGGCCATCGAAATCAACCTTTCGCTGTGCATCTTCAACCTGCTGCCCATCCCCCCGCTCGACGGCAGCCACATCGTGCGCAACATGCTTCCCTACAACGCCGTTCAGTCCTACGACCGCATCGGCGGCTGGGTCAGCTACCTGCTGATGATCTTCGTCGGCCGCTATGTGATGATGGCCTTCCTCGGCCCCGCGCTCCGCCTGGTCTACTTCGCGCTGAACCACGTATAGGGCCTCGCCCCGCGCCTCCCCCTGCGACGACCGGTTCAATGGCCAGCCCAATGGCCCGTACAATGGAAGAAGCCGTTTTCTGCCGATTCTGGCCATAAGCGGCTGCATCCTTCGGTCAACACCCAGGAATCGATAAGAAAAATGCCCGAATCCGCAATTCCATCCTCCCGTCCGCGCGTCCTCAGCGGCATGCGTCCCACCGGCAAGCTCCACCTGGGCAACTACATGGGCGCCCTGGCCAACTGGGTCAAGCTCCAGAACGGTGGCCAGTACGAGTGCTATTTCTTCATCGCCGACTGGCACGCTCTGACCACCGACTACGCCGACCCCTCGAAGATCGCGCCCAACACCCTGGACGTGCTGCTCGACTACCTGGCCGCCGGCCTCGACCCGGCCAAAAGCGTACTCTTTCTGCAAAGCAAGGTCTCGCAGCACGCCGAGCTCAACCTGTTGCTGGGCATGATCACGCCGGTCGGCTGGCTGGAGCGCGTGCCCACCTACAAGGACCAGCAGAGAAATCTCTCCAACAAGGACCTGTCGAACTTCGGGTTCCTGGGCTACCCCCTGCTGATGGCCTCTGACATCCTCGTCTACCAGCCCCGGTTCGTCCCCGTGGGCAACGACCAGACGGCGCACGTGGAGCTGACGCGCGAGGTGGCGCGGCGCTTCAACCAGTTCTACAAGCTCGACGGCGAGGAGGTTCTGCCCGAGCCGCAGGTGCTCTTGACGCCCTCGCCCCAGTTGCCCGGCACCGACGGTCGCAAGATGTCCAAGAGCTACGGCAACACCATCTTGCTCACCGACCCCGAGCCGGAGGTGCGCAAGAAGCTGAAGACCATGGTCACCGACCCGGCTCGCATCCGCCGCACCGACCCCGGCGACCCCGACAAGTGTCCCGTCGGCGACTTGCATAAGGTCTTTTCCGCGCCCGAAACCTTGGCCAAAGTCTATGACGGCTGTCGCTCGGCCGGCATCGGATGCATCGAGTGCAAGAGCTGGGCGGCCGATGCGCTGGTCGAGGTCTTGCTGCCCATTCAGGCCCGGCGCGACAGCTTTTCGCTGGCCCAGGCGACCGACATCCTCGAAGAGGGCTCCCGCCGCGCCCGCGCCCGCGCCGAGCAGACCATGGTAGAGGTGCGCACCGCCATGCGGATGAGCCTGACCAGCGAAACGCCCAGAGAAACACTTCGATAAGAAGGGGTTAGCGGCAAGTGTTCTGCTTCGTAAAATGAAATCAAGGGCCTGGCCCCCTGAGGTATGCTTTTCGAAAGATTCGCTTCCAATTTTCGCTTTTCCGCGGCGCGCTCTGCCTTCGCCGGCCACCGGCAAGCCAAGGTCGATTCGAGGCGCCGAGAGAATGTAAATGACTGAAAAGACAATCCCGTGGTGGCGCAAGGCCCTGCATTACGCAATCGAGGGCATTCGCACCGGGTTTGGCCTTTTCTCGCGGCAGGCAAGGCCCGATGCCACCCCAGAACCGAAACTCTCAAGCCGTTTCACACCACAACCGGAAGAAGCTACAGCATTGATTGATCCGCTCCTTGAACCCGAGATTGGCGAACCAGAAATTGGCGAACCAGAAATCGCCACCGCGCCACGAGAGACTGAGGCCCCAGCGGCAGAGGCTAAAGCCGCGCCGTCGTCCATCGTTGCGCCGATTCCCGCTCCTGCCTCTGTCCCTGAACCGGCTGAGCCCGCCCCCGTGCACCCGATTCCGGAACCCCCAGCCGAGACCGCCGCGCAGCCTGCCCCCTCGGCTGAAGATGCGCCACTCTTGCCTGCGGAGCCAGTGACTGAAATTGAGCCCCCGCCCCCTACGCCGGAAGCGGAGCCTCCGAACGAGGTTGCCGCGGAAACAGGGAACAGGGAACAGGAAATAGGGAACAGGGCGTCGGAAGCGGGGCCTTTGAACGAGCAGGCTGCGCAGCCAGCGGAGGCGCCCCCAGTCCCTGAAGTCCAGCCCGGGCCCATCGCCGAGCCAGTGGAAGCCTCTGAACCCTTCCTCGATGCCGGGGCAGAGCACCTCCAGGAACCGCAGCCCGAGATCCAGCCGATTCCTGAGCCGGTGCAAATCGCCGTCACCGAACCTGCCGTTGAGTTTGTGCCCGAGCCGGAAGCCAAGCCCGAGCCAGTCCAGATCGCCGCCCTCCAACCTGCTGCGGAAATGGAGCCGGAACCCGAGACTGATGCGACCGCCCCGGCGGCACTTGAGCCCGTTGCCCAGCCCGAGTCCGCCGTCGAAGCAGAGCCGGAATCAATCCCGCAAGCCGTGAACGAGTCCGTCGCGGAGCCGGCCCAGCCGGTGGAACCCTCCGCCGAGGCAGCCCCCGAACCCATCCCCGCTCCCGCGCCGCAGCCCTCCGCGCAACCCGCGGATTCGCCGCCAGCCCAGCCGGATCCCTCGCAGGCCGCCGCGCCAGCGCCCGATGCCCCCGCGCCGCCGGGCCTCGCCGCCGAGTCCACCGCCGACGAGAAGGCCGCCGAAAAAACTGCCGAAAAAGCCGCTGCCAAGCTGGCCGCCCGCCAAAAGCGCCTGGACGAAAGCTCCGAGCAGTCGCCTTTTTCCGTCCTCGTGGGCCAGGTTTACGACGGCCCCCTGGACCTGCTGCTGGACCTGATCCGCAAGCAGGACATCGACATCTACGACATTCCCATCGCCCGGATCACGGCCCAGTTCCTGGCCTACGTCAACCAGCTCAAGGGCGCCGACGTGGACGTTGCCGGCGAGTTCATCTACACCGCCTCGCTGCTCATCCACATCAAAAGCAAGATGCTGCTGCCGCGCGCCGCCTCCGGCCCGGAAGACGCCGCCGAAGACCCCCGCCGCGAACTCGTCGAGCGTCTGCTCGAGCACGAGCGCTTCAAGAACGCAGCTCAGATGCTCCAGCAGAAGCAGATGCTGGAAGCGGCCACCTGGACCAACCCCGGCCTGCGCGAGTTCAAGGACGATGCCGCCGCCGAACCGGAGATTGCCGCCGACACCGTGGATCTGGTGCGCATCTTCCGCGACATTCTCGACCGCGCCCGCAAGCGCCCGGTTCTCAATCTGAACGAAGACTCCGTGACCGTCGGCCAGATGATCCATTTTCTCGGCCGCCGACTCATCATGGAAGACAAGCCGGTCGCCCTGCGCCGCCTGCTGAGCCACACCCGCTCCGAACGGGCCCTGATCGCCATGTTCCTGGCCCTGCTCGAGCTGGTCCGCCTGCAGGCCATCCTGCTCCGCCAGGACCGCGCTTTCAGCGAAATCTTCATCAAGAAGCACACCGCCTTTGACAGCGTGATGGACGATGCTTCCGCCAGCCCGCACGACGACTGGCGATAACGCTCGATTTCAATCCTGCCATTTGCCGGAAATGGCGGTTTAAGGCCTGTCCTGCGCCGGAAAAGGGGCTGCGGCAAGATTGTCGGAAGGCGGCGTTGACTGGATGGAATAAAAGGCGAAAGTGGCGATTACTCTGGGCACTTGCAACCCTCCTGTCCCGGTTTCCACCATAGCCGTTGATTCGTTTTTCGCCCCCTTTGTGAATACCGTGTAAAATGAGTGCAGCCAGGCTGGTTCCCCGCTGGCTACGCAAGCAACTGCTCCAAAATGCGGTTGTTGGGGTTATATGGACGCCAATTTATCCGGCTCTTCTCTGTACCGCCACAGATCATTCATTTCCTATTTGCTGAGCAATTCTGTTTCCCAGTCTCGACTGCGGAGGTCCAGGCGTCCCCGGAACATTTCCGGCCGCCTTGGAAACATCTGATGGCCGATCTGGCAACTACGGTAGACGGGCTGCCTGCGGGCGCCACGCTACTTGACCGCAAGCTGAAGAAATCGTCCAGCCGCGCCAGCACTGCGGTCTTTCTCGTGGCCCTCGCCAGCGGCCTCTGCTACATCGCCTTTCATCTCGCCACGGACCTGGACACGGTCACCGTCACCAGCGTCTGGCCCTATCTGCTGCTGGCCCTGGCACTGCTCATCGCCCTCGGGTTCGAGTTCGTCAACGGCTTTCACGACACAGCCAACGCCGTCGCTACCGTCATTTACACCCATTCGCTCGAGCCCAACATGGCCGTGGTCTGGTCGGGCATCTGCAATCTGGCCGGCGTCCTGGCTTCCACCGGAACCGTGGCCTTCGCCGTCATCACCCTGCTGCCCGTGGAGTTGATTCTCCAGGTCAGCTCCGGGGCCGGCTTCGCCATGGTCTTTGCGCTGCTCATCGCCGCCATCCTGTGGAACCTGGGCACTTGGTGGTTCGGCCTGCCCGCCTCCAGCTCCCACACCATGGTCGGCTCCATCATCGGCGTCGGCATCGCCAATCAGCTCATGCACGCGCACAACGGCACCTCGGGCGTGGATTGGGAACAGGCCAGCAAAGTACTGAAAGTGCTGCTCATTTCCCCCTTCTTGGGCTTCATCTTTGCCGGGCTGCTGCTCTGGGTCTCCAAGAAGCTCATCAAATACCCCTCGCTCTACGAAGCGCCCAAAAACGACCAGCCGCCGCCGTGGCCCATTCGCGCACTCATGGTCCTCACCTGCACCGGCGTCAGCTTCTTCCACGGCTCCAACGACGGGCAAAAGGGCATGGGCCTCATCATGCTCATCCTCATCGGCACCGTGCCCACTGCCTACGCTCTCAACCACGCCGTTAGCCCCATGGAGGTACAGGACTTCATCGCCGCCTCCGAGCAGGCCGGCCACATCCTCGACCGGCACGTCGACAAAAACGCCATCCTCGGCCCCGACGCCCGCGCCGAAGTCACCGACTACATCCGCACCAAGCAGCTTCAGCCCGACACCATCCTGGCCCTCCGCGAACTGGTCGAGGACCTGAACCACGAAGTCGCCCTCTACAAGGTCTTCAAGTCCGTCCCGCCTCAGGACCAGACCAACGTCCGTAACGACATGTATGTGGCCAGCGAGGCGCTGCGCCTGATGGCCAAGAACCACAACCCTGCCTTCACCCCTGAAGAAACCGCCGCCCTCAATAACTACAAGAGCAAGGTGGACCGGGCCACCAAGTTCATCCCCAACTGGGTCAAAGTCGCCGTGGCTCTGGCACTCGGGCTGGGCACCATGGTGGGCTGGAAGCGCGTGGTCGTCACCGTCGGCGAGAAGATCGGCAAGGAGCAGTTGACCTACGCCCAGGGCGCAGCCGCCGGTCTGGTGGCCATGGGGACCATCTTCGCCGCCGACACCTTCGGCCTGCCGGTCAGCACTACCCACGTGCTCAGCTCCGGCGTGGCCGGCACCATGACCGCCAACGGCAGCGGCCTGCGCCTCAACACCGTGCGCAACATCGCCGCCGGCTGGGTCTTCACTCTCCCGGCTGCCGCCCTGCTCTCCGGGCTGCTTTACTGGCTCTTCCGCTCCATAGCCTGAGCGTTTTTTGCATTTCGAGAAATGCTCTACCCGCCTGCTTCTGTCGCCGTCCGGCGCTGCCGGGCAAAAAGCTTCATGTCGGCCAGGAAAAGCCCCGCCAACAAAATGCAGCCCACCGCGGGCACAGCCAGCGCCACACGCAGCGACCCCGACCGGTCCGACACGAGACCCGTCATCCAGGGCAGAAACGAGCTGCCCAGCCCCGCCGTCACAAAGATAAGTCTCCTGCCCCGCAGCGGCGCTCCCCGGGCAATGGTCGCCGGATAAACCGGGCTGATCCAGAACGACACCAGGAAGGCTCCCGCGCAGATCGCCGCCAGACCGTGCGAACGGGTCAGGAACAGCACGGATAAAGCCGCCAGCAGCGAACTCGCCACGCTGAGCGTGACCGGCGAAACCGACTTCATGGTCCTGGTGGCAACCAGGCGGCCCGCGAGAATGCCGATCCAGAACAGCGACCCAGCCAGCGAAATCGCGCGATGGTCCCCGGTCGAGCGAAAGGCCAGCGTGGGAATCCAGTTGCCGATGGCCGTCTCCACACCCACCGCCACCAGGGCCAGCAGGCAGCAAAGCACCAGCGCCGGCAGAGAGCGCTCGGTCCCGTCGGCCGCCTGCTCCACCGGGGTGATGGCCGGAGGGCGCGTGAAGAGAAAGGCGCCGCACAGAATCGCGAAGAAGACCGCCAGGAATCCGAACATTGAGGCCGGTTGCACAACCCTGACGGCCCACACAGTCACCCAGGGGCAAACCATCGCGCCTAGGGCCCAGGAGAAGTTGGCAAACTCCAGCCGGCTGGCCCGATTCGCCGCCTCTGTCTCCCCGGCGGCTAGAAGATTTGCCGAGGTCATGCTCATCCCCAGCCCGATGCCGAACAGAAACAGCCAGCCCAGGCCCGAAACGTAAAAGGCCAGTAGGGCGGAGCCCAGCGCGCAAACCCCAAGTCCACGCGACAGCGATTGCGCCGGCCGTCCCCACAGCAGCAGGTTGCCGGCGATCGAACCCAGGAAGAGCGAAAGAAACATCCGCGCCAGGCCAGCGTCGCTTACCTGGCCCGCAAACAGCAGCGGCGCCAGAACTCCTAGCAGCACGGTACCAAACCCTGTCGCAAAGAAGATCAGATCGATAGTCAGACTGCGCGCGGCCGTAAGTCTCATGCAATCATTCTGCGCTTCCCGAGTGCGCTTACCCATTCGGATCCAGACGGCATGGCGCTCGAATCAACCTGGTCACCCTGGCCCCCTTTGTCGTCCGGATGGCCGGCTCGGCACAAGAAGAACGTTCGAGCATCCCGCCTGCGCCCCGTCGCAGCGCGTGAATGAAAGCATTTCGATCTACATTATGAGCATTTTAAGCTGTTATGCTCATTTTCCGCTTGCAATCTTCACCCATTCCCTTTAGTGTGCTTAAGGCCGTGGTGTACACGGTGCGCCGCGTCCCGAACAAAAACGGTGGCCTGAAGTTGCCGGTTTGGCTCCGCCTTCGCTCCATTCGAACACCGCGACGCGTACGAAAAGGATCCTCATGTCCGGCAGCAAGGAACTGTCCATTCGCCGCCATCCCGCCGCCTGGGTTCCCACGCTGTATTTCGCTGAAGGCCTTCCCTTCTATGCCGTCAACTACATGGCGCTGTTCTTTTATCAGGACATGGGCGTAAAGAACGCCGTCACCACGCTGGTCATCAGCCTGCTCGCCTGGCCCTGGACTCTGAAGCCCGTCTGGAGTCCCATGCTGGAGATGTACAAGACCAAGAAGTATTTTGTCGTCCTCACGCAACTGGTGGGCGGCATCAGCCTGGTCCTGATTGCCCTGTCCCTCAACATGCCGGGATACTTCCGCTACTCGGTAGCCATCTTCGTCGTGCTGGGCTTTTGCTCGGCCACCCACGATATCGCCGCAGACGGCATCTACATCGCGGCCCTCACTTCCAAAGAGCAAGCCGCCTACGTCGGCTGGCAGGGCGGATTCTACAACCTGGCGCGGGTCTTCTCCGTGGGTGGGCTGCTGTGGCTGGTCGGGGTTCTGGGCGACCGGTTTGCCCGCGCCCACGCCGCCGCTCCCGTGGTTCACGCGTGGATGCTGGTCTTTGGCGCCTCCGGGCTGGTCCTGGTGGCGCTCAGCCTCTATCACGCCCGCATGCTGCCCACCGGCGGTGAAGAGCGCAAGTCGGAAACCGTGCGCCAGATGGCGGCGACCTTTGCCGATGTCGTGGTCAGCTTCTTCAAGAAGCCCCACATCTTCCTGCTGCTGGTTTTCATCTTCCTCTATCGCGCCGGCGAGGGCCAGGTCATCAAGGTCGGACCGCTGTTTCTTCGCGCCCTGCGCTCGGGCGGCGGCCTGGGCCTCACTTCCCGGCAAGTCGGCGCCATTTACGGCGTCTTTGGCAGCGCGGCCTTCATCCTGGGCAGCGTTCTGGGCGGATACTTCATCGCCTGGCTGGGCTTGAAGCGCGCCTTGCCCTGGCTCATCCTGATTCTCAATCTGCCCATGCTGGCTTACTGGTACTTGAGCGTGGCTCTGCCCGCCAATCCCGTCCTCGTGACGGCGGCCATGAGCGCCGAGATGTTCGGATACGGCTTCGGGTTCGTGGGCGTCATCCTGCTCATGATGCAGGAGATCGCACCGGGAAAATACCAGACGGCGCATTATGCATTTGCCAACGCTCTGATGAATATCGGCGTCATCTTGCCGGGAGCAGCAAGCGGCTGGATTCAGTCCCGCCTCGGCTACACCAACTTTTTCATCTGGGTGATTCTTGCCGCGCTGCCGGCGCTGGTTCTCGCGCGCTTCATTCCCATTCGCGGCGCCGGCCAGGCGCCGCCGACGCACATTGCCGAGGCGCAAACCGGTTCGTAGCACCATTCATACGGAGACATCGCCCATAGGGAGGCATCAACATGATCGAAGCGGTACAAGCCAAAGCGCAGGAACCAGCGGTTCGCGAGGCTCACACGGGATTGAAGGCGGTGATCCTGGCGGCCGGCAAGCAGGCCATCACGCCCGATGGCCGGCCCCTGGTACTGGAGCCGCTCGGCGAGCGCAGCATCCTGCAATGCGTTGTGGACAATGCCCTCGGCGTCGTCCGGCCCGAGGACATCTACATCGTGGTCGGATACCGCCAGGACGATGTCTATGCGCATCTCGGCCCCAAATTCAACTACGTCGTTCAGCCCGAGGCGCTGGGCACCGGGCATGCCATGTTGCAGGTGGCCAAGGTGCTCAGGAATTTCCCCGGCAACCTGCTCATCCTCTATGGCGACACTCCGCTCTTCCGGCCCGACTCCATTCGCGGACTGCTCAACCGCCACCAGTTGAAGCAGGCCCACCTCACCCTGCTCACCGCGATTGTCGATCGCCCCCTCCCCTACGGGCGCATCATCCGCGACACCACCGGCCAGATCGTCGACATCATCGAACATACCCAGGCCTCGCCCGCGGTGCGCGAGATTCAAGAGTTGAACGCCGGCGCCTACGTGGTCGATGCCAAAGTCATCTCCGAGGCCCTCGAGAATTTATCGCCTTCGCCCGTCGATGGCGAATACCGGCTGACCGACTGTGTCCATCAACTCATCCGCTCCGGCCTCCGGGTCGCCAATTACCAGCTCTACGATCAGGATGAAATTCAGGGCATCAACACCACCGCGGACCTCGAGCATGCCGAATTCATCTTGCAGAAGCGCCTCTTCCGCCCCCGCCGGCAGGAGGAGCAGAACCTGGTCACTTTCGGCACCGGCGGCTGGCGCGCCATCATCGGCGAGGGCTTCACCATGCACAATGTGCGCCGCCTCAGCCAGGCCCTGGCGAACGAAATTACCCGCCGCGGCCAGGAAAAGCGCGGTGTCATTGTCGGCTACGACCGGCGCTTCCTATCCAAGCAGGCCGCCGAAGCCTCCTGCGAAGTTTTCGCCGGCAATAACATCCCCGCTATCTTGCTCAACGAAGACGCCCCCACGCCGCTGATTACCTACGCTACGGCTCTGGAAGGCTCGGCATACGGCCTGGTCTTTACCGCCAGCCACAATCCGCCCGAGTGGAACGGCCTCAAGGTATTCAACAGCGACGGCTCGCTGCTGCTGGACGACGACACCCGCCGCATCGAGGCCGAGACCAACGCCCTCACTCCGCAGGACGTGATCAAGCTCGAACTCGATATGGCCCTCGGCGCCGGCATTGTCACACGCCGCGATTTCACGAATCAATACGTGGATGCCGTCGAGGCCTTGATCGATCTGGATGCCATTCGCAAGGCCAGCCTCAAGGTCATCGTCGATCCCATGTACGGCGTGGGGCAGCTCACCCTGGGCACCGTGCTCACCGAGGCCCGCTGCCGCGTAACCTTTATTCACGAGCGCCACAACCCCCTCTTTGGCGGGCGCTCGCCCGCGCCCAGCCTGGAAGGGCTGCGCATGTTGAGTTCTCAGTTGGCCGAGGACGGCTACGACGTCGGCTTGGCCATGGACGGCGATGCCGACCGCATCGCCATTCTCGACGAGCAGGGCCGCTACATCTCGGTCAACGACCTTTTGCTGCTGCTCTACTGGTACCTGCACGAAGTGCGCGGCGAACGCGGCGGCGTGGTCCGCAACCTGGCCACCACCCACCTGCTCGACCGCCTGGCCCGCTCCATGGGCGAGCAGTGCTATGAGGTTCCGGTCGGCTTCAAGCACATCGTCAACGTCATGCAGCAGCACAATGCTCTGCTGGGCGGCGAATCGTCTGGCGGGCTCACCATTCGCGGCCATATCCTCGGCAAGGACGGCATCTTCGCCTCCGCCCTGGTCGTCGAAATGCTGGCCCGCACCGGCCAGAGAATCTCCGAGTTGCTCGCCCGCGTCTATGCCATCACCGGCCCGCTCTATGACCTGGAAGAAAGCATCCCGGCCACGCCCGAAATGCGCATCGAGGTGCCGCGCCGCTTGAAGGAAGCGCCCAGCAGTGCCATTGGAAGCTACAAGGTGACCCATATCTCGCACGCCGACGGCACCAAGCTGTTTCTTGAAAACGATAACTGGGCCTTGCTGCGTTTCTCCGGCACCGAACCCGTACTGCGGCTCTCCGTCCAGGCGGATACGGAAGAAAAAGCCGCCGAGCTCATTCATTGGCTCCGCCAGTTTGTGACCGCGGAGCAGTAGGATTGCGATGCCCGGCTCGGACACCCTCCCGGAGGGAGGCGCCGAAAATAGCCCAGGGCAAGCGAAGCGCAGCCCTGGGACGCGTCAAAAGATAAGCCTGCGCCCCGTTGGGGCGCAAAGAAATACGGCCAGTTGTTCACTCTGAGCGCAGCAAAGTCGAAGGATCTGCGCTTGCTCTTGTCATTTTCCTTCCTGACTCGACCCGGCTTCGCATCGTGCGAAGCATCTATCGGAGGTTCCATTTGCGCTACGGCTACTTCGATAACGACAACCGCGAGTATGTCATCGACCGCGTGGACGTTCCCGTTTCATGGACCAACTATCTTGGCGTAAAAGATATGTGCACCGTGATCTCGCACAACGCCGGCGGCTACTCCTTCTATAAGAACGCCGAGCACCAGCGCATCACCCGCTTCCGCGCCAACGGCATACCGCTCGACCGTCCCGGTCACTATGTCTACCTGCGCGACGACGACACGGGCGAGTATTGGTCCGTCTCCTGGCAGCCGGTGGGCAAGAGTCTCGGCCAGGCCAGTTACCAGTGCCGGCACGGCCTGTCTTACTCCCGCTTCTCATGCGACTATCAAGACATCCGTGCCCAGAAAACCCTGTTCATTCCCATCGAGGACGATGTCGAATTGTGGGATGTGAACATCCGCAATACGGGCGCCAAGCCGCGCCGGCTGAGTGTCTTCGCGTATGTTGAGTTCTCCTTCCACCACATCGAAATCGACAACCAGAACCTGCAGATGAGTCTCTATGCCAGCGGCGCAAGTTATGATGACGCAGTCATCGAATACGACTTCTTCTACGAGCCATCGACCTTCCACTACTTTACCGCCAGCTTTGAGCCCGACAGCTACGACACCCTGCGCGACAGCTTCCTCGGCGACTATCGTACGGAGACGAACCCGCTGGCAGTCGAGCGAGGAAGTTGCGGCGGCAGCGCCGAGTTGGGCGGCAACCACTGCGGCGCATTGCAGAAGAAGATCGAACTCGCTCCCGGAGAGGAACAGCGGCTGGTCTTCATGCTTGGCGTGGGCCCGCGGGCAAAGGGCAAAGAGACCAGGAGTAAGTACTCCATCCCAGCCAATGTCGACCGGGAGTTTGCCGCGCTCAAGAGTTACTGGCAGAAGAAGCTTTCCGTTTTCCAATGCTTGACCCCGCATCCGGGACTGGACACCATGGTCAACATCTGGACGCTCTACCAGGCGGAGACCTGCGTAGTGTGGTCCCGATTCGCCTCCTTCGTCGAGGTCGGAGGCCGCACCGGGCTAGGCTTCCGCGACACCTCGCAGGACGTGATGAGCGTGGTCCACACCAATCCTGAAAAGTGCCGGCAGCGCATCGTCGAATTGCTGAAAGCGCAGGTGAGCCAGGGGTACGCATTGCACCTCTTCGATCCCGACTGGTTCGATCCCGAAAAGCAGAATGCGCCGGCCTTCAAGTCTCCCACCATCGCGCACCCGCCGGACCGCAAAACCCTGATTCACGGCATCGAGCACGCCTGTTCCGACGACGCTCTGTGGATCGTCGTTACGGTTTGCGAATATGTGAAAGAGACCGGCGACGATGCGCTCTTCGACCAGCTGTTGTCCTTTGCCGACGAGGGCCAGGCCACGGTCTACGAGCACCTGAAACGCTCCCTCGATTTCTCCGCGACACAGGTGGGAAACACCGGCATTTGCAAGGGCCTGCGCGCCGATTGGAACGACTGCCTCAATCTGGGCGGCGGAGAAAGCGCGATGGTATCGTTCATGCACCACTGGGCGCTGCGCGCCTTCGTCGAGGCCGCCGAATATCTTGGCCGGCACGAGGATGTTACTGATTACAGCGCGCTGGCGGAAAAGGTGCGCGAGGTCTGCGAGCGGGAGTTATGGGACGGCGCGTGGTATCTGCGCGGCATTACCGCCAAGGGTCTCACTGTCGGCTCGCACGCCAACGAAGAAGGCAAGATTTTCATCGAGAGCAATACCTGGGCCGTGGTGTCCGGAGCAGCTTCGCCCGAACGCGGCGTCTCTGCGATGGATGCCGTGGACAAGCATCTCTTCTCCGAGTACGGCATTCACTTATTATGGCCCGCGTTCTCCAGGCCCAATGACGATATCGGCTTTGTTGGTCGCGTCTACAAGGGGATCAAGGAAAACGCCGCCATCTTCAGCCATCCCAATCCCTGGGCCGTCATCGCGGAGTGCAGGCTCGGCCGGGGCGAACGAGCCATGAAGTTTTATAACTCCATGCTCCCCATCCATCAGAATGATAGCATCGAGATTCGTCAGGCCGAGCCGTATTCCTATTGCCAGTTTGTCATGGGCAAGGATCACACGGCCTACGGGCGGGCGCGGCATCCGTGGCTGACGGGCAGCGCCGGATGGAACTATACGGCGGTGACTCGCTGGATCCTCGGCGTGCGGCTGCGCTTCGATGGAATGATCGTGGACCCCTGCATTCCGGCGGAGTGGAAGCAGTTTCATGTCACCCGCCAGTGGCGCGGAGCAAGCTTTGAAATCGAAGTCAGGAACCCCAACGGAGCGCAGCACGGCGTGGCCGCGATTACACTCAATGGTAAATCCGTTCAAGGGTCGATCCCGCCGCAGCCGGCAGGGTCGGTGAACGAAGTGATCGTTGTGATGGGTTGATGGAAGTTATCAAGGAGAGACTTATGTCAGCATACGTGTTGCCGCGCGCCGGCCGGGCGGCTCTTATCCTTTGCTCGATTCTAGCCGGATGCTTGTCGCACTCCACGGCCCAGAAAACGCCTCGCGCAAAAGTAATGGGCGCTTACTTTGAAGAGTGGAACATCCATTACTCCGGGCATAACATCGCGGACCTTGAAAAGAACGGCGTGGCCGGCGAACTCACCCACCTGATCTATGCCTTTGGCGACGTCACCGCGACCGCCGCACCCGCGTGCGCCATCGAGGACCCGGCGGACGCCTACCAGGATCCTTCGGTTCCCAGCGTAAGCGGCAAGCCCTTCACCGCGCCGCTGTTTGGAAACTACGGCGCCCTGTTGCAGCTCAAGCAGCTCCATCCCCACCTGAAAGTCCTGATTTCGTTGGGAGGCCAGGCGGGCAACGCTGCCGGCTGGGTCACTGCGGCAAGTTCGGCTTCCGGTCGCGCGGCGCTCGCCTCTTCCTGCATCGACCTTTTCGTCAAGGGCAACATTGCTCCCGGCATTCGGGCCCCCGGCCTGTTCGACGGCTTCAATATCGACTGGGAGTTTCCCCACGCGGCCGACAAGGAGAATTTCACCGCCCTGCTGAAGGAGTTCCGGGCGCAACTCGACGCATGGACCAAGACCACCGGCAAGCGCTATACGCTGACCTTCGACTCGCCCGCCGGCGCACAGAACTATGTCAACATTGACCTGAAAGCCGCAGCCGAGCAGGTGGACTTTCTCACCATCGACGGCTACGACTATGCCGGCACCTGGGACAAGCAGACCAACGAGCAATCCCCGCTCTACGAAACGGCTGACAACCCGCTGCGCAACCAGGCCTTCAGCATCGACGAGACCGTAGCGGCCTATCTCAAGGCCGGTGTGCCGGCGGCTAAATACACCATGGGCCTTCCGTTGTACGCCGTGGGCTGGACGGGCGTGGCCAACGCGAATCATGGCCTCTACCAGAGCGCCCCCGCTGTTTCCCCGGTGCTCACGGCCGACGGATCGGGCCTCTGCCCCAATGCGGACAAGCGTGCTCCTTCGCCGGGTTGCGATACGCTGCTCACTCCCGGATTTCTGACCTACGCGACCGTCGAGAACCTGGTGAACAAAAACGGCTACATCCCCTGGTACGACGCCGCACGCGTGGGTGCGACGCTCTACAATCCGGCCGCCGGAACCTTCTATTCCTACGACGATCCCACCTCCGTCAAGGCGAAGACCGCTTACATCAAGAAGATGAAGCTGGGCGGGGCCTACGTGTGGGCCCTGAATCACGACGATGCCCAGGGCTCGCTGACCAAAGCCATTGCCGCCGGCCTCAAGTAAGCACTGAGTTCCTGCGCGGACCTCCGAGCCGGGCGATGAAATAGCATGGCTTCATGGCGCTTCTTGACATCCGCGGCCTCGAGGTTCGATTTGGCGCCACCGAGGCGGTGCGCGGCGTCAGCCTGCAACTCGAAGAGGGCGAGGTCCTGGGGCTGGTAGGCGAGTCGGGGTCGGGCAAGAGCGCCACGGCGCTGGCGATTCTCGGCCTGCTGGGTCCGTCGGCGCAGCTGACCGGGCAGATTCTCTTGCGCAGGGCCCGTCCGCAGACCCCCAACGAAGCCGAAGGCGCGACGGACTCCGCTGTTACGGACCTGCTCCGGGAGCCGGCTGCTGCACTCCGGAAGCTGCGCGGCCGCGAGATCGCCATCATCTTCCAGGAGCCAATGACGGCGTTGAATCCGGTCATGTCCATTGGCCGGCAAGTGGCCGAGGGCGCCGAGGCGCATTTCCCCTCGTGGACCGGCCGCGAGTCGAAGCGGCGCGCGCTGGCCGCCCTCGAAGCAGTGGCGATTCCCGAGGCTTCCCGCCGCTACGGGGACTATCCGCACCAGTTTTCAGGTGGGCAGCTCCAGCGGATTCTCATCGCCATGGCCCTCATCAACCGCCCTCGACTGCTCATTGCCGACGAGCCCACCACGGCCCTGGATGTGACCGTGCAGGCCCAGGTGCTGGACCTGCTCAAGGACTTGCAGCAGCGTCATGGCCTCGCCATGCTGTTCATTTCGCATGACCTGGCGGTGGTAGGCGAGGTCGCCAGCCGGATCGCGGTGATGCGCGCCGGCCAGGTGGTGGAGACCGGGCCTTCGAGGCGGCTGCTGACCAACCCTTCGCATCCGTACACCCAGAATCTGTTGGCAGCCGTGCCCACGCTGCGCACCGACCGCGGCCGGCCCCTGGCGATGGTGGGCGTCCCTGGGCCCAGCACCCCGTAACAATTCCCTACCCCATATTGCCGAAGGGATCTTCGAGCGAAGGGCTCTGCGGCGTGAACAACTCCGCGCCGGATTCAGTGACCAGCAGGTCGTCCTCCAGGCGGATGCCAAATTCCCCGGGAATGTAGATGCCAGGCTCGTCGCTGAGCACGTTGCCTGCCTGGAGCCGCGGGTTCAGCTCCCAGCCGAACATATTGTTTTTCACAAAGTAGGGCCACTCGTGCATGTCCATGCCGATGCCGTGGCCCAGACGGTGGGTAAAGCGGGCAAACCCCGGCCCGTACCCTGCATCCACGATAACCTGGCGGGCGGCCGCGTCCACGTCGGCGGTGGGCACGCCGGGCCGGGCTTTTTTCACCGCGGCGGTCTGCGCGGCCAGCACAATGCGGAACACCTCGTTCATCTTGGCCGTCGCTTTGCCCAACACAAAAGTGCGCGTGATGTCCGAAGTGTAGCCCTCCACCTCGCAGCCGTCGTCGAGCATCAGGATGCTGCCCTCGCCGAGCGTCTGCGGCTGCGGCGAGCCGTGCGGTACGGCGGTGAATTCATCAATGTTCAGGCTGGCCTCGCCCGCAAACCCAACCCGGCGGTAGGCCGCGGCAACCAGCGCTTCGACGTCCGCGGTGGTCATGCCCACTTTCAGCGATTGCGCCACGGCGCGATACACCAGCAGAGTGGCGCGGTTGGCCAGGCGCAGGCATTCAATCTCGTGTGCGTCCTTGATCATGCGGCATCCGGCCGTGACCGGCGTGGCGCTGACCACCCTCAGATGCGGGTTGGCGGCGCGAATACCCTCGGCGAAGACGAACTTCATATTCTCGTCCAGCCCCACCACGCCGCTCGCAAGACCGCGATCCGCGAGGCCCTTGCCCAGGGCCGCAAAGGGGCTCTCATCTTCCTTCCAAGCCCGCACCTCGGCGTCTTTTCCCAGCGGCCCTCGCAGCAGCAGTTCGCGCGCCCGTCCCTCCTCAAACGCCGGGCAAACCAGAAAGGGTTTGGACTTCGCGGGCAGCACCAGCGCCCACAACCGCTCGCCCCCGTTCAGCCGCAGATCGGCAAAGTAGACCGACGAGCTGGTGCTGTTGGCCAGCACGATGGCGTCGATCTTGTTTGCGGCCATCAGGGCCCTGGCGCGCTCGATGCGGGCCTGGCGTTCGCCCGTCGTGAACGGCCGTGCCTGCGCCGAGAGGTCCGTCAGCGCCGCAATGGCCGGCGCTGGCGCCGTTGCCGGGTCCGTCACCGTCGCCGCCTCGGCCTTGGCGCCTCGCCCGCCCCCCAGTGCGACCGTAGCGGCAACAGCCGCGCTCGCGCCCAGAAATCCGCGCCGTGAAAACCTGTCGTTCAAAGCCATGATCCTCCTTGGGGAAAGCTAGCTTGGGGAAAGCTCTCCTTTCGTAACTCCAAGAGTATCGCCCCAGACTTCCGCCTTCGCATCGCGGCCGGTGCAATCTTCTGAAACACACCTGGAACCGGCCTCAGCGACTGCGCTGATAGAATTTTCGCCATGGACACCATCCAGTACAACCTGCCGCAGAATCGCATTCCCGAGGCGTGGTACAACATCCAGGCCGACCTGCCCAAGCCCCTCGCGCCCACGTTGCACCCCGGCACTCTGAAACCCATCGGTCCCGAGGATCTGGCCCCGCTGTTCCCCGTAGCCCTGATCATGCAGGAGGTCAGCCAGGAGCGGGAGATTGAGATTCCAGGGCCCGTGCGGCAGGTGTATGCGCAGTGGCGTCCCGCGCCGCTCTACCGTGCGCGCCGTCTCGAAAAAGCGCTCGATACGCCGGCGAAGATCTACTACAAGTACGAGGGCGTCAGCCCGGCCGGCTCTCACAAGCCCAACACCGCCGTGGCGCAGGCCTATTACAACAAGATCGAAGGCACCAGGCGCCTCTCCACCGAGACCGGCGCCGGCCAGTGGGGGTCGGCGCTTTCCATGGCCTGCGCCTTCTTCGGCCTGGAGTGCAAGGTCTACATGGTGCGCGTCAGCTATAACCAAAAGCCCTATCGCCGCGCCCTCATGGAGGCCTTCGGCGCATCCGTCACCGCCAGCCCCAGCATCGAAACCGAGTCCGGCCGCGCCATCCTCGCCGAGCATCCTGAAACCAACGGTTCCCTGGGCATCGCCATCTCCGAAGCCGTCGAAGTGGCCGCCAAGGACCCTGACACCAAGTACGCCCTGGGCAGCGTGCTCAACCACGTCCTGCTCCACCAAACCGTCATCGGGCAGGAAGCCATCGAGCAGATGGCCCTTGCCGGCGACGATCCCGACGTGGTCATCGGCTGCGCCGGCGGCGGCTCCAACTTTGCCGGCCTCGCCATGCCCTACATCGGCCGCAAGATCAAGGGCCTGAGCCACGCCCGCGTCGTGGCCGTCGAGCCCGCAGCCTGTCCCTCCCTCACCAAGGGCCCGTTCACCTACGATTTCGGCGACACCGCCCACCTGACCCCGTTGATGAAGATGCACACCCTGGGCTCTACCTTCATTCCGCCCGGAATTCACGCCGGCGGCTTGCGCTACCACGGCATGGCGCCGCTGGTGTCGCATGTCATGGAC
>Ga0302320_10004993_pt1 | contig 29918 bp, 31 predicted proteins | sample Bog_T0_3_FD_202130 | JGI IMG/M metagenome (GOLD analysis project Ga0302320, IMG submission 202130) | Peat permafrost microbial communities from Stordalen Mire near Abisko, Sweden - Bog_T0_3 | ecosystem: Environmental > Terrestrial > Soil > Wetlands > Peat | place: Sweden: Abisko, Stordalen Mire...
CCTGTACCTCTTCGTCGCCGACCATCGTGAGTCGTCGGAGATCGAGAATCTGACCAATACCGAGATCGCAGCCGCTTTCGCCAGGCTCACAAGGTTCTATGACGCATGCCGAGCTGATGGATTTGCCCGTGCGCTTGACGAGTCAATGCCGGTCACTGAGCTGGCGTGGCTGATTTCGAAGCGGACGGCCCGCATTGAGAAACTTGCGCTTGTGCTTTTGTCGAACGCGCGAGTCAGCGCTCGCGTCGCCGCCCTGCCGACGAACAGGATCGGGGGCCTCCCAACCACCTACGAGGTATGGGATCTGGGACGCCTCTATCGTCTCGAATCTTCCGGCCGGGAACGCGAGGAGATCGAGGTTGATTTCACCTCTGTTGACCCGAAGGGAATCGGATGTCTTCCCGCGTTTTCCAGCGGCGGTTCCGTTCAGTCCTATCTCCTCGTGATACCGGGTCCCGTCCTGGCTTCGCTCTATCACGAGCATGGTGAACGACTCTTCGAGCAGAATGTTCGGACTTTCCTGCAATTTCGAGGCAAGGTGAACAAGGGCATCCGGGCCACCATTATCAACGAGCCCCACATGTTCTTTTCGTACAACAATGGGATTTCGGCGACGGCTGAGGAAGTCGTGACCTCGAAAGCGAACGATCGGATACTGCGGGTGAGAAATCTCCAGATCGTAAACGGCGGGCAGACGACCGCCTCCATTTTCACGGCTCTTCACAAGGAGAACGCCGACCTCTCAAAGGTCCACGTTCAGATGAAGCTCTCCGTGGTGCCCGGTCCACAAGTCGAGCAGGTCGTGCCGCGGATCTCGGAGTACGCAAACACCCAGAACAAGGTAAGCGCCGCCGATTTCTTCTCAAATCACCCCTTTCATTTGCGGATCGAGGAGTTCTCCCGCCGACTCTGGGCTCCGTCCAGAGAGGGGGGCGTCCGCGAAAGCCATTGGTTCTACGAACGTGCCCGGGGCCAGTATGTAAACATGCAGGCGTCTCTGAGCGCTGGTGAAAGGAAGGCATTCCTGCTTCAGAACCCGAGGGAGCAGATGTTTACGAAAACCGACCTCGCCAAGTTTATCCTGAGCTTCGAGGAACTGCCGCAAGTGGTAAGCCTGGGCGCGCAGAAGGCATTTGCCGGCACCCCAAAGTCTCCAGGCTTTGTTAGCATGATCGCCAAGGAATGGGACTCGTCCGGGGGACTGGCATTCAATGAAATCTGGTTCAAGAAAGCCGTGGCGAAAGGCATTTTCTTTCGAGACCTCGACCGGCTGATTCTCAAGCAGGATTGGTACAATGGGTATAAGGCCAACATCGTGACGTACACGCTAGCGAAGATCGCGCAGATGGTTCGTGAATCCGGGCGGGCCATTGACCTTCTGCGCATCTGGCAAATGCAGGCTTTACCATCCCCATTCGCCGACGAGCTGGTGGCGATCGCGTCAACGGTCAACCGTCTGCTCCTCGAGCCGCCTTCCGGCACAACCTCAAACGTCAGCGAATGGGCGAAGCAGCCCGCATGCTGGACCGCGATCTCCTCGGAGCGGATTACGCTTTCGGGCACGCTGCGGCCGTTTCTTACCGATGGTAGGGTGGAGGCGGCGGTTGAGCGGGATGCCGGAAGGACCCAGGCGATTCAAGATGGAATCCATGCGCAGACCTATGTTGTCGAGAAGGGTGCGGCTCATTGGTCCAAACTTAGGGAATGGAATGAAAAGTACCGGAAGCTCAGCCCGAAGGAGATGGCCATATTGGAGACGGCCTGCGCGATTCCTCGCCGACTGCCTTCGGAACAGCAGGTGCCATTTCTTATCGCGGCTGAAAAGCGAGCCTTGGCAGAAGGTTTCAGTCCCAAGTGAGTTGGATGAGACTGTCACGCATCATCACAACTCGCGCCGCCCGTCCCATCAGCGTTCCCGAACGATTGTTCGAAGCAGACGGTCAAGTCGCCTCGGGCTTATTTCGCATTCCCAAATGGTATGGACTTTCCATCCAGCGGAGCGAAGGGCAGCCGCTGTTCTTAGATCACGTCGCCTGTTCCCTCTGAACTTTTTGAGCCAAAAGCTCCGGTTTGACTTCGGGACGACGGCATAGCGGCAGTCAGCATGCCGATGCCAAAAGCACCCATGTACGAAAACCACAGCCGCATAGCGGCGCAAAACGATGTCCGGACGACCGGGAAGATGTCGGGAATGCAAGCGATAGCGCAGACCGTTCGCATAGAGAAATCGGCGGACGATCACTTCCGGCTTCGTATCTCGATTGCGGATCGCAGCCATGATCCGACTGCGGACTTCACTGTTAAATCGGTCTGCCATATCATGGCGCCTTAGCCGGGGCCGCCGCGATGGGTCGGTCGGCAGACGGGAGAGACACGAGCGGGAGGGTGTCCGCCTGGTTCCACAGTATTAAGCGGATGTGCTGGATGCACGCTATGCGGCCGATCTATGGCCGTGGGGACCACTACCCTGATGGTTAACTTCGAGGACAACGTTGATCATCGCCCGGCCAAAGAGGTGCAAGCCGAGCTCCTTCATGTGCGCCCCGCTATGGCGGACGTCACGGTGCATGGATCAGCGAGGGGTGAGCGTCAGGATGAGCTCGTGGGTCTTCTGGCGAGCCCGGCGGCCATACCCATTGCCCTCCGCGTCCTGGGTGCCGCCGAGCGTGCTGAATCGGCTGCGCTTAAACGTCGATTTCACCCGGAAATACTTGTTGGCGATGGCGCACACGTCCGGCCCGGAGAGCCCGTTGGAACAGGCCCGCTGGGGAAACGTTAAAATCGCTTTCGCTTCGCGATCGGCAATGCCCACCAGCAAGTGTTCGAGCGCTGAAGGCGCTTCCGAGGTGACGCTGTATGAGGAACGTGGACGCTCCGCTGCCGGCGGATAGCGGCCGGCGCCACAGACTGGCCCACAGGTGCCGCGTGCAATGGTCTCCAAGACGTGATAGAATCGGCTGTAATGCACGCCCGAATAGGGAGGATCGAGAAAGACGAGATCTCCTTTGCGGAGAGTCTGTGTCGAAGTATTCGCGTCCTGACACAGCGCCGCCCCTTTCTTGCCCGCGTGACAATCCGCCAGCGCCGCCATTGTTCGCTTGGTTTGGGTTAACGGGTCACGGCGCCAGGCGTCGTAGAGGAACTCTTTCGCCCCTCGTGAAGGACGGAACGGCTGGGCGGTGTGGCCCGGCGACGCTGAACAACTGCTGGCCGCAGCGATAAGTGCGGCCAAGGCAACTGCCTGTTCCGCGGCATCGTCAGGCAAGGTGGCCCGAAGTGCATCGATCCACAGCGCTTGAGAGCGACTGAAATAATAGCCACCATAGGCACTCGTGATTGGCTGCTCATCACCCTTACAGCGCAGGCGCTCCTGCTCAACATACGCACGAGTGAAGCCATCATGGAGAATGGGAATCGTCGCCGCCGCGCTTGTCAGTTTTCGGTGGCGCGTCAGGTATTGACGAGCCCGCCCGTGCCAAGCGGTCCAAACCGGTTCAGGATCGAAGGCTGTGGTGCGCGTTATCACAGCACCAGCCAATACCACCGAGAATTGCTGAATATCGCAGGCTATCACGGGCACCGCTACGGGACTTGTCGCCGCGAAATGAGCGACCGAGGCCGACCCGCTGAAAAGATCTACAAATCGTTTCGCGGTCTTCAGTTCTTCCTGGATGAGATGCCCGAGGCCATTGCCCAGCATCCATCGTTTGGATCCCATGTATTTCATTATTCCAGGAGATCGTTCCGCCGCAGTTCCCCGCGCAGCATCTTCAGGAAGGTGGACTGGCCACCGCTACCCGGAACGAAATTACGCGTTGTAAAGTCATCATCCCGCAAGTCGATGTCGGTGAAGAACCGTGCGAATTTGGACACGGAAGGAATCTCCCCGGAGATACCGCCCGTCGCTTGCAAATAGACGTCTTCACGCAGGAATTTCATCAACGCCTTAAAGGCATTCGATTTGGGCAGGAGGTTGCTCGAACGACTCACGTCGGACCAGGAGTTCGGCCACTTATCCCGCACCGCGGAAAAATAGTTATGCAGAATCTCCGCGATATCCAATTCCTTGCCGGTGACAAAAAAATTCCGAAGCGGGGCTTTGCGCAGCTCTTCCGGCGTCGCCGGTCGCAAGCGCCGCCCTTCGAGAAGTGCGTTCCGGTCGCCCACCGGATCCGTGGAAATGAATTTTATCAACGATTCGACAAACGCCGCCTGGGTCAGTGGTTCGTTCTTCCGACCGGGGGTTGCGGTGCCCAAACGCTTGATCCGGTGAAACAGTGGACTGCGCTTTTCACCATCGAGCATTACCGCGATCTCGTGGCAGGATTTGTGGGGGCTACGCTTGTCGGCGAGCTCGGTCAGATCATAAACGAGCGACCGGCTTACCTTCGTCTGGGCCAGATTGACCGTGGCAAAGATATTTGCCTGCTCGGAAATATCGGCACCGACAAAGATGGCGACGTTCAGATAAAAGGCGCGGTTTACTTCATTATCGACGAACCGCCAGTTCTCGGTGTCGTCCATGAACGCTGCGATCCGGTGCTGACCGTCGATGACTCGGGCCAATCTATCGTAACCGATTGGCTCGTCATCCGTCGCGCTCGTTGCATCCAACCGGAATTCATGAAGCCGAAGGCTGGAAGTGTCGGCGTCAAATTCCGCGCAGCGTTCATCGACCGCAATAATGATCGCGGTCGGGAATGTCGCGTCTCCGCCCTCGAGGTATCGCTTGATCTCATTCACTCGCTTGGTGCTGATCTGGCGCTGAATACCCAAATAACGCTCAATATCCCGGGGATCGGTTCCGAGGCGGCGCACATCTGAGAAGGTGATTTCCACCAAATCCCGGGCAGCTATGGAGGCGATGTAGAACTCGCCGATGCGCTGCTGGACCGGCAGAGCTTTCAAGACCAATTGTTTTAGCGGATTCATTGGCTACCTCCGGCGTTAAGACGTGCCCCAAAATCCCTTAGTGCTCTCTGGTCATTAGCCCTGAAGCGATCGCCGTAATTCGAGGCCTGGTTGAGCTCGTCGAGAATGGAAAGATACCAAAAATATATTGAAAGTAGGTAGAATAAAACTACCCGCTTTTCAGTGATCGAAAACAGAATCGTCCGCTTATATTCAGTCGCTGAAAGCAGCGATGAGGTGAAGGCAAGGGCCGTCACCAGGAGCAATAACGCCGAGGCAAGGAAACAAAGCCAGTAGCCGTCAAAGACGTGTAGCATAAGCACGGAGCGCACTCCCTCCCGCGGGCTAAATGGAACGGCTTCCCAGATACTGGCGGCGCCGATAAACAGGAACGGCGCGATGAACGCGACCGTGTATGCATAAATCCCATCATTGGAAAAAAACTCGATGAAGACCCGCCCGGAGGCACCCTGCAGCTCCGAGATTGCGTCTGATTGCGGCAATTGAGCATGTGAAAAGACGATGGCTAATAAAATAGGGGACGTGCCCAAGATCCACAGCGCAACCGCTTTTACGAGCGCACGTTTATGCACGCCAAAGCCGAAACCAAACAATGGCCCTAAAAACGGAACCTTCTGGGCATATCTGAGAAAGGTATCCATGGGTTGAGGGGGAAATCGCTTAGATGAAAATTCGGCCATGCCGCGAAGACGCAGTCATGGCCCGTCCCATGGAATCAATATTAGCCATTCGACGCAAGCGTCTTAAGGGTGCGTGCAGGTATCAGATTTCGCTCAGAGAATAGGGGGCGGCGACTTGAGCATGGCTAGAAAATCCGAATGGCGCACATCACCTGGGGTGGCAATCCCGACCCCGCTTAGCTCATTTTCGGGAATGGCATGGCCGGCCGCCTTTTTGGCGACGACAACATCGAGATCCTTGATCCAACGCTCGTGAAATCCGGCGGAACGGTTCTCCGGCGCCTTCTGCAGCCGCAAAAGGCAAAATGCAACCTCGCGCGAAATGGTCCGGACGGAGTCCAAGAATGGCGCTTCTGGGATGCGGCCCTCGTGCACATATTTGCTGCGGGCGTTGTAGATCCGCTGCAGTTCCTTCCACATCGACGGGTAGTCCTTGTCCAGAGCCTCGTGAACCAATGCGGCGCCCCTAGTTGAGATGCCCGATGTTGACGCGTTCGGGTCGCCGAGTAACAGGTCCAGTGCGATGACAAAGTGAACGAAGGCTTCCGACTTTCGGTTCGCCGCAGCATGTCTCTCCGCCAAAGCCAGAAAGTGGGTAAATGTCTTGATGCTCTGATAGACTTCGGAGGTAGAATCCCCGGCATAGCTAAAGTGCTTTTTCAGAAAGGTTTCAGTCGCGGGGACTCCAAGATGTGCCCCACCAAGGTTGACTTCCAGTCGGAGCCGGGCTGTCGGGCTCACAAAACCCGCATTTTGCCCTCCGATCTTACGATAGATGGAGACCAGGTGGGATCCAAGGAATTCCTCGAGCCTGTTCATCTCGATCCAGGCGGAACCGAGTGCCATCGGCAACTCTTGTACCGCAGCGAACTCGGTAAAAAAGTCCTCAAAATACAACGCCGAAAGGGCAGCAAAGTAACGATCTATGATCCGAGAGCGGAGAGCGAAAAGATCGCTGGCAGTTGCCCACCTGCCTTCGGAAAACAGGAGCCGCTGCCACTGGATCACCTTGACCGTGCGATGCTCCCGTTCAAATGAGAATGGAATCGCTCGAAGGGTCGCCTCATAGCGGTCAAAAAAGTCAGAGCCCGCTCGCCTGCACTGATACGCGAGGCGCTCCGGATCGAAAGGGCCTGTCATGAATGACCCAATCCGTCCCGGAGAAAAGTTGCCGCTTTGCTTGGGAAACTCAGCCGTTGAGATGAGATAGTGCTGCGTCAGTTCTGCGCTGGCTATCTCACCGAAAACCTCGTTGAACTGGGACACTGATGAGCCCGGCTGTCGCTGCGCGATGACAAAGGCGGCCACGACAATCCCCGCGATTTCAACGTTTGCCGGATGCCCCTTGCTTTTCATCTCCGTGACGATCTTTCGCAGAAGCGACTCCATGCCGAGGCTTGCGCTCTCAACGTACCAAAACGTTAACGCCGGCAGCGGGATCATCTCTGCGCCCATCGAGACAGACTCGCTAGGCAGAGCCCGAAATTCTCGCACGCCAACGACGGCATCCGCCGGTTTGGTCGTCGAGAACGAACCGAGAACTGCCTCAAAATCCGGCGTCGAAGGAAGCGGCATTGGCGGTAACTTGGGCAAAACCTCTACCCAATGCCAGCCATAGATTGCGGTTCCCTCGGCTTCCCCAGCAGCGGACCATCGTGCCAGAGGTCCTTCAAGACGACTTCATATCGGTTGAAATCGATCGAGGCCTGCCGCACTCGAATGTGACTCATATCCCATGGCTACCGCAGCCGACGGAAAAGCCCCAGGCGATAACGAACCGACGAGCGCTTGCCGTCATCAGTGAGCGGTGGGATGTAGCCTTGCGCCCACCGCCCGCCTACGTGAAAGACGATGCACTTGAACTGCGGCAGCCGCGTGAAAATCCCGGTGTGGAAGACATGCCGTAGCTCGCGTTTGACCGTCACCGCCGAGTCCTTGCTGCTGTAACTGTGGCTTTTCTCAACCTGCCACTCCTTGCCAAAGATGTTGGCCGCCAGCTCACGTCCTGTCTCGTCCCGAATCGCACCGACCACGTGATTGTTCAGGTTGGTGATGATCGTTTCCGTTAAGTCACGCCGCCCCTTCACAGCCGGCAGCATCGAAGAATAGCTTTGCATCGCCAGGATCAGCGTGCCCCTAGCCTCCCGAATCTTATCGAGGGCGTTGTGGTCCGCCAAACCCTCTTCCGCCGCGAGAATACTGTTCTGGCCCTCGTCGGCCAAAAGCACGATCGGCGTCAACTTTTCCCGCTCAGTCTCGTCGAACTCATCGAAACGCCGCAGCAGATGGTAGTAGCCCGCGAACTTGAACCAGGCGATGACGTAACGCCGCTGGGTCAGGTACGCCTGCGGAATCGACGGGCAGAGAATCTTGCCGTCATCCACCGCTCGCAGTTCGAGTGTGGGCTTCGGATTGCCCAAAAGCTCGCGCAGCGGCCCGGCCGCGTAAGGGTAAAGATAGAGTTCCGTCGTCGATTTGATGCCCGACCTCTCGTCGCCAGCCTTGCGGTCGAAGGTGCGCCAGAAGCTGAGCAGCCCGGCACAGCGGGCCGAGCCGTTCGCGAGCCCGTCGAGCTTCTCGATGGTCCGGTCGTAGGTGTTGTCGTCGGCGATGAAGTCAAACGCCCCGCCCAGGGTGGGCACGTCGCCGACCGCCTCCAGCGTCGTGAAGATGGCGGCGATGACCTTTCTTCCCTGGAGCTTGAAGAAGGAATTGTTGGTCTCCTGCCCGCAGGCCACGGCCGTGTCGATCACAAGCTGGGCATACGTCTCCCAGGAAATCGACCGGTCGCCGATCAGGTTCATCGTGTGGGCCGGCGCCTCCCCGCCGCCGGGCCGCCGCGGCCGCAGGACGATCAGTTTCTCCGGCTGGCCGTTCGCCACGCATATCCTGGCCAGGACCTTGTGAAAATTCGCCTTCTCGTCGATCGCGATGCAGCCGAAGCCGGGCACCGAATGCATGAGCTGGATCACAAGCGTTCGGATCACTCCGGCCGTCTTGCCCGAGCCCGACCGCCCGACCACGGCCCAATGGGTCAGAAACTCCTCCAGGGTCCACGACAACCCGAGGAGCCTGATGACATGCTTTCCTCCCGGCCGGTCCGGCGCCGGTTCCGCCAGGGCGCAAAGCTGCAAAAGCCCCGCGGCCAAAGAGGCTCCGGCAAGCACCCGCTCGCGGAAGACGTAGGCCATTGCAGCCACCCCCGCGGCGAGGGCGAAAAGGGCGAAACGAGGCTCCCGCCCGGCACTCATGCCCTGGGCTCCCCGATGCCCTTCCGGCCGCTCCTCTTCTTCACCCCCGACTTCAGGAGAAAGCGGCAAAACCGGCCGATCTCCTCCTCGTCGGTGGCGATCTTGAGCGCGGTCAGCTGATCGGCGATCTGCCGATAGGAGAGGCGGTGGGTTTTGCGCAGGGCGCGGATTTCGTCGGCGAGGGCCTCCAGTGCCGTGCCGCGGAACGGATTGGCCCGCTTCTCCTTCAATTCGCCCAAGACGGCCGCGAGCTGGCTCTTGGCGCTTTGCAGCTGGGAGTTTTCCATTGCTTTATTCATTTAATAACTGAATAACTGTCGCCGTCAAGCAATCCCGCATCCCCACCGGCGACCATGAGCCCCAGATCCGACAAGAAGCCGAATTCCGGCACTGCGCCCGCGGAAGCCGCCGCCGCGCCGCGGGCAGGCAGGGAAGCCTGCTTTGTCCGGGAGAACGGGAGCGCCGCGATGTGCTCCTTCCAGACCGGGGAGGGCGCCACCTGGATGCTGCCGCTCGGCCAGCTTTCGGCGGCCGAGAGCGATGCCGACGGCAAGACACTGCGCCTGATCTTTGCCGGTGCGGAGGTCCGCCTCGAAGGCTCCCATCTCGAAAAAGTCGGGGAAGCGATCGCGCGCGGGCATGCCTTCCGGGTCTGCGCCGTCAACCCCTCCTACAAGAGCGAGTACGAACCGGAGGTCTTTGTTTCGCTGGTCGAGGTCACCGGCGCCAAGCCGCCAGGAGACGAGGCGGACGGCCTCGCTTCCCGATGAAGGCGGCACGCAGGACCCCGCGGCTCCTTGCCGGCGACCTTCCAGCGGTCGGCGAACTGATGCGCGAGCTGACGCTCCCGGACGATGCGGCCGACCTTTGGGCCTTGGCGGACCTTTGCCGGCGCTCGCTGCGCGTTCGCTCCTGGCTGTTCGGGCGCTTCGCCAAGGAGCCGGCCACCCAGGCAGCCTTCCGCCTCTTTCTCGCCAACCCCGGCCCGGTTCATCCGCCGCCCTGGAGGCGGCCCTCGGTCCCTGTCGCAATTGCCGCCGCAGGTGGCCCCCACGGCGGCCTTTCCGAGATGGAGGTCCTCGCCCTGATCAAAGGCTACCAGGCGGGTCCGCTTGATGTCATGGCCTTCGTCCTCGTCCGGCTTTGGCGGCGGTTTGCCGGCTCGGGCCGCCGGGAGATCCCCTTCGCCCTTCAGGCCGCGACCGCAAGGTATTGGGCCGCTCTGGCAGGCGACAGCGCAGGCCGGATGGGCCGTGATCTGGCCGGTGTTCTCCAGTTCTTCCGGGAACGGTCCGGCCGCGCGATCGGCGAGGCCGATTTCGGCCACGCGAGCACCTGGAAAATCCATCTTCTCGTTTACCTCCTCGATCATCCGCGGGCGTGCTACAAGCTGGGCGAACTGCACGGCAGCCTGCCGGCGAAATACCGTCATGTGGACCGGCGCGAGTTGCGCGACTTTTGCCAGCGTCACGGCATCCGCCGCGACCCGCGGTCCGGGCGGCCCGTGGGCGCAATTTCGACGCCCAAAGAGCTCGGTCGGCTGGCGAGGCCGCCCCTGCGATGAAAGCGCCCAAATTTCGCCCTTGGCGTGTCACTGCGGGGCCGGTTGCCGGCCGGCGACGGCTGTCGCCCGATCGTTGCGCTGAGCGCAAGGGGTTATGTGTAGCCGTAAATTGGGAAACAAGGCTTTGTTTCCCAGTCATCCGGGTCTCCGGAGAATTCCAGAGGGTTTCCCGATGATTTCTCCGTTCACCCAGACCGACGTTGCCGGGGTGCGGCAGTACTTCAAGGAGCACCTGGCCGTAGGGGACTATTACTCCCAGAAAAACACCGCAACCGGCCAATGGTTTGGCGAGGGAGCCGCACGTCTGAACCTCACCGGAAAGGTGGAGGAAACGGCCTTCATGGACCTTTGCGCAGGCAACGACCCCAACACGGGGAAAAGGCTCACGGCGCGCCGCAATTCGGTCCGGCATGAGGACGGGAAAAGGGTCGCCAACAAGCGGGTCCTTTTCGACTGGACGATCAGCCCGCCAAAGAGCGTTTCCCTTGCCGCCCTGCTCCAGGATTCGCGGATCATCGCCGCCCATGACCGGGCCGTATACGCGACCCTGCGCGAGCTTGAATCCTTCGCGGAAACGCGGGTCCGCCGGGACGGAGCCGCGGACGGAAGCCGCCCGACCGGCAACCTGGTCGCCGCCTGTTTCCGCCACGACACGAGCCGGGAGCTGGACCCGCAGCTTCATACCCATTGCGTCATCTTCAACGCGACCTACGACTCGGTGGAAGCGCGCTGGAAGGCGCTGCAAACGCACGGCATGTTCAAGGCCCGGAGGTTCGCGAACGGCGTCTACGAACACGAGCTGTGCCGCGAATTGCACGGGCTTGGCTATCGCACCCGGCCGGCCGGGAAGAACTTCGAGATCGAGGGGATTTCCCCGGAGGTGATCGACCGCTTTTCCAAGCGCCATCGGCAAATCGACGCTGAGATGGAAAAACGGGGGGCAGGCGAGAAACCGGCGGGCAACATCAAGAACCTCCGCAAACAGGTGGCGCGCGACCGGCGTCGCCGAAAGATCAAGGAGGCGACCGCGGAAAACCTGCGCCAGTCCTGGGTTGACCAGCTCGCACCTGCCGAACGGACGGCTCTGAACGGGCTGGCCAAATCGCCCGGCGACCCCGGCGAGACCCGCGCCGACGCCCCCGCCCTTCTTGCCTGGGCAGAGCGGCACGTATTCGAACGCAATGCCGTCGTGCCGCAGCACGAACTCCTGTCATCGGCGCTCGTCCGCGGCCGGGGCCTGTCCTTCAGCCTCACCGACCTGCGGGAGGCGCTGAAAGCCATGCCAACGGTGTTCTTTCTCGAAGACAACCAGGTCACCTCGCGCGAGCTGGTCCGCCTGGAAATGGAATTGGACCAGGCCGCCCGGAAGGGGGTGCAAGCGCATGCTCCGCTTAACTCGAAATTCACCCCGGATAGCGGGCTTTCCGACGAGCAGCGCAGGGCCGTGGGCAAGATTCTGGACAGCCGGTCCTTCATCACGCTCTTCCGCGGCTCGGCCGGCACGGGGAAGACAACCGCGCTCCGGGAGGTCTATCGCGGCCTCCTGGAGGCGCATAGGCCCGTCGTGGTGCTCGCGCCCCAGCGCCAGCAGGTGATCGATCTGCAAAACGACGGGCTTCCCGCCCAAACGCTGGCGCAGTTCTTCAACCGACCCGAACTCCCGGAACAGGCGGTGATCCTGGCCGATGAGAGCGGGCAAGTCGGCATCCGCGACATGCACCGCCTGGCCTTTCTTGCCCGCGACAAGGGCGCCCGTCTGATCCTCTCCGGCGACACGCGTCAGCATGGGGCGGTCGCGGCCTCCGACGCCCTGGTCCTCCTGGAACGCTACGCTCGGGTTCCCGTGGCGAAGCTGAAAACGATCCGGCGGCAGGACCCGCGCCTCGTCGGGCCTTCGGAGAGAAAGGCGGTCGCCGCCTACCGCTCCGCCGTCCGCCTGGCCTCCCGCGGCAAGGCCGCGGAGGCTTTGGACGCCCTGGACCACCTGGGCTGGGTCCTCGAGCACCATCCTGACGAGGGGCGGCGCCTTCTGGCCCAGAGTTACCTCCAGGCCCTCGAACGGCAAGAGCGGCCCCTAATCGCCGCCCAAACCTGGCGTGAGGTAGATGCGGTCAATTCAGCCGTGCGCGCGGCGCTGGGCGGGGCCGGGCGCCTCGGCCCGTCCGCCCGGCTGTCTTCGTACCGGGCCGCCGACCTTACCGCCGCGGAAAAGCAGGACGCGGACAGCTATTCCGCAGGGTCCAAGGTCTATTTCCTCAGAAGCTACGGTCGCCACCGCCGCGGCGAGATTTGCCCGGTCGCCGGGGCGAATGCCAAGGGCATCATCCTTCTGGGAAACGGCCGCCGCACCATGCTCTCCTACCGCTATGCCGACCGCCTGGCCCCGGTCGAGGAGCGACCCCTCGACCTCGCGCCCGGAGACCGGCTCCAGCTCAAGATGAACGGGCGGTCCCTGGACGGCCAATCCCTCGCCAACGGAGAACTCGTCACCGTCCGTGAAGTCCGGCCCGATGGCGCCATCGAGATCGAAACGGACCGCGGCCGCCGAAAAACGCTTGGCCCCAGCCAGCGCGTCTTCAACTACGGGTATGCCACCACGTCCTACGGAAGCCAGGGAAAGACCGTTGACACGGTCCTTTTCTCCGACGCCGGCTCCAAGCTCGCGACGCACCAGAAGCAGTTCTACGTCACGATTTCGCGGGGGCGCCGCCGGGCTCTCATCTTCACCCCCGACAAGGCCGCCCTTCGCCGAGCCGTGTCAGCCGAGGGTCACCGCCCCCTGGCCATCGAGGGCGCGAAACAAGGGGCGGCGGGCCGCCGCCGCGCGACCGTGGCGGACTGGCATCGTCAGCAGATCGCCCGTCTGGCTTCCCGTCCCACCCAAAACACGGGAATCCGCCGGTGAACGCCATGCCCGGGAATTCCACTGCCGCAAGCCCCTCCGACCCGTCACCGCAACGGGAGGTTCCGCTGCGAGTCTTTCTTGAGACGATCGATCTTTACATCCGCAGCGTCTCTGAAATCTCCGCCGAGACGGGCATCTGCGGCCTGAGCGTCGAGACCCTGATGGCCTACTGGCTCGCCCTTCCCGAGGCCGATGAGCTGATCTATGGCTTCATCCGGGGCGACCCCACTCTCTTCCCGAATCAGGTCCGCGACCTTTTCGACCGCGAAACGCGCAGGCTCGAACTCGATCCCGCCGAGCCGCCCCAAATGCGTTCGACCACACCGATTGCCGCGACGGCCGGGGCTCCGAATGGCGATGGAAACGGGCCGCGCCGCGGATCGAATCTGGAGAATTTCATCAAGGAAAACCCGGAAGTCTTCCGTCAGGTGCAAGACTCGCCAAAGTCGTTTCTGGTCCGCTGGGTGATGCTCCATTTGATGGAGCGAGCCCAGGCCCGCGAACGCGGTCAACGTGTCGTCCACGATTTTTTTGCGGACCACCCGGAATATCGCGAACGGCTGCGTGTCTTGACCGTAAAGTCCACTAGCCCGATTCGGCCATACCGCCCGAATTCAGCGCGCTTGGGGCTCTAGCCGACCGCATCGGCGGCACGTTTGGGCCCTGGTCAGGTTTTAATCCAAGCCATGATTCGGGGCGGCTTGAAGCCCGGCAGCACCGATTTCCCGTGAGGCACTTCAATGCGGCAGAGTTTCTTGCGAAATGGACGGCAATCGTCTCCGCGATAACCATGCGCTCGACGGGTGAGAGTATGATGGTAAATGTAATGAGAGATGCCTGACGATCTTCTGACACTTTTGTTAGCGCAATTTCGATAGAGGCAAAAAAACTGGGGACCCCATGGCCATCGCCTCGCCTCCTCTTTGCGAATCCCGCCGGACTACCGACTGCATTGGACGACCGCACCGTGAGCGCGTCTCCCCGGGAAAGCGAAATTTTATCCTCAAAGTCACCATGGATCTCGTGCACCCCCCAATCTGGCGTCGAATCCTGGTTCCTGCGGATATCAAGCTCTCTCGATTGCATACCGTGATTCAGATCGTCACGGGTGCGACGGATTCAATCCAACACTTCTTTATCGACAGCCAGAGGACCATCTATGCGAACCCTGCCTGGGAGGATCTCCCTAAGATCAAATCCGGTCGCGACGTGGGTCTAGCGACCATTCTCAGCCGACCCGGTGATCGACTGGCTTATTATTGCGGAGACGACGACGAGTGGGAGCATACCGTCGAACTGCTTAAGATCACAGAGGTTGTCAGTCGCTCTGACCGTGCAGCCTGCCTCGCTGGCGATCAGGCGTGCCTGAGAAGAGACGCGCGGCACAGAGGCAAGTTCTTGTTGTCGGCGGTAAACCGCGCCCTTCAGCGCTTGAGGGTTTGACCGTTAGTGTGCCGGGGTGATGTAGGTTATGGGCATGCCATATGATGCGAGCAGCGATCCCCTCTGCAATGAGCCCGGATACCACATCATAAAAATCACAGCGGCGGCAGAGGTTAACGATAGGACGTGTCTTTTGACGGTACTGATTGGCGCGTTGGATAACGGCAGATCATGGTTGAAATTTGGTCCCGAAATTGGGGATTACAAAAATTTGGACCAGCGACATAAGGAAAAAGCCGATGAAACCGCACAGCTCAAGGCAGATGCGGACAAGGAACGGGCGGACGAGGACAAGCAGAAATCCGATGAAGCAACCGCGTGGCAGCGCGACCAAGCTGCCAAGCAAGCCGAAATAGATGAGGCGGCAGCGGATCGGGCGCATGCCAAGTTTGCTCCAGCCGCAATTAAGCTCTTTTGCGCGAACTGGAAGGACATCTCTGCAAACCTGAGCGATGCTTCAACCGCTAAGGTCTCGGTGTTTCCGTTTGGCGGCGATAGTGCTCACGAAGCTAAAGATTATGGCTTCACGCTGAGGTTCTTTACCAATGCCCAATCAAGCAGTGCTACACCCGGCACGAGTCCCAGCCAAAGTGTGCCAAATGGGGGAGGGTCTGATGAACAGGGCCTATTCGGAAGCTTATCGAAGGTTGGTGGAGGTTCGTTGTTTGGCTTGGCGGCTACCCCACGACAGGCCCGACACCTGCCCCCGAGCGACCCAAACCAAACGCTTGAGAGTGATGGAAGCTTGAACGGACGGGTCGCGGAGATGTCGATGGATACGGACAATGCCACGCTAATAGTGAACTCTTTGAACAAATTTCTCGAATGGACGGATGTCGCCAAAGGAAGGCACACGACAAACTTTTCCAAGGGCATAACGGGACCAAGCCGGATTTTTGTTGGCGGTCCAGATGCCAAACAAGATCAAGATCCGCAACGGTGGGGGCTACGCGACGACATCAGTTTTCGGTTTGAGGTGGACGCCCAGGGCGCGACCTGGCTCGACTGGAGGATAGCCATTGGGTATGGTGTGAATATACGACAGAGCGAGGGTGAGGCCCGCGGCACCGCAAAGCTTTTGGGCTCGGCTCTCGACCAAGGAAAGGCGCTTTACGACCACTGCATGGCTCGCGCCCAAAGAGGCGAGGGGCAGCCCGAGGGGGACGCGTTCAAATAGGGAACGTACCGCCTGAGAATTACCAGGGGCGCTTTCGGGCCTTAGTTTTGACTCCCGACCAGCGTGGAAGCCGCAGTTGTCCGCGATGTGCCCTCTGTTAGTGATCTGATAGGTTCTGGAGGGATCTGTCATCTGAACAATGTGTCCATACCGGGATTTCGCCGGAGTGACTCGGTGGGGGATCGAGGAGGGGTCGCAAAGGTTGGCTCTCCGGAAACCGAGCATTTGGCGCGAACCAGCAGCGTGAAAGAGATTATTTGCCAGTGCGGCGACCTCGGCAATGACACACTTTAATCTTTGAAATTCTCCACCCGATGAGGATAAAGGCGGTAAACGCACAATTGGGCGATCCATGAGGCAAGCACGGTGCCAAACGCGAAAATTGCAGGGTTGTCGGCAATTACAACGAGGAACAGCACAATACGCAGGCACCAAACGATGATCGGGATTATCGCAAACAATTTTGGGCTGCGCCGCATCCCATCCGGTATCGCAAGAACCGGATCAAAACCTTTTTTCTTCGCATATGACAGGCTTCTTTCAAGAAACGTGTAATACGAGCCGAACAAAGCCAGGACGATAAAAACGACGTATGCGGGGGTGGTGATTGTCACAGTGGTTTCCGTTGGAGAACGTCAAATAAGTGGCAATGAATATTATTGGATGTCCGCTGGAAGGTCGGGAAACTTGGCTTCGATTTCACGGGCTTTAGATGCAATTTGATTCACGTCGAAATCCAAATTCGGCATGATTTTAATCGGGGACGAAAGGAAAGGTTCATAAAGAGCAACAAGAAGGCTGTTTTTAATGAGACCACTTTTTTTGCCAATGACGGCTAAATGTGGCTCCTCCCACGAAGCTCGGTGTTTTGCGAGGTAACAGTATGCACACCAAATAGTGAAGCCGTACTCACTTGCCCAACCGGAGTCGGGATATTTCGAGAATATCAGTTGCCGTACTCTCTCGGCTGAAATCGGTGAGAGAGCCAAAAGCTCGCGAAAATCGGCGAGCCACATTTGTGGAGATGGTGACTTTTGGGGATCGTGCATCGTTGGCGGAGCGGCGGATTAATTCGGAATAGCGATGACCGCCATACGGACTCGCGGATTTAAATCGAGGGTGATGTTTGCGGTGTAGGATCAGGTCCAAATCGGTTTTGCGCTTTGTCACCTGCCGTAACTGCAAAGCCGAGATTGACGAAGGGGAACAAGAGCCACCATCCATTGTGGTTGGTGTCATGCATTCGTCGAATGCCGACGGCTATTGTGGGGATCAAAGTTGTCAGGCGGTATAGAGACACGGGAATTGAGGTATTTATTGTTGGCATTGGGCCGCCGTGATAAAGTTGCCACGAAACTTCTAGCGATAGCAGCGCGATTGGAATCAAAAGATAGTTAAAAAGGAAAAACCACCAGTATTCCGCACGTCCGGCGCGGCCCGAGAAGATCGCATAGTGCTTTAGAACAAACAGGTAGTGACCAAATGGATTGCGTTTTATCTGCGTCTGGAGAATCGCCGAGACGGGTGTGGATTCGGACGTATTGGGTGGAGCGCGTCGAACTAATGTGGCTAACAGCCCGCCAAGAGCCATAACTATGGCGGAGCAGAACGGTCCCCATAAGAGCATTACTGAGAAAGGCACCCCGTCGAATGGAGAGCAGGCTAGGCTTACTAGCCAGAAAACTAAAGCTACGAGCCAAAGATGCTTCCATCGGTATGTGACTGTTAAACAGCCGGAAATAAAAAAGCCGAGGGTGAGTAGTGTGACACCTATAATGGCGGGTAAATTTTCATCTGCGTATACGGAGGGCGCATATTTGATGACGAGGAATTTTCCCAGAGCGAAAATTCCGACTATTATTAGTACGTCTCTGAGTACGCGTAGCAGTTTCATTAGCGGTGGACGTGGGTACTGAGACAACGATCCTGTAATTAAACCTCGGCTTTTGCCGTTTTCCGTATTGCCACGACGAAAGCCGTCTGAGCCAGGAAACCGCAGATCATGATGCCAAAAAATGTTTCCAGCGCGGTGCCCCAGGTAGCCGTCCCAATAATTGCCATCACAAGAGTAACGAGACAGGCAATGCACGTGGAGAAAAGCATCATCGCACCGGAGCCAGCATCCTCGCCCTGAGCCATGTACGACAATGGCGCAAGGGCTACACCGTAAGCCCAAATCATTCGAGGAATGATAGTCTTATCGGTCGCGTGCGCGGCGAGGGAGAAGAACACCACGATGCACCAAATCGAAATCAGGGCGTATTGCCACAAGCTAGCCAGCGACATGAACGCCAAGAAGCCTGAAAACTTACCCCTCTCCGCGAGCTTACTTCCGAGAAGAATAAGTCCCATTGCGGGCATCATCGCGAGCGAAAGAAACCACGTGGCGAAGATGCCGACCAGCAGACCTAACACGACGAGCTTCCATTGACCGAGGCAGATGAGCCAGATGCCCGAGACAATGCCGCCAAGGGCATTTAGGGCGAACATTGGCACGGACAACGCCGTAACGATGATGGTAAGCGCTTTCATGCTGGGGGTAGCTGGTGGTGTCAGAATTGCACCGTCCCGCATTTTTGCGAGCGAGAACATTGGTTGCCGGCATCTCTGGGCGGGCAGCCATCCGGCATGACATTTAATTCTTGCTCCCGGGATACTGGTCAGCGGCAGACCACCGTTCGGAAGGACGGAGGGACATGATTAGGAGGTCGCCAATGGAGTAGTAAGGATACCGAATCTGCATCTCGACATGAGATTGGAGTGATGGCATGACCCTCACAGGATAAGCGGCGGCAACTATGCCTGCGTGCACGTAGGCGTCCACTTGGTTGCCGCTGCGCTTTGCGATCTCGTACTGTTTTATTGCATCGCCCGCAACTTGGTCCTCGAGACCGCCGCCATAAAAATACAACAGGGTAAGCGCAAAAATAACAAAGGCGATGACGGCGCGCAGAGGTATTTTGTTATTCATAACACGATTTGGTTTTTATGAATCCGCGTCTCCGAAATAGCCGGACCTTTCCGGGTCCGGCCATTTGGTGTAGTTTACTGCCTGCTCAAGGCGTTTGTCTCGCCCAGAGTGGGTCGTATGTTTCCCTAGAGATTATCCTTCATGCTTTCGGCCTTTTTAGCGGCGTCCTTGTTCGCCTTCTCCAAATCCGCGTCGAATTTCTTAATTGCATCATCGGTGACTTTCGAACTTTCGATGCTTACTGACGCGACCACCGATTTGTTTGTGCTGAAGACCGGGTCCACGCTCGCGAAAATTAGCGTCACGTCCCTTAGTTTTTCAGCCTTCGTTCTTGGAATTACCCCGAAAACCAAATTCTCTGGAAACGCATCTCCCATGATGCTGTTTTCGTAATCATCTTCGATGGTGTCTCCGTGTGGCCTACCATACTTACTGAGCAATCCCCGCTCCAAGTCGTTCCGGTCCTTTTTGCTGGCGATGACCGCCTCCTTATCCTCCATATTGACGGGATCCAATAGGAGGTCTACGGACACCACAATTCCGGCGACTGAACTAAGCACGACCTTATTGATCACCAAGTTGCCGTATTTTAGGCCAAGGCTTTTAACGTCATACATTCCACGCTCGATTATCACAGCAGCCTTGTCATTTCGGTCCATCCTCTTAGGCGTCAACGGGCTTGGATTGAGATCTTGGTACTTTGTGAGAGTCTCCCCCAGTTTGAAAATGCCGTGGGAGGTCTTTGCGTTTAGATCCTTTATGTACTGAGGGAGATCTTGAACGGTTACAGTCGCTGTGACGCTATCCGCAGAAGCATACGCATCCTTGGCCCGAACCCAGTAAGACGTGGTGCTCGTGAGGTCCTGTAAATTCAGTGCAGTGTAAGTACCGTCGTGCAGGATGGGCTTCGATGTGTCGCCGCTTTCGCCCTGGTACCATTGAAGCGAAATTGCTGTTGCGCCGGTTGCATCAACATTGAGGGTAGCTGTTTCCATTTGGTTGACGGTAACGCTCGCCGGTTGGATTGTAATCGTGGGGGGTGGGTACGCGGTAGCCGAGACTGTTATGGCCTTGCTGTCAGCGGTCGCGCCTGACTGGGTTCCAGTGATTCGCACCCAGTAAGACGATGTAGTCCCAATCTTTACCGGCGCAGTCTTGTACGTGACATCTGCTACCCCACTCGAAGTCCCCGGTTTGACTCGCAGCCTCTGATTGTCGCTTGCCCCTGGGATAGGGTTCGAAGTATCCCCACTCTGGCCGCCATACCACTGGTAGCTGACCGAGCCCATCGGATTATGCGGGCTTTCCACATTAACCGTAAGAAAGGCGATTCCATCCGGTGGGATTTTCTGACTACTCGTGTTTTCGAAGGAAACGGCAGGTTGTTCAGTGAGAATTAGTGAGGCTGGTTGAGCGGAATCTGTCTGGGCCAGTGTTTGCGGCTGAGCTTCTTGTTTTGGCGCAGTCGGCTGCTGAACCTGCTTTAGAGCGCTGTTCAGCATATCGAACGGACCCGCCATGAGGGCTGTGGATGTCAGCGCGAGGCATCCCACGATGAGGTGCTGTAGTTTCATGTAATTTTGAATGCTTACCGATGTCTTTTGTTGCAGTTTGAACGATTTTGTTATAGATACCTGATAGTCAATTCTATAAGTCGCGGATGACACGCAAACCTTGTCAATCAGCGTGAGGGCAGCCGTATCGGCGCTCCAAAAGATTGTGTTGGGTTCCGTCGCACCGGAGTCAGTGCCGGTTTCGATTTTTTTATCTTATTTTTTGGATGGCGCTTTGTGCGGCCTCCAGCGTTACGCGGTTGTCGGTTTTAAGCACGGCAACGGTTTGCCCGCTCTTGAGGCTCACAAACAAGGTTCTTGTGTGCCCCATAAAGCCCACGACGAACTGACTGCCGCGGTCGGAGTGGACGATCAGACCTGGAGGTGGCTGGCGCCTGGCTGTGGCCATCACCAAGGCGGCGACCGTCAAGTTCGCATCCAGGGTCTGGCTCATTGCCCAACCAACGACTTTGCGGGTGTGGAGGTCCAATAAGGCCACCAGATACATCCATCCCTGGCCGGTGAGGATCGCCGTGGCATCGGTCGCCCAAACTTGGTCTGGGCGATCGATCACTACTTCCTTCAATCGATTGGGCGCTATGGGATCGCTATGCCGACTATCCGTGGTGGGCACCTTAAACTTCGATATCCAGCGGGCCTTCAGCCGCTCTTGCCTCATCAATCGGGCCACTCGCTGACGACTGGCCCGCCCTCCAAGAGCCCGGGTTATCCGTGGGCTGCCATACCTCTTCTCATAAGCGTTCAAGTTTTCTGCGGCTAATTCTCAGGTTCTGGGGCCGGGTTGCAAGCGCACAGCTCCGGATCGCGACGCGGCCGTGCCGCACAGGCGCCCGGCGTCATCGTCCGGGACTTGAGTTCCAGTGGTGCTGTCAATCCGGAAGACACGACCACCTTTTGAGATCGTCCGGGTCCTCTCAAAAAAGCCCCCGTTATCGAAATTCGCGGATTTAACGAAGCCATTTGGCGGATTTATGGAAATTCGAGGGGCAGCGGCACAACGACCGCAAATCCGGTCATAAAAATGGCAATTCAAGTCAAAGACCCGCGATGGAAGCACTTGCTATTATCTAATGAGGATACCCGCACCCGGGTCGCGCAAGTATCTCCTTGCCGGCTTTGCCCCCACCAAACAACTCCAGCCAAGCGACACCCAAAAACTCCCTCGGCATCCAGCTGCCGTCCGGGATGCCATTGATCGCTCATGAACTGATACATGGCTCCGACATCGGCCTATTCTACGCCAACCTTGATCCAGTGACAATCGACATGCACAGTCACCGGTCACACGTGCAGGTAAGCCTGCTCTTCAAGCGGGCCGTCTGCAACCTGACGTGGCGGACAGATGGCAACGAAGTTCAAGAGGAGCAGTTGACGGGGGCTCAGCTTTTCATTGTCGCCCCAAAAGTGGAACATGGCCTCTGCTGGAAGGAAAAGGCGGGGATGGTCACGTTCTATGTGCGGCCCAGCTTCCTTCGGATTTTTGACTGTGCAAACCGCGCTCTCCGGGGAGTCCACGTCGAGGATCTGGCTTTCATTGCTGGGCATGATGCCTTCACCCGGCACCTAGCGTGCGTTTTCGAGACCTTGTGCGCCGACGGGGCAGCGTGCCATGACCGCGACTTTGTGATCGCCGCCGGGCGGGTCCTCACGGGTCGTCTGCTGAAATTCCACAGTGAAGGAACACGGCGCGGTAGCCGCGACGGAAGACTTTCCAGGTCCCAGCAAAGGGCCGTGAATCAATTCATGGAAGCCAACCTGCATCGCGGAGTCGCTGTCGAGGAACTGACGGACCTGGTTTCGCTCTCGAAGGCCCACTTCATCCGGTTGTTTACTAGGACGTACGGTGCGCCGCCCGTCCGCAACCATCTCGTCCGGCGATTGCAGTGCGCGGAAGAGATGCTTGGTCGGACCGATTGCCGCATCCTCGATGCGGTTGAACGCTTCGGCTTCTGCGACCAAAGCTATTTCAATCGCGCTTTTTTGAAGTACCTCAACTACCGCCCGGGGGCGCTGCTTCGCCACCGCGCGAAACCACCCCAGCAATGAACTCCAAAATCAGCTATACCCTCAAAGTGACCATCGTTCAGCTCCGCCCCGCGATATGGCGTCGGCTCCTCGTTCCGTCGGACATAAAACTCCCTCGACTGCACTCGGTGATTAAAATCGTCACGGGCGCGCGAGACTCTCTTCAGCACTTCTTCATCGACAGCCAAAAGACGGTTTATGTGAATCCCAGATGGGACGATCTCCCCAGGGTCAGGTCTGGACGCGATGTCAGTCTGGCGAGCCTGCTAAAGCGGCCCGGTGACCGGCTCGCCTATTACAGCGGAGACGACAAGGAATGGGAGCACACGGTCGAACTACTGGAAATCACCGCAAACACCGGCCGCGTGCGCGGCGCCACATGCGTGGCCGGTAACAGCCCGAGAAGGCACGACCAGCGCAATGGCGGGTTTCTATTGTCTGACGTGAACCGTGCCCTCCAGCGAATGAAGATATGACGATTCCCGCCCGCTGCGCCATGGCATTCCCCGGTACCTGCCCGCCGCAGCGTCTCTTGAGCGGAATCGAGAAAGAGAGAACTCGGGTGCGGGGCGCAAGCGGATGGGCGGACTCAATTGCCTTGCCGCAACTTGCGGCGGGCGGCAAAACTCGCCCGATCCCCATGATAATCCGAAGCGTTGGACGCAGGTATCTCGAGTGCATTCCCGCCGCTAAACTGCCCGGCGTGACGGCTGATACGATCATTGAGTTCATCGGTCTTTCTTGGGTGGATGAAGTTGCGTTTAGGGGGGCGCTCGATGCGCATATGACATCCTCTCCAATGTCCCGCTTGCAGGCGTTAAACGGAACTATCGATAAGGTGGCTCTTCCCAGCGCACTCTGGCGCAGCGTCAAACGCAGCGCTGGCGTCACGAAGCCAGAATTCGACCAGTATTTCCGGGGCGCCAAGTGCGCCTTCGGTATTGTCGTTCGGCGGGTATGGAAACTTAATCCGATTTCCCTCGCAACGCTGCGCCAAGCTCGAATCCGTCCACCTCAAAGCTACCACTACATCGACACAAGTATGGCCATACAGTTGGGCAAAGGAATAACCGCTCGACCGTCTGTCGCCAAGTACGTTAGCGGACGCGACGGTCGGCTTAACTAACTCCCCTGTTTCTATGCCCATCCAAGGCATCGACCTCTTGAAGATTGGTCTCATGGAGACCAGCAAAGCTCTGCCCGTGATCGGTCCAGCATTCAGCACGATCGAAGCCGTCTATCAGAAAGTTGAGGCCCAACGAGTGCAAGCGGCGCTGGGCGAAATCCTCCAGCGATTGAAGAATCTAGAAGAGGAGTTGAAGAAAGACCGCACCGTTCAGATCTTAGTTTACACCGCCGAACAGGTGCGCTCGGACCTTCTCGCAGAGGCAAAGGCTCCAGCCTATGGCATCGTCGTCGCGAACCTGATCAACCATGAAAGTCCCCAGGACGATGTGGTCATGATCCTCGATTCATTGCGCAAACTCGTCCCAGAAGACATCAATGTACTGAAGAAATTCAATCTCGGCGGGAAGCTGATGGAGAACCGGCAAATTGCTGAGCTTGCCGGACACACCCCGTACACGAATCCATTTGGTGACCAAGACCAATTGCAAAAGGGAATGGCGATCGTGTTTCCTTCTCTGATGCGGCTGCAGGGACTCGGTCTCCTATTTGTCGCTAAACCCCAATCCACCGCTGGTCCGTTTCCGCCAAAGATCGCCGTACTTGGCGAATACCTTAAAGATTTTGCACATTTAACGCCTATCGGTCAGCGGCTAGTTATAGCCCTGTCCTAAGCTATTTCATGAGCTCACTGGTCCTGGAAGTTCAGCGTGACGCGCTCGACAAGAAAGCGGACGTCACGGGTCTTTTGCGCAAGGTGCGGGTCATTGCGCGCAAATTAAAAATCTCCGAACTAGAAACATGGGCGGCCAACGAACTCAACGGTTACGACGGAAACAGCGCAATTCCCGACTACCGCCAGCATCCCTGCGAGGTAAAGGCCCGGAATCCGTACCACGGGCTAATTCCCGTTATGTGGCCCGGCGACGCCCCGGAATGGTTCAATAACTGTCGTTCGGGGCAAAGCATTCCAGAAATTGAAAGCATGCTACAACGCGAGATTAAGAATCCCATATTTATTGTCCCGTTCACAGACTCGATGGCAGCTACTCTGATGAGGGCCGTAGGCGGAGGAATGGGCACACCGCCGTTCCGCGTTGTCCAGCGCTCGTCGTTGGTTGGCATCGTGGAACGGGTACGAACACTCATTCTGGATTGGACCCTAAAGCTCGAAGAGGAGGGCATTTTGGGCGAGAACATGACCTTCACCGCACCCGAAATTCAAAACGCGCAAACGTACCGTGATGTCATCATCTCAAACTTTCAAGGAATCTTGGGTCCGGTGACTCAGAGCACCGTTACGCAAAGCTTCTCAAACAATATTCGCCAGGGTGATTTCCCATCGCTCGACCAAGCACTCCAGTCGCACGGAGCCACAAAGGTTGAAACAGCCACCCTGAAAGAAGCAATCGACAAGGACCCTCCTCCTCGCGCCGCTGGAAAATTCGGTGCTGAAGTCAGCCAGTGGATAGGCAAGATGCTGCAAAAGGCGGCCGGTGGCACTTGGGAAATCGGCCTCGCGGCCGCTGGCAATCTTCTCTCCGATGCTATCAGCCGCTTTTACGGCTTGAAGTGATGCTGTCTCATTAAGCTGCCGAGGAGAACAATAAGGGAAAGTCGGACCAACACACGCGTTACAATTGTATCCTCGGTCGTCCCGCAATCGGGTTGCGTATAACCACTATTCCGTGGTTGCTGTTGCATGAAGGGATATCTTTTCGACGAGAATCTGCCGAGCCGGATCACCGTCTCGACCGCCCTTCCGATCAAGGGCACCAAGGATATAGGTGGGAGCCCATCGGAAACCGAGTTTTGGGAGCGTTGGCCGCAGGTCGAAGCCGGGCTGAAGACGAATAAACTCATTCACGTTTACCGTGACCGCGTTGAGGGAATCGGATAACGTCGGTCGCTTTCAAATACGGATAGATAGAATCTGACCGCCCCGACCATTTTTTCGCCCGGAGAGCCTAAATTTCCCTCTGATGCGCCCTGCCCCGATCATTGCCGCGCTTTCCATTGTGATGGCAGTCACCACGATCCGCGGCGAGACCACACCCCCGCCTCCCGACCCAAATTTGCCGCCGGACTATCTTGAGCAGATCCTGAGGCTCGAGCGCCGGAAATATGCCGATTACTCCATTCCGGATTTTTTCTACGTCGATCCCGTCAGGGTCAAGGTCGGCAGCGGATCAGCCGTGACGCCAATGACGGCCGTGGAGGTCTTTCTTGCGCTGCGCTCGAAGGATCCCGCCCGGCCCATCTTTGGCAACATCGACCGGGTTGTTCTGTTCGCCCGCGGCGCCCTGGTGAGGGACATCCGACCCGACGATCCGAACCTCGATCGGTTCACCGACGAACTGCCGGCGCCGCTCGACGCAAATCTGCCGGCGGACTATCGCGAACAGATCCTTCGCTTCCAACGGCAGCGCAATCCAAGCTACATCATTTCCTCCCTCGGATGTTCAGATCCGGTGCGGGTGTTGGTCCACGGGACAGGTCCGGCGGGTTCCAGCCGGGAAATGACGGTCGTCGCCTTCAGCTACGGTCCGTCGTCAAAGGCGGACGGCTCGCCGTACCTTATGATCGTCCAGGGCGCGGCCTTGTTTGGCGGCGGGGCCTTTGTTCGCTTTATCGACGCCAACGATCGCACCGTTGAATGGGTCAACGGCCGGCCGTCTGAATTTTCGGGTTCATCCGCTGAACGCAAGCGGGCGGCGCAGTCCCGGCTGAAACCCGCCTTCACGTTGCACGACCCGATCGAAGGCCCCGCGGAGCGCCGATCGATCCGCCGCCAGGTCTGGGCCAGATATAAGGCCGGGTTCGAGGCGATGGCGCTGCCGGCCGCAACCGTGGCAAAGCTCGTCGACCTGCTTGAAGCCCGGGAAGAGGCTCCGTTGAACGCGCAATTTGCCGCCGCGCAAAAAGGAATCGACCCGTTCAGCGCGGAGATGAGCCGGGCCGTCGACACCGCGAATGCCTCGGCCAAACGCGATCTGGATGCTTTCCTTGGGCCGGACCGGCTTGACACGCTCGAATACCTGTCCGGCGCCGCCGGATTTTACCGCATGGTGATGGCATCCGGCGGTGACGTGCAATGGGAGCTCCGCGACGCGGGAATTCCGATGACCCCCGGACAGATCGTCGCGTTGGGAAAAATATGCGAGGATGTCTGCGATTCGAAGCGGAATCCCGACTACGCATCATTGGTCCGTCAAAAGGCGGATCCGGTTACCGGAATATCAGCGGCTTACCAGGAAGTGCTTGAACGTGCCGCCAGGATTTTGTCGGCCGATCAGATCAAGATCATCGCGCTGAGACTCTCGGACCAGGCCTTGCAATTCAAAATGGGAAAACCCGGGGGCCCGGATTCCGCCGCAGTGACCCGGCAGGGCCTCCGGGGACCCATGATGGCGGGTTATCGGGAAGCTCTCGCCGAGATGAACTTGCCGGCCGGCGTCGAATCCCAGGCCAAGGACCTGCTCGTCGAGCGGGAATCTGCACCATTTGCGGTTTGGCGGGCAGCGCGCCAGCAAGGTCTCGACACGAAATCGGACGATGTCAGGAAAGCGATGCAAGCCGCGACTGATGCGGTGAATGGACGGCTGGAGGCGCTGCTTGGCGCGCCGGGTTGTACCCGCCTCGAAGATTTCAAGGGCTTGGCGGTGGTTCGCTCGCAAATCGAATCATCGGAGGTCAACGAATTCGGCGCGGCGGGTTGCCCGCTGACCCACGATCAGCTCCAGGCGTTTGGACAGGCGGTTTGGGAGGTGCGAAAATCAATGAAGCCTTCCGCGAGTGCCAATCGGTTCCGGGGTGATCCGGCCGACCCCAGGACGGGCCTCACACCGCAGAATGCGGCAGTCCTTGCCCGCTCGGCTGCCATTCTTACCGCCCGGCAGCAAGAGGTGCTCCGGACCTATTACCAGGACCTGTCCGCCGCCGGGAAGCGCATCGCCGCCGAACAGAATCCTCAAAAAAAATATCCGCCCGAGGACGTCAGTTCGCGCCCACAGTAATAACCATCAACGTCCATGAAGATCGCTTTCATCGCTGACATTCATAGCAACCACCTTGCCCTTGCCGCAGTCTTGCAGGACATAGGGCGGCTCGGAGCCGACCGTATCGTTCAGCTCGGAGATGCGATCAACGGCCCGTTGGACCCCTGTGCAACGCTACGCATTGTGCGGGAATCCGGCATGGCCGGTATTCGTGGGAATGGGGAGCGCATGGTCGTCGACAGCGCATTGTCCAATCCCTCGAAAAGCGTGCGCTTCACACGGGAATGCCTCTCCAAGAGTGAGCTAGAATTTGCGGGGCGCTGGCCGAGCACTCTTTCCGAGGATGGTTGGCTAGCCTGTCACGGTTCACCGAGAAGCGATACCGAATACCTCCTCGAAGATGTCTCTGCGGGAGGAATTGCCCTGCGGCGCCCTGAAAAGGTTCTGGAAATCCTCGGGACTGGTGGCTCCAGTTTAATTTTATGCGGTCACACACATGTACCGCGTGTGGTTTCACTTCCGAACGGTGGCTTGGTCGTCAATCCCGGAAGTGTCGGCTTACCGGCGTATTCGGATGACCAGCCTGTGTTCCACCGGATGGAGACCGGAAGCCCCCACGCCCGCTACGCCGTGGTCGAAGGAATACCTGGCCGATGGAGCGCGTCGTTGCGCGTAGTCCCGTATGATTGGGACCAGGCCGCCGACATCGCCGTTCGTAATGGATTTCCGGACTGGGCGGTTTCACTTCGGACAGGATTCGCATAAGGGAATCAAGCCGGTGTAGCCCGCCTTCGCCGTTGGCTTCGGCGCGGCAGATTTCTCATTGAGAAATCTGGAAGCTACTGGACTCCACCAGGTGACTCCGAGCATCGGTTAGCAGTGGGGGTGCGCTATACCGCTGGAGGCGTCGCTTCGGCCGAGCGCCGGCTTATGCGGAATGGCTTGGTTGGCGCTCCGAAACGGCTCTTGGCAATTCCAGTCGGCCGAATCCGGAATAACGCTTGGCCTTCAGAGGCGATCACGCTCTCGTTGAGGTAGGACTGTTTGAGCACCTCTTCCGAATTGCCCATGTTCTTCACCAGATAGTTGAGGTCGGGTTTCCAGGCCCAACGGTGGGAGGCGTAGGTATGCCTGAGGATGTCATTGTCCCAGTGCTCGCCAAGCCCGGCGCTTTTGCGGGTCCGATCAAAGGACTTCTTGGAGAAAAAGCCTGGAGATAATCCCTGCTTCTTGCACGCTTGAAGAATCGTTTTCAGGTTGTCGGACATGTCGACGGACCGAACGTGACCAACCCGCTTTGCCTTAAAGCCACGGAGGATGCTGTTCTCGAACGATACGTTGTCCCAGGTAAGTCTCTTCGTTTCGTCGGGGCGCATACCCGAAAGAACGCAGATGGAGAAATACGGCAGCATCGCCCCTGGCACTTCCGTGCGCCCGCCCTTTTCGACGACAGCGGCGTTCAGCAGCTTCTGAACCTGGGCCACGGTAAGAGTCGTCGGCTCGCTGCGCTCAATGTTAGGGCGGTCGATCTCTTCGACGAAATTGGTGACCAGGTGGTTTTCCTTCACCAGGAACCGCGCCCAATTGAAAAGATGCTGCCGGCGGTCAAGCTGGGTCCGCTTGGCGATGCTGGGATCGCAGACAAACTCGTCGGCCTTGGACCTGGTGAATTCGGAGACTCTGGCGATCGAATGCCGGCGCAGGAACAGCTTCAACACGTCCTCGCAGACGCTGATGGTGCGTTCGCGATTTCCCCGCTCGCGGCGCTTCTTCATGAACTTGTTCAGCGCGTCCAGGGCCGGAAGATCGGTGAGCTGGCGGTTTGCATGAGCCAGATAGAAATTGGCCGCCGCATAAAGGGTCGCCCCATGCTTCTGGAGCAGGCGATGGGCTGCCTCCGCCTCGCGCAGGATTTCGTCGGTGGCGAAGGTCGTTGAGGTCAATCGCTCGCGCGTGGCCGAATCTGCTTGATTGGCCGTGCGGACAACTCCATTCATGAACCCTTCCGCCTCTTCCTGGGTCGGAAAGTTCTTTTGAATCCTGGTACCCAAGATCATTCCTGACACCCGAAAAGACACACTGCCTGCCCGGTTCTTGAAGGGGACGATTTTGAGCGTGATTTTCGTCGAAGCCATGGCTCGTTTTCCGGTTCACAGAAAAGTTCACAGATTTGTGAAAAACGAGGCAAGTCTAGACTTTTGCGGTAAATTTCGCAGGTGCTGAGATTAATTAGTAACTCATTGAAAATTAGCGAGTTATAGTAATAGCGAGAC
>Ga0302320_10004994_pt1 | contig 29916 bp, 23 predicted proteins | sample Bog_T0_3_FD_202130 | JGI IMG/M metagenome (GOLD analysis project Ga0302320, IMG submission 202130) | Peat permafrost microbial communities from Stordalen Mire near Abisko, Sweden - Bog_T0_3 | ecosystem: Environmental > Terrestrial > Soil > Wetlands > Peat | place: Sweden: Abisko, Stordalen Mire...
CGCCGTTCAGGGCGAGGGTCCCGGTGCCGAAGGCGGTGTCGCTGCCAACCGTGATGGCCCCCTCGGACAGGGTGGTACCGCCCGAATAGAGATTATCGCCGGAAAGCACGATCGTGCCGTAGCCGTCTTTCGTGAGACCGCCGGCGCCGCTGATCACGCCGGCAAAGGTCGTGGTGTTGTTAACTCCCACCGTCCGAGTAGTGCTGCCGAGGTCCACCGAGCCGTTAAACGTGAGGTCCGTGGCGATACCGAGCGTGATATTTCCGCCTAAGGTGACAGCATTGGAAAACGTTTGGGTGGAGCCGCTCCCCTGCAGCGTGCCGCCGTTCAGGGCGAGGGTCCCGGTACCGAACGCTGTGCCGCTGGCGGCAGTGAGCGCCCCCGCTGATAGGGTGGTGCCGCCCGTGAAGGTATTGTTGCCGGAAAGCGTGAGCGTACCCTGGCCCGTTTTTGTCAGCGAGCCACCGGTGCCCGCCAGAGTTGATGTCACAGTCGCCGAAAAGGCGCCTGTGTTGAAGACAGACGTGGCGCCGAGCGTGAGGTTGCCGCCGGCAATCGTGTAGTTGGTGGCCCCGAAGGTGACGTTGCCGACGGTGACGGAACTGCTGATCGTGACAGTGCCAGCGGTGTTGGCAAACGAAGCGTTGTTGCCGTCGGTCCACACCGCATAAGTGCTACCGTTGGAAGAGGTGGACCAATTTGCGTTGGCAGTGCTCCAGGTGCCGTCGCCTCCCGCAACGGTGCCGGTGCCGCCGCCGTCCCAATAAACGGTGCTCTGGGCGCGAGCCGAAAACGGCAGCGTCGTGCCGACCCCCGCGGCCAATAACAAAAGAACCGAATGCCCAGCGGCGAGAAAAAAACGAGGCTTCAAATGAGAGGAGGGACGAGGGAGGCAATGGAGCGGGCCGGAAATGGATACCGCACATGGGACCGCCGGCCCAGACATAGCAAGGTCTTTTCCCGCGTCTCATGAAGTTTGACGTTCCACTGGCAAACATCCCTCCATCCCAGTGGCGCTCGCCGCAACTACTGCAAGTCGAGTCAGATCCTAACTAACTTGAGAGTGCCGGGTTCGTGGGTGGTTTAGGCGGCGAGGCAACGACTTGGCCCACTACGTATGCTGCGGCTGCGACGAGTTACTTGCGAACCTTCAAGCGGAAAAGCGGAGCGGTCTTCCAAGGGCAACCTAATGGAAGCATGCGCCGAGTTAGGATCCAAATGGAAATACGGTGGGGGTCTGGCCTCTTGAGCTCGGCCATCCTTACATCGCCACAGTTTACAACAGATCGCGCGAGACTTGCGTTACACACTAATCGTCAGGTCATTCCGAACGATCTTGACGCATCTCACGCAATATAACCGTTCTGACTCAGGGCCCCTTTCGCGGATTACGGACTGGAATGACCTTCACCGGAAAGCTGAAGAAACCGCGGTCCTGATACATCGCTATCCCGGCCTCGACCAGGCCCCGGATGAACTCCGCGGCCCCGATCCGATGGTTCGTTTCGACCTCCTTGATGGCCTCGCGCAGCTCGGGAGTGAGACGAATCGTGATCTGGGCCTTGTATTCCGGCATTCCCACCAGAAGCGATAATTCCGCCGAATCGACAAGAAGTAACAAATGCGCCTTGCAATGACGTGCCGGGTATTGCATTGCACTTCATTTGGGCGCCCGCAACCCGGACGGCCCCCGATCCGACCGAGTATTCACAAGTTAACTACGCACACGCCCGCCATGGAGCACGACCGCATCGCCGGCCTCGCACGCCGGCACGATCCGAGGGCGGGGACCGTTTCCGCACGATGAGCGCGCCCTCGCCCAGGATCCTCGTCGTCGAGGACGAGGCGCTGAATCGGGCCCTGATACGGAGGATGCTCCGCACGCTCGGCGTCGACGCCGACTACGCCACGGATGGCGGCGAGGCCGTGGCCGCGGCGAAGGCCACGGCCTACGACCTGATTTTCATGGACCTGAGGATGCCGAGGGTCGACGGATTTGTTGCGACGAGGGCGATCCGGGACTGGGAGCGGCAGCAGGGGGCTGCGCGCAGGCCTGCCCGGATCGTGGCCCTCACCTCCATCGTCTCGACCGAATCGAGGCTCCTTTGCGCCGAGGCGGGCATGGACGGATTTCTCGGAAAGCCGGTCGACCTGGAGACGCTGCGGTCGTTGGTGGCTTCGGACTGAGAACCGTTCGTGGGCCCAGCCGGAATTGACGCCACAGCTTGTCGGGCCTGTGGCATCAACCCGGGCAGGCTTCCCCCATCAATGGCCGGCCCAGACGTTGAGTCCCTTGCCCGTCTCCAGGAAGGACTTGAGGCTGGAGAGAACCCTCGGCCAGCCCCAGGCGACCTTGCTGGCCAGGTCGGAGCCCTCCTTGAAGCTGCCGTGGACCACCTTGAGGCGGGTCATGTCCTCGACCGCCTCGATTTCAAAGGTCACACGGGAATCATCAGCCGGGTTGTCGGGCTTGGCCCAGCTGAGCACCAGGCGGCTGGGAGGGGTGCTCTCAAGGACATGGCCCCCCGTGCAGCATTTCTCCCCCCCGGTGTCGCCTTCGTTCATGTGACTCCATTTCGAGCCTTTCTTCCAGTCGGAGACGTTGGCGCCCCCACCCCAGTACTGGCGGGTGAATTCCGGGTTGGTGATTGCGGCCCACAGCTTGTCGGGCGTGGTCCTGATGTAGGTTTCGTATACTTGCTCAGGCGTTGTCATGTTGGTTTTCCTCTAGCGCTTGTTTCAGGTTGTGGAGAGCGTGGAGCCTCCGTTGTTCGAATTTCCCGATCCAACGCATGTAGATTTCGTTGATCGGAACGGGATTCAGGTAGTGCAGCTTCTCGCGCCCCCGCCAGACGGTGACGACCAGGTTCGCCGACGCCAGGAGGGCCAGATGCTTGGTCACGGCCTGCCGGGTCATGTCGAGGTAGTCGCACAGTTCGCCGAGCGTCTGCCCGTCGCTCTTGCGGAGCTGGTCGAGCAATTCGCGCCGACTCTTGTCGGCGAGGGCCTTGAAAACTGCGTCCATGGGGATGAAACATGCAACCTTTTGGTTGCATGTCAAAGATCATTTTAGAAAATGTTTTTTGCTCCTTGCCCAGAACTTCGCTCTGCGGGGATCACCCTCCGGGATTCGCGGCGGTGGACGGCGCTTCAGGACACATCCAGAGCCACGCGGTAACGCCGCGCGGATAGTGCCTCGATCCCAGGATGGACCCGTCCGTGGAGCGGACCTGGTCGCAGAAGGCGAGCGGCCGCACCGACGGACTGAGGAGCCAGCCCACGTGGGTCGCGTCGACCGCGAGGCCGGCCTCTCCCGACAGGGCTTCAGGGAACAGGCGCTCCGCCACGTACTGGCATAGGAAGATCTTGCTGAGCCATGTGAACTCCGAGGAGGAACTGAGCTTCCAGCCGCCGGAGCGGGCGTCGAGACATACTCCCTTCCTGAGCACCTGCCCGAGATGCCGGCCTAGCGCGCTGACGAGCCCGGTGTCCGACTCCAGCTGCCGCAACTCGTTCGTCATGCCGAGGAACAGGGGAAACACGAGCCCCTCCACGGCCGGAATTATACGACTCGTGTTGCCGCCCTCAAAGACCGCGGGAAAGAGACCGTCGCGGTCGCGCTGGGACATGATGGTCCTCGCCGCCAGGACCGCGGTGCTACGGGCGGCGGCGGAGGCGGACTCGTCGCCAAGGGACGAGAAGGCGCGCGAAAGCAGCATCCACGCCGCGACGGTCTTCACGCCCAGGTACAGGTTGTTGCGCGCCTGGCCGAGCGAAACATCGAGCGAGTCATAGGTGGTGATCTCCGAGCCGGCGGCCCCGCAGCGGTCGCTGTCCCACTTGATGATGCCGTCGCGCCTGGAGGGGATCGGATCGTCGCGGCGGCGCAGGCTCTCCGCGCAGCGCCGCAGGGTCGCGGCCTGGCGCGACAGCCAAGCCTTGTCGCCGGTCTTCTCCGCATAGGTCACGGCGCAGCAAACCCAGTTCACGAGCTGCTCCGCGCTCATGTGGCTGAAGCAGTCGCTCAGGTTTGGCAGCTCGTAACTCGACCGCCCCTTCGGGCTGAACTGGTTGTCGACCCCCATGTCATGGGTGAAGGTGATCCCCCCCCGGGTATGGCGCCCATCCGCCGAGTGGATCGAATCCGTGTACGAGTAGCGGGCCCGGTACAAATCGAGCGTGTCCCGCACCGCCCAGGGCCACCAGTGGAGCTCGAAGAACAGGTGGTCCACCGCGAGGTCGAAGGTATTCAGCATGCGGTACTCGCCCTCATTCACGACCCAGAGCGCCCTGCCCCCGCGCCGAAGCAGCTCGGTCGAGGCAAGGTAGCTGTGGACTGAGTGCGCGAGAAGCCATTTGCGATCCCGCGTGAGGCCCGAGGAGTCCAGTTCCCGGTCCCTGGCAAGGGCCATGGCCTCGTACCGTTCAAAATGGTCGAGGCCGTAGGCGAGGACTTCCTCCACCCTCCCAAAAAAGCGCGCGTAGTAAAACGAGGCATTAATCCCCGTCGTGATCTGGCCCTGCTGGAAAAAGCCCAAAACGATCGGAAGGATCCGGGCTTCCCCTGCCGGCACCTTGAGGATGAGCGCCCCCTCAGTTCCGAGCAGATGCAACCCGCGCTCATCCTCACGCCGATTGGAAAAGAGATCCATGCCGGACTTGGCCCGCAGCCCGTCCTGGGGGCGCGCGGCGAAGCCATAGGCGAGCCCGGAGGCGAATCCCTCCAGATTCCCGTCCGTGTCGGGAAGGTAGCGGAGGGTCCTGTCGTGGTCCCCGAAGCCGAACAGGAATTCCAGGTCGGTGGCGCCCGCCCGGTTGTCCACGGAGCATTTCATGCAGAGGACGGGTGCGCACAGCAGCTTCTGGCGGTCGGCATCCAGGGCAGTCCACTCCGGGACCTGCTCAAACGGCGAGTACAGCGTGACCTCGATCGGCCCGGCCGCCCATCGGTCCGAAGCCATCCCAAGCGTCCTTTGAAGTTCGTTTTTCCCGATCACCCTGAAGCCACGCGCTCCTTGGGGATTCCCCGCAGCGCTGCCCTCCGGCCCGGTGAAGTCCGCGGACCTGTCCCCCCGTTGCTTCAGGAAGGGAAAGACGTTCCAGCTTTCGGAGCCGGTCCGCCAGCCAAGGAAGACGCTCTGCTGCGCCGGGAGCCTCGTCGAGGGGCCGAACCCACCGACTGTGGCAGCGGGTGACGCTTCCCAACCGGCACCGTATCCACAGGTGAAGCTTGAGAAGGCCCCGAACGGGGCGTGGGGCGTGTTGTAGCTGGGGTCGGCCACGGCGTCCGAGGAGACTAGGCCGGGAAAAGGGCGAACGCCAAGCCGCCTTTGGACCGGCGGAAGAGCCCTTGCAACCCCGTGCTTGGAAAGCAATCTGCACTACGGTCAGCCCTAGGCTCTAACCCCATGAATAGACGAGACGCCCTTCGCACCATGGTCGGCGCTGCAGCCCTCACTCCGCTGGCCCTGATGGGCGGCGAGTCCTTCGGGTCCGCCGCGACGCCGCCGCAGGCCCCGGGTGGAGGCCGCGCGGGGGGATCGCCGATGCCCCGGGTCAACGTGCATCCGGGCGGGCACTTCCTGCAGCTTGAAGACGGGCGGCCCTTCTTCTGGCTGGGCGACACAGCCTGGCAGCTGGTCCACAGCACAACAAGGGAGGAGTGCTCCTACTACCTGCGCACCCGGGCCCGGCAGGCCTTCACGGTGATCCAGGCCGTCGTACTGACGGAATTCGACGGCTTGAACGTCCCGAATGAGTTCGGGGATCGGCCGCTGTTTGACAACGACCCAGCCAAGCCCAACCCGGCATACTTCAAGCGCGTTGTCGAAATCGTGGATGAGGCGGCAGCCGAGGGTTTGTACGTCGCGCTGGTTCCGACCTGGGGCGACAAGTTGACGGCCTCCTGGGGCAGCGGACCCCGGATCTTCACGACGGACAATCTGCCGACGGCCCGGGGATACGGGAAATTCATGGGCAATCTCCTGCGGGATCGAACCAATGTCCTGTGGCTTCTGGGCGGAGACCGCCCGGCCCGTCTCAAGGGAATGCGCAATGAGTACCTGGCGAAGATGGCCGCGGACGCGGGCTTTCCGGCCGACCAGGACTGGACCCCGATCTGGCGCGAACTGGCCGCAGGGATTGCTGAAGGCCTCGGTCGGAAACCGGTGATCATTTTCCATCCCCAAGGAGGACCGGAGTCCTCGTCGTTGTTTCTCCATGGGGAGCCATGGCTCTGTGTAAACGGCATGCAGAGCGGGCACGGCGGTGGGCACGACGTCCCGATGTGGGACTGGATCGCCCGCGATTATGCGCTGGCTCCTGCAAAGCCGACCCTCGACCTCGAACCCAATTACGAGGATCATCCCTACAATCCGTGGCCGCGCTGGGATCCCGCAACGGGATACTTCCGTGACCACGACGTGCGCAAGCAGGTGTACCGCTCGGTCTTCGCGGGCGGGTGCGGGGTCACCTATGGGCACCACTCGGTCTGGCAGTTCGCCGGCCCGCGGCGCGAGGTGATCAACCACGCGGACCGCGGTTGGATTGACGCGCTATGGCGGCCCGCGGCGCGTGAGGTGGGGTTTCTGAGGGCGTTGGTCGAATCGAGGCCCTTTTTCACGCGCATCCCGGACCAGGCTCTCCTGGTCGGTGCATCTGGGGAAGGAGGGCTTCATGTGCAGGCCACCCGGGACAAGGCTGGCACGTATGCCCTGGTCTACTTCCCAACGAACGACCTGACTGCCAGAGTCGACCTGGGCCGTCTGAACGATTCCAAGATCCGCGCATGGTGGTTCGACCCGCGCACGGGGCTTGGAACTCTCCAGGGTGAATTCGGCGGCGGCGGCCATCGCGACTTCCGCTCACCGCCCTATGGGCCGGATTGGGTGCTCGTGCTGGATGCCGTCGACGCCGGTTACGGACCGCCGGGGCTGGCGGCCGCGACAGGCTGACTGGCGACGCAGCGTCAGCGCACGACCCGGGCGCCGCCGCCGGAGATCTGCTTTTCCACTTCCTTGCGCGTGGCCATCGAGGTGTCGCCGGGGGTGGTCGAGGCGAGGGCCCCGTGGGCTGCGCCGTAGTCGACGGCCTTTTGCGCGTCGTTGAACTCAAGGAAGCCGAACTGAAGCCCCGAGGCAAAGGAGTCGCCCCCTCCCACCCTGTCGAGAATCTCGAGTTCCGGGTATTTGCGGCTCTCGTGGAACGCACCATCATGCCAGAGGATCGCCGACCAGTCGTTCCTGGTCGCGGAAATCACCCGCCTAAGGGTGGTCGCAACCACCTTGAAGCCCGGGTACTCCTTCACGGCGGCAGCGATCATTTCCTTGAAGGCGCCCGTGTCCAGTTTGGACAGGTTTGCGTCGGCGCCCTTGACCTCAAAGCCCAGCGAAGCCGTGAAGTCCTCCTCGTTGCCGATCATGACGTCGACATGCCGGGCTATCTCGCGGTTCACCTCCTGCGCCCTGGCGATCCCGCCGATCCCCTTCCAGAGCGAGGGCCGGTAGTTGAGGTCATAGGAGACCACGGTGCCGTGCCTTGCCGCGGCCTTCACGGCCTCGATCGTGAGGGCCGCCGTCGTCGGGGAAAGCGCGGCGAAGATCCCGCCCGTGTGGAACCAGCGGACGCCGAGGCTCCCGAAGATATGGTCCCAGTCGAAGTCGCCGGGCTTCAACTGGGAAGCCGCGGTATTGCCGCGGTCGGGAACCCCGACGGCCCCGCGGATCCCGAAGCCCCGCTCCGTGAAGTTGAGCCCGTTGCGCACGGAACGTCCGATCCCGTCATCTTCGCGCCACCGGATGAAGTCGGTCGCCACCCCGCCCTGCAGGATCAGGTCCTCGATCAGGTGGCCCACCTCGTTGTCGACCAAGGCCGTGCAGACTGCGGCCTTCAGCCCGAAACACTTCCGGAGGCCGCGTGAGGTGTTGTACTCGCCCCCACCCTCCCAAGCGGAGAACCGGCGCGAGGTGCGTATCCGGCCCTCACCCGGGTCGAGGCGGAGCATCACCTCGCCAAGCGAGATCTGTTCAAAGGCGCATTCAGTGGACGGGCGGATCTTCAGGGGCATGGGGAGCCGGGACTGCGGGAAAACTGTGGGATCAGCCGGCGGTTTGATCAACCGCGTTCGCAGCGGCGACAAACTGCCTGGCGCGGGCCATGATCGAGGACCAGTCGCGGGCCTTGAGTGCGGTCGGAGAGACCAGCGCGCTTCCGGCCGCCGTGGCAAAGGCCCCTGCCTTCAGGAAGGCGCCGATCGTCTCGGGCGTCACCCCGCCGGTCGGCAGGAACTCCATCCCCGGAAACGGCCCCTTGAGTGACTTTATGTACGCTGGGCCGAAAAATTCGGCGGGAAAGATCTTGATCACGTCGGCGCCGGCGTCCCAGGCGGTGCAGGCCTCGGTGGGGGTCAGTGCGCCGCAGAGAATTGCCACACCCTCCTTGCGGCAGGCGGCGATGACGGGAAGGCGCACAGCCGGCGTCACGATGAACCGGGCCCCGGCGGCAATGCCGGCCAGGGCCGACTCGGCGTCGAGGACCGTCCCAAGCCCGATCAGGACCGACGGAAGCTCGCGGGAGACCCTCGCGACCATTTCGATCGCGCCGGGCGTGGTCATCGTGAGCTCAATCGCGCCGATCCCCCCGGCATCGAGGGCCCGGGCGCATTCGACAAGGCTTTCCGCGCTGTCGGCCCTGATGAGAGCAATGATCTTGAGGGCCCTGATTCTGGACAGGACGTCGGACTTGCTCATGGAGCTAGGATCGGTTTTGCAGCGCAGGAGTCGAACCCAATTCGGTTGCCGTGCCGGCGGCTAATGAGGCTCGCTCGCGCGAATCCAGCCTGAGGCCGCGAGAAAATGGCGCAGTTCCGGGTCGTCCGCCGAAAGGGGCGGGAGCCACAGGCGCAGGAGCGTGCGGTCCCACCACAGCTTCCCGGGGTTGCCGGGAGGCATGAAGCGGTACTGGTACAGGACGGCACGGATGTAGCGCGGCGGATGCCCCGGGAACGGGTTGTCCGCGAAGAGGCTCAGCGCTCCGGGATCATTGTGAAGGAGCTTCCATACCAAGTGGGCGGTCCAAGGGTATTCGTCGAACGAGCCCATGGCCGCGAACCACATCTGCCAGTCGAGGCGCAGCTGATACGGCGCAACCTGAGGGGGCCTCTTGTCGAGGTCCACAGGAAGCCCCTTGTAGTGGTAGGGCTTCCATTCGGCTGACGGCAGGTCCACGGCATCCGAGTTCGTCCCTTCAAAAACGACGTTGTACCGCTCGCGCCCGACGGTCCCAAAGGCCCCATAGGTGTTCACCAGGTCGAGCGAATCGAAGGACGTGTTCATCGCCTGGTGGGAGGACAGGAGGTTCGCCACCGGGCCAAGGCTGAGGATCGCGACCAGTCCCGTCACCGCCCAGGCCGAGATGCGCATGGGCCGGCTCAGCTCGGCGCCCGCGGCCGCCCGCTGGGAGGCGCGGACGAGGAAGCCGGGCAGTACCCTCGCCCACACCCCATCGTCCAGGCACGCGAGCGCCGGGACGATGGTCAGCCAGTTAAGGAAGGAGAGGTTGCCACCGATGATGAGCGTGATCTGGAAAAAGATGATCACGGCCCCCGCAATGCGGCGCGCGTTCCTCGGCCAGAAAACGAACCAGGGGGCGACCAACTCGGCCAGGTGGTTGAAGGCCACCCCGGCCTTCAGGACAAGCCGGGGTAGAAAATGGAACCAACGGCTGAGCGCGTTGGGCAGCGGCTGCGTTTCAAAGTGGTAGTAGAGGGCCGTCAGGTCGCGCCACGCGGAATCGCCGCGGATCTTGATAAGCCCCGCACCGAGCATGATGCGGAAGGCGAGCCATCGGAAGAGCCATATCACCGTGAGCGGAGGCTCCCTTCGGGGGAACGAGCGTCCGTCGAGAAGGGGACACAGGAAGATCGCGAGGAACCCCGTCTCCAGGAGCTGGATTTCCCATCCGTAGCCGTACCAATCCTGGCCCCCATGGACGATCGACATGTAGAGGGCCCAGAGGACCGCCATCATGATCGCATTCGCGAATCCCGCGAACACGGCGCATGAGAGCGCAAAACCGGTCCAGGACACTGCCAGCAGGGCGGCGTCCGAGTGGTTGAACCAGAACAGGGTCGGCAGCCGCAGGAAGCCCACCCCGGTCGACCCGACATAGTCCCTGACGCGCCCGAGAAAACTTCCCATCGGAAGAAGCCCGTCGGAGCCAACCAGCGGCAGGATCTGCCGGGCCGCGGCGAGGAACGCGACCGCGTACACCAGGCCGAGCAGCCTCAGCAGCACAAAGCGGGTCAGCCAGTAGGTGGAACCCGGCTTTTCCATGGGGGTTTCGGGAATTAGGGAATGCGCAGTTCCATCCCAATCTTCAAGGGAGTGTTTGCGCTCGGAAGCTGGTTGCGGTTTGCCTCGAGGAGTTCGCGCCACTTGGACCGATTGCCATAGTATTTTTGCGCGAGGCTGTAGAGGGTGTCGCCCTTGGCCACCGTATGGGTCCGGGCCTCTGCGGGTTTCGCCGGCGCGGCCTGTGCCGCCGCGGGAGGATTGTCCGCAGGCCCGAGGGACGCGTCGGCCTCGAGAGGGGCGGGCTTGATGGGCGACTGGCTGTCCGCCTGCGGCGGGGGCGCAGCCGGCGCGACAAACAGGGGGGAGGCCGCGCGATCGGAAGTCGCGGATCCATCCCCGGCCACGTGGGGTACCGGCGCCGGCTGCCCCGCCCGGAGCGCGGTGATCTCCGCCCTCAGGTCCTCGTTCTCCCTCTGCAGGGACTCGATCTGGCCGCCCTGGTCCAGCCGCGCCGCCTGGCTGTCCAGGGGCTGGCCGGGAAGGGTCCGGGCGAATTCGCGCTTGGCCGTGTCGACGAGCCCCCGGACCAGGCCCGCCTGCCGGGAGTTGGGCTCCAATTCCAGGTACTTCCGAAAGTAGTAGATCGCCTCGATCGGGTCATGAATATGCTCCAGGTAGATCAGCCCGACCTCGAGATGGGACTCCGGCGCCTGATCCCCCCGGGCCGAGATCACCTTCAGGTAGGCCGCGAGCGCCTCCTGCGTGCGGCCCTGCCGGTTGAGTTCCTGCCCCTCGCGGAAGAACGTCTCATCGGTCTCGGCGGAGACGGCGTAGGAATCGCGCCCGCAGCCGGCTCCCCCAAGCAGTGCGCAGAGGGCAACCAGGCCAAAGGTGATCAGGCGCACAGTCATCGTCCGGGAAAGAGATTGAACGGTCGGAAACGGCCCGTAAAATCCGCTGTCTCATTCCATGACTCAAACCCTAAATGGCCGTTAACCCGAAAACCATCCTCGCACGAGCCCGCGCCTGCATCCGTCTGGAGGAGGCCGCGCTCGAGGCGACGGCCAAGGGGCTGGGCCCCGAGTTCGTGGACACGGTCCGCGCCGTCGAGTCGGCCGTCGCGGCCGGCGGCAAGCTGATCCTGAGCGGCGTGGGCAAGTCGGCCCACGTGGCTCAGAAGATTGCGGCGACCTTCAACAGCACGGGCGTCTCCTCCTGCTTTCTCGATCCGACCCAGGCCCTGCACGGCGACCTCGGCCTGTGCGCCGAGGGGGACCTCGCAATCCTGCTCAGCAACAGCGGCCAGTCCGACGAGATCCTGCGGCTCCTCCCCCTTCTGCGGCGCTTCGGCCTTGCGATCGTCGCCTTCACCGGAAACCCGGCCTCCGACCTGGCCCGAAGCGCGGACCACCGCCTGCTCTACCGCGTGGCCCGCGAGGCCTGCCCGCTCAAGCTCGCCCCCACCGCAAGCACGACCGCGGCGCTCGCCCTCGGCGACGCCCTGGCGATGGTCCTCCTCGAGGCCCGGGGACTCACCCGGGAGGACTTCGCGCAGTACCATCCGGCCGGCAACCTCGGCCGGGTGCTGCTCCTGCGCGCGAGGGACATCATGCGCACGGGCGACCGCCTGCCGGCCGCCCCCCACACGGTCACGACCCAGGACGCGATCCTGGCCATGACAAAGGCCCGGAGCGGAAGCATCGCGCTCGTCCACCCGCGCAGCGGCCGGCTGACCGGCATCTTCACCGATGGGGACTTCCGGCGCGCCGCGCTCTCGGGCCCGGGTTTCCTCTCCGTGCCCGTATCGAGCTTCATGACGCGTTCGCCCAAGACGATCCGGGACGACGCCCTTGGGGTGGACGCGCCGCGACTCTTCGAGCTGCACAAGATCGACGACCTGATCGTCGTAAACGCCCGGGGCGTCCCCGTGGGCCTGATCGACATCCAGGACCTGCCGAAATTCAAGATCGTTTGAGTTCCGGGGCAATCGACATGACCTTTCACCATGGCAAACCCTCCCCCGTTCTTCTACCAGGACCCACTGCCACTCGGCGCCGACGTCACCGAGTACCGCCTGCTTTCCAAGGAGGGCGTCTCTCCGGGCACGTTTGAGGGCAGGGAGATCCTGAAAGTCGACCCCGAGGCCCTGGCTTACCTCGCGCAGCAGGCATTCCGCGACAATGCCTTCCTTCTCCGCACGAAGCACCTGAAGCAGGTGGCCGCGATCCTGGACGACCCGGAGGCGTCCAAAAACGACCGCTACGTTGCGCTCACGCTGCTGAAGAACGCGGAAATCTCGGCGGAGGGCATCCTGCCCTTCTGCCAGGACACCGGAACCGCGGCGATCTTCGCCAAGAAGGGGCAGGCGGTGTGGACCGGAGCCAACGACGCCGAATACCTGAGCCGGGGCGTCTACGAGTGCTATACCCGCGAGAACCTGCGGTATTCCCAGGTGGCCCCGCTCGACCTCTGGCGCGAGGTCAACACCGGCACAAACCTCCCGGCACAGATCGACATCCACGCCACCGAAGGTTCGTCCTACGAATTCCTGTTCGTGGCGAAGGGCGGCGGCTCCGGGAACAAGATGTTGTTTTTCCAGGAGACCAAGGCGCTGCTTAACCCGAAGAGTCTTGAGGCCTGGATCACCCAGAAGCTGCCCTATCTGGGCACCTCGGCCTGCCCTCCCTACCACCTTGCGTTTGTCATCGGCGGAACCAGCGCCGAGGCATGCATGAAGACGCTCAAGCTTACCTCGGCAAGGTACCTGGATGCGCTGCCGACCAGCGGCAACGAGCACGGCCGGGCCTTCCGCGACCTCGAGTGGGAGGGCAAGATCATGGAAATCGCCAGGAAGAGCGGCATCGGGGCCCAATTCGGCGGCAAGTACTTCGCGCTCGACGTCCGGGTGATCCGCCTGCCTCGCCATGGCGCGAGCTGTCCGGTCGGCATGGGCGTGTCCTGCAGCGCGGACCGCAACATCAAGGCCAAGATCACAAAGGACGGCATCTTCCTCGAAAAGCTGGAGGCCAACCCGGGCCAGTTCATCCCGGCGGACCAGCGGGTGCTCAAGGATGACTCGATCGTCCAGATCAACCTGAACCGCCCGATGGCCGAGGTCCGCGCGGAATTGTCCCGCTACCCCGTGACCACGCGCCTTTCGCTCACCGGCTCGCTCATCGTCGCAAGGGACGCCGCCCATGCGAAGCTCAAGGAGCGGGTGGACGCGGGCCTCGGGCTTCCGCAGTACTTCAAGGACCACGCCGTCTACTACGCGGGCCCCGCCAAGACGCCGACCGGGTACGTTTCGGGATCCTTCGGCCCGACGACCGCGGGCCGGATGGATGCCTATGTGGACTTGTTCCAGTCGCAGGGGGGGTCGCTCATCATGCTGGCCAAGGGCAATCGCAGCAAGGCAGTCACCGACGCCTGCAAGAAGCACGGCGGATTTTACCTCGGGTCGATCGGCGGCCCCGCGGCGATTCTCGCCAAGGAGAACATCCTCGAGGTGGAGGTGCTCGAGTACGCGGAGCTGGGAATGGAGGCGATCTGGAAGATCGAGGTGAAGAATTTCCCAGCCTTCATCCTGGTCGACGACAAGGGCCACGACTTCTTCGCGGACTCCTGCGGCATCTGCATCCCCTCGTAAGGGGAGGGGTCAGAATTTGATCGAGACGGCGGTTGCGCCGACGCCGTAGCGGCTCAACTGCTCGTAGAGGCGGTCGTCCGAAAGGCGGCTGGCGAGGCGCTCGCTGACGCGCTCGGAAAACCCGCCGCCTGTCGCCCTGGCCGGTACGGCGCTTGCCATCAGGCGGGAGCGGCGTTCCTCGGAGGGCGTGGTCATGTTGGCCAGCGGCTCGTCCATCTGGGCGCCCAGGGAGGCCGCCTGGGGCTCAAATCCCGTCTGAAGACCTGCAAACTCGCCTCCCATGGTCCCATTCATCCTCGCAGCTGCAAGGGTCGCCGCGATCAGGCGGGCGGAGGGCCGGAGTGAAGCGTCGTCGGACTGGCTGGAAGCCAACTCCAAACCCGCGTGCGAAACCGGCTCGGCCGAGACGGTCGCAACCGTGGCTGCCGTGCGACTTGGGATGGTCACGGAGGCCGGTTTGGCGGCGGCGGAAAACACCCTCGCAGATGCGGACTGGGTGTCGGACCGAACCATGTAGGCGACCTGAATCCGGGCGGACCGGTGTGCATTCGCAGCGAACGCGTGAAACTCCTGGTAGCCGAAGAAGGAGGCCACCGCCAGCGCAGCCACGGAACCGATCTGGCGGTTGTGCCGAAGCGCAAACACGTAGACCTTGGGAAAGGCGCACCACCAAGGCCTTTTCTCGACGATCGCAGCCAGTTGCCTGCCGCGAAGCTCAGCCTCGAACCGCGTCCAAAACTCAGGGCCGGGGGTCTCCGCACGCTTGAGGCGCAGCAGGTTTTCCAGCGTTGGAAGCTCTTTAGGGTCGGCGTTCATCGGTTGAAATACGGTTGCAACTCAGCCTGGAGCAACTGCTTGGCATAATGCAACCTGGACCGCACGGTGCCGACCGAGCAGTCCATGATCTCTGCAATCTGTTGATGGCTCAGGCCATCTATCTCAAACAAGGTGACCACGGTGCGATGTCGGATAGACAGCTTTTGGAAGGCTTCGTTCAATCTTTCCTGGAGCTCCTTTACATGCGCGCCCCGGTCCGCCCCGGTCGAGTCCGTGACCGCGGCAATGAGCTCACGGGAAACAGGGTCATCCTCGTTGATCTTTTCGAGGCTGAAGAAGGTGCGAAGCCGGCTCTTCCTGAGGTGGCTCAGCGTGGAATTCACGGCAATGCGGTAGAGCCAGGTGAAGAAGGAGGACTGCCCCTGAAACCGGTGTATCGACTGGAAAGACTTAATGAACGCCTCCTGCGCCAGGTCAGAGGCATCCTCCCGATTCGAGGTCAGGTTATAGATCACTCCGTAGATCCGCTGGCGGTACTTCAAGATCAGCTGGTCAAAGGCAGCGACGTCGCCTTCCTGCACCCTGCGGACGATGTCGGAATCGGAATCCGCCTCCCTCTGCCTTTCCGGGGAGGCTGAGATCGTCTTTCCCAGGGCTTTGCTGGCTTCGGTCACGGCGGCACAGGTAATCACCGGCGGAGGCCAACTGCAAACGGAAAAACCCCGGTCACGCCTTGTCAGAGAGCGCGGAGAGCTGACCCCTGAGGACTTCCACAAGGTCGAGCAGCATGGGGGTCGGCGCGGCTGCGCCCCAGTCGCCCAGCGCTGCGGCGGCGGCCGCCAGCTCGGCCTCGACGCTTCTCCGGACGGACGCAAAGACGCCCTGCTCGCGCATCTGGCCCAGGCGCAGCCCGAGGCGGGGCGGCCGGCTTCCCGAGATTTCCTCCGCAAGGGCCGCCCTTTCGGCCTGCGGGAGGCGCTCAAGCAGGAGGAAGAGGGGGAGCGTCATCTTTCCGCTCGCCAGGTCGGTCCCGAGGGTCTTGCCCATCCGTCCCTCGTCCCCGAAGAAGTCCGCGAGATCGTCGTAGATCTGGTAGGCGATCCCGAGATGCCGGCCGAAGAGGCAGGTGGCCTCGGTATACTCGGGCTGCATGCCCGAGAGGCGCGCACCGAGAAAGCACGAAACCCGGAACAGTTCGGCCGTCTTCAGCTCGATGATCCTTGCGTAGTCCGCACGCGTGATGCCGGTTGTCCCGCGACGCAGGGTCTGCATGATTTCACCCGAGCAGACGCGGCGGGCCGACTCGGACACGGCCATGCAGACTTCGGTCGTGGGAAACTGGGCCGCCAGGTTCAGGGCATGGGCAAAGAGCGCGTCGCCGAGCAGCACGGCCGCCGTCGGGCCGATTTCCCGCACCGCGGTGCTGCGCCCCCTCCGCACGTCCGCCCCGTCCATGATGTCGTCATGGACTAGCGTGGCCATGTGGACCAGCTCGACCACCGCCGCCGCGCGGACGAGGTCGGGCGAGACCGCCGGCGAGCCGCCCCAACCGCTCAGGAACACAAGTGCGGGGCGTATGCGCTTCCCGGAGGCATCCACGCAGGATGTAGCCAGGGGGCGGATCTCGGGCTCGAACGCGGCGAGCTGGCCCCGCAGGAAGCGGTCGAGCTCCTGCAGGTGCGGGGCAAGCCGTGCAAACACGCCGGCCAGAGGCTGCGGGGAGGCGGCGGGGGTCGCGGCGCTGATCATTGTTATCCTTATGTATCCAGAAACAGGAAAGGATCAAATCCGCTTTCTGCCCCGGACGGCAAGAAGCCAAAATGGGCACGTTGTGACATTGTAGGTCAGCGAGCTTGCTCGCGCCTTCCCGGAGCGCGAGCAAGCTCGCTGACCTACGAAGGACAGGCGGCCTTTCTTGACTTGTTGGCCGGTGCCGGGAGGGACAGGATTCCTTGCGTGAATACCCCGCCCCGCTTGTCTTTTCTAGTTCCCATTGCCGTGCTCGGCTTGGCCGGAGCAGGTACCCCCAGGGCCCAGGAGGTTCCGGAGACGCTCGTGCCGACCGTGATCGTGAGCACCGCCTCCGAGCCAATCGCCCCCGGGAAATTTGCCCCCACCTGGCAGTCCCTGGGCCAGTACCAGACCCCCGATTGGTTCCGCGACGCGAAGTTCGGCATCTGGGCCCATTGGGGGCCGCAGTGCGAGCCGGAGGATGGAGACTGGTATGCGCGCAACCTATACATGGAGGGAAGCCCGCAGAACAAGTACCACGTCGCCCACTATGGGCCTCCTTCCAAGTTCGGGTTCAAGGACGTCATCCACCGCTGGAAGGCCGAGAACTGGGACCCGGAGAAACTGGTCGCACTCTACCAAAGGGCGGGTGCGCAGTACTTTTTTGCGCTGGCCGACCATCACGACAACTTCGACCTTTGGGACAGCAAGTACCAGCCCTGGAACTCCGTGCGCGTGGGCCCGCACAAGGACCTGATTGCCGGCTGGGCGAAGGCCGCGCGCGACCATGGCCTGCGCTTCGGCGTGAGCGTCCATGCATCCCACGCCTGGACATGGTATGAGCCCGCCCAGGGCGCCGACAAGACGGGCCCCTATGCGGGAGTCCCCTACGACGGCAGACTCACCAAGGCGGACGGTGTGGGAACATGGTGGGAGGGCCTCGATCCGCAGGATCTCTACGCACAGAACCATCCCCTCAGCCTGCCCAACGACAATCCCTGGCCCATGTCACCGAGGTGGACGTGGGGCAACGGCGCAAGCCAGCCGGACCAGGCCTACTGCGACAAGTACTACAACCGGGTGATCGACCTCATCAACCGCTACCAGCCCGACCTGGTCTATTTCGACGACAATGCCCTTCCGCTGTGGCCGGTGAGCGACGCCGGACTCAAGATCGCCGCGCACTTCTACAACCAGAACATGCGGCAGCATGGCGGGAAGCTGGAGGCTGTGCTGTTCGGCAAGGTGCTGGACGAGGCCCAGCGAAGGACCATGGTCTGGGACATTGAGCGCGGCCAGAGCGACCGGATCGAGCCGCTCCCGTGGCAGACCGACACCTGCCTCGGGGACTGGCATTACCAGCGCTCGCTGTTTCTGGAGCACCGCTACAAGACCGCCAGGACGGTCGTCCAGACGCTTGTGGACGTAGTCAGCAAGAACGGGAACCTGCTCCTCAACGTCCCGGTGCGGGGGGATGGGACCATCGACGACGACGAACTCAACGTGGTCGAGGGGATCGCCGCGTGGATGGATGTGAATCGCGAGTGCATCTTTGCCACGCGTCCGTGGAGCCTCTGCGGGGAGGGTCCCGCCCTTGAGAATGCCGCGCCGACGGGCCAGGGGTTCAACGAAGGGAAGGGCAGGCCCTTCACCGGAGAGGATGTCCGATTCACCACAAAGGGCGGATTGCTCTATGCCGTGCTCATGGCGCCGCCGCCCGGTGGAATCGCTACCATCAAGTCCCTGGCCGTCGGATCGACCCAGGTGGCCGGACGGACGATCCAGGAGGTCGCCGTCCTCGGCCAAACCGGCCCCACGGAGTGGACCCGGGACGCCGTTGGGCTCCACGTGAAGGTGGCGGCCTCCCCGCTCGGGGACTTCCCGGTCGTCCTAAGGATCGGGGGCGCCCTTTAGCGCTTCGAGAGCTGAAGGACGGTCACCGAGTAGGGCGCGAAGGTGTAGGTGAACGAGGGGCCAACCCCACGGAACTCAGACTCGACGGGAACGACATGGGTCGGGTCGGTAATGGAGTTCGTCTCCTCCGGGCGCGCCGAGAGCGTCACTGCGCGGCCCGTGCCCGCCAGCCCATCCGCACCCTCCACGTGGATGGCCGTTTCCTGCGGGTTTCCGGTTACGTTCACCATCTTGATGGTGATCCCCCCTGTTGCGCTGTCCCGCGTCACCGAAGTGTCAAGCGGGGCGACCGCCGCGCCGTTCAGCCCCGAGAGGGTTGCCCGAACGGACGTGTCGCCGTGATACCGGCTGAACATGCTGAAGGCGTAGTAGGTCGGAGAGCCGTACACATGGAGTGAATCGAACCCGATCATGTCGGGTCGCCAGGCCCGGTCGGCATTGGGGTCCACGCGGACGAGCATCGGCGCATAGCACTGCATGACCACGATGTCCGAGTTGCGCTCCATGGCCACCATCCAGGCGGCGTCGCCCAGCGCCGCCTTCATGCTGGGCGTCGGCGGCAGCGCCTTGCTTGCCTCGGTCCACGGCTCGACATCCTCGTACGCGGCCCACTCGCCCACAAAGACCTTCGGTCCGCTGCGGTTCAACTTCTCGAAGTGCGTCGGGGCCTCCTTCTCAAACCCGTTGGCGCGCCAGTAGTCGTGCTCGTCCACCGCGTCGGGCGTCCGGCTGTGGACGCACGCAACGGGCGATTGATCAGGGGTGATCGTCGAGATGAGCTTGAGGCGCGGGTACTTCGCCTTGATCGCATCGTAGAATTGCGTGAAGCGATCATTGTAGCTTCCCGACTTGTCGAAGGAGTCCTCGTTGCCCACCTCGATCCAAGTCAGAGGGAAGGGCTCGGGATGGCCGTCGGCCGCGCGGCGGGCACCCCACGTCGTGGTGGTGTCGCCGGTTGCGTATTCGATCTCGTCAAGGGCGCTGTCGACGTAGGGCTGCAGGTCGGGCCCGGGCTTCACGTGGTTCCCGGCGAGGCTGTACCCGGCATAGATCGCGAGGACCGGCTCGGCCCCCAAGTCCTCCGCCCATTCAAGAAACTCCAGCAAGCCGAGCCCGTCGGAGGAGCGGTATCCCCAGCAGCCGGGATGTCCAGGGCGCTGCGCAAGGTCGCCGAGGGTGTTTTTCCACGGGAACCGGGTCGCGATCCAGTCGCCCTCGAGGTAATTCCCGCCGGGGCAGCGCAGAAAGCGCGGGTTCATGTCCGCCATGAATTGCATCAGGTCGGCCCGGTTTCCGTTGGGCCTGTCCTTGTAGGTCGGCGGGAACAGCGAGACCAGGTTGAACCAGAACGTGCCCGGACTCTCCGTCGCGAGCACAAGCCGGTTTGCAGAGGAGATAGGGGCGTCCTTCGAAGTGACCAGAGTTGCCGAATATTTCCTCCACTCGCCGCCGACCCCGGGCACCTCGGTCGCCGCAAACGTCCTGCTCCCGTCGCTGCTTTCGATGGAAACCTTCAACGCCCCCGCGGGCGGACCGTCCGTCCTTGCGTAGAAGGAAAGGCGGTAGGCCGTGGCCGGCCTGACGGGCAGTCCCCACCAGCCGTCGTTGGAGATGCCCACGCGGTGGGCCGTCGAGGCGCCCTGGGCATCCAGCTTGAGGCTCATCCTCAGCGCGCCGTTGAGCGGGTGGTCGGGATCGAGGCCCATCCATGCGGCCTTTCCACTCTGGAGGAGCGACCAGTGAACAGGATTCTTCGGGTCGTCCTGGAACGTCCGGTTCTGGACGAGCTCGGCGTAGAGCCCTCCGTCGTAGGAGTGATTGATCTCCTCCGTCATCAGCCCGCTGAAGGCCGGATTCACGTGCCCGGTCACCTGTCCGGCGTCGATCCGAAGGGTCGGCGCCGCGGTGAGCGAGGCGGCTGAAATCAATACCAGCGCAGAGCAGGCGGTGAGACTGGGCCGTGGCATCGTGAATCAATCCTTGCGCTGGCCGTAGTAGGCATTGTCGCCGTGCTTTCGCAGGAAATGCCTGTTGAGAAGTTCCTTGGGCAACGCCCGCTGCCCGGGGCGAAGCTGCAGGGTCCGAAACGCCATCCCGGCGCAGAGTTCCAGCGCCACCGCATTTTCGACCGCCTTCGCGACCGCCTCGCCCCAGGCAAAGGGGCCGTGCCCACGGACAAGCACCGCCGGAATGTCCAGCGGTTCGACTCCCGCGAAGGCCTCGAGGATGACCTTCCCCGTCTCGCGCTCATAGGCGCCCGCAATCTCCCGGGGCTTCAGGGCTCGCGTGACGGGGATGGGGCCGTGGAAGAAGTCCGCGTGCGTGGTTCCCAGGGCCGGGATAGGCGTCGCTGCCTGCGCGAAGGCCGTCGCGCAGCGGGAGTGGGTGTGGACGACCCCGCCGAGCGAAGGGAATCCCCGGTACAACACGAGGTGCGTCGGCGTGTCCGAGGACGGCCGCAGCCGGCCCTCGACCACCTTCCCGTCGAGGTCGACCAGGACCATGTCCGCCGGGCGGAGCGTCTCGTAGTCGACCCCGCTCGGCTTGATCGCGACGAGACCGCGCCCCCGGTCGATCGCGCTCGCGTTGCCGAAGTTCAGGTCGACCAGCCCGAAGGCGGGCAGGAGCCGGTTCGCCTCGCAGGCCTCGCGTTTGAGTTCGATGAGCATGGTGCAGTTCCTAGACGGACGGCCCGGAGACAAGGTGGTAGTACGCCTCGTTCCAGCGGAGTTCCTTCCCGAAGGCGTCGAGTTTGGTCCCCGAGTCAATCGCCACGTGCTCGATCCCGGCGATCTCCGCAAAGTCGCGAAGGCACTCGGCGGGCACGCTGTCGGTGAAGACCGTGTGGTGGGCCCCCCCTGCGAGGATCCACGCCGCGCACGCGGTCTTGAAATCGGGCCGGCAGCTCCAGACCGCACGGGCCACCGGGAGCTTCGGGAGCGGCTCCGGCGGCTCGACCACGTCGACCTCCGCCGTCACGAGCCGGAACCTGCCGCCGAGGTCCACGAGGGAGGCGTTCAGGGCGGGCCCGGGCCTGGCGTCGAAGACAAGGCGCGCCGGGTCCTCCTTTCCCCCGATGCCCAGCGGATGGACTTCGAGGGACGGCCGGCCCGCGGCGATCGAGGGGCAGACCTCCAGCATGTGCGCCCCGAGCACCAGGTGCCGTGCGGGATCCAGGTGGTAGGTGTAGTCCTCCATAAAGGAGGTCCCTCCCGTCAGCCCCTCCCCCATCACCTTGACGGCGCGCAGGAGCGCCGCCGTCTTCCAGTCGCCCTCGGCCCCGAAGCCGTAGCCCTCCGCCATCAACCGCTGGACGGCCAGCCCCGGGAGCTGCCGCAGGCCGTGGAGATCCTCAAAGTTTGTCGTGAAGCCCTTGAAGCCGCCCCGTTCCAGGAACGACCTGAGCCCGAGCTCGATCCGCGCCGCCTCCCGGAGCGACTCGTGGCGCGCCCCTCCCCTGCGCAGGTCGGGCGCCACCGCATAGCTTGCCTCGTACTCCGCGCAGAGCCTGTCGATGTCGGCGCCCGCCGCCGCCCCGACCTCGGCCGCCAGGTCCCCGATTCCGTATCCGTCAACCGAATACCCAAGCCGGATCTCCGCCGACACCTTGTCGCCGTCGGTCACCGCCACCTGGCGCATGTTGTCGCCGAACCGGGCGATCCGCGCCCCCTGGAGGTCGTGCCAGGCGCGGGCGACCCTCGTCCAGGCCCCGAGCCGGGCCTGCACCTCCGGATCCTGCCAGTGGCCGACCACGACCTTGCGCCGCAGGCGCATCCGGGCGTGGAGGAAGCCCGCCTCCCGGTCCCCGTGGGCCGACTGGTTCAGGTTCATGAAGTCCATGTCGATCGCGCCCCACGGGAGATCGCGGTTGAACTGCGTGTGGAGATGGACGAAGGGCTTGCGCAGCACGGACAGGCCCCCGATCCACATCTTCGCCGGGGAAAACGTGTGCATCCAGAGGATCAGCCCCGCGCAGTCGGGCGAGCGCTCGGCCTCCAGGAAAAGCTCCCGGATCCCTCCCGGCGTGGTCAGGACCGGCTTGCAGACGACCGGGAGCGCCAGGGCCCCAGAGGAGGAAAGGCCGGCCGCGATGCGTTCCGCGTTCCCGGCCACCTGCCTCAGGGGACCGGGGCCGTAGAGATGCTGGGCTCCGGTGAGGAACCACACTTTGGGACTTGCGAGGTTTGCGATCATGAAGGGGAGGGCCCGGCCGCGGCGCGGATCGCGAGGAGTTCCTTCATCACCCCGGACAGGTCGCTCGAACGGGTCACGCCGCCGAAACTGTCGTGGAGGATGCGGTACTGCGCATACAGGCGGTTGTAGGTCCTGCGGCGGCGGGGATGGGGGCGGTAGACTTTCGGCTCGGCCCGGACCATGGCGCGCTGGGCCGCGGGAAAGTCGCGGTGGGCGCCCGCAAGCACGGCGGCCGAGATCGCGGCGCCGAGCGCGCAGGCCTGCCCCGACGCCGCCAGGGCCATCGGGCACCCGATCACGTCCGCGTAGATCTGCATGAGGAGCGGGTTGCGCTCGGCGGCCCCCCCGGCGCACACCACCCGCCGGATCGGGACGCCGTACTCCCGGATCCGCTCGACGATGGCCCTGGCCCCGAAGGCGGTCGCCTCGATCAGGGCCCGGTAGATTTCGGCGGGTGTGGTGTGCAGGGTGCAGCCCACCAGCAGACCGGTCAGCCTGGGATCCACTAGGATGGTCCGGTTGCCGTTGTGCCAGTCGAGCGCGACGAGCCCGCTCGCGCCGGGTTCCATCCGCGCCGCATCCCTGGTGAATTCCGCATGGCGGGCCGGGCTGCCCCCCACCCCCTCGGCCCACCACTTGAAAATGTCCCCCACGGCGGACTGCCCCGCCTCGATCCCGTGGAATCCGGGGAGGATCGCCCCGGGGACGATCCCGCAGATCCCAGGAATTTCCGGAAGCTTCCCCGCGCCGGGAAGGACGATGCAGTCGCACGTCGAGGTGCCGATGACCTTGACCAGGGTCCCTTCCCGGATGCCGCATCCGATGGCGCCGTAGTGGACATCGAACTCCCCGATTGCGATCGGCAGGCCCGCGGGCAGGCCGAGCCTCCGGCTCCATTCCGCGCCCAGGTAGCCCGCGGGGGTCGTCGCGTCAAAGGCCTTTTCGTAGAGCCGATCGCGCAGGCGGGCCAGGCGCGGATCGAGACTCGCGAGGAACTTCTTGTCCGGGAGCCCTCCCCAAGAGTCGGCGTACATCGCCTTGTGGCCTGCGGCGCAGACGCCCCGGACGACCCTGGCCGGATCGTCGATCCCCGCGAGCGTTGCCGGGAGCCAGTCGGCGAGTTCCACCCACGAATGCGCCGCGGCGAACACGTCGGGATGAACCTTGAGGCAGCGCCAAATCTTGGACCAGAACCACTCCGAGGAATAGGTCCGGCCGCAGCGCGCGATGTACTCCGGGCGGAACTTGGCCGCGAGCTCGGTGATCCGGGCTGCCTCCCTCCAGCTCGTGTGGTCCTTCCACAGCCAGCATTGGGCCCCGGGGTTGCGCCTCCACTTCCTGTCCAGCGCGAGCGGTCGGTTCCTGGCATCGACCGGGATCGGGCTCGACCCCGTCGTGTCCACGCCGATCCCGACGACCCGGTCCGCGGAGAAGCCCCGGGTCCGCCTCGCGGCCCGCAGCGCGGCCCGGACGCATTCCTCCAGGGCAACCAGGTAATCGCCCGGATGCTGGCGCGCGAAATGCGGGTCGGCCGGATCGAGCAGCACGCCCTCGGAGCCGCTGGGATAGGCGGCGACGCCGCAGCCGATCTCGGCCCCGTCCGCGCAGCGGACGAGGAGCGCCCGGGCCGTGTTCGTTCCGAAGTCGATGCCAAGGGTGAAGGCCATGGGGAGGGGTGCGCCTGATTCCTAGCCGATAGGGGCCCGGGAACGACTGCCTCTGTACTTGACCGTCAAGCCAAGCTCCCTCTCGATGCCCCCATGCCCACGGTGACCATGGCGCAGATCGCCCGGGAGTTGGATCTCTCGAAGAACGCGGTCTCGCTCGCCCTGCGGCGCGACCCGCAGATTCCCGGGCCGACCCGCGAGCGGGTCCTCGCGGCGGCGCGCAGGCTCGGGTACACGCTCAACCCGGTCGTCTCGCAGCTCATGTCCGAGCTGCGGCGCTCGGGTGAGCGCCGCCGCAGCCATGCCCTGGCCCTGATCAACGCCTATTCCTCGCGCGATGCCTTCCGGCGCCATCCGACCATACCGACTTACGTGGAGGGCTGCCGCCGCAGGGCGACCTTCTACGGCTACGGCCTCGACCCGTTCTGGCTCCACGACCCCGACCTCGACGGGTCCCGCCTGAACAGGATCCTGCGGGCGCGCGGGATCCGGGGCGTGATCGTCGTCGGGACGATGGACGACCCGCACCTGCCGGAGCGTTTCCGGGAGACCTGGGGCGCCCATGCCTGCGTCATCACGGGGGTGCGCACGCACGACCCCACCCTCTCGTTCTGCTGCGTCGACCACCACGCGCTTGTCCTCGAGGCGTTGGAGAACGCGCGCAGGCTCGGGTACCGGCGACCCGCGCTGGTGATCGACAGGGGCATCGACCGCCTCGTCGAGGGCAGGTTCAGCGCGGGCATGATGATAGGCCAGCAAGGTCTGCCCCGCTCCCAGCGGACGGCGCCGTTCTACGATGTCGAGCGCGCCCGCGAGGAGCCCGCCCTGTTCCACCGGTGGCTCGCCCGGGAGAGGCCCGACGTCATCTTCACACTCTACAACGCCGTCCGGCGCTGGGTGGAGAACCGCGGGCTCAGGGTGCCGAGGGACATCGGCATCGTCCAGCTGGAGCGCCGGCAGGACAACGCGGATTGGGCGGGAATGGACCAGCACAACGACCTCACCGGCGAGGCCGCCGTCGACATGGTGGTCGGCCTGATTCACAACCACGAGATCGGGATTCCCGCACACCCCCGCGCGACGCTGGTCGAGGCGTCGTGGGTGCCGGGGCCGACCGTCAGGGAGCAGGTTCACTTGACGGTCAAGAAAAGTTAGCGTCGCCGCACCGCCGAGAGGGGACACAGTCTGGCCGCGTGGCCGCCCCCTCGACCCTCACCCCGATCGACTGGCTAGCAATCGCGCTCTATTTTTGCCTCCTGTTCGGCGTCGCCGCATGGGTCGTAAAGAAGAACAAAGACAACGCCACGGATTACTTCCTGGCCGGGAGGAACCTCAGCTGGTGGATCATAGGCGCCTCGATCTTCGCCTCCAACATCGGCTCGGAGCACATCGTGGGCCTTGCGGGATCCGGGGCGACCGACGGCGTCGCCCTCGCCCACTACGAGCTGCACGCATGGTGCCTGCTCGTCCTCGCCTGGGTGTTCGTGCCATTCTACTCCCGCTCGCTCGTCTTCACGATGCCTGAGTTCCTGGAGCGCCGCTTCAGCCCGGCTTCGCGCTATGTCCTCTCCATTGTCTCCATTATCACCTTCATCCTCTCGAAGATCGCCGTGGGCATCTTTGCCGGCGGGGTGGTGTTTTCAACGCTCCTGCCCGAGATGCACCTGCAGGTCGGCGGACTTTTCATCAACAGCTTCTGGATCGGGTCGGTGGCCGTGATCGTGCTGACGGGCCTCTACACGATTTTCGGCGGGATGCGCGCCGTCGCCTACAATGATGTCGTGCAGGTGACGGTCCTGATCGGGGGATCGGCTTTGCTCACCTTCTACGGCCTGCACCGCCTCGGCGGCTGGGGGGAGCTGCGCAGGATCTGCGGAACCGAGATGTTCAACCTTTGGCGTCCGATCACGCCGCATGGCGTCCAATCCAGCTGGTCCCCCGTCCTGGAATCGAACGCAGCCGGCGACCTGGTGAAGCAGGCATGGTATTTCAACGGGAACTTCCCCTGGCCGGGCATGCTGATCTGCGCGCCCATCATCGGCCTGTGGTACTGGTGCACCGACCAGTACATCGTCCAGCGCGTGCTCAGCGCCCCGGACCAGAAGACGGCCAGGCGGGGCAGCATATTTGCCGCGTTCCTCAAGCTCTTCCCCGTGTACCTGTTCATCATTCCCGGGCTGATCTGCTTCGCCCTGGCCAAGAGCGGGAAAATTCCGGAGCTCAGCGGCGTGGTCGGCCCCGACGGGCATCCCGTTGCGAAGGTCGCCCAGGCCGCGTTTCCCCTGCTCGTGAGGTACCTGCTGCCGCCTGGGTTGCGGGGAATCGTCGTGGCCGGCCTCCTTTCCGCCCTCATGGGCTCGCTGGCCGGCGTCTTCAACGCCTGCTCGACCCTTTTCACGGTGGATCTGTTTCAGAAGCACCGCCCCAATGCGTCGCAGCACCAGCTTGTCCGGATGGGAAGGATAGCCACGGCCGGCATGGTCGTCGTGGCCATGGCTTGGATTCCCGTCATCCAGGGCGCCCACGGCCTGTACGGCTACCTGCAGACCGTGCAGGGCTACCTGGCCCCGCCCATCTTCGTCGTGTTTTTCTTCGGGGTGTTCTGGAAGCGCCTGAATGCAAAGGGCTGTCTCTGGGCCATGATCATCGGTTTCCTCGTCGGGGGATTCCGCATGGCGATCGACACGCCGGTGACGATGGGCCTTCCCGGGTTTGCGGATGGCTATGCCAAGGGGTCCTTCCTCTGGGTCATCAACAATATCAATTTCCAGTACTTCAGCGTGCTGATCACGGTCATTTCGGCCGTGGTCATGGTGGTCGTCAGCTACGCCACCGCCGAGCCCGAGTACGGACGGCTCCAAGGGCTGACCTTTGCGACTGCCACGGACGCTGACAAGGCCTTGACCCGCGGCAGCTGGCAGAAGCGCGATGTGCTCGCCTCGTGCGCGATCTTTGCCTGCATCCTCGGGGCCTACCTCTACTTCACGGGTTGACCCAACCCCTTTTGCCATGAAGACGATCTCCGCGCTCGCCGCCTGTGCGGCGGGGCTTGGCTTGGTAGGCTCCGCCCTTTCGGCAGAAACTGGAATGAATTCCCCTTCCGTCACCTCCTCCGCATTTGGTTCGGTCGCCGGACGGCCCGTCACGCTCTACGTCCTGCGCAATACCGGCGGGATGGTCGTGAAGATCATGAGCTACGGCGCCACCGTCACCTCACTCCAGGTGCCGGACCGCACGGGGAAGCTGGGCGACGTCGTGCTGGGATTCGATTCGCTTTCGGGCTACCTGGCGAAGGAGCCGTATTTCGGCGCGATTGTCGGCCGCGTCGGGAACCGGATCGCCAAGGGGCGCTTCACCCTCGACGGGAAGAACTACCAACTGGCGACCAACGATGGGCCGAACCACCTGCACGGCGGCGTGCGGGGCTTCGACAAGGTGGTCTGGGACTCCGAGGTCGTCCAGGGCTCGACGGATCCGGCGGTCCGGTTCAGCTACCTGAGCAGGGACGGCGAGGAGGGCTACCCGGGCAACTGCCATGTCGAGGTCACCTACACGCTCACCGCCGCCAACGAACTCCGCCTCGACTACTCGGTTTCGACGGACCAGGACACGCCGGTCAATGTGACCAACCACAGCTACTTCAACCTGCGGGGCCCCGAGAACGGGGATGTCCTGGGACACATCCTGACCCTCCACGCCAGCCGCTACACCCCGGTCGACGCGACACTGATCCCGACCGGCGAATTGAAGGCGGTTGCGGGAACCCCGATGGACTTCACCCAGCCGACCCCGATCGGCGCCCACTTGCTCGAGGTGGGCGGCACACCCGTCGGATACGACCACAACTACGTGATCGACGGGACACCCGGGGAGATGACCTGGGCTGCGCGGGTCTATGAGCCCTCGACCGGCCGCGTGCTCGAGGTGGTCACGACCGAGCCGGGCGTCCAGTTCTACACCGGCAACTTTCTCGACGGGACCCTGACCGGCAAGGCCGGGGTCGTGTACACGCAGCACTGCGCGTTCTGCCTGGAGACCCAGCACTTTCCGGACTCGGTCAACCAGCCGAACTTCCCGACCTATGTCCTGAGAGCCGGGGCCACCTACGCCTCGCGGACGATCTTCCGGTTCTCCGTCCGCGCCGAATAGTGCGGGGATTCCCGAAAGGCCCTTCTCACGCCGGGTTCGTCCTGGCAGCCCTCCTTGCGGTTGTCGCATGGCCCTGTCCATTGCGCTCCCAGGAGCTTTACGTTGGGACGAACTACCACCCTCACGACTCGAACCCGGAAACATGGAAGAGGGACATAGGGCTCATGAAGGCCGCGGGCTTCCGCGTGGTGCGCATGGGGCATCTCGCGTGGGACAGCTATGAACCCTCCGACGGGAGGTTCGACTTCGGGTGGTTTGACCAGGTCATGGACCAGATGAACCAGGCGGGGATCAAGGTCATCCTCGACATCGCCGTCCGCCCCGCGCCTCTCTGGCTGCACCATGAGCATCCGTCGGTCGGCGTGTCCGACTCCAACGGCCTGCCCCAGTATCCGAATCACCGTTACATGGAGGATGCCGGGGACCCCACGTACCAGCGCTACGCCCTGCGCTACGCCGATGCCCTCGCCCGGCATTATGGCGGACACCCGGCGCTTCTCGCGTTCGGAATCGACAATGAATCCGGCGACGGGCCCATCTCCTATTCGGAGGCCGTGAGGCTCCGGTTCATCGCCTGGCTCAAGGCCAGGTATGCGACGACGGACAACCTGAACCGGGCCTGGGCCGCGCAGCGATGGTCGAGGAGGATCGGGGACTTCGACGAAGTCGGCCTCCCGCTCTCCGGGCAGGTGTCCGGCCCTCCTGAACGGGTCCTGGACTTCCGGCGGTTCATCTCGGACGAGGTGGGCGGGTTCTTCCTGAGAGTCGCGGCCACCGTGCGGAGCAACGCCCCGGGCCGGCTCACGACCGGGAACATGTGGTTCTACAGCCCCATGAAGTACTTCGACTACTCGGGGATCGCCTACTCCGGCGCGATCGACCGGGGCGGGTGCGGAATCTATCCGGGAACGTCGCTGGGGGGAACTGCCGGTCTTGAAAGCGCTCTCTTCGGGATCGCGCGGATCCAATATGAGAACACGACCCCGTTCTGGTGCACGGAGTTCGTGTCGGACACCGCCGCACCCGGATCCATCCGCAAGTCCGCCTACGCGTCGTTGATGCTGGGCACCCAGGCGATCTGCGGGTGGACGTGGCAATCGATGCAGGGCGGCGAGGAGCAGTACCTGCAGGGCCTCGTGGATTGGGACGGAATCCCCAACCGCAAGTATCGGGAGTATGCGCAGATCGCCTCCGAGTTTCGGAAAATCGAGAATTACGGCTTCCCCTATCATCCGAACGCCAAGGTCGCCCTCGCCTTCTCCTTTCCGAGCCAGATGGCCAGCGCCGCGTTTCCCGAGAGGCACGACGACCAGGTCCAGACTTGCTTCAGCGCTTTCCTCCACCGGAATATCGACGCCCGCGTGGTGGACGTGGGCCGCAGCGGCCTCAAGTACAAGCTCCTGATGCTTCCGGGACTGGCGCTCATGGACACGGACGCCGCCGAGAAAATCCGGGGCTACGTGAGGAATGGCGGCACCGTCGTCATGACGGCCAATTCCGCGATGGTGGACGAACACGGACAGGTCTTCTCGATCACCCATCCCGG
>Ga0302320_10004995_pt1 | contig 29915 bp, 31 predicted proteins | sample Bog_T0_3_FD_202130 | JGI IMG/M metagenome (GOLD analysis project Ga0302320, IMG submission 202130) | Peat permafrost microbial communities from Stordalen Mire near Abisko, Sweden - Bog_T0_3 | ecosystem: Environmental > Terrestrial > Soil > Wetlands > Peat | place: Sweden: Abisko, Stordalen Mire...
GCGCCGACAACTCCGCAGTGGCGCTCGCTCTACGCCGCCGTGCCGGGGGCGGTGGTGCGCCAGGAAACCGCCACCGGGGCTCGCGATCTGGTGGCGATACGCCCGCTCACCGGCGACTGGCCATCGGCGGCGCGCACCGGCCTGGACTGGGCGCTGACTCACGCGCTTGAGGCAGCCACGCCCAGCGTGCCAGTACAATGGTCGAGCACAGCCGTCGCACCGCATTTCGAAATCAGAGCCGCCGCCAAACTTTCAGGACGGGAGGCCGGTCTGTCCGGCAAATATGCGCCGCAGTCCTGCCGGCGTTTCGAGATCGAGCAGACCGGCACGGCTGCGCCGCACTATCCCGGCATCGCCTGCCAGAACGCGCCCGGCATCTGGTCGCTGCCGGGAAGCGCCGCTCCGCTCGCAGCACCGGCAAGCGGGATCGCTGCGCCAGTTGCGCTGAAAAGCGTGCGGAACTGATCGCTGCCTCGAGCGGCCGGCAATGTCAGGCGGGCAAAAGCGATTGACGATGGCCGGCCGCAACGGGCCAGCGCCAATCCCGAATTTCGGGCATGTCCTCGCCATGCTCGGCGATGTAACGCGCATGTTCCGCCAGCCTGTCGCGGATCGTCTGTTTGGCATAGGCGGCCGGCGCGGACGGGGGAACCAGATCGATCACATCGGCAGCGAGATGGAAACGGTCCAGGCGGTTGCGGACGACCATGTCAAAAGGCGTGGTGGTGGAGCCTTCCTCGATAAATCCCCGCACATGCATATTGGCGTGATTGTTGCGCTTGTAGGCCAGCCGGTGAATCAGGGCCGGATAGCCGTGATAGGCAAACACCACCGGTTTGTCCGGCGGGAACAGCGCGTCGAAATCGGCATCGGATAGTCCATGCGGGTGTTGCGCCTGCGGTTGCAAACTCATCAGGTCGACAATGTTGACGACGCGCATCTTCAACTGGGGCAGGTGCTGGCGGAGAAAATCGACGGCGGCCAGGGTTTCGAGGGTCGGGACATCGCCGGCGCAGGCCATGATGATATCGGGCTCTGCGTCCCGGTCGTTGCTGGCCCATTCCCAGATTCCAATGCCTTCATCGCAATGCCGGATCGCCGCATCCATGCCGAGCCATTGCGGCGAGGGCTGCTTGCCGGCGACGATGACATTGATGCGGTTCCAGCTTCTCAGACAATGGTCGGTGACATAGAGGAGCGTGTTGGCGTCCGGCGGAAAATAGACCCTTACCGTGTCTGCCTTCTTGTTCACCACATGATCGACAAAGCCGGGATCCTGATGGCTGAACCCGTTATGGTCCTGACGCCAGACATGCGATGTCAGCAGATAGTTGAGGGAGGCGATGGGGCGGCGCCATTCGACCTCCCGCGACGTCTTCAGCCATTTGGCATGCTGGTTGAACATCGAATCCACAATGTGAATGAACGCCTCGTAGCATGAAAACAGCCCATGGCGTCCCGTCAACAGATAACCTTCCAGCCAGCCCTGGCAGGTGTGCTCGCTGAGAATTTCCATGACGCGGCCGTTTGCGGCGAGATGATCGTCGCCCGGAATCGTCTCGGCATCCCAGGACCGGTCGGTGGCTTCGAACAGCGCCTGGAGCCGGTTGGAGGCGGTCTCATCCGGGCCGAAAACCCGAAAATTCCGGGTGGCGGCATTTTCCATCATGACATCGCGCAGGAAGGTTCCCATTATCATGGTCGCTTCCGCGTCAACCTGTCCCGGCTGAGGCAGGGTAACCGCATAGTTCTGGAAATCCGGCAGGCATAAGGGGTGCATCAGGCCGCCGCCATTGGCGTGCGGATTGGCGCTCATCCGGCGCTCCGCTGTTGGCGCCAAGGCCGCAATTTCTGGACGCAAACGGCCGGCCGCATCGAACAGTTCCTCCGGGGCGTAACTGCGCATCCAACCGTCCAGAAGCGCCAGATGTTCGGGATTCTTCAGGGTGAATGGCACCTGGTGCGAACGCCAGGATCCTTCGGTCTTGAGGCCATCGACGGTCTTGGGACCGGTCCACCCTTTGGGGCTGCGCAACACGATCATCGGCCACAAGGCGCGTTTGTGCGGCCTGCCATCACGGGCGGTCTTCTGGATCTCGCGGATTTGCGCGAACGCCTTGTCCATGGCAGCGGCCATCAACTGATGCATGGCAGCCGGATCATGCCCCTCCACGAAAATAGGCGCATGGCCATAACCCAACATCAGCGCGGTCAGCTCTTGCGAACTGATCCGCGCCAGAATGGTGGGGCTGGCGATCTTGTAGCCATTCAGGTGCAGGATCGGCAGCACAGCGCCGTCGGTTGCCGGATTGAGAAATTTGTTGCTGTGCCAGGACGTCGCCAGCGGCCCCGTTTCCGCCTCGCCGTCCCCGACGACACAGGCGGCGATGAGATCGGGATTGTCAAACACGGCGCCATAGGCATGTAACAGCGAATAGCCCAGCTCTCCGCCCTCGTGGATTGAGCCGGGCGTAGTCGGGGAGGCATGGCTTGGAATGCCGCCCGGAAAGGAAAACTGCTTGAAAAGCCTGGCCATGCCCGCCTCGTCCTGGGAGATGGCGGGATAAAGCTCGCTGTAAGTACCCTCAAGCCAGGTGTTGGCAACAACGCCTGGCGCGCCATGTCCCGGTCCGGCAATAAAGAGCACATTCGCGTCGCGCTCCTTGATGATCCGGTTGAGATGCACATAGATAAAATTAAGCCCCGGCGTCGTGCCCCAATGACCGAGCAGGCGTGGTTTGACATGTTCCAGCTTGAGCGGTTGGCGCAGGAGCGGATTGGCAAGAAGATACACCTGCCCTACGGACAGATAGTTCGCCGCCCGCCACCAGGCGTTCATCAAGGCCAACTGGCGGGGCGCCAAGGGAACTTTTTCCCCGGCCAATAGGCCAATGTCCTGTGTCATGCCGCTCTCCGCCGGACGATCATCGCACTTAGGCAATTGCCGCGGAGCAAGGCATTGATCGCGATCAATAACCGCTATGGCACGCTCAGGAACGGCAGGGATGGCGCGCCCAAACCAGCCGGCGCTTGCCAATCCTCGTTCCGGGATGCTTTGTTTGATCCAGCGCAAAGCGTGGACGCGGCAGCTCCGTTAACAAGGCGCAGAAGAGGGCCGGACATGTTTCCCAAATCGCTGCGACTGGAAGTGATCGGCCTGCTATGCCTGAAGGCCCTGGCGCTGACGGCGATCTATTTTCTCTTCATCGCGCCGCATGCGGGGCCGGAGCCGGGTGGTGACGCCACCCGGGCGCATCTTCTTTCCAGCCAATCACACTAGGAATCCGCGATGGATATTGTCGAGCTTTCGCGCCTGCAATTCGCCATCACCGCGCTCTATCACTTTATCTTCGTGCCGCTGACGCTGGGACTTTCCATCCTGCTGGGCATCATGGAGACGGTCTATGTAATGACGGGCAAGACCATCTGGCGCGACATGGTGAAATTCTGGGGGGTTCTGTTCGGCATCAATTTCGCCATGGGGGTTGCCACCGGCGTCACCATGGAATTCCAGTTCGGCACCAACTGGGCCTATTACGCGCATTATGTCGGCGACGTGTTCGGCGCGCCCTTGGCGATCGAAGGACTGATGGCCTTTTTCCTCGAGGCCACCTTTGTCGGCCTGTTCTTTTTTGCCTGGGACCGGCTGACAAAACTCCAGCATCTGATCGCCACATGGCTGCTGGCGCTGGGCACCAATTTCTCGGCGCTGTGGATATTGATCGCCAATGGCTGGATGCAATATCCGGTGGGCGCGCATTTCAACGTGGACACGATGCGCATGGAAGTCAGTGATTTCATGGCCGTGCTGCTCAACCCGGTGGCCCAGGCCAAATTCGTCCATACCGTCAGCGCCGGCTATGTCACCGGCTCGGTTTTTGTCCTGGCAGTGAGCGCATATTTCCTGCTGCGCGGCCGTCATATCGCATTCGCCAAGCGCTCCATGACCGTGGCGGTCAGTTTCGGCCTGGCCTCGGCCCTGTCGGTGGTGGTGCTGGGGGATGAATCCGGATACACCACCGGCGTCAACCAGAAAATGAAAATCGCCGCCATCGAGGCGATGTGGAACACTGAGCCTGCGCCTGCCTCTTTTACCGTGTTCGGCCTGCCTGACATTGCCAGTCATACCACCCGGCTTGAAGTGAAAGTGCCCTGGGTGCTGGGCCTGATCGCCACCCGTTCGCTTGACACACCCGTACCCGGCATCAACGAGCTGGTCGGCCTGGCGCATGACCGGATCAAGGACGGCATGGTTGCCTATCAGGCGCTGCTCGCAATCCGCCAGGCGCCGCACGATCCGGCGCCGCGCGCGCTGCTGCAGGCGCATGTCGACAATCTTGGCTATGCCCTGCTGCTCAAGCAATTCCGTCCTGACATTCAGAATGCGACCGAGGGTGAAATTGCCGCCGCCGCCGCCAGCACCATTCCCAATGTGCCGGTGCTGTTCTGGTCCTTCCGCCTGATGGTGGGACTTGGTTTCTGGTTCATCGCCCTCTTCGCGGCAGGTTTCTGGTTTTCCGCCAAGCTGGAGCTTGACCGCCACCGCTGGTTTCTCAAGGCCGCACTTCTCTCCTTGCCGCTGCCTTGGGTCGCCGCCGAACTGGGCTGGATCGTGGCCGAATATGGCCGCCAGCCCTGGGTGATTGAAGGCGTGCTGCCCACGGCCCTGGGAGTTTCGACCACTGCGGCCGGCAACGTCCTGTTCAGCGTGATCGGATTCTCCGTCTTTTATTCGGCGCTGCTGGTGGCGGATCTGTATCTTCTCATCAAATATATCCGGCCGGGGCCGGATGCGGAGCCGCCCTTGCGGGCCGGCTCTGCCGCCCTGGCGGCGGAGTGATCCCATGAGCTATGAAATCCTGCGCATTATCTGGTGGCTGCTGCTGGGCGTGTTGCTGGGCGGCTTTGCCATCATGGACGGCTTTGACCTTGGCACCGCCGCGCTTCTGATCTTTGTCGGCCGAAACGATGTCGAACGCCGCGTCGCAATCAACAGCGTCGGGCCGGTGTGGGAAGGAAACCAGGTCTGGTTCATCCTGGGCGGCGGCGCCATTTTCGCTGCCTGGCCCGCGCTTTATGCCGCCAGTTTTTCCGGCTTCTATCTGGCGATGTTCCTGGTGCTGGCGGCGCTGATCGTTCGTCCCGTGGGTTTCAAATTCCGCAGCAAGCTGGAGAATCCCCGTTGGCGCAGCTGGTGGGACTGGGCCCTGTGTATCGGCGGCATCGTGCCACCCCTGGTGTTCGGCGTGGCCTTCGGCAATCTGTTCGAGGGCGTGCCATTCGGCTTCGATGCCGATCTGCGCATGCAGTCCGACATCTCGCTTTGGTCGCTGCTGAACCCCTTCGCGCTGCTCTGCGGCCTGGTCAGCCTTGCCATGATCCTGATGCACGGCGCCGCCTGGCTGAATTACAAGACACGCGGCCCGGTGCAGGACCGTGCCCGCTTGCTCCTGCCTTACGCCGCCGCGGCCTATGGCGCGCTATTCGTTGGGGTGGGCCTCTGGCTCAGCCGGTTGGACGGTTACAGCCTGACCAGTCCGGCCGCGCCGGATGGTCCTTCCAATCCCCTGGGCAAGAGCGTGCTGCATGGCGCGCCCGGCTGGCTGGGCAATTATGAAAACCATGACCTGCTCTGGCTGTTGCCGCTTGGCGCCCTGTTCATGGCCATGATGGCGAGCCTGGCCCGCAAGCGCACGGCGGCGAGCTTCCTGTTTTCCGCCTGCGTTCCCGCCCTGACAATCGCCACCGCGGGCGCGGCGCTGTTTCCTTTCCTGCTGCCCTCTTCGTCGCATCCCGGCGCCAGCCTGACCGTATGGGATGCCTCCTCCAGCAAGCTGACGCTGGAGATCATGCTGGGCGCCGTCATCATCTTCCTGCCCATCGTGCTGGCCTATACCGCCTTTGTCTACCGGGTGATGCGGGGGCCGGTGACGCGCCAGCAGATCGAAGCCGACAGCAAGACCTCTTATTAAAGGAACATCGCGATGTGGTATTTTACCTGGGTTCTCGGTCTTGGCTTTGCCTGCACCGTTGCGATTCTGAACGCCCTGTGGCTGGAACAGCGCCAGCACTGACACCAAGATTGGGCGCCAGCGTTGGGCATCAGGGTGCTACCAGCGCCGCACCCGGCCGACATCGACATGCACAAAGTCGGATGCCGGGTAATAGCCGACCCCGCCCGCCCGGGCGGCCAGCGCGATATCCCGCAAGCCCGCCAGTGGACGGCCGGTGACGCGGATGTCAATGGCCATGCCTTGCATGTGCAGGCTTTTGGAGGCCACGCCGGAATGTTCATTCTCGCCGCGCAGCATCGCGTTGGTCGCCGGCGAGCGGTAGCCCGAGATCACGCTGAAGGGCGCGGACGTCTCCAGCCGGCCGTGCAGCATGGCCAGGAGATCGAGCAATTGCGGCGCGATGGTGTGAACCTCGCCGGAACGAAAATCGCGCAGCACATGATTTACCTGGGCCAGCGCATCGGGAATATATTCGCCTTGCGCCCAGTATTCGGTGACCAGCCTTTCGCCGGTATGCAGGTTGTCAAATGCCAGGGAGCGGACGTCGCCCATGCTGGCCAGGGCGGGAAAGAGCGGCGCCGACAGCACCGTGGCACCCGCGCCTGCCATAAAGTGGCGGCGTGCAATCAAGCTCATGCGAGAATGCCCCGGAATTCCCGGACCTTTTAGCAGGCGCGGCTTGGGGCGGCAATGTTTAACCACGGGAACATTTTACCGGGTTCCCCGCCAGCTTTTGGCCTTGCCCGGCAAGGATCATGCGCCGGTCGCGGCCATAAATATCGGGGCGAAATTGCAGCACACCGTCCGCGTTCGCAAAAGCGGTCCAATAGAGAAAATAAACCGGCAATTTCCGGGCGAAGGGCAAATAGCCGGTTTCGCCCCCGTTTACGGCATCGCCGATCTTTGCGACGGCGCTCAGATCTCCGGCGAGAGCGTAAGACGCCAGCGGCAATATCTGCTCGACCCGCACACAGCCATGACTGACATCGCGGTGAGCCGCATTGAAAGCCGCCTTGCCGGGGGTGTCGTGGAGATAGACATCGAACTGGTTGGGCAATTCGATCTTGACGCGGCCCAGTGAATTGTTGGGACCCGGATGCTGACGCAGCCGGTATGGAAAATGGCCCGCTGGAATGGCGCGCCAGTTGACATGAAGCCCGTGAGGATCGCCGGGCGGCCCGTCCAGCAGAAACATATTCTGACCGACAAGATAGGCTTGATTGCGCTTGAGCTTGGGCAATATCTCGCGCGCCGCGATGGAGGCCGGCACCGTCCATGGCGGATTGACGGTAACGCCGGCACCCTCGGCGCGCAGGATCGGCGTCGGGGTGGCGGGCTTACCGACAATCACGCGCGACGTAAGAACCTTATTATCGCCCAGAAACAGGTCGAGGCGCGCATCCGCCACATTGATGACGATGCGGTCTGCTTCCAGCTGGCGCGGCAGCCAGCGCCAGCGTTCCATATTGGCGGCGATGGTGTCGGCGCGCGCGCTCGCCGGCACATTCAGTGCCGCCAGCGTCGCCGATCCCAGCGCCCCATCCTGAGTCAGGCCTTGGCGCGCCTGAAATCGCCTTAACGCATCGGCATCGGAAATGCCGGTGATGTTATCCTCAAAAGCCAGCCGCACCCGAAGCAACCCGGACTCGGAATCCGGCGAAACCAGGGGCCAGCCGCCCGCGTCGGCGATACGGCGATAATGTGCGAGAGCATTTTTCAACCGCGCATAGTCAGGCGCGGGCGGTGCCAGACCGGCCAGCAATGCGTCCAGCTTTCCCTCGCTGACGGCCTGCTGAAGGGCCGCCGACGCATCGAAGTCCACCGGCGGCAGCAAGACATCCGCGTCCGAGGCTCTCAGTTGCGGGCGTCCGGCGCGAATATCCCGCATATAAGTGATCAAGGCGGCCGAGATGGCGGCGTCGCGGGTGGGCGGGTCAGGCAGGGCGGCAACAGGATAGGCAGCGGGATCAAGTCCGTCTTCTCCAGCCCGCGATATTGCCGTCAGGGCGGTGCGGATCTGAATATCGGAAAGCTGTGGAGCGGCGGCGGCCGTCCCGGCAATCACCGCAAGAAATGCGAGGGCCGGGCCGAGTTTCCGCATCGAAGACAATTTCCCAGCAAACATAAGGCAATTTAACGCCGGTGGCGGGAGGAACCTTGATCTGGCGCAAGGTTGCCGCGCGCCCGCCGCCCTACCCTGCTGCTTCAGGAGGTTGCCGTGAAACACGCCGTCATTTTTGCTCATCCCAATGCCGACAGCTTCACCGCCTCTGTCGCAAGCGCCTATGCCCAAGCCGCGGAAGGACTGGGTCATGCGGTGATCCACCGCGATCTTTACCGCATGGGCTTTGACCCTTGCCTGAAGGCCGAGGAACTGCCGCGCGAAAATTTCGCGCCTGCTTCCGATGTGCTGGCCGAACGGGCGCTGCTGAAGGATGTGGATGTCTTTGCGCTGGTTTATCCCTTATGGCTGAACACGCCGCCAGCCATGATGAAGGGATATCTTGAACGGGTGTTCGGATTCGGATTCGCCTATGGCGGCGGCGGCAACAGTGCCGAGCCGCTTCTTTCCGGCCGCCGGATGATCGCTTTCAGCTCTTCCGGAGCGCCGTTGCAATGGGTCAAGGATACCGGCGCGCTGGGCGCCATCCATACCCTGTTCGACGCCTATTTCGCCCAGGTCTGCGGCCTCACCGCGCTGGATCATGTGCATTTCGGCGGCATCGTGCCGGGTGCCACGCAGGATTTTGTCCGCGCCCGCCTCGCGGATGTGGCAAAGGCCGTCAACACGTATTTCAGGAGAGCCGTATGAACAACGCACACGCCGAAACACAGGCCGGAACGCCCCTTCACCTCGTGGTGTGGCTGGATCACCAGGTGGCACGGCTTTACGCCCTGACCCATGACGCCGCCCAGGAAACGCTGGTCCATAACAGCGATACCGGCCAGGGCCATATTCATCATCATGCCGGTTCGGTCGGCGCAGGCCATGTCGCCCTCGGCCGGGCGTTTCTCGAGAAGATTTCCGATGGCATCGGCGCGGCTGAGGAAATCCTGATCATCGGGCCGTCCGGTGCCAAGACCGCGCTCAAAACTTTTCTCGACAGCCACAAGCCGCACCAGGCCGGAAATGTCGTCGCTGTGGAACCCATGGATCACGCCAGCGACGGTGAAATTGTGGATTTCGCCAGGCGCTTCTTTGCACGCAGTGACCGCATGATGCCGGTGAAGAGCTAGGAGCAGGTTTTGCCATGACACCCATCAGAATCGAGACGGAACTTTGGGCCACCAGCCTTCTGCCCGAAGGCATGATCGAAAAATGGCTGAAGCCGGATGGCGCCTTTGTCGAAAGAGGTGATCCCTTGGCCATGCTGCGCGTCGAGGGAGCGTTGCATGAACTGCTCGCCCCGGCCGAGGGGTGGCTGACGATTGACAAAAAAACCAATGACGTTGTCGAACCCGGCGCGGTGATCGGGCATATTGGGGCCCAAACCTGAGAGAAAAGCCTGCTCAGGGCACCAGCACGGCGGCGCCGTCGAACCGACCTGCCCTTAGGTCTGCCAGCGCCCGGTTGGCGTCCTTGAGATTGTAAATCGTGGTATGGGTTTTCACCCCGATGCGCGGCGCAAGTTCCAGAAAATCAAGCCCGTCCTGCCGGGTGAGATTGGCGACCGAAACAAGCTGGCGTTCCTCCCACAACAGGTCATAGGAAAAGGCGGGAATGTCGCTCATATGAATTCCGGCGCAAACAACGCGGCCGCCTTTGCGCACCGCTTTCAGCGCCAGCGGAACCAGAGCCCCAACCGGGGCAAAAATGATGGCGGCGTCCAACGCTTGGGGCGGAGTTTCGTCCGAACCTCCGGCCCATTCCGCCCCCAGGCTGCGGGCAAAATCCTGGGTCTGCGCGTCGCCTTTCCGGGTGAATGCAAAGACACGGCGGCCCTGCCAAAGAGCGACCTGAGCCATGATATGAGCTGCGGCGCCGAAGCCGTAAAGACCCAGCTTGCGGCCCTCGCCTGCCATCACCAGTGACCGCCAGCCGATCAATCCCGCGCATAGAAGCGGCGCCAGGGCCACATCGCTGCCGCTCTCCCCCAGGGGAAAGGCATAACGCGCATCGGCAACCGCGAATGTTGCGTAACCGCCATTGCGGGTGAAGCCGGTGAAGAGCGGCCGATCGCAAAGATTTTCGGCGCCGGACCGGCAATACATGCACCTGCCGCAGGTATGGCCAAGCCAGGGAATTCCAACCCGATGGCCCAAGGCAAGACCTTCCACATCAGCGCCCAGCGCATCGATCCGGCCAACAATTTCATGTCCCGGTATGATAGGCAGCTTGCCGCCCGGCAACTCGCCGTCAATCACATGCAGGTCGGTGCGGCAAACGCCGCAGGCCATAACCCGCACGCGGATTTCGCTCGGCCCCGGTTGCGGATCCGGCAATTCCACCCATTCAAGCGGCGCGCCCGGACGGCGGACTATCATGGCCTGCATGTCAAATGTAACGCGCTGTTCCGCCAAACGATGCCAGCGGCGTCAATGCGAAACCAGCACGCAATATTCTGGGTCAAGCAGCAGATCGCGGGTGACGCCGCCAAAGACGAACTCGCCCAACCGGGAATGGCCATATGCGCCGGCAACAAGAAAATCACAGCCGCGCTCGATCAGGTCGGCGTGCAATTCGGTGGCTTCCGGGCCGCCGCGTGCCGTGGTCACCGGGTCGGCCGCGACGCCGTGACTTTCCAGCCAGCGCGCCACGTCCATCACGCGGGCCTGGGCGCGGCCCTGATCGGCAGCGCCCGCGGCTTCCAGCACAGTGACGTTTTTCGCCAATTTCAGCAGCGGCAGGGCATCGCTAACAGCACGGCGCGCTTCACGGCTGTCTTTCCAGGCCACGAATACATTCTTGAGCGCCACCGTGGAAATGCCGCGCGGCACGATCAGGACCGGCCGGCCGGCTTCAAGCGCCAGATCGCCGATCTTGACCCGCCTGGTATTGTCGAGCATCGACGCACCCCTGTCCGGGCTGGTGACGATCAGATCGACGGCGCGGGCTTCGTCGGCGATGCAGGACGCCAGTGGCGCGTAGGAGATGCAGGATCGCCATTCCAGGGACTTTACCCGCCCCTTCAAGGCCTGGCGAAACGCGGCTTCGGCGGCGGCGATTTCCCGAACAATCTCGGCGCGGTCGGCCAGCGTCACTTCGCCGGAGGTGAGGCCCTCGTCGAACAGCATCTGAAAGGGCTGACAGGCCGCGATACCGATGACGCCGACGTCAAACCTGTCCGCCAGTTCGGCGGCAACGTCCAGCAGGCCGGAATTTTTGCCGTCCAGTTCCAGATGCACCATCAAGCGCTTGCAGGTCATGACGTCCTCCGTCCAATTTGGCGGCATCGTGAAGGCTTTCGGCGCACCGGGCGTTGATCGAAGTCAACCTGCCAGCGCCAGCGTATGGCGCGCGATCACCGCTTCTTCGTCGGTTGGGATGGCCCAGGCCCAGACCCGGCTGCTATCGGCACTGATCCGGATCGCGCCGGTACCATTGGCCGCTGCGTCCAGTGTCAGGCCCAGCCAGCCCATGCGAGCCACGATCGCAGCCCGCACGTCTGCGGAATTTTCCCCGATGCCGCCGGTGAAAACGACGCCGTCCAGGCCGCCCAGCGAGGCGCTCAACGCCCCGATCTCCCGCGCCGCGCGATAGACAAAAAGTTCAATCGCCTCCGCCGCCTTGACGTCGCGGCTGGCCAACAGTTGCCGCATGTCGCCGCTGATGCCGGAGACCCCCAGCAGGCCGGACTTGGCGTAAAGCAGGTCCTGCAACTCCGCCGCATCCATTCCCCGCGCCTGCATCAGGTAGAGCAGCACGCCGGGATCAAGCGCGCCGCAGCGTGTTGCCATCACAAGTCCGTCCAGCGGCGTAAAACTCATGGTGGTGTCAACGCTGCGCCCATCCTTGAGGGCACAGAGACTGGCGCCGCTGCCCAGATGCGCGACGATGATGCGGCCGCCGGCCTGTGCCGGTGCAATCTCGCGCAATCGCCCGGCAATATATTCATACGACAGGCCATGAAAGCCGTAGCGGCGGATATCGGAGGCTTCCAGCGCCCGCGGCAGGCCGAACCGCCGCGCCGTGTCGTCCATCGAATGGTGAAAGGCGGTGTCGAAACAACCCACCTGGGGCAGGCCGGGGCGGAGTTTCGCCAGCGCCGTCACCGCCGCCAGATTGTGCGGCTGATGCAGGGGGGCCAGCGGTGCCAGCGCCGCCAGTGCCGCCACGGTGGCATTATTCAGCAACAGGGGCTGGATGAAATCCCCGCCATGGACGATCCGGTGGCCCACCGCCGTGAGCGCCGCACCGCCCAGATGCTGCTCCGTCCAGGCCAGCACATCGCCCAGCATCGCGTCATAATTGCCGCTGACGCCTTCGGTCTCGCCCCGGGCGATGCGCCCGGTTTTATTTTGAAGTGGGCCGAACAACGCGTATTTCAGGCTCGACGAACCGGCATTGAGCGTCAGGACAATGCCAGGAAGTTGAGCACCCATCAGCGCCTGGCCTGCACCAGCAGCAGCGCGATGGCGCAGGAGGCCAGCCTGGTGCTCGCAGGATCGGCGCGGCTGGTGAGAATGATCGGCAGCCTGGCGCCGAGTACGATTCCGGCACCGTCGCCGCCCTCGAAGAATGTCAGCTGTTTGGCCAGCATGTTGCCCGATTCAATATCCGGCACCAGCAGGATGTCGGCCTGCCCCGCCACTGGCGATACGATGCCCTTGATCCGCGCCGCTTCCAGGCTGATGGCATTGTCGAAGGCCAGCGGACCGTCCAGTACCCCGCCGGTGATCTGGCCGCGCTCCGCCATCTTGCACAGCGCGGCGGCATCAATCGTGGCGGGCATTTTTTCGGTCACCAGTTCCACCGCCGACAGGATCGCCACTTTTGGCAGCACCACGCCCATCGCGACCGCGAAATCGATCGCGTTTTGGCAAATGTCGCGCTTGTCGGACAGGCTGGGAAAGATATTGATGGCGGCGTCGGTGATGAACAATGGCCGGGGATAGGCCGCGACGTCGAACAGATAACAATGGCTGATGCGGCGGCTGGTCACCACATCCTTGTCCGCGACCACTTCATGCATCAGTTCATCGGTGTGCAGGCTGCCTTTCATCAGGGCCTCGACCTCGCCGCGCCCAGCCATCGCCACCGCTTCCGCCGCCGCGGCGTGGCTGTGCGGAGTGGCAACGAGACGGAATTTGCCGATGTCGAGATTGGCCTGGTCCGCCACGGCACGGATTTTGGCCTGCGGTCCCACCAGAACCGGCACGATCAATCCGGCATTTGTCGCCTCCACCGCCGCTGAAAGCGAAGGCGCGTCACAGGGATGCACCACTGCCGTCAAGGCCGGTTTCAGCCCTGCGCAGCGCGCGATGATCCGGGCATGGCGTGCAGGCGAATTGGATGTGTCGGTCATTTGTCACCCGCGTTATTGCGCAACGCAGATTACCAGTTTACGCCGGTAAAATCCCGCCTCGGTCCGGATCAATTCATAAGTTCAGTCTGGACCTGTCAAGTCCCGATTGCGGCACGGACATTGCGCAGCAGCACGTCATCCAATAACGGCTTTTCCAGAACGGCAAAGTACCCCGCCGCCTTGGCGCGATGGCGCAGCGCACTGCTGACCGGGGCGGTGATAAGGATTCTCGGCACCGCGACACCACGCTTCGCCAGCTTTTCGCCCAGGACAAACCCGTCCGTCTCCGGCATGCGATAGTCAACAACCAGGCAAGCGGCGTCATCCAGGCCCGAATATTTCAGCAATGCGTCAGCGCTGTCGCAAACATGCACATCCATGCCGTCCAGCTGCAGGGAAAATTTGAGCGAATCCCGGACCGCCTTGTCGTCATCAACAACAATAACCACATTTTTCTTTCTTGGCATCCGGGCCACCCTTGGCGCGAGCATTTGCGCCATCGTTCTTGTATGCCCAGGCCCGGCCCAGCGTCTTTGATCCAGAACAATGGCAGACGCGTGATTTTCTAAGTTCCTGCCAGCAGCGCCATCCGTACCAGTTGCGACAGGCTGGTGGCATTTAATTTCTTCATGACGCTGGCGCGGTGGACCTCGACCGTGCGGGGGCTTATGCCCAGATCATAGGCAATGGTCTTGTTCGGAAGGCCCGCAAGAAGGCCCTCAAGCACCTGCTTTTCCCGCTCAGACAGGGTACCCAGACGGGAGCGGACCTGCATCACCGCTTCGGAAACCGATTGGCCGGGGTTGCCCTGCTGCTTCAGCGCCGCCGCGATGGCGGCAAGAAGGACGTCATCGGAAAATGGCTTTTCGATGAAATCCACCGCCCCCGCCTTCATCGCCCCGACTGCCAGCGCCACATCGGCATGTCCGGTCATGATGATGACCGGCAGGGTGACGCCTTTTTTTCTCAAATGCCGCAGCAACTGGATGCCGTCCATGCCGGGCATGCGGACATCGCTGACGACGCAGCCACTCTGTGCGGTATCGAAATTTTCCAGCAACGCGGCAGCTGATTCATAGACCCGTACTTCCAGACCTGCGGTGGCCAGCAGGAAGGCCAGGGCGCGCCGGACATCCTCGTCGTCATCCACCAGGTGCACGACAGCGTTATCCGTCATCGTTGCCATCCTCCGGGTCAGCGCTTCTGAGCGTCATCCGAAATATCGTCCCGCCGCCGGGATTGGCTTCCGCCAGCAGGCGGCCGCCATGGGCCTCGACAATCGTGCGCGAAATGGACAAGCCAACGCCCATGCCATGTTCCTTGGTGGTGATGAAAGGCTGGAACAATTTTGCCACGACCTCCGGCGCCAGGCCGGGGCCGGTATCCGCCACCACAATCTCAATCGTTTGATCATCCACCAGCCGGGTGGAAAGCGTCAGTTCACGGGTGGCGACTTCCTGCATGGCTTCCACAGCATTGCGGATCAGGTTGAGCAATACCTGCTGAATCTGAATCTTGTCCGCCAGCACGAACCGGGCTTTCGGGTCGAGGGCAAAGGAAACGCGCGTACCGCCTTGCTTTGCGCCCACCAGCGCCAGGGCGCTGGCTTCTTCCACCAATTTGGGCAAATCCTCGACCTGGCGTTCGCTTTCGCCGCGGGCGACGAATTCGCGCAGGCGCTTGATGATCTGGCCGGCCCGCAGCGCCTGGGCCGCCGCGCTGTCAATGGCATCCCTCGCCATGGTCGCATCTTCCGGCTTGCCGCCGTCGAGCAGCCGCCGCGCGCCATTGAGATAGCTCGCCACCGCTGTCAGGGGCTGGTTGAGTTCATGGGCCAGGGTCGAGGCCATTTCGCCCAGCGCGGTGAAGCGGGACATGAAGATCAGTTCGGATTGCAGATCCTGCAGGCGCTGCTGGGTCGATTGCCGCTCGGTCAGGTCGCGCAGAAACCCTGTGAAAAAACGCCGCTCTCCAGAGCGCATCTCCCCGACCGACAACTCCATCGGAAAGGTCGTGCCGTCTTTGCGCAAGCCGACAACCACCCGGCCCACCCCAATAATCCGGCGTTCGCCAGTCGCCAGATAGCGATTGAGATAGCCATCGTGCTGATCGCGTTGCGGCCCCGGCATCAATATGCTGACACTCTGTCCGACCGCTTCCTTGGCGGTGTGGCCAAACAGTTTTTCCGCCGTGGCGCTGAAGGATTGCATGATCCCGCGGGTATCGATCACCACCATCGCATCCGGCACGGTGTCGAGCACGGACTGCAGATGGGCTTGCCGCGCCTGAAGCTCGATCTGGGCGCGTTTTGCTACGCTGATGTCGCGGGCCACTTTCGAGGCACCGATCAGGACGCCGTCACTGTCCCAGACTGGCGATATTGTGACCGAGACGTCTATGATTTCGCCATCCTTGCGGCGGCGGCGGGTTTCAAAATGATCGATCTTGCCGCCATCGCGGATCCGCGCCAGGATTTCCTCTTCTTCATTTTCCTTTCCCGGCGGCAGGAGTGTCGCGAGCGGTTTTCCGATCATTTCCGTCGCGGTGTAGCCAAAGATTTTCTCGGCGCCCGCGTTCCAGTCCGTCACAATGCCGTCGATCGTCTTTCCCACAATGGCATCATCGGAGGATGTGACAATCGCCGCCAGGCGGTTGCTGGTCGCGTGGTCCGTGCGCCGGTCGCCGCTATCAAGCAATATTCCGTCGGCGCTGGCGCTGTTGCCGCGTCCACGCATGCGGCGCCATTTGCCGCCATCCGCGAGGCAAAATTCCAGATCAAGCATCAGGCCCGCATCCAGCCGACGCCGCAGTGAACTGTCCATGGCGGCGCGATCCTTGGCATGGATGAGCGCCAGGAATTCGTCATTTGAGCATTCTTGCGATGCGACACCCAAAAGGATGCAGGCCTGCCTGGAGAACAGAAAGCGGCCGGATTGCCGGCGCCATGTCCCGATTTCCGCCGCCCCCAGCGCGGCTGTTTTTTCCGCTTCCTTTTGTTCAGACATTCCCATATCCCATGGAACTCAATTTAGCGGTCTGCAGCTGGAACCGCCAGTAAGCTTGATCCAGGTCAAGGTCTTGCACGGGCATATCGTCATATTTGGCATATCCCACAGGAAGCTGCTTTATGAAAGCACTGGTATATCTGGGCCCGGGCGCCAAAGCACTGCAGGAACGCCCCAAACCTGTTCTTACTGCGGCCGACGACGCCATCGTGAAGATCGTCAAGACCACCATCTGCGGCACCGATCTGCATATCCTCAAGGGTGATGTCCCCAGCTGCGCGCCCGGCCGCATCCTGGGCCATGAAGGCATCGGCGTGGTGGAAGCGGTGGGCGCTGCCTGCACAAGCTTCAAGCCCGGCGACAGGGTGCTGATTTCCTGCATCTCGTCCTGCGGCAAGTGCGACTATTGCCGCCGCGGCATGTATTCGCATTGCGTCGTCGGCGGCTGGATTCTGGGCAACACCATTGACGGCACCCAGGCCGAATTCGTGCGGATTCCGCATGCCGACACCAGCCTCTATCACTTGCCGCCTGGCGTGGAAGAAGAAGCGCTGGTGATGTTGAGCGACATCCTGCCCACTGGCTTTGAGTGCGGCGTCCTCAATGGCAAGATCGAGCATCCTGGCTGCAGCGTGGCCATTGTCGGTGCCGGCCCCGTCGGATTGGCGACCCTGCTGACGGCGCAGTTCTTTTCGCCGTCGCGCATCATCATGATCGACCTGGATGATAACCGCCTGGCGGTCGCCCGCACCTTCGGCGCCACCGATACCATCAACAGCAGCAAGCAAGACCCGGTGGCCGCCGTCATGAAATTGACCGGCGGCGTCGGCGTGGACACGGCTGTGGAAGCGGTGGGGGTGCCCGCCACGTTCGAGGTCTGCGAAGCGATTATCGCGCCCGGCGGCACGATCGCGAATGTCGGGGTGCATGGCCGCAAGGTGGAGTTGCACCTGGAGCGGCTATGGTCGCAGAACATCACCATCACCACACGGCTGGTGGATACCGCCACCACACCAATCCTGCTGCGGGCGGTCACCGCCAGGAAGATCAACCCCGCCAGCCTGATTACCCACCATTTTGCCCTGGATAATATTCTGGACGCCTACGACACCTTTGGGCGGGCGGCGGAAACAAGGGCGCTGAAAGTGCTGATTGCGGCCTGACTACGTAGAGTCCCTAAGTAACAAACCGAGTATTTCCTTCACATCCTGTCCCCTAGAAAGGGGCAGAAAACGGGATTTGGAGATACCCATGACAGCACTGCAAACCACCAGCACTCAGGTCCCTGTCGCGGCTTTGCGGGCCCGCACAGCTTGGATGGCAAGCCAGGAAAACCAAGAGCCCCTGCGCACCGCCGGAACGGTGGTCCAGATTGCCGAAGGCCACGAGATCTTCGCGGAAGGCGGGGATGCCGATGTCTTCTTCAAGGTGGTTTCGGGCGTGGTGCGGGTGTGCAAATTCTTGAGCGATGGCCGCCGCCAGATCGAGGCATTTCATGTTGTCGGCGAGGTGTTCGGATTTGAATTGGGCGGACGACGGTCCCTTTCGGCCGAAGCCGTGAGTGACTGCACCCTGGTTTCCTACCGCCGTCGCAGCATCGAGACGCTGGCGCAAAAGGACGAAAATATCACTCGCCAGCTTTTCCAGTACGCCATGCAGAATCTCGCCCATGCCCAAGGCCACTCCCTGCTGCTGGGCCGGCGCGGCGCGGCCGAGAAAATGGCCTCCTTCCTGCTCGGCCAGGCGGAACATTCGGCCGATGGGCGTACCGTCAATCTTGCCATGACCCGCCAGGACATTGCCGATTATCTGGGCCTGACCATCGAGACGGTTTCACGCAGTCTCTCGAGGCTGGAACGCCGCGGCGTGATCGCCCTTGCCAACACCCGCGAGGTGCGGCTGAAAAATGTCGAGGCTCTGGAAGATATGGCGGCCTGAGAGGCCCCTCGGGAGTACCGCCATGGAGAAAGCGCTCATGCAACCGCGATTGGTTGGTATGCTCTTCGGCATGACGGCCCTCTTCATGACAAGTGCCGTGCAAGCTCAGGACATCTCGGCCGGGATGCGGATTGCAAAGACCTGGTGCGGCGGTTGTCACCAGATCGATCGGCAGGAACGCAAAGCCGGCAACGATGCCGTGCCCTCTTTCCCGTCTGTCGCGCAAATGAATTCGACGACCGCAATGTCGCTCTCCGCCTTTTTGAGCACACCGCATGGCCGCATGCCCGATTATGCGCTGAGCCGGATAGAGATCCAGAATGTCTCCGCCTATATCCTCAGCCTGCGCAGACCGTGACAGCCGCCGCGATGGAACCAAGTCATTCGTTCACACCGCCCGCCAAATAGAAGGCGGCGGCAGAAATCAGCATGGGCGGGCAAAGGGCGCGCGTGCCTCCCTATTCAAACATTTTGGGACAATCCGCCGCAACCGCATTGCGCTGCGTCAATAGCCGGATTGATCGAAATCAACGCCACTCCCGCCACCCTCCGCGATGCTCACCATTCAATATGGGAGGTTGGGATGACAGTTCAGGACACAATGGTTGTTGTTTTCGTCGTCTGCGTGTTTGCAGTATTCGGTATCCTGCTGGGTTTTGCCTCATGGGACGAGACCCGTCGCATGCGGAAGCTGGGCAGGGCATCGCCGCATGTGACGAAAACCGCCGAACGCGAAGAGGTGCGCCATTGATTGGTGCAACATCCTGGCGCGCCGCAACGCTTCACACAGCCGCGATTATCGCAGGCGTGCTGGTGTTTGCCGTGGTGTTTACCTACACCGGAGACGCCGATCTGCTGTTTGCCATCGGTGGCGGATTGGGAACCGGGCTGCTGATCTATCTGACAGCCCACATCTTCCGAGACGGTCCGGGGCCGGAATAGGCCATGGAAATCCTGGACGCCATCCGCCGCCGCCGCGCCGTGCGTGACTACAAGCCGGAAAATGCACCGGCGGCTTTGCTGCGGCAGGTGATTGCGGCAGCGAGCTGGGCGCCCAGCGCCATGAACGAACAGCCTTGGCAATTCACGGTGGTGACCGACAGGTCCCTGATGGGTGAAATCTCGAGCCAGGCCAAACTCTTCATGCTCAAGAGTGTCGCCGCCATGCCGCGTTCCGGCCACTTTCAGGATATTCTGGGTGATCCGCACTTCAATATTTTTTATAATGCGCCCGCCCTGATTGTGATCTCGGCAGAGGCGCAAGGCCAATGGTGCGTCGAGGATTGTGCTCTGGCGGCCGAAAACGCCATGCTGGCCGCCTTCGACCTGGGCCTGGGAAGCTGCTGGATCGGCTTTGCGCAAGGTTGGCTCAACAGCACGGCCGGGCTGGATGCCCTGGGCCTGCCGCGCGGTCATCGCGTGGTCGCCCCAATCATCATGGGCTATTCAAAAGTCGAGCCGCCGCCCGTGGCCCGCAAAAGCCCCGCCATCCACTGGATTGGCGACGGCACGACGGCGGCGGAAAAAGTTCCCGCCATGGCCGCGCCTGGCCTTCATGGGGCTCTCGTTCATCCCTAAGATGGCAGATGAAATGTCCGCGAGAGTTCTAGAATATGAATCGCGCCTTGCCTCTGCGTTGAGATAGAGCGATGGCCGAGCTTGAACTTCTGGAACGCGCCGCCCTGGGCGCCGGCATCGGCCTTCTGATCGGCATTGAGCGCGGCTGGCAGGAACGTCAGGCCAGGGATGGCGCCCGGGTCGCCGGCATTCGTACATTCACCCTGGTCGGCACGCTGGGCGCAATTTGCGGCCTGTTTTCCGGCACCGGCACCGTTGCGCTGGGACTTTGCTTTCTGGCATTCGCTTTGCCTTTCAGCATTTTCGAATGGCGGAGAGCCGAACAGGCGGGCAACGTCTCGGCCACCGACCTTGTGGCGGGCCTGCTCACCTTCGCCTTGGGCGCCTACGCGGCGCGGGGCAGTATGGCCGCGGCGGCGGCGGTCGGCGTCGTTGCGGCTGCGGTATTGGCGGAACGCCGGGTGATGCATGCTTTCTTGCGGCACCTGAAATGGATAGAATTGCGCGCCGCGCTTGTGCTGCTGGTGATGACGGCGGTTCTGCTGCCGGCCCTTCCGGATCACACCATTGATCCCTGGAACGCGCTGAATCCACACCAGATCTGGCTGATGACGGTTTTGGTCGCCGCGATTTCCTATGCCGGCTATATCGCGGTGCGGATTGTCGGCGAACGCAAGGGCCTGCTTACCGCCGGTCTGCTGGGCGCATCGCAAGTTCAACTACCGTGACCTGGACTTATGCGCGCCTGGTGCGACGCGATCGCGCTGCCCTGCCCGCGGTGATGACCGCCATTCTGGCAGCCTGGATCATTTCGCTGCTTCGGATGACAGTTGTGGCCGTGGTGATCCAGCCCGCCCTGGCATTGCCCCTGGCGCCGCCGGTTCTTGCGGCCGCCTGCCTGCTGCTGCTGCCTGCGTTCATGGCCTGGCGCGCGGCTGAGAAGGTCGCAAGCCATGCGCTGGCCTTGCAGGATCCCTTCGATCTGGTTCTGATGCTGCGCCTGACCGCATTGCTGGCCGCGATCATGCTGTTGTCGAAAATGCTTTCGTCGGGCCATTGCGGCCTTTTCGCGCTGGGTGGTATTTCGGGCCTGCTGGATGTGGATCCCATCACCCTGTCCATGGCCAAACTGGCCGGCAACGGTGTGACGGCCGCGACCGCGGTTTCCACCATCCTGATCGCAGCCGCCACCAATGGGCTGGCGAAAGCGGTGCTGGCGCTGATATTCGGCGGACCAAAGCTGGGCCTACTGCTGGGACTGTCGGCCCTGGCGGGTTTTGGCGCGGGCGCCGCCGCCTATGCCTATATGCCGGTGGGCTAGCGGCGGGCGGAATGTTGCGTCCGCCCCGAAGAGCCAGGTCCAGGCCGCTTTGCGCCAGATCAATGGCCCCCAGGCCGGGATGGCGCAGTTTGGAATTCTTCGCATTCTCAACGCGGGTCCATGAGCCTCAAACTCACCTTTCTCGGCGGCGCCGGCACCGTCACCGGCTCGAAATACCTGCTGCAGCGGGCAGAGAGCCGCATCCTGGTGGATTGCGGGTTGTTCCAGGGTTACAAGGCGCTGCGGTTGCGCAACTGGGCGCCGCCGCCGGTCGCAGCCGCCAGCATCGCCGCGGTCGTTCTGACGCATGCCCATCTCGACCATTCCGGCTATCTGCCGCTGCTGGTGAAGAACGGTTTTCGCGGTCCGATTTTCTGCACCGCGGGCACCGCCGATCTTTGCGGCATCCTGCTGCCGGATTCCGGCCACCTGCAGGAGCGCGACGCGGCCGAGGCCAACCGGCATCAATTTTCCAAGCACAAGCCGGCCCTGCCGCTTTACACCGAGGACAACGCCATCAAGGCGCTCAAACAGCTCAAGCCGGTCTCATTCCATGACGAAGTGGCCCTGCCGGGCGGCGCGGTGCTGCGCTATGTGCGCGCCGGGCATATTCTGGGCGCCGCTTCCGCGCTGATCGCGTGGGATGGCCGGAAGATCGCCTTCTCCGGCGACATCGGCCGCTATGACGATCCCCTGATGCTCGATCCGGAAACGCCGCAACCGGCGGATTATCTTCTAATGGAATCGACCTATGGCGACCGCCGCCATGACCGTAGCGATGTGGAAGAGGTCTTGGCCGGCATCATCAACCGGACCATTCATCGCGGCGGCACCGTGGTGGTGCCTGCGTTCGCGGTCGGCCGGGCGCAAAGCCTTTTGTATCACATCGGCCGCCTGAAAGCGGCTGGCAAGCTGGCGAAAATTCTGCCCGTCTTTCTCGACAGCCCCATGGCGATTGATGCGACGGATATTTTTCGCCGCCACGCGGCCGACCAGAAGCTGGATGCAACCGGACTGGCAATGATGCGCGATGATGTGCATTACGTGAATACCGGCGAGGAATCCAAGGCCTTGACCGCCAATCCCATGGCCAAGGTGATCATATCCGCCAGCGGCATGGCGACGGGCGGCCGCGTGCTGCATCATCTGGAGCATTATGCTGCCGATCCCAAAAATACGATCCTGTTCACCGGCTTCCAGGCCGGCGGCACACGCGGCGCCGCCATGGTTGCGGGCGCCCAGAGCATCAAGATGTACGGCCATTACATCCCCGTTCGCGCCGAGGTTCACAACCTGTCCATGCTGTCGGCCCATGCCGACCAGCAGGAATTGCTGCGCTGGGCAGGCAGTTTCAAGACGCCGCCACGCACCACCTTCATCGTGCACGGCGAACCGCAAGGCGCCGACGCGCTGCGCCATGCGCTGGAGGAAAAACTCGGCTGGAATTGCGTCGTGCCCGACCATGGCCAGAATGAAGTTCTGCCATGACGCCCGAGCACGGCCTGCGGACACGCCTTTTGGGCATAGACACCCATGCCGAAACTGTCGTTTTTCTGCGCAAGGACTGTTCGCTCTGCCGCTCGGAGGGCTTTACCTCCCATAATCGCATCCTGCTGTCGGCGGGCGATCGCCACGCCATCGCCACCCTCTATCAGGTCGAATCCGAATTTCTGGGCTGCGACGAAGCGGGGCTGTCCGACGCCACAGGACGGGCGCTGGGCGTGAAAGAGGGCGATGTCATTACCGCACGTCATGCGCCGCCGGTGGAATCGCTGGGGCTGGTGCGAAGCCGCATCTACGGCCATGCCCTGGACGAACAGGCTTTCGGGCGCATTATCCCCGATATCGTGGCGGGGCGCTATTCCGCCATCGAGGTCACATCTTTCATCACCGCCTGCGCCGCCAAGCCTCTGACGGGGGACGAAGTCCGCTTTCTCACCCGCGCCATGGTGGATGCGGGCAACCGCCTTCGCTGGGATCAGCCTGTTATCGCCGACAAGCATTCGGTGGGTGGATTGCCGGGCAACCGCACCACGCCCATCGTGGTGGCGATCTGTGCCGCTCTGGGTTTGGTGATGCCGAAAACCTCCTCCCGCGCCATCACCTCGCCCGCCGGCACCGCCGATACGATGGAGACGCTGGCGCCGGTGGCGCTGGACGAGCTGGCGCTGCGCGCAGTGATCAAGCAGGAAGGCGGCTGCATTGCCTGGGGTGGTGCCATGCGGCTCAGCCCGGCAGATGACATTCTCATTCGTATCGAACACGCCCTGGACATTGACAGTGAAGGCCAGATGATCGCCTCGATCCTCTCCAAGAAGATCGCAGCGGGCGCCACCCATCTCGTCATTGACATGCCTGTAGGCCCGACCGCCAAGGTCCGCAGCATCGAGGCGGCCGCCTCTCTCACCGCCGGTCTGGCCGTCGTGGCGGACGCTTTCGGCATCCACATCAAAGTCATGCAAGGTGATGGCAGCCAGCCCATCGGCCGGGGCATCGGTCCGGCGCTGGAGGCCCGCGATGTGCTGGCGGTGCTGAAAGGCCAGCCGGACGCACCGCAGGATTTGCGTGCCCGCGCCCTGGCGCTGGCGAGCGGTTTGCTGGAGCTGTGCGGCAAGGCGGACCCCGGCCAGGGAACAACCCTGGCCAGCGTGACACTGGATGACGGCCGCGCCTGGAGCAAGTTTCAGCACATTTGCGCGGCGCAGGGCGGCATGCGGATTCCGCCCCAGGCGCGGCACACCAAAATTCTCGCGGCCGGCCATGGCGGCGTCCTTGAAGCCTTAGACAATCGCCGGATCGCGCGGCTGGCCAAGCTTGCGGGAGCGCCATACGCAAAGGCCGCCGGTGTCGAGCTTCACGTTCGGCTGGGTGATCGCGTTTCGACGGGAACGCCGCTCTGCACCCTGCATGCCGAGGCGGAAGGAGAGCTTGCCTATGCGCTTTCCTATGCCGAGGCCAATCCGGATATGTTCGGCATCACATGAGCGCGCCACTTTTTGTCGCCTTGCCGGGAAATGAGACGATGGCATTGCGCCTGGCAGCCTTGTGCGGAGGCGACACCGGCGTGCTGATGATTAGCGCATTTCCCGACGGCGAATTCCATCTGCGCTTCCGGGACGATTTGACCGGGCGCTGTGTCGTGCTGATCTGCACGCTGGCGCGGCCGAACGACAAGATCGTGCCGCTGCTTTTCGCCGCTGACGCAGCACGCCAGTTGGGGGCCCGCAAGGTCGGGCTGGTGGCGCCCTATCTCTGCTATATGCGGCAGGACCGAAGTTTCAAGCCGGGCGAGGCCGTGACGTCGCGCAGCTTCGCCGCGCTGCTGTCACGTGCCTGCGACTGGTTGGTGACGGTGGACCCGCATCTTCACCGCTACAAATCGCTGAGCGAGATTTATGCCATTCCCGCCCGCGCCCTTCATGCCGGGCCCGCCATCGCTGCCTGGATCGGGGCCCATGTTACCCGTCCATTCCTGATCGGCCCGGACGCGGAAAGCCGGCAATGGGTCGGTGCGGTGGCCGGTGCCTGCGGCGCGGGCTTCGCAGTACTGTCGAAGCAAAGGTTGGGAGACCGGGACGTGACATCGTCGCTGGGGGATCTGCGCATTCCTGACGGCGCAACGCCTGTTCTGCTGGACGATATTGTCTCAACCGGCGCCACCATGGCCGAAGCAATACGCCTGCTTGGGCCATTGGGCGCCTTGCCGCCGGTCGCGATCGCGGTGCACGGCCTGTTGAGCGATGGCGCCCAACCGATCCTGGATGCCGGTCTGGTGACTACCAACACGGTTCCGGGTCCTGCCGCCGCCATCGATATCAGCGGGCTTATCGCCGCTGGCATCGCCGATCTTGTGACCTGATTTATCTAATTGGTCGGCCATTGCAGTTGAATCGCGGCGCCTCTTTTGTCGAGGCCGCCTCGCACATTCGGCACCAGGCCGTCTTGCGGTGCGCGTGTGATGCTAAAGACATCCACACGACCCTTGCGCACGCCCAACGCCTGGGCCGCTTCGTCGCTGTAATTCATGGCATAGGGCGGCGCGGCGCCGTCTGTGTCGGGAAAGCGCAATATGATCCGGCCCTGGCTGCCCGCCGAGACATAGGCCGCCGAATATGCCGTCTGGCCCGCATATTCGGCCTCGACCGTATAGCGGCCGGGTCGAAGCTGAAACAGGAGCCATGGACCGGCACAGGCAGCCGACAGAAGATCCACACCATTCTGGCGCACTGTGATGCGTTCGTCGCCAAGGTATCTGCCGCCACTGCCCGCGATTACCACTTTCAGGGCATAGGCATCCCAATTGGGGTTTTCCCGCGCCTCCAGACTGACCCCGGTGCAGACTGTTTCTATGCCGGCAATCTTGACCGGTGCGTCCATGGCCAAGCTCGCCGGTTGCGAAAAGCCGGGCTGAGAGGATGTCAACAGACCGGCGGCGAAAACCAGGGCATGGCGTGAAGAAATCATGGCGACCTCCAAGACGCTACAAGCTGGACCTTACAGTCCCCATGACCAGCGGCACCACGATGGGCAAAATCGGCTGCCCATGCCTTCAATTGTTGGACAAATAGGCTGCCAACTGCTGCATCTGCTGCGTTGTCATGCTCCATGTATGATGATTCATCGAGGTGCCGACCCGGGCGGTCAGCATGAAGGCCTGGAGCTGGCCCAGGAGATATTCGCCATGCTGCCCGGCCAGGCGCGGTGTGGCGCCCATCCCCTGCCCGTTCTGGCCATGGCAGGTGGCGCAGGCGGGGATATCCGGACCCGCACCCTGGGTGAAAATCTTGCCTCCGGCGGCGGCCAGGGGGCCGCTGCCATTGGGCTGGCTCGGTGACTGGCGGGCGAAATACGCCGCCAGCGCCGCCGCGTCGCTGTCACTGATCTTGGTGGCATTTTCCCACATCATCTGATCGGCGTGCGGCGTGTTGCGGGTGGGATCGAGAAATGCCCGCAACCTTGCTTGAATGTATTCGCCAGTCTGGCCATTAAGCCGCGGCACTTCGGCTTTCCCGCTGTCGCCGCCAGGGCCGTGACAGGCCTCACAACCCGCAGCCGGTGCAGCGGGCTGCGCCATCGCCGCATCCGAACCCGCGCCCAGCAGACCGAGACACAAAAAAGCCGTGACGGTGAAGCGATGGAATCTGCTCATGAGGTCCTTGGGGGGAACCGTGCCACAGCGGAAAGGGTGACCTATCGCGCCAGTGCCGCCTTGATCGAGGTCAAATTACGCCGGAAAGACGCCCTCCGCCAGCGCCTTTGATCTGGCGCAAAGGCCTTTGCACGCCGGGTGAAATAGCCTCCATTTCTGGGCTTTGGCGTGCGGATGGCATTCCGGTCCAGTTTTGAATTTGCACGGGATATGGCGTCGTGCAGATGCTGCATGGATCAAGTCATGCCGTTCTCAAACGAGATGCCATAAATTTTCGCTGTCAATTTCAGGTATCCAGGAGGCAAGCCATGCCGGACATGCACGCTGATTATGGTCTCAGCAGGGCTCCGCCTGCCGCCGCGGGCGCGGGCCCGATCTACACCTGTCCGATGCATCCGCAGATCCGCCGCGGCGCGCCAGGCCATTGCCCGATCTGCGGCATGACTCTGGAGCCGGAAAAAATCAGCGCCGTGGCAGAACCCAACCTCGAGCTGGCGCAGATGACGCGCCGCTTTTGGATCGCCTTGGTGCTGGCGGCGCCGGTGGTGGGGCTGGAGATGGGCGGGCATGTGATGGCCCTGCCGCTCAGCGAAGCCCAGTCGAACGGGATCCAGTTTGCGCTGGCAACGCCGGTTGTGCTGTGGGCCGGCTGGCCCTTTTTCGTGCGCGGCTGGCAGTCACTGGTGAGCCGCAGCCTCAACATGTTCACCCTGATCGCGTTGGGAACGGGCGCGGCCTGGATTTACAGCGTGGTGGCGGTGCTCGCGCCGCAGATATTTCCGCCTGTCTTCCGCATGAACGGCACGGTGGCGGTCTATTTCGAGGCCGCTGCGGTCATCACTGTGCTGGTCCTGCTGGGACAGATGCTGGAACTGCGCGCCCGCGAACACACCTCCGGCGCCATTCGGGCGCTGCTCAATCTCGCGCCCAAAACCGCGCATCGGCTGGGACCCGATGGCGGCGAAGAAGACGTCATGCTGGATGCCGTGTCGGTGAACGACAGCTTGCGGGTGCGACCCGGCGAAAAAGTCCCGGTGGATGGCATCCTGACCGAAGGCCGCTCTTCGCTGGATGAATCCATGATCACGGGCGAAGCCATGCCCGTCACCAAGCTTGCTGGCGCAAGGCTGATTGCCGGCACCATCAACCAGTCCGGCAGCTTTGTGATGCGGGCGGAAAAAATCGGCGGCGACACCTTGCTGGCGCAGATCGTGGCCATGGTGGCCAGGGCGCAGCGTTCGCGCGCGCCGATCCAGCGGCTGGCCGACCGGGTGGCGGGCTGGTTTGTTCCCGCCGTGATTGCGGCCGCGCTGGCGGCCTTTGCGGTCTGGGCCTCGTTCGGGCCCGAACCGCGCTTGGCCTATGGCTTTATCGCAGCGGTCACCGTGCTGATCATCGCCTGTCCCTGTGCCCTGGGCCTGGCGACGCCGATGGCGATCATGGTTGGCGTGGGGCGCGGCGCGGGGATCGGCGTGCTGATCAAGAACGCCGAGGCGCTGGAGCGCCTGGAGAAGATCGACACGCTGGTGGTGGACAAGACCGGCACCCTGACCGAGGGCAAGCCAAAAGTGACCGCAGTTGTCGCCGCAGCCAGCCTCAGCGAGAACGAGGTGATCCGCCTTGCCGCCAGCGTGGAGAATGCCAGCGAGCATCCCCTGGCAAAAGCAATTGTCGCCGCGGCCGCCGAACGCGGGATCGCACTGGCAAAGGCAACGGATTTCGATGCCCCGGCGGGAAAAGGCGTCATCGCAACGGTCGAGGGCCGCAGGATCGTGCTGGGCAATATCGCCTTCCTGGCGGAATTGAAGATCGCGGCCGGAGCGCTGAAGGCGCAGGCCGATGCCCTGCGCCAGGATGGCGCCACGGCGATCTATCTGGCCGATGGCGCCAAGGCGGTGGGCATCATCGCCATCGCCGATCCGATCAAGGCTTCCACCGTGCCGGCACTAAAGGCCCTGATGGCGGCGGGCATCCGTGTCGTGATGCTGACAGGCGATAACCGCATTACCGCCGTCGCCGTGGGCCGCCGGCTGGGCATTGCCGATGTCGAAGCGGACATCCTGCCTCAGGCCAAAAGCGCCATTGTTGAAAAACTGCGAAGCCAGGGCCGGGTGGTCGCCATGGCGGGGGATGGGGTGAATGATGCCCCAGCGCTGGCCGCGGCCGATGTCGGCATCGCCATGGGGACCGGCACGGATATCGCCATCGAAAGCGCCTCCGTGACGCTGCTGGGCGGCGACCTGGGCGGCATCGTACGGGCGCTGAATTTGTCGAAGGCGACAATGCGCAATATTCGGCAGAATTTGTTTTTCGCTTTTGTTTATAACGCCGCCGGGGTGCCGCTGGCGGCGGGCATTCTTTATCCCTTTTTTGGCCTGTTTCTTTCGCCAATCTTCGCCGCTGCGGCGATGGCGCTGAGTTCGGTGTCCGTGATCGGCAACGCTCTGCGGCTGCGGATTGTTCAAATCTGAGCCAGGGCCTGCGCCGCTTCAGCACCGCCAAAATGGTATGGGACCGCCATTTGTACTAGGATGTGCCGGTTGCAAACGGGAAAGTGAGGGGCCGCGATGAACAATCTTGTTCTTGCCACCATGTCCGAAGCCGGCCGGGCAATTCTTGCGCCCCATCTTGAGCAAGTGGAACTTTCAAAGCGCCGGAATCTGGAATTGGTGCGGCGCCCCATCGAGTATGTCTATTTTCTGGAAACAGGGGTGGCCGCGGTCGTTTCCGCGACCGATCATAAACGGATCGCGGTCGGCCTGATCGGATGGGATGGCGCCTCAGGCATCGGTGTCTTCCTGGGCGATGACCGCTCGCCTCACGCCTGCGAAATGCTGACCGATGGCAGCGGGCTGCGCATTCCGGCTTCCGATCTGAAAACGCTCATCCGCGAACATGACGTCATAAGGACGCATTTGACGCGATATGCTCTGGCATTTTATAACCAGGCGGCGCACACCGCATTGTCGAATGCGTCGAGTGCCATCTCGCGGCGCATCGCACGCTGGCTTCTCATGATGCGTGACCGTCTGCCGGACAATGACATTCCCCTGACGCATCATACAATTTCGGACATGCTTGATATCAGGCGTCCCGGTGTAACCATTGCCCTGAAAGAACTGGGAAAACAGAATCTCGTCGAAATGAAGCGCGGTATCATCTTCATCTGTGATCGCGAAGGGTTGGAAGTCCTCGCAAGTGACTTCTATGGCCTGCCGGAAATGGAGTATCAGCGTTTGATGGGGATCACAATTTCCGGCCTTGCGCCGGTATCGCATCCCCGGACGCCTCACCATCCCAAACACGAACGCGCGCCTTAGGTGACATACCCATAAAGGGGATTCCGTTTTTTGGCGAACAGTGATTCAAACATTCAGCGATGGAGGTTTGGATGGCTCGCTTCGATTTGACGGATTTTGAATGGTCAGTGATCGCGCCCTTGCT
>Ga0302320_10004996_pt1 | contig 29912 bp, 25 predicted proteins | sample Bog_T0_3_FD_202130 | JGI IMG/M metagenome (GOLD analysis project Ga0302320, IMG submission 202130) | Peat permafrost microbial communities from Stordalen Mire near Abisko, Sweden - Bog_T0_3 | ecosystem: Environmental > Terrestrial > Soil > Wetlands > Peat | place: Sweden: Abisko, Stordalen Mire...
CAGCAATTGGGCGTGCTCGAGAATCTGATTCTGACCCGCGAACTCAATAAACAGGTCTATCCGGAAGGCCGGCCGGTGCAAGATGGCTGGATTTCCTCTTATTTCGGCAGCCGCGCCGACCCTTTCACCGGCTATACAGCCGTGCATAAGGGGCTTGATTTCGCCGGTCCCGAGGGCACTAAGGTAACCACGGTCGCCGCGGGTTTGGTGACGTTTGCCGGCGAGCGCTCGGGGTTTGGCCAGATGGTCGAAATCAACCATGGCAATGGCCTCGCGACGCGCTACTGCCACAACGAGAAAGTCCTGGTAAAACAGGGCGACATGGTGCGCAAGGGGCAAGAAGTGGCGTTGATGGGCTCTACCGGCCGATCGACCGGGCCACATCTGCACTTCGAAGTGCTGAAAAACGGCACTCAGGTCGATCCGTTGCGCTTCATCGGCGAGGACCGCTAGGCCTCCCGACGACCTGCGGTAGGCTCGATTGGCGGCCGGCCTTCGAAACGATTTCCCGCACTTCCGGTCTACCCGTACAATACCCAGTTTTCTCGAGGACTCGCGAGCGTGTGGAAGCTTTTGACGCAAGTATTTGGCAGCCGTAATCAACGCCTGGTGAAGGAATTGAGCCGCACCGTCGTTGCGGTGAATGCCCTCGAAGCGAGCATCAGCGCCCTGCCGGATGAGCAATTTCCCGAAAAGACGCGCGAACTCAAGGCGCGTTTTGCGGCCGGGACGTCGCTCAACGATCTCGTGCCGGAGGCGTTTGCGCTGGTGCGCGAAGCGTCGCGGCGCAAATTGGGCTTGCGCCATTTCGACGTGCAGTTGATCGGCGGCCTGGCGCTGCATTCCGGAAAGATCGCCGAGATGCGCACCGGCGAAGGCAAGACCCTGATGTCGACTTTGCCGGCGTATCTGAACGCCCTCACCGGCGAGGGCGTGCACGTCGTCACCGTGAATGAATACCTGGCGCAGCGCGATTCGGAGTGGATGGGCCCGGTGTTCCGTTTTCTCGGACTGACCGTCGGCGTTATCAAAAATGCCCAGTCGCCCGATGAAAAGCGCGCCGCATACGCCTGCGACATCACCTACGGCACGAACAATGAGTTCGGCTTCGATTACTTGCGCGACAATCTGGCGTTCCGTCTCGAAGACCGCGTGCAGCGCAAACTCTCCTTCGCCATCGTCGATGAGGTCGACTCGATTCTCATCGACGAAGCACGCACGCCGTTGATCATTTCCGGGCCGGCCGAGGAGAGCACCGAGCTCTATCTTAAGATCAACGCGCTGATACCGCGCTTGACCCGGCAAAAAGCCGAAGACGGACCGGGTGATTATGCGGTCGACGAAAAAACCAAGCAGGCGACGCTGACCGAGGACGGCCATCAAAAGGTCGAGGAGTTGATGGCGGAACTCGGCCTGCTGCGCGAAGGCGAGAGCCTGTACGACGCCACCAATATCCGCCTCATGCATCACTTGAACGCGGCGCTGCGCGCGCATGCGTTGTACAAGCGGGACGTCGAGTACATCGTGCGCCAGGGCGAAGTGATCATCGTCGATGAATTCACCGGCCGTACCATGCAGGGCCGGCGTTGGTCCGACGGCCTGCATCAAGCGGTCGAGGCCAAAGAGGGCGTCAAGGTACGGGAAGAAAACCAAACCGTCGCGTCGATCACCTTTCAGAATTATTTCCGTCTGTACGCGAAACTGTCCGGCATGACCGGCACCGCCGACACCGAGGCGTTCGAATTTCAGCAGATCTACGGTCTCGAAGTGGTGGTGATTCCCACGCACAAACCGATGATCCGGGCGGACAAGTCCGACCTGGTGTTTCTCTCCGAGCAGGACAAATTTCAGGCGATTCTCGAGGACATCCAAGACTGCGTGAAGCGTGGCCAACCGGTGCTGGTGGGCACTACATCGATCGAAACCTCGGAGCGGCTGGCGAAGCTGCTGCAGGGTGGCAAGATCCCGCACGAGGTGTTGAACGCGAAGCAGCATGAGCGCGAGGCTCACATCGTCGCGGAAGCCGGCCGTCCCGGCGCGGTCACGATTGCCACCAACATGGCCGGACGCGGCACGGATATCGTGCTCGGCGGCAGTCCGCAGGCGCAGATCGACGCCATCGAAAATCCCAACGAGACCGAACTCAAGCAAATTCACGACGACTGGCGCGTGCGGCATGAGCAAGTCGTGGCCGCCGGCGGCCTGCACATTGTGGGCACCGAACGCCATGAATCCCGGCGTATCGACAATCAACTGCGCGGCCGGTCCGGCCGCCAAGGCGATCCGGGGTCGAGCCGCTTCTATTTGTCGCTAGAAGATAACCTGATGCGTATTTTCGGCGATCCGACACGCATGAAGGCGCTCATGACCCGGGTCGGCATGAAGGCGGGCGAGGCGATCGAAAGCGGCATGCTGACGCGGCAAATCGAACGTGCACAACGCCGGGTCGAACAGCATAATTTCGATGCGCGCAAACAGCTCTTGGAATATGACGACGTTGCAAACGATCAGCGCCGCGTGATTTATCAGCAACGCACCGACCTCATGAGCGCCGAAGATGTCGCCGAAGCCGTCAAAGGCATTCGCGAGGACGTGGTTGCGCAACTGGTCGATCAGTACGTGCCCGCCGGCGCAGCGGAGGAACAGTGGGACGCTCCCGGATTGGCACGCAGCATCGAGCAGGACTTTGCTCTGTCGCTGCCGATCGAAGAGTGGGTCAAGAGCGAAGATGCGGGTGACGGTTCGGGTTTGCGCAGCAAGATTTTCGCCGCCTTGGAAGCTGCCTACGACCAGAAGCAGAACAGCGTCGGACCGCAAGTGATGCGCTACATCGAGAAAGAAGTGATGCTGCGCACGCTCGATCAACACTGGCGCGAGCACCTGGCCGCGATGGACTACATGCGGCAGGGCATATTCTTGCGCAGTTACGCGCAGAAGAACCCGAAGCAGGAATACAAGCGCGAGGCCTTCGAATTATTCTCGGCGATGCTCGACCGCATCAAGTTCGACACGCTGACGACGGTCTCGAAGATCCAGGTGCGCAGTCAGGCCGAGATCGAGCGCGAGGAGCTCGAGCGGCAGCAACGGCTGGCGCGGGCCCTGCAGGCGCAACACGCCGAAGCGATTTCGCCCATCCAGGCAACGCCAGCCCCGAGCGAGTTCGGCGGCGACGCCGTCGTTGCAAATCCCGGCAACGTCACGGAGATGGACCCGCGCGCCGCTGCCGCGACCTTCGTACGTCCGCTGCCCAAGGTGGGACGCAATGAACCCTGTCCTTGCGGGTCGGGACGCAAGTACAAGCACTGCCACGGCGCCCTGCAGCAAGCGAGCGGTTGAGTCGCGTCGACACGCGGCGCACCGTTCACGTCGTCGCTGCCGCGGTGATCGACGCCGCGAATCGCGTGCTGATCGCGCAGCGGCCGCCGGGTAAGCACCTCGCCGGAGGCTGGGAATTTCCCGGCGGTAAGCTCGAGCCCGGCGAGGAACGCCGTGCCGGATTGGCACGTGAGCTGAATGAGGAGCTTGGGATACGGATCGGCAGCCCAAGACCGTTGATTCGCGTGCGCCATGCGTACCCGACGCGCGATATTCTCCTCGATATGTGGGTGGCCACGAGCTACAGCGGCGAACCTCGGGGACTCGACGGACAGGCACTGCGCTGGTGCACTCAGGACGAATTGTCGAGCGCGGATTTGCTGCCGGCCGACAAACCCATCGTTAAGGCATTACGGCTGCCAGAGCGATTGACCGTGGCGTCGTCGCCTCACTGGATCGTGCGCCGCGCCGCAGCGATTGCGCGGGAATCCGCGAACGCAGGCACGTTCGAGCATCGATTGCAGGGGGTGCTCTGTGAGGGTTATGCGGACGCGGTCACGGCGGCGGTCGCCGATGCGGATTTTTTGGTCATGAAAAATGCTGCGTCCCACGCGGAATTGACGAAGCTCGGCGATGCCGTGTCGATGCCGGTTTTTGCGCGGGGCATCGAGCTGCTGCAGGCATGGGATTGCGGCATCAGCGGGGTGAATGAAATTTCAGACGAGCTGCTTAGCCGCGTGTGACGATCAAGACAATTGGATAGTGCGCCTGCAGGCGCACCAGGAGCCGACCGATCCAGTTGCGCCAATTCAGGCGTTGCATCGTTCGGATTGCCCGCGCCGCAGTATCCGCGACCGCCGCGGTCTGAAACAAAAAGGGTTCGCCGATTCTCTGCAAGAATCGGTCTTCTCCCAGCGTATGAACGGTCACCGGGTAGCGTCGATCGATGTTAGCCAAGGTCTTGCGCATCCAGATTGGGTTTATTTCCGTGCGCAAAGTGCGGGCGAACGCGGGGTCACGGCGAAACACCCACCGCACCCACCACGCAAGCAAGCCCTGCCAGAGAATCGGCGGCTGCGGAATCAAATAATGACCTTCGTAGTACGAAAGATAATTCGGTACTTCGACGAAAAGCTTGCCACCGACTTTCAGAACGCGAATCGCTTCGCATAGGACTTTCGCCGGATCCGCCGTGTGCTCCAAAACATTGTTCGAGTACACAACATCGAAGGTTTCGTTTGGATATGGAATTGCTTCACCGACAGCATCGATGATCCGAGCAGGATCTAATTGATTTGCCACCAGGACTTTACGGGCGCATGCATTCGATGCATCGAACCCCTCCGACGCAGGTTCGATTCCATAAGCATCCACGCCGAATCGTTTCAGCATGATCGCCAGGCTCACTCCAAAACCGCTGCCGATCTCTAGGAGCTTCTTGCCTGCCAGCGGGATTTCGCGATTCAGCGCCTCGATGTTCTTGAAATAGCGCAAGGGATCCACATGATCGCGGCCCAACACTGCAGGGTCGACACCATTGATCCGTTCGAAATAGGCACCCAGTGATCTGACGGCGGCTTCGCTGACATCAGCTGGGATACAGGGCAACTGAGCCACGCTGTTGTCGTCGATGGTCATGGATTATTGTCCTCGTTAACAGCGTTGCTCCTTTAAACCGTCCTTTTGACATACTATCTTTTTGAGTAAATAGCCGTCTAACCAGCTTTCGTAGGCGCTTGGGCCGCCTGTTGTGCATTTTTCGCTTCGAGACCTGTGCACGGCACGGTACGACATAATCTGGTAGTTTTCCGCCGATGTTCAGCCCAATTGACCCGAATTCGGCCCCGGTTACGTCCTCCGACGCGTTGGACCGGACGGTTTTCTTCTACCTCTGCCTGCCGCTGGTCATCTTTTTGGTCGGTTGGTTCAAATGGTGGGCTGCAGTGCCATTGGTCGCCTGTACCACCTATGGATTGCGAGCGCTGCTCGCTAAAGGGCCGTTCGTTGCGCCCCAATATCCGGTTACGCTCCTGCAGCTCGGCGTTGCCGTCATCGTCGGGTGCGGATGGTCCGTACTAGGCGGCATCGATCATTTGGTCTTTACCAACTCCGATTGGCACATTCGGGATGCCGTTTTGCACGACTTGGTGGCATCTCGCTGGCCGGTGGGTTACGGCTTGATTAACGGCGAGGAAAGCTTGTTGCGAGCCCCGGTCGCCTTCTACCTGCCGGCGGCGCTGGTGGGCAAAGCGGCAGGCCTTGCCGCGGCACACGTGGCGATGCTGCTGTGGACCGCGACGGGAGCAACTCTGTTCCTGCTGCAAGTTCTATCTCTCACCCGCTCCCGTCTCCACATCGCGGTGGTCGCCGCGGCAATCATCGTGATGTTTAGCGGACTCGATATCGTCGGCAGCCTGTTGAATGACGGCCCACGTTTTCGCAGCGATTGGAACATCACAACTCACCTGGAATGGTGGGCGGGCGCCTACCAGTATTCATCGATGACGACGCAGCTATTCTGGGTTCCGAACCATGCGCTGGGCGGATGGCTTCTGATGGGCGCGCTGTACCGCGGATATCGATCGACACAGTTATGCGCGATTTTGCCGATTCTTTTCGTCGCCGCCGCGCTCTGGTCGCCGTTGACTACCATCGGCTTAATCCCGTTCGTGCTGTGGATCGTGGTTGTCAGCATGCGCGAAGAGCGCTCGTTGCGCCTGTTGCATCCCAAGGTATGGTTGCCGGCAGCTATCGTTGGGGTCGCCGTCGCGACCTATCTCGCGCTCGATCCGGGCCACATTCCAAAAGGCGTGACTTTAGACAGGTCAGCGGGAGTCGGCGCCGCCATGAGCTTGTTGCGTCAGGCGCAATTCTTCCTGCTCGAGGCGGGGATCATCGGCATCGCGATTCTGGCGATTCGGCGTTCCAGCGAGGTGGTGCTGGCGTTGGTGATTCTCGCCGTGTTGCCGGCGGTCTACCTCGGAGGAGGCAACGACTTGGCGATGCGTGCCTCAATCCCAAGTCTCGTGGTATTGGCGATCGCGAGCTGCCGTGCACTGCTCGAAACAACCTCGGACAGCCTACGTGTGCGCAAGAAAGTAATCCTCTCATCGCTGTTGGCAGTCGGTGCGATGACGCCGCTCGCGGAGTTGGCGAGAGCGGTGATGCTGCCAACCTGGCCCATCAACCAGCAAGCGACGCTCATCGGTGCGAGCTGCGGTGCGTTCGTGCCGCACTACGTGGCGCATTTAGGCGACGAATCAATAGGCCGGCTGATGCGTCCTCCCAATCCACTGTCGCTCGGCCCACTGGATCGCGACGCTTGTTTTAACCCGGCCATCGAGCTGATGTGGCGCGATCATCCGCTATGACCCAACTCGAATCGCATGCGCATGTCCCTAAAATTGACCCGGCGCTGCTCGCCGGCAGTTTGCTCATTGCAAGCGATCGCGGGCCGTCGATTGCGCTCTCGGCGCCGGATTCCGACGGTTATATACGACTCGCACCGGTCGTGCCCACGGACAAACTCGGTCACGGCGTCGGATTCGCGCTCGAAATCTCCGACTTCGAAACCGGCGGACTTGGCGGCTGGTTGCGCCTGGACAGAGTCGGTTGGCACTCGATCGATGGCGCTGAGACCGGCGGATCGCTGAAACCGAAGGTACTGGCACGCCTGTACCGCGCGCTGTGTGCTCAGGAAGCCCGTACCTACGCTGACCTGGCGCTTGCAACGCCGCCATTCGTGCCGGGCCGCACGCCCGTGCCTCCGGCCGGGAAAGTCATAGGAGCGCGTGAACTGGAACTGATGGTCGAAGCATCCTTGGACGGCTGGCTGACCACGGGGCGCTTCAACGATGCCTTTGAACGCAAGCTAGGCGAATACCTTGGCCGCAAGTTTGCCCGTACCACCAACTCGGGATCGTCCGCCAATTTGCTGGCCATGACGTGCTTGACCTCGCCGCTCCTGGGCGAGCGTGCGCTGCGTCCGGGCGACGAAGTGATCACGGTGGCGGCGGGCTTTCCAACGACGGTCAATCCGATCCTGCAGAACGGACTCGTCCCCGTATTCGTGGATGTCAGCCTGCCCACTTACAACATCGATGCGTCGCGGATCGAAGCGGCGATATCGACGCGGACTCGCGCCATCATGATCGCGCACACCTTGGGAAATCCATTCGATCTCGGTGCCGTGATGGATGTCGCGCGGCGGCACAATTTGTGGGTGGTCGAAGATTGCTGTGATGCTCTGGGCTCCACATACGGCGATAAAAAGGTCGGTACCTTCGGCCACGTGGGCACGTTGAGCTTTTATCCGGCACATCACATCACGATGGGAGAAGGAGGCGCGGTTTTCACAGACGACGATCTGCTGCGGCGCGCGATCGAGTCGATTCGCGACTGGGGACGCGATTGCTACTGCGCGCCCGGTCGCGATAATACCTGCGGTAAGCGCTTCAAATGGCAGTTGGGAGACTTACCCGCAGGCTATGACCACAAATACACTTATACGCATCTCGGCTACAACCTCAAGATTACCGATATGCAAGCCGCGCTTGGCCTCGCGCAGTTGGAACGGCTGGATGCATTCATCGAGGCGCGGCGTAGGAACTACCGCCAACTCATGGCACGCCTGGCTCCTCTCGCAGATCGGCTGTTGCTACCGCAGCCCACGCCCGGAAGCAATCCATCCTGGTTCGGCTTCCCCATTACGTTGACGCCTGGGGTCGCGCAAACCCGCGAACAACTCACGCATTTTCTCGATCGCAATAAAATCGGGACGCGATTGCTGTTTGGCGGCAATCTTACTCGACAGCCGTATTTCCGAGATCGACGTTACCGCGTCAGCGGCTCGCTGGAAGTCACCGACCAAATCATGACGCGCACGTTTTGGATTGGCCTGTATCCCGGGCTCAGTCCGAGCATGCTGGACTTTTCCGCGGACAAGATCATCGAATTTCTCAAGTGATTCGGGGGCCGCACTATGATCCATAAGATCAAACAAGAAGAAAACGTCGATGAGGGCTTGGCGGAGCGGCTACGGCTGCTCTGATCGGGATTTTCAATGCAGCAGCCATTGGGTCACGAGAAAGAAGCTACGGTGCGTTGCGTGCCGCGTCGGTGTCCGGTATGCGGCGGCAATAGCACGGCGACATTGTTCGAAAATCGCATCGCGGCGACCGCGGGGTTTGATTTCAGCAGCCCGATCGTACGTTGCACCTCCTGTGGGACGGCGTACGCAGGTAATGCGCTCTTACCCTTTGAACTGAATCGTTATTACCGCAATTTGTCGAAGTACGACACGGTGGCCGGCCCGCAGAACATTCCTCCGTTGGACCGGGAGCGCGCCGCTCTAGCCGTCAAATTTCTCGCTCCGATCATTGGCTCCGTGAGCAATGTGCTGGATGTAGGATGTTCCTCCGGCGCTTTTTTAAGTGTACTGCGCGACGCGGGCGTAAAAAACGCTCAAGGCATTGACCCTGCGGAACATGCACCGAGCGCCGCACGCCGTTTGTTTGATATCTCGGTAACCCAGGCGGATGCGGAGGCCTATGACCAATACGGCAACTACGACTTGGTATGCCTGATGGCGGTCGTCGAACATCTTCGGGATCCGATTAAGCTGTTGCGGAAAATCGGTCGGCAATTGCGTCCAAACGGCCGACTATTAATCGAAGTACCCGACGCCGGCGCGTTCGACCGAATCGGCGACACCCGGCAGTTCGAACCATTCGGCGAATTTAGTAATGAACACATCAATTTCCTATCGATAACCAACTTGCGACAGCTGGGGTTGGCGGCGGGTCTGGAAGTGGAGCGGTGGCAACCCTGGCGCGTTCTGAGCGGCGCACCGGGCATGTTTGTATTACTGCGCCCCGCGGCAGCGCCAGTCGCCCTGCCAGGTCCTGACGTGGGAAGTACAGAGAGTCGCTTCAGTTCAGATGATTCGCTCAAGAACTATATTGCGCGCTCGAAGCTCGGGATGCAGGACGTCGAAAAACGTCTCGCCAATACGTGCGGCGGAAAGATTCTGATTTATGGAGCGGGGAATCACACGGGCCGGCTTCTGGCCCAGTCGCCGAGTTTGGCTGCCAGCGAAGTGCTTGCCGTATTCGATCGAAATCGTCTGCTGCACGGCGAGCGAATCGGAGATTCGCAGATTCTCCCGCCCACCGCGCTCCACGACTTTCCGCCGCTTCCCGTGATCATCTCCACCTTCAATGCGCGGCACGACATCTATCGTTCGTTGCGGGCGGTCACGACGCAACCGCTAATCCTTTTGTACGATTGAGGGACAGACATGGACGCAGTCTCCACCCATGTCAGTGCTGTCCCGCAGATGCCGGGAAAAACCTCGCGCTCCGGAATCGAGCAACGCGAATTGCAAGAGTTGGTTCTTGAGACCGAAGCCCAGCTGCGAAGTCTGGGCAACGCATCTATTTTGATCACGGGTGCTACGGGTTGGTTTGGCGTTTGGTTGATCGATTTTTTAAGTGCCGCGGACGACATGCTGAATCTCGACCTAAGAATCGCCGCCGTGTCGCGCGACCCCGAGCGATTTCTCGCCAAATTCCCCGCATTCTCGGGCGATTCGCGCATCACCTGGATCAAAGCAGACGTGCGCGAGTTGCCCGCGACGGGTGACGAGTACTCTCATGTAATTCATGCTGCGGCGGACACGACCGCGCGACCGGGGTCGAATGCGGCGGCGCAATTGTTCGACACCATCGTTGACGGCACGCGCCGCGCGCTCGCCGCGGCAGGTCCCAACTGCAGGAGCTTTCTGCTATTGAGTTCGGGAGCCGTATACGGACCGGCGCGTGCCGGGAGTGCGCGCTTTTATGAAGAGGATGCCGAAACTGCGGATGTGTCGCTGCTCCGAAACGAGTACGCAATCGGCAAGCGGGAGGCGGAACGAATTTGCGCGGTTGCCGGCGGGGAGGGGATTCCGGCCCGGATTGCCCGATGTTTCGCCTTCGTTGGACCCCATATGCCGTTCGATAGGCACTTCGCAATCGGCAACTTCATCGCCGATGCGGCGCAGGGGCAACCAATTCGAGTTAGAAGCGACGGGCGACCGCAGCGCTCCTATCTGTACATGACTGATCTGCTGCGCGCGTTGCTTGCAATTCTCACCGAGGGGTCCGTCGGCAGGCCCTACAATGTCGGATCGGAGATTTGTTTCACGATCGAACAGGTGGCGCGCTGCGTCGATCGCATTGTGGGAGGCGGCGGCGTAATGATCGAAGGTGTGCAATCCGATCCGTGCGATCGATATATTCCGGATACCACGCGACTGCGCACCGAACTCAAGTGTGCGCAGCATATCGGTCTCGAGACCGCGATCGCTCAAACTGCGGCATGGTACCGGGCGCAAATACGCACGCAGATGTCACCATGAGAGAAGCCAGATTACTTTGTCGAGGAGACGAATCATGAACGTGGAAATCGCGGGGCGAAGAATCGGCACGGGCAGTCCGTGTTACGTCGTCGCCGAGATCGGCATCAACCATAACGGCGATATGCAGATCACCAAGCGGCTAATCGATGTCGCTGTCGCGTCCGGGTGCAGCGCAGTGAAATTTCAAAAGCGCACCGTCGACGTTGTATATTCGGCGGCGGAGCTTGCCCGAGTGCGCGAGAGCCCGTTCGGCAACACCAACGGGGAACTCAAGCGTGCGTTGGAATTCGGCAAGGAGCAATACGCGGCGATCGATGCCTATTGCAAAAAATCCGGGATTGTTTGGTTTGCCTCACCATGGGACGAGGCGTCGGTGGATTTTCTCGAGCAGTTCGGCGTGCCGTGTCACAAGGTGGCCTCGGCAAGCCTCACGGACGATAACCTGCTTCGCCACATGCGGAAGACCGGCAAGCCGATCATCCTGTCGACGGGCATGAGCACGATGGCGCAAATCGACCATGCGGTCGAAGTGTTAGGCAGCAACGACCTGGTCATTCTGCACGCCACAAGCACTTACCCGGCGCAGTACGATGAGCTGAACCTCCGGGTGATCCCGGTTTTAGCTAAACGCTTTGGCGTGCCGGTTGGATATTCCGGGCACGAAACCGGAATTGCGTCGTCCGTGGCCGCCGTGGTTTTGGGGGCGTCGATGGTCGAGCGTCACTTAACTCTGGATCGCGCTATGTGGGGTAGCGATCAAGCGGCGTCGCTCGAGCCAAACGGCATGCAGCGGTTGCTACGCGACATCCGTCTCATTGAGACCTCGCTGGGAGACGGCGAAAAGCGCGTGTACGATCGAGAAGTGCCGATCATGGAGAAGTTGCGGCGTGTCGGCCTTTGAGCAATTTGCGTCGATCGACGCGATTGCCATGGACGTCGATGGCGTGCTGACCGACGGGACGTTTATTTGGAGTACGTCGGGCGAAGAGTCGAAGCGGTTCTCCTTTGAAGATGTGATGGGACTGTCGCGGGCGCGCAAGGCCGGCCTGGTGCTGGCATTGATTTCCGGGGAAGATAGTCCATTGGTAGATCGTTTTGCGGCTAAGATCGGAATCGTGAACGTCGCAAAAGGGTGCAAGCAAAAAGACGTCGCCCTGCGACAGTTCTCGGATTCCAACGGAATTGCATTGCAACGCACCGCGTTCATAGGCGACGACGTAAACGATCTTCCCGCGCTTGCGATTGCCGGGCTCAGTGTGGCTCCCGCGAATGCTCAACCCGCAGTCAAAGCAGCGGTCGCGCTGGTGCTTCAAAGAAGCGGTGGGCGCGGCGCGGTGCGAGAGCTCGTCGAACTGATCTTGGCTGCGCGCACGCCTTTGCCGGGCGCGAAAATCGGGCGCTAGCGGTGATCGGAATATGAAACTTGGAATAATGCAGGGCCGTTTGGTGCCGCCCGAGCCAAAGAGATTTCAGAGCTTCCCGCGCAGCAGATGGCGGGATGAATTCCCCATTGCCGCTGCAGCGGGTTTGGATACCATAGAGTGGATTTACGACGCTTATGGAGAAGATGCGAACCCGCTGGCGTCCGATGAGGGCATCAGCGAGTTGCAGCGGCAAAGCCAGATGCACCGTGTCAGCATTGAATCCGTGTGTGCCGACTGGTTCATGGATTTCCCGCTGGTCGGAATCGACGAAGCAATGGCGCGGCCGCGCTGGCGAAGACTCGATTGGCTGATGAGGCGCTGCGCGACGTTGGGCATAAATCGAGTAGTTGTGCCGTTCGTCGACGCATCGGCGATCCGCTCCGAGCGTGATGCCGATGCAGTCGTGAACGGCATCAACGCGCTGAGCGGATTGATTGACGAGACCGATGTCGAGCTGCATTTGGAAGCCGCGCTCTCGCCTGTCGAGTTTGCCGCATTATTGGGGCGGATCGCTCATTCGCGTGTCAAGGTGAACTACGACTCAGGCAATAGCGCTTCGCTCGGATACAGGCCCGCGGAGGAGTTTGCCGCCTATGGCAAACGCGTCGGTAGCGTGCACTTGAAGGATCGCAAGTTAGGTGCCGGAACGGTTCCGTTGGGGACCGGCGACACTGACTTCGCGGCGCTTTTTGAGGCATTGGCGGCGGTTCGATATTCGGGCGATTTCATTCTACAAGTGGCGCGCGGCGCCGAAGGCGACGAACTGAACTGGACGCGACGCAACGTCGACACTGCGAGGCGGATGCTCGGGCGGCTGGGATCCATATGAACGCGAATGTTTTCGATCTTTCGGGCCGAGTCGCGATTATCACCGGCGGTGCCGGCTTGCTCGGAATTTCGCACGCGCAGGCCGTGCATGCTGCTGGTGGAATCCCTGTGCTTCTGGATATCTCCGCGCCCGACCCGACGCTGCTAAAAAAACGTACTGGATTCGACGTGTGTTGCTTGGCCTGCGACATAACCCGCGAGGATCAGCTTCAGGCGGCGCTTGAAACCATCCTCGAGCGCTATGCCAGGATCGATATCCTGGTCAACAACGCGGCAAACAATCCCAAGGTAGAATCGCCCGGCGGTCTGAACAACTCACGGCTTGAGCACTTCCCGCTCGACCATTGGAACGCGGACTTGGCGGTCGGGCTTACCGGCGCCATGCTTTGCAGCCGCGTTTTCGGCAGCGAGATGGCACGCCGCGGAAAAGGCGTAATCGTCAACATAGCGTCGGATTTGGCACTCATCGCGCCGGATCAGCGCCTGTACGCAATCGAAGGTCGCCGCGCGGACCAGCAACCGGTCAAGCCGGTGTCCTATTCTGTGGTCAAGAGCGGATTGATCGGACTGACGCGATATCTCTCTACGTATTGGGCATCCTCCGGTGTTCGCGCCAATGCGCTGTGTCCTGGGGGCGTGGAGAACGGGCAAGACGCAATATTTCTCGCGAGGATCGCCGAACGGATCCCCCTCGGGCGTATGGCGACCATCGATGAATATCAAGGGGCAATCTTGTTTCTGTGCAGCGACGCATCCTCGTACATGAATGGCGCCGTGCTCTCGGTTGATGGTGGCCGGTCGGCATGGTAGCCGTAGTTCAAGCTCCGCTGATCTCGGTGATGGTGCCATGCTACAACGAGGAGGGAAATATTCGTCTTTTGTATGAGCGGGTATGCACCGTCCTTGGCGGCATTCCCGACCTGCGCTTCGAGTTCGTTTTCATCGACAACGCCTCGGTTGATCATAGCCAGCAACTTTTACGCGAACTGGCGGCATCCGACCCGCGCGTGAAAGTCATTTTCAACGTGCGCAATTTCGGTGCGGTTCGCTCGCCGCTGCACGCCTTTTTCGAAGCCCCGGGCGATGCCGTGATATCGATGGCTTGCGATCTGCAGGATCCTCCCGAGTTGCTGACCGCGTTCGTCCGCCACTGGCGCGCCGGATTCAAGATAGTGATTGGCGTCAAGCCGAAAAGCCGGGAATCTGCCGCGATGTTTTGGGTACGACAGAGCTACTACCGAGTCTTGAATCGAATCTCGGATATCCCGTTGATCGAAAACTACACCGGCTTTGGTCTATATGACCGCGAGGTCATCGAAACCTTGCGCGCGATTCCAGATCGACGGCCGTATTTTCGCGGCTTGGTTGCTGATCTTGGCTTTGCGCGGGCCGAGGTACCTTTTACGCAGCCGCGGCGCGAACGCGGCATCACAAAGAACAACTTTTACAGTCTCTACGACGTGGCGATGCTCGGTCTTACAAGTCATTCACGTGTGCCGCTACGGCTCGCGACCATGGCAGGTTTTGTTCTCGGTTTCGTCAGCCTGCTGGTCGCGCTTGTGTACTTGGTGGCCAAGTTGGTGTTCTGGGACCGTTTCGCACTCGGTCAAGCACCCATTCTGATCGGCATGTTTTTCTTCGGTTCCGTACAAATGTTTTTGATCGGCATCCTCGGAGAGTACATCGGCGCGATTCATGCCCAAGTTCATCCTCGTCCGTGGGTCATCGAGCGCGAGCGGCTCAATTTTGAGTCAGCGACCACCGATCTTGATGATTGATCGGCAGTCTTGGTGGAGGTTGCCGCAAAAGGTGCGTTTCTTGCTTGCGGGCGCGTACAACACGGTATTCGGATACGCGGTATTCAGCTTGCTTTTCTTCGCGCTGGGAAGGTCGGTTCACTATTTGTTGATCGGCGTTGTGGCCAATTTCATTGCGATGGTTTCGGCCTTTATCGTGCATCGGACGCTGGTTTTTCGCTCATCTGATCGTTGGCAATCCAGCTTCGTCCGCTTCTACGTGAGTCAATTGGTAGCACTCGGATTTGGCATTGCAGCCCTTTACTGGCTGGTGGAATACGGCCATTTCAAGCCGCTGGTGGCGCAAGCTGCGATTATGACGGCTTCGGTGGCGCTGACCTACGTACTGCACCGCCGCTTTTCGTTTCGTAACAATTAATTCGCCGCCAATTGCTCGTCGAAGCGGCCGTACAAAGTTAAAATCTCATTCGGTCGGCCTTCGGCGATTAGCCTGGCTCGGATTTCTCTTTCGTGCCGAAAAGAGGAGATCACCACCGGCAGATTCGCGTGGTCGCTCAACGTCGCGGGCGACAGAATGGGGCGGCCGGCGAGCGTTGCACCCTGCAATGCGGAATTCGAATCCACGAAGAACGGAATCGCGCGCGGCTCAAAGATCCTCCTCGCGAGAAGTCTCTGGGTATGGGCTCCCGCGCCCCACACACAATAGGACTTCACACGTTCGGCAAAATGGCGGATTGTCGTCTCGACGCCGGCGTCGATTGCGCGCGACTCCTCCACGTACCGTGATAAGTTTGCGGCGGACTGAGGATCGTATTTCAGCGGCTTCTCAGTCCAAACCGAGGCAAGCACAGGTAGGGTCGATGTTCGAGATGCCACCGACACGGCTCGAAAGCCATTCGCGTCGAGCATGTACTCAAGACTAGTCGCCGTAAAGTAATTGATGTGCTCGAAATTGAATTCGAAAAACGGCTCGGCTCTTTGGTCCCGGCTACCGGCCCGGCAGCTGAAGCCGGCGGCATCCGGGACCTCGAGGTACAGCTTGCCTTGCGGTGCCAACAGGCCGCGCAACGTCGCTAAAAATGGCCGCACGTCGGCGACGTGTTCGAGCACATGGCACGCAATCACGACGTCGAATGTTCCGAGGTTCATGTCGTCGAAGACCGTTCCAACGCGTATGTCAACGTCATGCCGCCTTTTACCGACGCCGGCCGCGAAGGAGGAAGGATCAAGTCCGATGAGAATCGCGTCGGGCACCTTTCGAGCGATGACAGACAATAAATATCCGGTGTAGCAACCGATATCAAGGACCCGGTCACCGGAGCGTATTTGCGGGATGATCTGCGCGGCGGAGTGATCATTGCGAGCAACGGTTTCCGCGGATTCGGCGTAGTCGGCCGCAGGATCCAACATTTCGTCTTTCTTGGCCATCGCTCGATAGTAGCTATCGAAGAATTCCTGACTGGGCGGCGCATCAGCAAACGTGAATCCGCAACGATCGCAGGCAACGACATCGTAGCCTGCGTGAATGCCGCCGACGGAGGGCATGGTAAATCGCTGCGAGTAGAGCAGCGTCTTACGAACTAATTCGCCGCACACTTGGCAGGCCCGCCTCGCGGCATCTGACGAGTCATTCAACAATTTGGCGGTTCTGTTCACTTGTGTAGACTGCCGTATGCTCGGACGGGGCGGTAAATCGAACTCTAGGATACGTCAGCCCCTGGCTGATGGTAGCCGCCCGTTGCAGGAGTGTGTTTGGTTTCTTGTGATGTGGTCCATATACGCGATAATCGGATTCGTATTCACTCACTTTTTATTGCTGCGTCTGTCGGCGACGCCAGAGAACCCATGAAGCTGTCGGATTACGTGCTGAAATTTGTCGCCGATCTCGGTGTAAAACACATATTTCTGGTCACCGGCGGAGGCGCCATGCACCTCAACCAATCGCTTGCCGGCGAGACCCGGATCACGGCGGTCTGCAACTCGCATGAGCAGGCCTCCGCAATCTGCGCCGAAGGCTACGCCAAGGCATCGCACGGCCTCGGCGTATGCATGGTCACGACCGGTCCCGGCGGCACCAACGCGGTGACCGGCGTCGCCGGCGCTTGGCTCGATTCTACACCGATGTTATTCCTGTCCGGACAAGTGAAGCGGCCGGACCGCATGTTCGACGCGGCGACCGGCAGACCCCTGGGACTACGACAACTGGGAGTCCAGGAGGTAGACATATGCTCGATCGTCGGGCCGATCACTAAATATGCTAGGACGATTTTGGATCCGGCGGATATTCGGCGCGAGATGGAGAAGGCGGTCTACCTGGCGATGAACGGCCGTCCTGGTCCTGTTTGGATCGACATTCCGCTCGACGTCCAGGCGATTTCCATCGACCCTGAGGCTCTCAAGAGCTTTGCTCCATCCGAGTTGCCCGAATCCTATGCGGTGAGGGGCACCGCAGATGTTGCCTCGGAAGTAGCCCGCACTATCGAAGCTTTCAACGACTGCGAGCGGCCGCTCTTGTTTGCTGGCAACGGAATCCGTCTCGCCAGCGCCGAAACCGAGTTCGAAAAGCTGCGTGAACGTTTGGGGATTCCGGCGGTGGCAACTTGGTGCGCCGCCGACTTGGTTCCGTCCGATGATCCGCTGTATGTCGGTCGGCCGGGAAGCGTCGCCGCGCGAGGCGCGAATTTCGCTTTGCAGAACTCGGATTTTTTGCTCGCCATCGGTGTTCGTCTTGACTTCGCGATCACGGGCTACGCCCCGCAGCATCTGGCTCGCGAGGCTTACAAAGTAGCGGTTGACATCGACGGTGCGGAACTCGATAAACTCAAAGGCTACCTACAGCAGCCGGTCTGCTCCGACGCGAAGCTGTTCATCGAGGAATTCCTGAAGCAGTCGGCGAAGATCCGCCCGCGGTCCATTAAGCCCTGGCTTAAGCGTTGTGCCGAATGGAAGACGCGCTATCCGGTCGTAACCGCCGAGCATCGCGAACCGCAAGGCTTAGTCTCCATTTTCAATTTAGCCGAAGTGCTGGGCAATGAAGTCAGTCCCGAAGATCGTTTGGTCGTCGGCAATAGCGGTTCCGGAATCGAGATTTATCTCCTGGCATGCCCGACTCCATACTCGCAAAGGCTGTATCACACTGCCGGTCTCGGCGCCATGGGGTATGCGATCCCAATGGCGATCGCGGTTTCGATCGCGAATCCGGGTCGAGAAGTCATAGCCGTGGATGGTGATGGCGGGTTCATGTTCAACATTCAGGAGCTCGAGACCATCCGCCGGCTGAATCTGCCGATAAAATTCTTCGTTCTCAACAACGATGGATACAGTTCCATACGCGCTTCTCAGACTGCCTATTTCGGCAAGGCGTCCATCGGCGCAGATAGAAATACCGGGCTGACCATTCCGAATTTATCGAAAATAGGCGCAAGCTATGGGCTTGCCACTCACGTTATCAAGGATCAGACTGATCTTCGCGGCGAAGTGCGCCGCGTTCTCGACATGCAGGGGGCAGTAGTTTGCGACGTCAACGTATTGCCGGACGAAGTGCGTGCGCCGCGGCTGCAGAGTTATCAACGCTCTGACGGAAGCTTTGCTTCAAGACCTCTCGAAGACTTGTTTCCATTTCTGTCGCGCGAAGAATTTCTTTCGAACATGATCGTTAAGCCGCTGCCGGAAAGCGTATCAGAAGCCCCATGCCAATCCTCGCCGACACGCTCAAAATAAATTCGCTGTTTGATCTCGACGGCAGGACGGCGGTTGTAACCGGCGCGTCCGGCTTTCTAGGGCGCGCGTTTGCGCTCACGCTGTTGGCGAACGGCGCGCGCGTCATTGCGTTAGGCAGGAGCGAGCGCATTGAATCCGAGGCGAAAGACTGGGCAAAGCAGTTCGGCGCGGACCGAATCGCAGTTCACAAGCTCGACATGTACGATAAAGCGGCGCTCGACGCCGTTTGCTGCCAGATAGCGAAAGACGAGCAACGCATCGATATTCTGGTGAACAACGCCCATGAACTGGGGCCGGCCACCGGATTTAATGTGCCCGAAGGTTCGCTGGAAAACGCTACTTTCGACCAGTGGCAGAGGAATTTACAAGGTGGTGTTTACTGGGCGGTACAGACTACGCAGCGTCTCGGCATTAGAATGAAGGCGCAGGGTCATGGATCCATCATCAATATTGCGACCATGTACGCAACTGTCGCTCCGCGGCCCTCTCTTTACGAGGGAACGACATCGCTGAATCCACCGGGTTATTCGGCGTCGAAAGCCGCGCTAGTCGCCTTTACCAGATATACGGCAAGTTACTGGGGCAGGAGTGGTGTGCGCGCGAACTGCATTTCTCCAGGACCGTTTTCGAATACCGAGGATGTCGGCGGCCAGAATTCCGTGTCCGAAGACTCGCCGTTCGTCCAACGCCTGAAGGGCAGTACGGTTCTCGACCGGATCGGTCGGCCGCGCGAATTGTGCGGTGCCTTGGTGTATTTGGCTTCGGACGCAAGTTCTTTCATGACCGGACAAAATCTTTGCGTCGATGGCGGCTGGACGGCCGTTTAGGCACGCGTTCATGGATTTAGCGCTGGAAAAGCAAGTTGTGTTCGTTGCAGGTTCGTCGCGCGGCATCGGGCGATCAATCGGCGAGGCGCTGCTCAGCGAGGGCGCCAGCGTTGTTCTGACCGGACGCGACAAATCCTCTCTGGAGAATACGCGCATCGCCTTCGAGAACGCCGGGCATGGCGCTCGCATGCTCGCGATCGACGGGGATTTTTCAATTCACGGTGTTATAGCGCCGGCAATCGAGCGCACCGTGCAAAAGTTCGGCAGGATTGATCACCTGGTCGTGAATCTGGGGAGCGGTGCCGGCAAGCCCGGATGGGATCAAGGCGAACAGGAATGGGCGCGGCTTTTCGAGCACAATTTCTTTGCTGCCACGCGACTTGCAGAGACTGCGTTGCCACGGTTGCTGGCTAATGCTGGCGGCGGCTCAATTCTGTTCGTGGCGTCGATCGTCGGGGTTGAAGCAACTCCAGCGCCTTTGCCATATTCGGCCGCCAAGGCAGCCTTGATCAACTATTCAAAAAATCTTGCCCGGCAACTGGGTCCGAGCCGCGTGCGTGTCAACACCATCGCGCCCGGCAATGTACTATTTGCCGGCGGGTCTTGGGAGAGACGCTTATCGAGTCATCCGGCAGATGTCGAATCTATGCTGCTGTCGGAGGTCCCGCAGCAGCGTTTCGGCACTCCGCAGGAGATTGCGTCGCTCGCTGTCTTTCTTTGTTCGTCGCGCGCGGCGTTTTGCACCGGCGGTTGTTATGTGGTGGATGGCGGGCAGACGCGGAGTATCTAGGATTCGTCAGCCGATTCGCTTCAGCAGGTAGCAAGTTTCGTGCAACTCGGTGAGCCCTCGCTCCCGGAGCCGGTTTTCGCTCGCCAATATGTCCCGTCGCGCAAGTTTCTGGATCGAGTGATGTTGCGAATACAACTTGTCGACTGCGCGCGAATCTACAGAAAATGGCGGTCCCTGCATTTGTTGTTGCAAGTATTCCATCGTAATCAGCAGCGTTTGAGCCCCGGGCGCGGTCAAAGAATTCAAGTGCGCCAAATACGCCGCGCGCGATTGCGGTGTCCATGATATCAACGCCGCCCGATCGTACACGGCTGCGATGGGGCCGACCAACTCGCGAGTCAGTGAGAAAAAATCACCACAGAATAACCGCAGCCGCGGCGCCTCGAAGACATCGAAATTGCCTAGCGCGCACCGCCGCGCGGCGATACCGTTTTCCATGAAAAACGATTCGAGTGCAACGGCAGACAGTTCCACCCCGATTACCGAAAAGCCCTGATTCAGAAGCCATGGGATGTCGAGGCTCTTGCCGCATAGAGGGACGAACACATGATCACCATCAGCCAGCCCGAGCGCCGGCCAATGTTGTTTCAGCGAACCGTCAACATCCGATTGATGAAAACCGATCTGACCCGTGCGCCAGCGATTTTGCCAAAACTCGGGTTCCACGGCTTATGTGTCTCCGGTCGAATCGGTGTGCGCCGCGTCGTCGACCGCCTCGCCGGCAATCTTGTGCTGCTCGCCAAACCAAGCGCCAAGATCGATAAGACGGCAGCGCTCACTGCAGAACGGCCGATACTCCGAGGCCGCCGACCACTCGACCGCTCTGCGGCAAGTGGGGCATTTGACGGTGCTCACCACGCGGTGGATCTCACGCGCAGCATGTCAGCAGAAACGGTACATCGACTTCGACGTGCACGGGGCGACTCGTGGCATCCTGCCAACTCAAGAAACGAATGGTGCACTTATGTTGGCTGGCACTCATCTCCGGGAACAAGCCGCTTTCGGCGGGCAATGTGACCCGCACCAATTGGCATGGAGATTCGCGATCGAATTGCAATTGGAATATGCCGCCGGCGGCGGTCTCGCGTCGGCTCTTAGCGTTCTGGCGCATTAGCCAAAGGGACTCCGCGATGCTGTCGCAGAGCGGCCGGATCAACGATAGCCAGCCGTCGAATTCGGCGGCGCGAACCTCCACCGGACGGCTCAGCCAGTAGGAATAGTCCGGCAGGTCGAAGTCGCAGGTCCCGCCCGGGATCGCGCTGCGGTGCTTGATTGCGCTCAGAAACTCCGAATCGCGCAACGGTCCCATGTAGTTTCCGCCGATCGTCGCGAGATCGGCGCGTAGCTTCACAAGGTTCGACATCAGCGCCTTGAGTCGGCCGGGATCTACGCCGGTTCTGGATTGGTATTCCTTAAGCACGTTGACGTGACGCTCGAGTTCCTTGAGCACGTCGTTGCGAGAGTCGCCGCGCGCGGTGATCGCCAAGATTTCCAGCAAGCTCGCCACCGCCGCGCGCGAACTCCAAGGACTCGGTGACTCGCTGTGGAAGCTCGCCTGGGTATAGAGAAATTCCAGGCGCAAAAAGGTGCGCATGCGCTCACTGAGCGGCTGCTCGTAAACGACCGGGTCCAATTCGGGCTCCCCAACGGTCTGTGGGTCCGGGTAAGAGTTCATTGCGCTATTCTGAGCTAACCTCTGGCCCTGGGTAAACCTTGGTTTTCAATCGATGCTTTGCGCAACACGAGCACCTGTCGCAAATTCCTGACGGTTGCGGAGATTTGCGCCGTACCGCTGCCCGCGATCGGTTGTAAACTGACGTCGGATCTTCCTATCGACGTCAAGGATCGCCGTGCTGGCCGCGAATTCAGGCGAATCCAATTCGTTTCGTGTAACGCCCATCGTCGTTTTCGGTGCGCTGTCATTGGTGTTCGCGCTTCGGCTCTGGCACCTCTCCAGCGCCATGCTGAGTCCCTTGAGCTACCAGCCGGGACCGGACGAAGATTACTACTTGCATTTAGGCCAGGCCGTGGCCGCGGGCCAGGGTCAAGACACACCCGAGTTCACGTTTCTGGATCCTGCTTATGGCTATTTGCTGGGTGCCGTTTTCAAGTTGGCGGGCGTGAACCTGTTCGTGGTTTACCTACTCCAGGCGGTCGCGGACACAGCCACCGCGTGGGGCATACTGGTCATCGGCCGCCTCCTCGGACAGCCGCGTGCGGGCCTTTTCGGAGCGATTCTCTACGGACTCACCGCGACCGCGATCATGTACACCACCACGGTGCTCAAGGAGACTTGGGCGGCGTGTTACTTGACTTGGTGGGTCGCGGCCTCACTCGTGCTGATCCGCTCGCAGCGCAAGCTCGCGTGGCTCGCATTCGGTGTGTATTGCGGCACCGGCGTGGCGTTACGCTCGAATTTGCTGCTGCTCGCGGGATTCGCATTGCTGCTGCCGTATTTTTGCCCGGCGGCGCTGCGCACGCCGCGCCTTTGGGCGCAGAAGGCGGTGCTCGTTGCCTGCGGACTGCTCGTCGCCCTGGCGCCGTGGTCCTTGCGGAACGCGAACTCCTACGGCAGCTATTCGCCCTTGCCGCACAATGGCGGAATCGAGCTGCACCAGGTCTACAACTCGCAAAATCCCGGCTCTGAACTGTGGATTCCTGCATTCGTGAACTATTTGGAGCCGCGGGAGATCTGGCGTGGCTACGCGGCAGAGGCGATTAAACGCGAAGCCAGAGCGCTCTCGGTGCCGGAAATTGACCGCTACTGGCGCGACCAGGCGCTGACCTTCATCTGGCAGAATCCGGCACAAGTCGTTCGCGACATACTCCAAAAGGCGATCAACTTTCTATCGGCGGCTGAGGTGCCGGATAACCGCTCGGTCTTGGAAGAGCGGCTCTTTTCTCCGGTCCTCAAGCTGCTGCCGGCGCCGACGGCAGGGCTGCTCGCGCTCGGGTTCGCAGGTCTTCTGTGGCTCGCCTTGTACGATCGACGCTGGCCGATTGTCGCCGCGCCCATATTCGTCGCTTGGTTCACGGTCGCCATCTTCTTTACGCAGGATCGATTTCGATTCCTCGCGATTCCATTGTTGGCACTATCCGCGGGAATTTTCATCGGCAAGCTTGCGGACGAGTTCCGAGAGCGCCGTCGCTGGCCGGCGCTGGGTTTGGTCGCGCTGGCGGCCGTTCTGGCCGGAACGTCGCTGCTTCTCGGCAACATTGGCGGTCCGCCTGCGCCGGTGCGTTGGGATCAAATCGCATGGGGCTATATCAAGATGGGCAGGATCCCGGAGGCGCGGGCGCTGGCCCTACGCATCGCCGGTGAACAGCCGGACAATGGTGCGATTCTTGAAGCGCTCGGCTATACGGCGATTGCCCTTAAGCAATATGGCGAGGCAGCCGATGACTATCAACGAGCGATCAAGCTTCGGCCGCGTTCGCACGTGGCGCATTACGATTTGGCACGCGTATACCTCGAACTCGGCGATCGAAAGCGGGCCGCCGAGGAGGCCAGGATCGCGGTCGAGCTCAATCCCGCGCCGGACTACTCGGCGCTGTTGAGCAAGATCGAATCTCAGCTGTGAGTTTCCGCCAGACGCAGGTAGCGTTCGTGCACGCGATCGACCGCTTGTCGTAGTTCGGCGATCGATCCCGAATTCTCGATGACATCGTCGGCGGCTTTTAGGCGCTCGTTGCGGCCAACCTGAGCTTTCAGAATCGCCTGGGCCTCAAGCAAGCTGCTCTGGTCGCGCTCCATCAGGCGCAGCAGCTGGGTCGCCTCATCCACGTCGATCACCAATATTCGATCGACGTTGGCGCGCGACTTCGCTTCCACCAACAAGGGAATATCCATTACCACGTATGGGCCGACAGCCAGTTCCTTGCGCCGTTCCATTTCGTGGCGGATCAGCGGATGCAGAATCGACTCCAAGTCGCGGCGGCTTGCCGGATCGGCGAACACCAGCGCGCGCAGCGCGCGGCGGTCCAACTCGCCGTTGGCAGCGCGAACCTCTGGGCCGAATCTCGCGAGCACCTCGGCAAGTCCGGGTTGACCCTTTGCGACGACCTCACGAGCGGCTTCGTCGGCGGCAACCACGGATATACCGAGCTCCAGGAATCTTGTTGCCGCAGTACTCTTGCCGCTCGCAATGCCTCCGGTGAGACCGATGGTCAGGCGCGAGGCCATGGACTAACGCTGCAGCCCGGACAGCCGCAGATAGCCGCCGACCAGAGAGTCTCCATACATCAACGCGAGCCAACCGGCGGCAGCCAAGTAAGGTCCAAACGGCATTGGGGCGGCGCGGTCGCGGCCGCGCAGCACGATCATCAAAATTCCGATCACCGCTCCGCTCGCCGCTGACAACAGGATCACCAGCGGCAGGATCTTCCAGCCGAGCCAGGCTCCCAACGCAGCGAACAGCTTGAAGTCGCCATACCCCATCCCTTCTTTGCCAGTGATCAAGCGAAACAGCTGGAACACCAGCCATAGGCTTGAGTACCCGGCAGCAGCACCGATGATCGCGTCTTTGGCCGAGACCGGCAGAGGGTTGCCTGGCATCGGTCCGACCAGCACAGCCGCCACCAAACCGGTCCACATGAGAGGCAGGGTAATGTTATCTGGGAGCAACTGATGGTCGATATCGATCCCGGTCAACGCAATCAGCGCCCAAGTGATGAGCAGTGCACACGCTGCGGTCGTGGAAACGCCGAACCGCCAGGCAACCCAGGCGGAGAGCAGGCCGGTGGCGAGTTCCACCAGGGGATAGCGCGCTGAGATTTTCGCGCGACAAGCCGCGCAGTGTCCCTTCAGCAAAAGCCAACTCACCACCGGGATGTTCTGCCAGGCTTTGATGGGCGTCTTGCACACGGGGCATGCGGATCTCGGCGTGCTGAGCGTCAACCGCTCAGCCGGCAATTCGGCCGCCGCCGCAGCGCCGGGCACGAGCTCAATCGCTTGTGCGCGCCACTCGCGCTCCAGCATCACGGGTAGTCGATATATGGCGACGTTGAGAAAACTGCCGACCACAAGGCCGATGACGAACATCGCGCCCGAGAACAGCAGCGGGCTGCCCGAGAACAGCGCGACCAGATCACTCAACATACGCGTTCCGCGTTGAGTCGCGTCGCGACCCTTTCTAGCCGACGACCTGGCCCAACTTGAAGATCGGAAGGTACATGGCGATCACCATGCCGCCGACCAACACGCCCAAAATCGCCATGATCAAGGGTTCCAACAAGCTCGACATGCTGTCGACAGCGTTATCGACTTCGGCTTCGTAGAACTCGGCGACCTTGCCGGACATGGTGTCGAGCGATCCCGATTCCTCGCCGACGGCGATCATTTGAATCACCATATTGGGGAACAGGTTGACGTTCTCCATCGCCCGTTGCAGTCGCTGGCCGGTCGCCACCTCGTCCTTCATGCGCAATGTCGCTTCTTCGTAGACGATGTTTCCGGTGGCACCAGCAACCGATTGCATGGCTTCGACCAGCGGCACGCCGGCCGCGAACATCGTCGCCAGCGTGCGTGCGAAACGCGCAATCGCCGATTTTTGCAGGATCGGTCCGATGATCGGAAACTTCAGCATGATTCGATCGATATTGCGCTGCATGTTCTTTGAGCGCCTATAGAAGTAAAAGAAGGCATAGAAGCCCGCGATGACTAGGATGGCCATCCACCAGCCTTGGTGTTGCACAAAGCGGGATAAGTTGACGACCATTTGCGTAAAGGCCGGCAAGTCAGCGCCGAATCCCTTAAACAACTCTTCGAATTGCGGAATCACGAAAATCAACAGAATGATCGAAACGACGACCGCGATGACGAGAACCGCCGCCGGATAGAAGAGCGCCTTCTTGATCTTCTTCTTCAGCGCCTCAGTCTTCTCTTTGTAGGTGGCGATTTTGTCCAACAGAGTTTCAAGAGCACCGGCATGTTCTCCGGCCTCCACTAGATTGACGAACAGGTCGTCGAAGTAGAGCGGAAATTTCGCCAAAGACTCGTGCAGCGTACTACCGCCTTCAATGTTCGACTTGATGTCGAGCACGAGTTTTTGCATCGCCGGTTTCTCGTGCCCGTTGCCGATGATCTCGAACGCCTGAACCATCGGAATGCCGGCGGACATCATCGTCGCGAGCTGACGGCTGAAGATCGCGATGTCTTCCATCGTGATCTTGCCGCCGCGCCTGCCAAACAGTGCGCTTTGAGTTTTGACGCGCGTCGCGGCGACGCCCTGGCGCCGCAGATCGGCGCGCAACGCCGCTTCATTCGCAGCGAGCGCCTTGCCTCGTACCTTATGGCCGCGTTTATCCTTACCTTCCCAGAGAAACTGAGTGTCTTTTTTTGCAGCAGTCGCGGTAATCGCCATAAGTCAATCCTTGCAGTAAACCTAATCGATTGTGACGCTGTTGATCTCTTCCAAGCTGGTGATGCCGTCGCGCACCTTCTGCAGACCCGAGCGCCGCAGATTCCATATGCCGTCCTTGGTGGCCTGGTCGTTGATGTCCATGGCGCCTCCGCCTTCCATGATGATGCGTCCGATGGCTTCGGTGACGGGCAGGACTTGGTAGAAACCGACGCGTCCCTTGTAACCATCCGTGCATTGGCCGCAACCGACCGCCTTATATATGCGGATGCCGCTCTCGATATCCGCCGGATCAAAACCTTCCTTCTTGAGCGCTTCGGCCGGAATGTCGACCGGCTGCTTGCAGTTCGAGCACAATTTTCGAGTCAGACGCTGCGCGATGATGAGACTCACCGAGGTTGCGATCGCGTAGGGCTTCACGCCCATGTCGACCAAGCGAGTCAGTGTTTGCGGCGCATCGTTGGTGTGCAACGTCGACAACACCAAGTGTCCGGTCTGCGCGGCCTTGATGGCGATTTCGGCAGTCTCCAAGTCGCGAATTTCACCGACCATGATGACGTCCGGGTCTTGACGCAAGAATGCACGCAGCGCCGCGGCAAAGGTCAGCCCGACTTTGGGGTTGACGTTCACCTGATTGATGCCCGGAAGATTGATTTCCGCCGGGTCTTCGGCGGTCGAGATATTGCAGTCCTCGGTGTTGAGGATGTTGAGGCCGGTATACAGCGAAACCGTCTTGCCGCTGCCGGTGGGGCCGGTCACCAAGATCATGCCCTGCGGTTTCGCCAGGTTCTTCAGGTACAGCTCACGCTGCGGCGCCTCGTAGCCCAAGGCATCGATGCCGAGCATGGCGCTCGACGGATCCAAGATACGAGTCACGACCTTTTCGCCGAACAATGTCGGGCAGGTGCTGACGCGAAAATCGATGGCGCGATTCTTCGAGAGCCGCATCTTGATGCGGCCGTCCTGCGGCACGCGGCGTTCGGCGATGTCGAGCCGCGCCATGACCTTGAGGCGGGCCACGATCTTGACGGCCAATTGCACCGGCGGTAGCGCGACTTCTTTCAGCACGCCGTCTAACCGCGTACGGATGCGAAATAATTTTTCGTAGGGCTCGAAGTGAATGTCCGAGGCGCCTTTCTTGATCGCATCGAGCAGAATCTTGTTGACGAAGCGCACGATGGGCGCATCTTCGACATCATCGCGGCCCAACGCATCGGAGTTGGCTTCATCGTCGCCGCCGGTGACTTCGAGATTTTCAAGATCGAAGTCATCATCGGTCAAATTCGGCATGACCGATTCGGCTTGTTCGATCGCTTTGGCGACCGCCGCCTGCAGCTTGTTGTCTTCGACCACGACGAACTCGATGCTCATCGAGGTCTGGAAGCGAATCTCATCCAGCGCGTGCAGGTTGGTAGGGTCCGCAACCGCAAGGAACAACCGCTTGCCGCGTTTCATGAGCGGCAGCACCCGGTGCTTCTGCATGAGTTTTTCGCTTACGGAGCGTACCGCTTCGGTTTCGGCCGAAACCGCATCGAGGTCGAGCAAGGGTACGCCAAACTCATTGGACGCCGAAATGGCAATATCCCGGGCGGTCGCCAAATTAGCGGCGACCAGGTGCGTCACCAAGCTGATGCGCTTTTCCTTGGACTTAACCAAGGCGTCGTGCATCGACGCCTCGTTGACGAGGCCGTCTTGGACAAGACGCTGCGCGAGGCCCCCCAACGCCACACGACTCGTGCCCCCGACCGACGCTATTGCGTTGTCATTCATGAACTTAGAGGAAATCCCACGATATGGAAAACAGCTAGTGTACAGCCTGACGCCAGGCGATCAATTGTCAAATGCCAGACCGATGGTCGCACACCGAACGGTCCATCCGGCGTGAATTCGTTCCCAGTATGGAGGTTATGGCGGCGACCGGGGCCGGCGAGCGGAGGGCAGCGCGCAGCGCGCGGATTGGGAACCATCGGGAGAGTGCAAATGCTCCCTCCCGAGGGCGTCCCATTACGGTCTTACGAGTGACAGGAAGTCGGCAGATACTGGGGCAATACAGTCGTCTGCACGGTCGCACCGGTCGCTACCGAGCCGGCGCTGGGCGCGGCTGCCGTGCCGCAGCGCCACAGCAAGTCGTTGTTGGTATTGGTGTACGGAATCAAGCTCAGCGTAAAGCCGCTGATCTTGCTATTGGCCTGACCGCCGTAAGTGATCAGGATCACGCTGCCAGTGGTAACGGTGACCGAACTCTCATACTTACCGATCGACGCGGTCGTGCCGGTCAAACTTGTCACGGTCGGCCAGCTGCCGACGGTCGCATAATACTCGGAGATCGCGGTCTTCCAGCCGTCCGCCAGAGTCAAACCTTCCGTGACCTGAGCTCGAATCGTGTAGTTCTGATATGCCGGGATGGCGATGGCAGCCAAAATCCCGATGATCGCGATCACGATCATCAATTCGATTAGGGTAAAACCCCGCTGCAGTCTTTGCCGGGTCATTCGGCGGCTCCTCTCTTGAATCTTAATCAAAAAAAAAGCCCCTCATGAGAGGGGCTTCCATGGTGCCTCTGTCGGTAAGGCCAAGGCCTTACTTACGTCACAATTACGAGTGACAGGAAGTCGGCAGGTACTGGGGCAATACAGTCGTCTGCACCGTCGCACCGGTCGCCACCGAGCCGGCGCTGGGCGCTGCCGCGGTGCCGCACTGCCAGAGCACGTCGTTGTTGGTATTGGTGTACGGAACCAAGCTGAGCGTAAAGCCGCTGATCTTGCTGTTAGCCTGACCGCCGTAGGTGATCAAGATCACGCTGCCGGTGGTAACGGTAACCGAACTCTCGTACTTACCGATCGACGCGGTCGTGCCGGTCAAGCTCGTCACGGTCGGCCAGCTGCCTACGTTTGCATAATACTCGGAGATCGCAGTCTTCCAGCCATCCGCCAGAGTCAAACCTTCCGTGACCTGCGCGCGAATCGTGTAGTTCTGATACGCCGGGATAGCGATGGCGGCCAAAATACCGATGATCGCGATCACGATCATCAATTCGATGAGCGTGAAACCTTTCTGAACATGCTTAAACATTATTAACTCCTGCAGTAAAAACGCATCAATCCATTCATTCAAACAACGGCGAAAGCCAGTGATGGGTATAGAGCAAGTAGCATGCCAGGGGTCTTGTTATTCCATAACTCATTGAAAAATAAAGATTTATTATCCCACGCTAGGTCGATTCGACATAGAACCGTCGTCAACTTGAGTCAACTAGTGTCACTGACTGACAAAATCTGTCACGTACTCCGGTGCCATGGCGGGACCGAGTTCCTAGGCAACGTCTTCAATTTTTTCATGGTAACTGTCGTCAGTGTTGATGTCCCAAATCGCCGATTTACCTAATCCGCTGTTGAGAATCGAGCTGACCGCGCTGTTGGCCGCCAGCATCGAGTGGTCCTGATTGTTGTATCGGTGCATGCCGTTGCGCCCGATCGGGTAAAGATTCGAGTAT
>Ga0302320_10004997_pt1 | contig 29907 bp, 24 predicted proteins | sample Bog_T0_3_FD_202130 | JGI IMG/M metagenome (GOLD analysis project Ga0302320, IMG submission 202130) | Peat permafrost microbial communities from Stordalen Mire near Abisko, Sweden - Bog_T0_3 | ecosystem: Environmental > Terrestrial > Soil > Wetlands > Peat | place: Sweden: Abisko, Stordalen Mire...
CTGAACTTGCGGTACTTCGACTCCTGACTCATTTGCAGTCCCTCCCTTCACTGCAAACTGTCAAAATATCATCTGTCTCACTTTTGGGGTGCAGTCCAAAGCGGTGCATTTTTCAGGCGCGAACAAGGGATTGCCTAAGGAGTCAACCAACGCTCGCATCGGCTTCGGATACAGATACTCTGGAACCGCTTTAGAAAATCGCGAAAAACGCGTTTTTTTTTGTCTAGAAGATCCGCGGTACAATCAGCAATCCACAGCAAATAGTATTCCGGCTAAAGTTAATATAACTGCCACGGAGGTAAGTTCATGGGCGGCTACATGGGGAAGTTGGCGTGGATCGACCTGAGCACGCAGGCCGTGAAAGTGGAAGAGTTGCCAGAGGAGGTTCGGCGCCAATACATCGGCGGGACCAGTCTTGCGGCCTACATTTTTCGGCGCAGCTCGTTTCATGAAATCGATCCGCTGGGACCGGAGAACATCCTGATCTTCGCTACGGGGCCTCTGACCGGGACCGGGATTCCAACCTCTGGGCGTTTTGCCGTGGCAGCCAAATCGCCGCAGACCGGGATCTGGGGAGAGTCTGACAGCGGCGGCAGATTCGGGGTGGCGCTCAAGGCCTCCGGTTACGACGCGATTGCTATTCACGGCCGCGCCCCTTCGCCATCGGTGCTGACGGTCATCCAAGGCGAGATTGCGGTGGTCTCCGCCGAATCCGTTTGGGGAAAAGACACCTACGAAACCTTCGATATCCTGACTGCAAAATACGGCGCCAAGGCTGCTGTGGTATGCATTGGACCGCCAGGCGAGCGCCGGGTTCCGGTGGCAAATATCATGAGCGAAGGTTCACATGCCCGGGCCGCAGGGCGCTGCGGCATGGGTGCGGTAATGGGCTCCAAGAACCTGAAGGCCGTGGTCGCCGACGGGATCTTGAAGGTTCCGGTTGCGCATCCTAAGGAGCTTTTGCAGGCGATACGGGCGCTGGCTCCGGAAATGATGGCAAAGACGAAGCGGTTGTCCGATTATGGCACCCCTGGCGGTACCGTCGGAGGCGCGGTGATTGCCGACTTGAGCGCCAATAATTGGACCAATGGCGACTGTTCGAAAGCCGTCGAGTGCCTAAGCGGCGAGAACATGATGGAGCAGTTCGGCGCTGGCCAGTATCACTGTCCGCCGTGCTTCATTGGCTGCGGGAAGAAGACGCGAATCCCAGCAGGGGAACATGCAGGAACGGTATCGGGCGCGCCGGAGTACGAAACGATTGCCGGCTTCGGCCCGCAATGCGGGATCTACGACTGGAATACCGTGTTCGAAGCCAACGATCTGTGCAATCGGCTTGGCATGGATTCAATTTCAGTCAGCGGCTCGATTGCCTTCATCTTTGAAGCCGTCAACAAAGGACTCATTCAGAATCCGGCGGCGGGGCCCAAGCTGGAATGGGGTAGCGGCGAGGGAGTGCTGTCGCTGATCCGGCAGATTGCCGAGGGCGAGGGCGTGGGGGCGATGTTCCAGGGCGGAGTTCGACCGGCAGCCGGGAAACTCGGTCCGGAGGCCGAGAAATTTGCTATTCAAGTGAAGGGATTAGAGGCACCCTATCATGATCCGCGGGCGCTGGTCAGTTTAGCAGTGGCCTACGCCACCTCGCCGCGCGGAGCCTGCCACCGTGGTTGCTCGCACAACGTGGAGCGAGTTCCCCTTCCGGGGCTCGGATATCCTCAGGCATTGGATAGATTCGAGCAGGAGGGCAAAGGCAAATCGACGGCGCTGGTGCAGAATTACGCCGAACTGTTCAATTCGCTGAAGGTCTGCCAGATTGCGATGCGGGTGTACGATGTTCCGATCCTTCTTGAACTGACGAACTACGTGACCGGCTGGAATATGGATGCCGCGGAATTTCTCATGATCGGCGAGCGCAGCCTCAATGTGAAGCGCCTCCTGAACATCTCCTGCGGCTTGACCAGGGCCGACGACACCCTGCCGCACCGCTTCGAGCACGAGCCGTTTCCCACGGGAGGAGCGGCGGGAAGAGTTCCCGATCTGCCGAAGATGCTCGACGAGTACTATGAGTTTCGCGGCTGGGGAAGCGACGGCGTGCCCAGCCAGAGCAAGCTACAGGAACTGGGGCTGCTGTAAGCCCGGAGTCATCCATGCAAGGCATTACGGTCACCGCGTTCGGCCACATCTCCTCGCTGTTGGGGGCAAGGGAGGTAGTGCTTGCCAGCAATGGCCCCTTGCCGGTGAGCGCGATTCTGGATGAGCTGCGGAGCCGATATCCACTGTTTTCAAATTACCTCGGCCAACTGAAGGATGTTGAGGAAAACCTGCTGATTCTCGCTCACAGCCGCGAGCTGCAAATGGATTCACTGGTTGAACCGGGCGAAGAGCTGGTGCTGGTGACGCCAATATCAGGGGGTTGAGAGGAAAAATCGATGAGAATTCTGATGGTACTTCTGTTGATGGTGACGGGGGCTCTCGCGCAAGATCAAGCCGAGGCCGCTCTCATTGCCGCTGGGTGCGGTTCCAGCTCGGTTCAATTTGACGTGAAAACAGACAAGACACAACATCCTGTAGCACAGCCGGAACCGGGTAAAGCCATCGTTTACGTTTTTCGAGACGAAGATATTGACAACTTGGGTAGTATAGGACCGGTGGAGACGACTAGAGTGGGCATCGACGGGACATGGGCCGGTTCAAACGGGAAAAAATCTTACCTTTTCTTCGCCGCAGATCCAGGCAGTCACCGCCTCTGCACGGAGCGGCAGTCAGGTACAAAGTCGCGATTGCAAGAGTCCGCAGCTACCAGCTTTATAGCCGAAGCTGGAAGCGTCTATTACTTCCGCACGCAGACCTCGCGTCATCCAACCCGCACTGCGACAGTGGAACTTGTGCCGATCGACCCTGCGGAAGTTCAGCTATTGCTTCCTCGATTCGCGCATAGTACGTTCGAGATCAAGAAGGAAGGCAAAGAAGGCAAGGTGAAGCACAACTGGTTCTAGAATCGGCGGTTACCCCGAGCCTGTTACACTGCATTCACCCGCGCAGCATAATTGTCGGCGATTCGTAGAAAATCCCCACTCAAGCCAAAAGAAGGCTTGAATGGGCCACCTGCCGTTGTAAGCTGTACTTTCGTCTGCAATTGTTAGACTTGACTGATTCGGAGCTTGCCTTGGAACTACGACACATCCGGTACTTCATCCGGGCAGCGGAGCTTCTGCATTTCACGCGGGCAGCCCAATCCCTTTATGTTTCACAGCCCACGCTATCCACCCATATACAGCAACTGGAAGAAGAGCTTGGGGCCGTATTGTTCGAGCGCGCCGGACGGCACGCGCGTCCGGTTCGGCTGACTGAAGCGGGCCATCGTTTTCTCAAGCACATGCGCAGCGCTCTTCGCGAACTCGAACTCGGCAAAGAGGACGTTGAGGAACTTCGCGGGCTGGTCAGCGGGACGCTTCGGTTTGGGGCAACCCACGTCTTCGGCCAGCGGTTAGTGTCTACGGCGCTTGCGCTCTTTACGGTCAAGTATCCGGATATTCACATTGTGATGAAGCTCGGAACTTCGTCGGACATCGAAGAAGCCATACTGGAGAGAGACATCGACCTGGGCTTGGCGTTTCTGCCTCCCGACTCCTCAGAAATCGAATACGAAGCGCTGTTTTCCGATGAAGTCGTGCTGGTGGTCTCTAAGAAGCATGCCTTGGCAGGCTTGGCCGAAATTCCCATCCACGAATTAAGCGGACTACCCTGCGCGCTTCCCAGCAGTGGATTCAGCACTCGCCGGTTGCTGGACATACATTTCACCCGGCAGAAGATTTCGCCGAAGATTCTTCTTGAGATCAACGACATTCCCGCGCTCCTCACCCTGGTGGAGCGGGGCGGGTTGGCAACGCTGGTGTCGCGCAAGGCCATCGAGAACCGGCCCGAACTGCGCGCCATATCGATCACCGGAGCACGCATCATGCGCGAGGCTGGGATTCTCAAACATCAGGGGGTTTACCTCAGCGCCGCTGCCAGAGCGTTTGTGGAGCTGGTGAAACTGGACTTCACCACGGACTACCCCCTGCCGGAATCGGATTGACCGCTCTCTAAAGCCATAAACATTCGAGCACGCCAATTCCGCTGCCCGGGATTGGCACCAGCCGGGCGAAAATCCGGTAGCTTCGGCACGCCATTCCGACCTATAATGCCCGCCAACTCATATTACATTTGCCTATGGAGTGCATAGAGCCAGGCAATTTGAACCCATCGGATCAAAACAATTTGACCCAAGGTGGCATTCATTCATAGACTTCGCACACTCCAGAGCGGGGCAGTGAAGACGGATCAGAGGCACAAGTGTGCCATTGGTTGAAGTCAGCAGGACAAGGTTATGCCGGCGCGGGTATAGGCCGGATCTGATAGCACCTCACGAGGATCAGGAGGCTGTAGTGAGTACAAGCGCCCAGGAAATCAGGAACACCCCCAAATCAACGGTCAGCGACATCATCGAGAGGCTTCCGCTGACAAAGACCCACTACATGCTGGCTATTGCGGCAGCTCTCGGCTACACGTTCGATGCGTTCGACACGTACATCGTCGGATTCGCGATGCCGTCGATTGTGAAGGAATGGAAGCTGACCCCGGTTTTCAATGGAATGCTGGCATCCGCCGGTATGTGGGGCATGTTCATCGGCGCGATGATCTGGGGGCCGATCATCGACAAGTTCGGCCGCAAGGTAGGTTTTGCGGGCACCGTGTTGGGCTTCAGCCTAGTGAGCGGACTTACGGCGCTTTCGAGGGGCACCACGCAGTTCATCGTCTACCGTTTCATTTCCGGCTTGTTCCTGGGCGGGATGCTGCCGGTGGTTTCGGCGCTGGTTTCCGAGTATGTAGCCGCGCGGCACCGGGGCAGATTCGTTGCCGTTCCACCGGTTTTCTGGCCTGTGGGGCTGTTTGCCGCCGCTATCGCTTCCTTCACCCTGGTTCCGGCTTACGGATGGCGCGCGCTGTTCGTGGTCGGCGTAGTACCGGCGTTTCTAGCTTTCTTTGTGATCCGGACGCTGCCTGAATCTCCGCGTTGGCTGGCCAGCAAGGGGAGAACAAAAGAAGCCGCGGCGGTGTTGATCCGGCTGGGCGCCGATCCAAATGAAGTCGGGGAACTTCAGGCTGACGACTTGACGAAGAAGAAAGTGCCGTTGAGCGTCCTGCTGCACGCACCCTATCTAAAACGATTCATCCTCACCACGAGCGTGCTGTTCTTTGGATTCTTCGGGTACTACGGCTTCGTGTTGTGGCTACCTTCGATTCTCGCCGTGGTATTCAAGCTCAGCCTGGTAAAAACCTTCACCTACACAATCATGGTCGGAGTTTTCGCCATCCTCGGCAAGGTGACGGCTTTCTTCACGATTGACAAGTTCGGCAGAAAACAGTTGTTTTACTTCGGATATGGTCTGGCCGGCGTTGCTTCGCTCGTCTTCGGCATTCTGAGGGATCCGACGCAACTTCTGATTGGGGCCTGCGCCTTGTCATACCTGCTGGAAATGGCTGCGGCCGGATGCGTGGTTCTGCCTACGGAACTTTTCCCGTCCGAGGTGCGCGGCACCGCGAACTCATGGACGAGCGCATCCGGAAAACTGGCGTCTGCGCTGAGCCCGTTGGTCTTCGGGTTCTTTATGGCCCGGCACATGTATTACGGGATTTTCATTACCATGGCTGTCTTCTTCTGGGTCGCTTGCGTCATGGTTCTGACCCTCGGGGTGGAAACCAGGGGCAGAGCTTTGAGTGACGTCGGAGCCTCTTAGCGGCCGATAACGAGCTGATTCGAATTCGATGACATTGATAAAGGAGATCGATTTATGAGCGGAACCGGTGCGAAGCTGAAGCCTGTATCCAAGGGCGCAGCGTACATAGCGGACTTCCTCGTACAACAGAAAGTGCCATACGCTTTCGGCGTCTGCGGCCACGGAATTCTCGGGATGCTGGATGGCCTCTACGAACGGCAGGGAGAGATCAAGACGATCTCGGTGCATCATGAGGCAATTGCAGCCTTCATGGCCGACGCCTATTTCCGGATAACGCAGAAGCCGGTGGCGACCTATACCTCGTGCGGCCCCGGTTCGGCCAACCTAGTGCTTGCCATCGCGGCGGCGTTTGCCGACTCTTCCGCCATGCTGAACATTACCGGAAACGTTCCGACCGGGCAATGGAATCGCGGTCCATTCCAAGAGAGCGGACGCTACTTCCAGGGCGACTTTATCAATGTGATGCGACCCTACGTGAAGCGCAGCTTCCAGCCGACCCGTGGCGACATGCTGCCGCTGGCCATGCGGCAGGCTTTTGCGCTGATGACCAACGGACGTCCTGGGCCGGTACATCTCGACGTTCCGCTCAACGTTTTTGTCGAGCCGGTGGATGAAGCCGCAGCGGCGCGCGAAGATAACTGGGGTCTGTTAACGTGGGACCGTCCGGCAGGCGACCCGGCGGCGATTGCCAAGGCGGCGAAAATGCTGCTGGAAGCAGAGCGTCCGGTGATCGTCTCCGGTCATGGAGTGGAGTTAAGCTGCGCTGAAGCTGCCCTGATGGCATTTGCCGAAGCGATGTCGATTCCAGTTGCCACCACGCCGTTCGGCAAAGGAACGTTCGACGCAGGCAATCCGCTGAGCCTCGGCGCGACTGGCCGCAACGGTTCTCTGATGGCCAACGGCGCATGCCGCAACGCGGACGTGGTTCTGGCGCTCGGCACTCGCTTTGACGATCGCGCCACCAGTGCCTGGCTGCCGGGCATGACCTACAGCTTCCCGCCAACCAAGCTCATCCACGTTGACATCGATTCCAACGAGATTGGACGAAACTTCCAGACCACGGTCGGAATTATCGGCGACGCACGCCTGGTGCTCGAACAATTGCTGCTTGCCTGCAAGTCAGCCGCTGCAAACCGGCGCGGTCCTTGGCTGGAGCGCATCGCGGCTTGGCGTAAAACGTGGGATGCAGCGACCGTAGCGCCGCGAAGCTCCGATGCGGTGCCAATCCGTCCAGAGCGAGTGGTTGCGGAGCTACGCAAAGCGGTGCCGGAGAACGGAATCATCCTCTCCGACGTTGGCATTCACCACAACTGGCTGATCGCGGAATATGATGCGCGAAAGACAAGAACCATTCTGCAGACCTGGGGCTACGCCTCGATGGGATTCGGCGTGGGCGGCGCGCTCGGTGCCAAGCTGGCGGCACCGGATCGTCCGGTAGTTGCCGTGGTCGGCGACGGTGGCTTTGCCATGTGGCCGAGCGCCGTGCTGACAGCCGTCGAGTACAACATCCCGGCAGTGTGGCTGGTGTGGAACAACTACGGCTACTGTGCAATCCGCGATCAGCAGATCGGCTTCTTTGGCAAGGACCGCGAACTGGCGTGCAGCTTCGAAGATCCTGCCGGCAAACTGTTCAGCGCTGACTATGCGGCCATGGCGCGCTCGATGGGCGCTAACGGTGTGACGGTGGAGAAACCGGGCGATCTGGCTTCGCAGCTCGAGGCGGCTATTGCTTCCAACCGGCCGACCGTGCTTGACGTGCGGATCGATCGCGAGATACGGCCGCTGGCGAGTGGTAGCTGGCAGTTGCCGCCAATTCCGCCTCCAATGCCTAACATCGGCTGGGAAGAAGACTAATTCGCGAATACCAATTTCAGAAAATTTCCAGGGATTGGGCGCACCACTAAAGAAAGGGAAACGGTTATTTTGAGCACCGTCGAGAGCAAACTGGAAGCACGCGTCGTCAAGTTGGAGGAACTGTCTTGGATCGAAGCGCCCGGTCATCACGGCGCCTTATCGAAGTTGTTGGTAAATCCCGAGAACAGCCCGACGAAGTACTTTGATTTTCGGATCTCCACATACACTCCAAGGGGCCACGTAGAAGCGCACACGCATGCTGTTACGGAGCAGGTTTATTACATTTTGAGCGGCAAGGGCGTGATGATACTGGATGATCGTCGCATCGTGGTCGAGCCGCACACCTCAATTTTCATTCCACCGAACGTTATCCACGCGATCGAGAACACCGGTCTTGAGGATCTCGTATTTGTGGTGGTTTCCGCGCCTCCGTCAGAGATGTCGCGTGTCGACACCAAGCCGGGCGCTTAGCACCTTGGCCCAGCGCGGTCTGCTCGTCTGTCGACGGGCGGACCGCTGAGGGAAAATTTCATCGCCGCCGCGCCTGAGACGCTGGAGTATCTCAATAAGAAGGCGAATGTGCCCTTGCAGATGTGCCGTCACGTGCCGGATCATCGCCAGGAGTCGCGGGGAGCGCGTAAGGAGGGATCGTTATGGAACCAACTTCTGCCGCCAAGGCCGGACAGCCTTGGCCGTTCAAGATGGTAGCACCGGTTGAGCCGGGCATCGTCTGCATCAATCTGGACCGCATGTTGAAGTTCTACACCGAGGTGCTGGGCTTGAAAGTGTTTTCCGACGCCCAGACAACGCCTGAGATGAGCACGAAATTCGGCTCCACGCCGCACGGCTACCGCATCGTGCGCTTGCAGACCCCTGACGGCGGGCGCATCAAGCTGGTACAGCCCAACCAGGATGCACCAGCGCAAAACCCGGTTCCACACTGGGTCTTCGAACGGCAGGGTATAGCCTATTTCACCTTCATCGTCGATGACGCGAAGCCCATCCTGGCGCGGCTGAAAGCGAACCACGTCACCCTGATCAGCGAAGAACCGGTCGAGGTCCGCAAGGGCGTATTCGCCCAGTTTTTGTTGGATCCGGAAGGCAACTACGTGGAATTTGTGGAATTGAACTGAACGAAATAGTGCAATTGAACAGAAGCATCCAGAATCCCGCCGCTTGAGCTGCGGGATTCCAGTAGGAAAGGAAACGATTTCTATGTCCAGCAGCGTTTTGGGCCCAGGGTTTTTCTGTCAGGCTCCCGATGCAATACCACACACCCCGCGTTTCAAAGCTCCCGCGGGAGCGACCGATACGCACTTCCATATTCTCGGTCCAGCGGCGCAATATGCATACGTCGAAGAGCGCGAGTACACGCCTCCGGATGCGTTGCCCTCGGCCTGCCGTCAGCTGTTTGACAGGCTTGGGATTCAGCGCGCCGTGCTGATCCAGCCCAGTGTCTACGGCGAAGACAACACTTGCATGGTGGAGGCCGCGAGCCAGCTCGGAGTCCCGGCCCGCATGATCGTAGTGGTCCCGTTCAGCACGACGGACAAGGAATTGCAGCGGTTGCACGATGCAGGCGCGCGCGGCGTTCGCTTCATTCTGGCGCATATTGGCGGGTTGCCGCTTAGCGATCTCGAACGCTTCGCCGAGCGCGTCAAGCCGATGGGCTGGCACATCCAGTTTTTGCTGAAGCCGGCAAATCTTATCGAGCTGGAGAGCCGGATCGCCAAGCTTCCCACGGAGTACGTTATCGACCACATCGGCCTGATTCGCGCATCGGAGGGGGGAGTTCAGCAGCCCGCATTCCAGGCGCTGCTGCGGTTGTTCCGTACCGGACGCTGCTGGGTCAAGCTGACCGGCGGCTATCGCATCTCCAACCAGGCACCGCCCTATCCCGAGGTGATTCCGCTGGTGAAAGAGCTGGTGAAGGAACGTCCGGATCGAATCCTCTGGGGCAGCGACTGGCCGCACGTGATGATGAAGGGCAAGATGCCGAACACGACTGAATTGTTCGACTTGCTACTGCACTGGGTTCCGGACGAGAAAATCAGAAGCCAGATTCTCGCCGACAATCCTCAGGAGCTATTCAAGTTCTAGCGCGGTTTCAGGATTGGTGTATCCGTTGTATCCGCAAACCCACATTTGCTAACTACGGCAAATATGGGGCACCCTCGGGACACACCTACTCTGAAAATGCCCTAGGCAAAGCGCTGAACATTTGCCGGCCATGAGCCGGACATGGAGCGGAAGACAAGCGATGAGTACTTGGGAGAGAAAACTTGGGTTGATCGTCCCCTCGTGGAACACGGTCAATGAGTACGAGTTTCAGCGGGTATTGATTCCGGACATATCGGTACATTCCATGCGGATCAAGATCACCGCAGACGATGAGGAGAACTTCACCTGGATGGCCACGCAGGTTCCTGCCGCATCGAAGTTGCTGGCGCAGGCCAAGGTGCAGGCAATCTGCTACGGATGTCTGGCTGGAGGTTTCATCAAGGGGCCGGGACACGATCAGGAGATTATCCGCGACATCGAAGCCGCCACCGGAATTCCGGGAGTGGCCGCGGCTGCCGCGGTAGTCGATGCGCTGCGGGCGATGGGCGTTTCGCGAGTCAGCGTCGCGTCTCCTTACGAGCCTTGGTTGAACGACAAGTTGGCGGAATACCTGAAGGGCTTCGGCATAGAGGTGGTGGCGCTCAAGGGACTTGGCACGCAGGCGCACGCCAGCTTTACTCCCGAGCAGAATGCGGAGTTGGCTAGCGAAGTCGATCGTCCTGAGTCGCAAGCGATCTTCATTAGTTGTTCGAACTTCCGCACGCTGGAAATCATTGAGCTGCTTGAAAACAAACTGGGCAAACCTGTACTGACAAGCAATATGTGCTCGCTTTGGAAAATGCTGCGCGTGCTGGGTGACCGTCGCTCTCTGCCGGGAACGGGACGCTTATTCCGAGACGCGTAAGGAACAGTTGGACCGCGCGTCCGCTAAACGAAAGAGGATGTATTTATGGCTGCTAACACTCCGCCCACGATGCCGAAGCAAGCCTCGGCCACTGTTTATACGGGTTCCCTGTGGAACGGCAAGCGCGGCTTCATTGCCGCATTCCTGTTCTTCAACATGTTCATCAACTACATGGACCGCATCAATCTGTCGGTTGCCGCGCCTATCATCGCCAAGCAATTCAAATGGGATCCGGCAGTCATGGGGATCGTCTTTTCCGCCTTCATGTGGACCTATATGGTCTGTTTGATCCCGTGGGGAGCCGTGACCGATCGCTTTGGGACGCGCAAGGTCGGCGGGCTTTCCATGGCGCTCTGGTCCCTGGGCGGAATGGCAACTGGCGCCGCGATGGGCTTCGGAACCATGATGGGATCGAGGCTTGCACTCGGCGTTGGCGAGGCAGCGTCTTTTCCAATCGCGGGCAAAGTCGTCAGGCAGTGGTTCCCGGCCAGCGAACGTGGTTTGGCAACGGCTATCTTCAACGCTGGCACATTTGCCGGACCGGCTTTCTCCGCGCCGATTGTGGCTTGGCTGGTGCTGCGGGCCGGGTGGCGTTTGTCGTTCGTGATTACCGGCGCGGTCGGCATCCTGTGGGCGATTCTTTGGTACAACGTATTCAGAACTCCCGCGGAGTGCTCCTGGCTTGCGGAGGACGAGCGGAATTATCTGCTGTCTCAGACCGGCGCACCTGCCAAGGCCAGCCCGCAACAGGCTCCGGCCAAGGGCGCACTCGGGCTTCTGCTAGGCCGCATGACCATGTGGGGACAGTTCCTCACGCAGGGTTGCTGTGCATACTCCATGTACCTGTTCCTGTTCTGGCTACCCTCCTACCTGGTACGCGAACGCCACATGGACCTGATGAAGGCGAGCTGGTTCACGGCCTTGCCGTACCTGATCGCGGTTGTGCTGGGAATCCTGATTGGCAAGCTGAGCGATAGCATTCTGACGCCCGAAGCGGTGAAGCAAGGCAAGCGCCGCACGCTGCTGATCACCTTTATCCTGCTATCCAGCGTTGTGCTTTTGACCAATGTCGTGAGCAACCAGTGGGCTGCGGTCGCGCTTATTTCGATGGCGCTGACCTGCATCTCCAGCGCGCTGACGTTGAATATCGCGATGTGCAATGACCTGGTATGGGATCCAAGCATGGCGGCTACGGCACTCGGCTTCCAAATCCTTGGCGGTAACTCGTTTGGACTGTTAGCGCCGATTCTTACCGGCTTCATCGTGAAATCTACCGGCAGTTTCAATAGCGCGTTCTTCCTCGCCGGGGGCTTGCTATTTCTGGGAGCACTGACCTCGTTCACCATGACGCGGCGGCCATTAGTGTTCGGGGAAGAGGCGAAGGCCTAAGCAAGTGACTTCGCATTTGTTCGCTCGCGTGACGTCTTGCATGGCTACGGTGAAGGCTCAGCCTCGAAGCAGCGGTCTCCGTTGCTTCGGGGGTTGCGTTTGATTGCTTTCCGCTCAAGCAGGAAGGCCGCTTGCCAAGAATCGTTTCGCGTCGCTTTAGACCGGTTCTAGGGGTGATGTACCATGCCGTCCCACCTTAGCCGCAAATGCGGCGGCGAAGGTGGGCAATCGCCGGTACAGCTTCTGTGGAACCGATTTAGCCGATGCCGAAAGCAGTGGAAGGAGATCGCAGCATGAGCACCGCGAAGCACGAGGAGCAACATCGTCCTTCCCAGTGCAAGGACGTTGCCCTTGCGCCTGTTTTGTCATTCATCGATGGCCGGTGGGTTGAGGGTCCGGACAGATTTCCGGTATTGGATAAGTACAGCGGCCAGGTGTTTGCCGAGGTTTTTGCGGTGTCCGCCGAACAGGTGAAGCTAGCGGTACACGCCGCGCGAAAGGCATTTGAGGCGGGCGCTCCTCCGCCGCATCTCCGGGCAGCCGCCCTGTATAAATGCGCCGACCTGTTGGCCAGTTACAAGAACAGATTCATCGATCACATGGTCGCGGAAGCCGGTCTCACGCTCCACGATGCCAGCGGCGACGTGGATCGCTCGATCATCACCCTGCGACTGTCGGCCGAGGAAGCCACGCGTCTGGTTGGCGAGCAGATCTCATTTGGCGCGAGCCCCGGACAACACAACCGTATCGGGTTCACCATTCGCGTGCCGGTGGGGATTGTTTGCGCGATTACGCCTTTTAACTCACCGCTGAACACCGTAGTTCACAAGGTGGCACCCTCCCTGGCGGCAGGGAATGCGGTTGTGCTCAAGCCCTCGGGATACACCCCTTTGACCTCGGCGCTGCTGGTGGAAACGCTACTCGAAGCCGGCGTTCCCCCGGGATTCCTCTCGCTGATCCAAGGCGGTGGCGCAGCCGTGGGAAACGTGCTGCTCGAACAGCCGGAGATCGACTTCTACGCCTTTACGGGGAGCACAAGGGTTGGGGCCGTCATACAGCGTGCGGCTGGCTTTCGGAAGTGCCAGCTCGAGATGGGCAGTATCGCCAGCACCATCGTTTGTAACGATGCGGACTTGGCGCGCGCGCTCCCAAAGATCGTCCACTCGTCATTCCGGAAAGCCGGGCAGGTTTGCACATCCATTCAGCGGCTCTATGTTCAGAGCGGCGTTTTGGAAGACGTAGTCAAAGGTCTTGCCGCAGAGGCATCCCGAATGCCCGCGGGGGATCCAAGAGATCCCGCGACACTGGTTGGCCCGCTGATCAGCGAATTGGACGCGAAGCGCGTGGAAAGCTGGATACAGGAAGCCGTCGAGGCCGGGGCTCAGTTGATTTGTGGAGGCCAGCGTTCAGGCTCGGTTATACAGCCGGCGATTCTGACGAATGTCGCTCTCGGTATGAAGGTGTGGGACTGGGAGATCTTTGGCCCGGTGGTATGTGTCATGCCATTCAAGGAAATTGAGGAAGCAATTGAGAGCGCCAACAGCCAGCCCTATGGTCTGGCCGCTGGCGTTTTCACGCGCGATATCAATAAAGCAGTCCAAGCGGCGAGGTCTCTTCGCTTCGGGGCCGTACACATCAACGAGACGTCGAGTTCCCGAGCCGATGGAATGCCATTTGGTGGAGTGAAGGCCAGCGGGTATGGCTTTGAAGGACCAAAGTACACGATCCGCGAAGTAACTGAAGAGCGGCTCATAACCATCAACTTGTAAACCAACCGGCTCTCGCATGGAAGCCCTTGCCTTCCGGGCAGACTGGCGCAATATGCGAGTTCCGATTATTTCAAGCGCTCTACGACTGACCGATTTCGTTGCGCGTGCTTCGTATATCGCGCCTCTTGGGAGTTCTGCGTGTCGTAAATTTTCTCGCGAGGTGACACGGTGCAGACAACTTTGACAAACAGTCCTCAAGTAGGGCGATCCTCAGCCGCGGTGCGGCTCGACCGTCTACCCATTGGTTCCTTTCATAAGCAGGTGATGTGGCTGATCGCCTATGTTTTCTTTTTCGAACTGGGAGATCTGAATACCTTCGCGTTCGCGGCGCCGGAGCTCCGGGTGCAATGGAAGCTGTCGATTGCAACCATAGGGGTCATCACCTCGGCGGCCTTCATAGGCATGTTCATTGGAGCGACAACCGGCGGTTGGTTCTCCGACAGACTCGGGAGAAAAAAGGCGCTGCTCCTGACCACCGTGTGGTACTCAACCTTCTCGCTGCTGAATGCGTTTGTCTGGGACGTGCCAACCCTGTTCATTACGCGATTTCTAACGGGCGTTGGGCTTTCCGCAATGACGGTAGTGTCTATTACCTACATCAGCGAGATGTTCCCGGCCAGGAAGCGCGGTGCGTTCCAGGGTTGGATCATGACGATCGGCCTCCTTGGGATTCCCGTTACCGCGCATGTGGCCCAGGAACTCATCCCATGGGTCACTTACGGCTGGCGATTGGTATTCGTCTGGGGCGCGCTCGGCATGTTGATTCTTCCGTTCGCGCACAAAATAGAGGAATCGCCGCGCTGGTATGAGATTCATGGCCGGTTCGCCGAGGCAGATGCGGTTCTGGATCGCATCGAGAGCCGCATAAAAGCCCAGTTCGGGTCGCTTCCCGCTCTCGGTGAAGAGCCGGCAGTCGCGGCGAAGCGCGGCAAGTTCTCCGATCTGTTCGCACATGCCTATCTGCCGCGCACGTCGATGCTGGTGAGCGTCTGGATTTTCCAGACACTGGGCTTCTACGGATTCATGGCGTGGGTGCCAACGCTGCTGGCGGCACATGGGTTCCCGTTGGTAAAGTCACTGCTTTGGGTCTCGATCATGCACTTTGGCGCGCCCGTTGGCGCACTTATCGCGGCACTGATTTCAGATAGGTGGGAGCGCAAGTACCTGATCACCATAGTGTCAGTGGTGATCGCGACCTGTGGCTTGATGTATGGGCTCAGCTTCAAGATGCTGCCTATCATTATTTTCGGCTTCTGCGTTTCGATGTTCATTCAGACTTTTGCGCCGCTGCTCTACGCGTACACGCCCGAATGCTATCCAACGGGAATCCGCAACTCAGGCTCTGGTATCGGATATGGAGTGGGACGGCTGGCGAATGGTTTCGGTCCGCTGATTGTCGCTTTCCTGTTTACCCACTATGGCTACAAGAGCGTGTTCGTTTATATCGCCGCGATGTGGTTGATGGTCGCGTTGATCATTGCCACGTTTGGACCAAAGACTAAAGGCCGGACGCTGGTTTAAGTGGAACCTGCTACTTTGAACGCGCGACGAGACTTGCTGGACCGCGGCCTGAGCGGCTGGCAAGCCCCGTCGCGTTTCAGTATGCCTTGGCGAGGCTACGATTATAAGGCTCTATGAGCCCTATAAGATCAGACAATTTGATTTACGGGTGCGGCCTCTCTACTCTGACAGCACCTAACTAGCACATCTCGCGTCCGGAGCCCAGAACCGGAGCCGCGAAGTAAGTTTCGGTGTAAGTCGTTGAGTGAGTGAGGTTGTCCGAAGATATCGGAGATGGCGATGCCAGATGATTCAAAAAAGTTTGACGTTGATGTTCTCATTATAGGTGGCGGCAATGCTGCTTTGGCGGCAGCGCTCAGCGCCCGCGAACAGGGAGCAAGCGTGTTGGTGCTGGAAGGCGCGCCCAAGCACTTTCGCGGCGGCAATAGCCGGCACACCAGAAACCTGCGGGCCATGCACGATGCGCCGACCGAGGTTCTTACTGACGCGTACACGGAAGACGAGTTTTTCAACGACATTCTTCGCGTGACGGGAGGCCAGACCAACGAGCCGCTGTTGAGGAGCACGATTCGCGCTTCGGCGACCTGCACCGAGTGGATGAAACAGCAAGGCGTCCGGTTTCAGCACGCCATGGGCGGCACCCTTCATCTTGGACGCACGAACGCATTCTTCTTGGGCGGCGGCAAGGCGATGATGAATGCCTACTATGCCTCGGCCAAACGCGCCGGCGTTCGCGTTCTGTACGATGCCGAAGTGACCGATCTGGAGATTGTGGACGGCGAGTTCCACAGCGCCACGGCCATGATCGAAGGCAAGCCCACGCGGATCGGCGCAAAGACCCTGATTGCGGCAGCAGGCGGCTTCGAATCCAACATCGAGTGGTTGAAAGAGGCGTGGGGACCGGCGGCGGAAAACTTCCTGATTCGCGGCACTCCCTACAACATGGGCAAAGTTCTGAAGCGCCTGATCGAACTCGGCGTGCAGTCGATTGGAGATCCCACCCAGGGTCACTGCGTTGCCGTAGATGCCCGCGCGCCGAAATTCGATGGCGGCATCGTGACTCGGCTCGACTGCGTCTCGCTGGGCATTGTGGTGAACAAGAACGGCCAGCGGTTCTACGACGAGGGAGAGGAATTCTGGCCCAAACGGTACGCCATCTGGGGCCGTCTGGTGGCACAACAGCCTGACCAGATCGGGTACGTCATCATCGATTCAAAAGCGATGGGAAGGTTTATGCCATCGGTGTTTCCTCCGTCGAAGGCGAACACGATTGGAGAGCTGGCCAAAGCGGTCAACCTGCCGGTCGCCGAGGTTGAAGCAACGGTGAAGGCCTTCAATGACGCGGTTCAACCGGGCACGTTCAACCACGCGATTCTGGACGACTGCAAAACCTCCGGTTTGAAAGTCGAGAAGACGCACTGGGCGGTGCGGATTGATCAGCCTCCCTTCTACGCTTACAGCTTGCGACCGGGAATCACGTTTACTTATCTTGGCGTGAAGGTCAATGAACGGGCGGAAGCTCTGCTCACCAACGGGAAGACAGCACGCAACATTTTTGCAGCCGGGGAAATCATGGCGGGAAGCATTCTTGGAAAGGGTTATGCCGCGGGATTTGGCGTGACCATCGGTACGGTGTTCGGCCGCATCGCGGGCACGGGGGCAGCCAAGCTGGCTCTGAACCCAACTGGGAGTAACGCAAAAGAGGAGGTATCGCTCAATGCTGCCAACTGAGTTGATGCAAGAAGGCGATCACCTGATGACGGTGTGCAACGCCTGCCGCTACTGCGAAGGGTACTGTGCCGTATGGCAGGCGATGGAGCGGCGTCTGGTTTTTAAGGAAAGCGATCTGAATTACCTGGCAAATCTCTGCCACAACTGCAGCGACTGCTACTATGCCTGCCAGTATGCGCCGCCACACGAGTTCCAGATCAATCCGCCGAAGACGCTGGCGAAGATTCGCAAGTACACGTACGAACAATATGCCTGGCCGGGACCGCTGGCCAAGGCGTTCCACAAGAATGGGCTGGTGGTTTCGCTGCTGACCGCAGTGGTGTTGATCGGCTTCATGATGCTTGCCAGCGCATCGGTTGGCAGCCGTTTGTTTATGCCGGTTCCGAATGCGGACTTCTATCAGATCGCGTCGCACGAAGTGATGATCCTGACGTTCGGAGTGGTAGGGCTGTTCGCCGCCCTGGCGTTGCTCATTGGACTTCTCCGCTTCTGGCGCAACGTGGGTGAGCCCTATTCCGAGTTTGCCAACCCCGCCGCGCTATGGAAAGCAGCCAAGGAAGTGCTCAGCCTCGAGAATCTGGACAACGGCGGGGCAGGCTGCAGCACTTCGGAGGAAAAGAGTTCGCAAGCGCTACGCTGGTTCCACCACATCACGTTTTACGGTTTCCTGTCGTGCTTTGTGGCGACCACGCTGGGCGTGTTTTACTACTACGGGCTGGGTTTGCACGAGACTTCCGGCTACACCAGCTTGCCCGTGATCTTCGGTACGCTGGGTGGACTTGGCCTGGTGATAGGGCCCATCGGCCTGCTAGTGCTGAAGCAGCGCCGCAACCGCGAGATCACCGACGAAAGCCAGTGGGGAATGGATGTATCCTTCATCGTAATGTTGCTATTGGCCAGCGTCAGCGGGCTTCTGCTGTTGGCGTTGCGCGAGAGCGCGGCCATGGGAACGCTGCTGGTGGTTCATCTCGGCATTGTCATGGCGCTGTTTTTGATGCTGCCATACGGCAAATTTGTGCATGGCATCTACCGGTCGGCTGCGGTGCTGAAGTGGGCGCTGGAACGTTCGCGTCCACCGGAACACAGCGCGGCGGGGGAATAAACCTGTACTAAATAAGCATTCGTCATTGGGCAGAAGAGAAAACTGCCCATGGCGAATGCGTTTCATAAACCGCCGTGGGGCATGGCTCCGACGGCAGTGAGATCTTCGCATCTGCGAGGCGCGCGGGAGCATCTACAAAGCTATGGCTAACATTGCGCTCGCTCCTGAACAAATGATCCACGAACAGAAACTGGACCGGCTTGCCGAGGTCGCTATCCGAGTGGGGCTTGGCCTTGAGGCTGGGCAAGAACTCGTGATGACAGCGTCTATCGATGCGCTGCCGCTGGCGCGGCGCATTACGGAGCACGCCTACCGTGCAGGCGCTTCACTGGTCACCACGCTCTACACCGACGAAGCGTCGGCGCTGTTGCGCTATCGTTTTGCGCCGAATGAAGGCTTTGACCGCGCTCCAAATTGGTTGTACGAGGGCATGGCTGCGGCATTCAAGAATGGCGCAGCGCGGCTGGCAATTGCGGGCGCTAACCCATTACTCCTCTCGAATGAAGATCCAGAGAAGGTAGGGCGGGCAAATCGCGCGGTTTCCATAGGCTACCGGCCAGCACTCGAATTGATAACGCGGCACGAGATCAACTGGACCATCGTCGCGAGCGCCACGCCGGCTTGGGCCTCGGCAATGTTTCCGGACGACCCTTCGGACATTGCATTGGCCAAACTGTGGGACGCGATCTTTGCGACCTCGCGCATCAATTGCGAGGATCCGGTCGCCAACTGGAAAGCGCATGACGCCGATCTGCATCACCGGGCAGCGTATTTGAATGAAAAGCGTTACTCCGCACTGCAATATCGCGGGGATGGAACCAACTTCCGCCTCGGGCTTTCCGATGACCATCTCTGGATTGGCGGTGGCACGACTGCGGCGAATGGAATCTATTGCATCCCCAACATGCCGACCGAAGAAGTCTTCACCACACCTCACAAAGAGCGCGTCGAAGGCACGGTGAAAGCCACCAAGCCTCTTTCGTTTCAGGGTACGATGATCGAGGGAATTCATGTTCGCTTCGAAGGCGGACGCATTGTGCAGGCACGCGCCACGAGAGGCCAGGAAGTGCTTGAGAGATTGATGGATACCGACGAAGGCGCAAGGCGATTGGGCGAGGTAGCGCTGGTGCCGCATTCCTCTCCGATTGCCCATAGCGGCCTGACTTTCTTGAATACCCTATTCGATGAGAATGCCGCCTCGCACATTGCTTTGGGGCAGTCATATAGCGGCTGTCTGCGGGATGGAGACAAATTAACTCCCAGCCAGCTCGCAGCCAAGGGCGCAAATGACAGCCTTATCCATGTGGACTGGATGATCGGTTCAGACAAGCTGGATGTCGATGGTATTACCGCTTCGGGCGGCGTTGAACCTCTGATGCGAAACGGAGAATGGGTCTAACCGGGGCGGCCAGTTTGAGTCGCGAAACCTGCTTCCCGGCAGAGGATTTCCAGTAGCGGTTGCTGGCTCTTGAGAATGCGTTGACGCGCTTCTGGTATCGAGAACCAACTGCCACGATCAACTTCGGGGATCTCAATCAGACGCTTCGACCGGGGTGGCCATTCGACCTGACAGAGATTGCTTTTCAGATGCGCGGGATCGCAATTTCCCTCAAAGGCCCACGCCGTGACGATCTTTCCGTTCAACTGTTTGATTGTGCCAAGGTCATGAAATACGCCCTCGGCGGTGAATCCCGTCTCTTCATGGAATTCACGCCGGGCGGCGTCCAAAGCGTCTTCGTCCTCTTCATACTCACCCTTTGGGATGGACCAGGCACCGTCGTCCTTCTTCGCCCAGAACGGACCGCCGGGGTGAACCAGAAAAACTTCAAGCTCCGCATCGCGTCTTCGATACATCAGCAATCCTGCGCTTCGCTTAGGCATCGTTTCGCTTTACCGGACCTGGCGGCTCACCCATTTTTCGGCGACGGGTATCGAGTAGCTACTCAGACGGTCAAGCAGACGCGCTGGATCGGTGTCAGAGATAAGTAGCTTGCGATTCCTGCCGCGGAGAAATCCTTCCGCTTCGGCTACGTCGGCCATGCGCAGGAATGAGTCGTAGTATCCATTTACGTTGAGCAGGGCACAGGCTTTTTGATGGATTCCGAGTTGGGACCAGGTCAGCACTTCGCAAAATTCGTCCCATGTCCCATAGCCGCCCGGCAGCGCCACGAAGGCATCGGAGAGGTCCGCCATAAGTGCCTTGCGCTCGTGCATCGAGTCAACGATACGCAGTTCCGTCAATCCAGTATGCGCGACTTCTCTATCGACCATGGCTTGCGGTATCACGCCGATGACGCGTCCGCCGCCATTCAGGCAAGCGTCGGCCACGGTGCCCATAAGTCCGACATTGCCGCCGCCGTAGACGAGTTCAATGCCGCGCTGGGAGAGCAGCCGCCCAACCGTTTGTGCTGCCTGTGTGTACACCTGTTGATTTCCCGGGCTGGAACCACAAAACACGCATACGCGCTTGATCATGATCGGATTATAAACGAGGCATCTCACTCAGGGGTTCAGACAGGTTTGACTGGGACGTCAATAAAATTCAACGTAACCAGAGCTTTGTGTCAGCTTAGCTGCGAGTGAGAGCAACTGCAAGAACAACAGCAATGCAACTACCCCACTCAACGAAAAGAGCGTTGAGTGGGCCACCCTCCACCCTCCACCCGCCGGAGACGTTGCCGGTTATTTTCCCGACAGGACCGTGGCGCTTTCCGGGTTGAGAACCTTGACCGCGCCTGCGGCACCTTCTTTGTTGAGTTCTTCAAGGTTCTGGCCCTTCGGTTCAATGCCAAACCAAATGGTGGCCAAGCCGATGATCACGCTGCCTGCTCCCAGGAATATCCACATTGCCGCAAATTGGTTGGCTGCCACGAAGAGGCCGACGACGCCTGCGCCAATCGCTCCGCCAACGCGCCCCAGACCCATGGCGGTCGAGGTTCCAAGCACGCGGACCTGAAGCGGGAAAATCTCCGGCGTATAGATCGTTGCGGCGCAAACTCCTATCTCGCTGAAGAGCCTGATTAACATGGCAACCACGCACAACTGAATCGCAGTCTTGGCTTCACTGGCACTGCAAATTGCAATGCCCGACACTACAAAACCCAGGATTATGAAGAACTTTCGCCCGACTTTCTCGCTCAGGAAATACACCGCAAAGCGTCCTACGATTGAAACCAGGGAGATGTACAACATGTAGGTGACGGCTTGCTTGAGCGTCGTCCCGTACAGTTGCATAAAGAGCTTTGGCAGCCAAGTGGTGATCGCCCACGCAGCCATCTGAGGAAGTATCCAAAGCAGCCAGACGTGAATTGTGCGGGTACGCATCTGCGGCGTGAACAAATCACGGAGCTTTCCGGTAGGCAGCATCGGCAGCGGTGGCTCGTTCTGCACCGCGATGCGCGATTGCTCAATCGCCTCATCTGAAATGTGCAGGTAGTTGAGTGCTTTCCTGGCCTCGTCAAAACGGCCGCGATTGGCCAGCCACCGGGGAGATTCCGGTACGTTTCTCCGTATCCAGAATGTTAGAAAGGCTGGAATCACGAATGCAAAAAACAGGCCTCGCCAACCCCATTTTGGAAGTATGTAGAGCGAGATCGCGGAGACCATCAAAGTGGATACCGGCCAGGCAAGCGGCATGGCACCGGTGGAATAGCCCCGAATGCGAGCTGGAGCAAACTCAGCCAGGATGGAAGCATCGACGGGTACCGCACCGCCGATTCCCAGTCCGCTGATGAAGCGCGCCCCGATCAAGAAACCGATGCTAGTCGCAAAACCGCAAACACCGGAAAACATTGAGAACATCAGGAGAGTAAAAGTAAAGGCAATCTTGCGGCCCACTTTGTCGGCAATCCATCCCCAGGCAATCGATCCAATGGTCATTCCGATCATGGAACTCGATGCCAATAAGCCCAGGGTCTGCGGACTCGCGTGGAACTCCTTGGCAATGCCGGGCATGACAAATCCCAGCATGTAGGCATCTCCCGCGTCGAACAAAGATGCCAGCGCCGTGATTATGATCACTCCGACCAATGGGCGAGTTACCGGCGATTGATCGATTGCGTGTCCGACTGTCCGGTAAGTGAGCGTTCCACCGCCGAGGGGTTGTTGCTCCTGCTGCATGGGGTTTCTTCTCCTTCTTGCCCTGGTTACTCGCGTACCTGAAATCTAAGTTAAAACGTCGAGACGCGTCGCGCGAAAAATCCTCGTATAAGAAGCAGCTCTTGCCCGGAAAAACACTGTTAACGAAGGACGTTATGAACTCTGAATCGACCGATAATCAAGCGGTAACTCGGAGATCCCACACGCTTCATAGCACTTTAGTTTGACTTTGCACACGAAGTATAGCCACTCATATTGAAATTGCAATACCTTTCTTGGAATGTGCCGTCGACGATGCAGGCATGGTGGGACGAGTTGATTCGCTTGACGGCGGAACAACCATAGCGTGTTACGTAGCGGCGCGTTCGAGCTCCGCGATGTGAGGGGTTGGTAGTCCGCTACCCGGCTGGTGTGAATTACCCCGCGCGAATATAATTCCTGCAACGTTGCAGACGATCAAGTCCGGATGGGGTGGCTAGATTGCAAACTGCTTTGCAAAGTGGACGAGCGGTGTCCTCGTCATGGCACCGCTACGGCGTACGCCTGCCAGGGTACGGCGTGCTTGCGATCTCCTCTGCCGAGATTGTCGGGTGGCTCATTAAACTGGAAATTTTCAAGCGGCTCGTCTCCAGCTTTGCTGAGTCCAGGCCAGCCACCGCCGCGGGTTTCCTCTTCTTCGCGGTTTCCTTGCTTTTGCTGGACCGCACGCATCGCCCATTGCGGGCCATCTCTTGCATCTGTGCTCTCTGCGCCGTGCTTATCGGAGCGTTCGCCAGTCTGGAATATCTCACCCAAGCCGGAACCTCACAGCTCGGACGAATGTCTCTGGTTACGGCAACGAGCCTGATCCTGTTGGGCTTTGCGATCCTCTTGCTGGATTTCCGCTGGGGAGGTGTTTCGCTATCGTCAGTTTTGACCTGGATCAGCACCGGGCTCTCCTTTTTGACGCTGACCGGCTATGCCTACGATCCTGTGGGCTTGCTTCAACTGAGAATGTTTTCCGGCGTCTCGCTTCTCTCGCCGCTTATGTTCTTGTTGATCTGTACGGCGATTCTGTTTGCGCGTCCGGAACGCGGTGTTGCCGCGATTCTGCTGAACCGTGACCTGGGTGGGCAGACGGCCAGACGTTTACTTCCGGTGGCAATCTTCATTCCATTCACGGTCAGCCTGCTGATCTTCAAGTTGTACCAGGCTGGAGCCTATGGCGCAGCCCTGATGGTGGTTCTCTTTGTTGTGGCTCCGGTGCTAATTTTTGTGCCGCTGATCCTGCTAAACGCCTCGCTGCTCAATCGTATTGAGCGCGAGCGCAAGCAGAGCGCGCAAGAATTGAGCGTCAGCACGCAACGGTTTTCCAGCGTAGTGGCCTCGGCAATGGACGCGATTATTACACTGGATGAAAGTCAGCGGGTGATCGTCTTCAATGGCGCTGCCGAGAAGATGTTCGGCTGTCCTTCCGGGGATGTGCTCGGGAAACCGCTTGATCGCTTCCTTCCCGAACAATTCCGCGAGGTTCATTCGGAGCACATTCGCAAATTCGGAGAAACGGGTCTTACGACGCGTTCCATAACGTCCCCTGGCATTCTCTCCGCGGTGCGGGCCAACGGCGAGTCATTTCCCATTGAGGCGACCGTGTCCCAGGTACAGGTTGCCGGGCAAAAGCTCTACACCGTTATTTTGAGAGACATCACTCGGCGTCTGCGGGCGGAAGAAACGCTGCGTCATAGCGAGGCGCGTTTCCGCTCGCTTTACGAGCAGGCTGCCATCGGCATTGCGCAGGTTGCATTCGACGGGCAATTGCTCATGGTAAATGCGGCGCTGTGCCGGATGCTGGGATATGAAGAAAGTGAACTGCGCGGCAAGAACATTAGCGATGTTACCCATCCGGACGATCGAGCGCGCCAGGACGAGTTAATCGCGCAGCGAAAGTCCTATCAATTAGAGAAGCGATGCCTGCACCGCGATGGTTCCGAAGTCTGGGTTGACGTTTCCTCTTCGCTGGTGAGCGACTCGACCGGAGCGCCGCTGTATCGTATCTCGGTAATCCAGAACATCACTGGGCGCAAGTGCGCTGAAGAACAGTTAGCGCAGGCCCAGAAACTGGAGGCCATAGGACGCCTTGCCGGCGGAGTGGCGCACGATTTCAATACTCTTCTCAACGTCATGCTCGGTTATTCAGAATTACTGCTGGAGGAATTGCCTGCTGGAGATTCTCGCCGCGAAAAAGTAATACAGATCAAGAATTCCAGCGATGCGGGAGCCCTGCTTACAAGGCAGTTGCTCGCATTCAGCCGCAAGCAGAGCGTCGCGCGGGAGGTGCTGGATTTGCGGGAAGTTGCGTCAAGGATGATGCCAATTCTTTCGCGATTATTGCCTCATGATATTGAGCTGACGGTGAAGTGTCCCGACGAACTCTGCCGGGTGAAGGTGGACCCGGGCCAGATTCAGCAGCTCATGCTGAACCTGGTTGCGAACGCCGGGGATGCAATGCCGGACGGAGGCCAAGTCAATATTGAGGTGCAGTCCGTCAAAGTGGATGAAGCCTACGTGCAGCAGCATCCCGCGCTACAGGTTGGCGGTTATGCAGTGCTCTCGATAAGCGATTCGGGATTGGGCATGGACGCCGAAACCGTGTCGCATATCTTCGAACCCTTCTTCACGACCAAAGAGAAGGGCAAAGGTACTGGGCTTGGCCTTGCTACTGTCTATGGCATTGCAAAGCAGAATGGTGGAGATATCTGGGTTTATAGCGAGCTGGGGGCAGGCACGGTTTTCAAAGTCTACCTTCCGTTGACGACCGAGGCGCTACAAGAGCCGGGGTCCGCGAGGGTTTCAAATCGTACTGTCGGGGGCGAGACCATTTTGCTGGTGGAAGACTCGGCAGCCTTGCGGGAGTTGACGAAGGTCATCCTGATGCGCGAGGGTTACAACATTCTGGAGGCCGAGGATGGTGTCGCGGCGATGGAGGTTTCAACAAGCTATGAGGGCAAGATCCACCTGGTGCTGACCGACGTCGTGATGCCGCGAATGCGTGGGCCACAGCTCGCCGAACTGATCGTAAAGCAGCGCCCGGAGATTGCCGTCGTGTTCTTATCGGGTTACACGGAGGAAGCAATCTCGCAGTCGGATGGAATCAGCGGATATGCCCTGGTGGAAAAACCGTACACCGCTGAAGTTCTTCTCCACTCGATCCGGCGCGCGCTGAATGGTATGCTTGTCACGCGCAAGACTCAGTAGCGGATCTCGAATCATGGGTAAGCTGACGAGCAAGGGTTCGGCGGTCATGGTAATGGCGGTCACCGGTGGCGTGCCGATCCCGCCGATCCAGGGCCTGCTGGCCGACCGGATTGGCCTACGCCATGCGCTTATCGTCCTGGGATATGCTATCTCTACATTGCTTACTTTGGCGCCGTGATGCGTGGGGCGGGCAGGGAATACGCCCCGGAAAATCCGGCGAAAGCGTAGTTCCAGGGCGGTCAGATTCACCGTCCGCGAGGCTTGTCCAGCAACGCATAACCAGAGTCCATGGCGTCCATAAGAATTTTCGATTTCCATCCTGGCCCGCAAACAACTATCTATGAATACTGCGGACACTGTGGAGAGAGACTTGGATCTGCTACCAGAGAAGCGCTCCTTATTCGGTGGGTCGATGGTAAAACTGACGCGACACGGCGAAGAAAAATCTCTGGATTCGTAGGTGTCGCGGCCTTAACCCATTTGGCTGGCAAGCCGTGAAAGACCATATATCATGACGAAACTTGAAGCAGTAATCCAACCATCCAAGCTCGATGCGGTGAAAGAAGCGCTCATCAACATTGGCATCGACGGACTGACCGTGCTCGAAGTGCGCGGTCATGGCAGACAAAAGGGTCATACGGAGTTTTATCGCGGCCGTGAATACAGTGTCGATCTTCTCCCCAAGATCAAGTTAGAGATCGTTTTACGCGACGAAATGGTCGATGACGTCGTGAAGGCGATTTTAGTTTCGTCACAGACGGGAAAAATCGGCGACGGTAAAATCTTCCTTTCTCGAATTGATGAGGCGATCAGAATTCGCAATGAAGAGCGCGGCGCTGACGCGCTTTAAGTACGTAGGGGATTATTGATGACCTCGGGCATCGCGCAGAGTCTGAAAGCCGAGTACGTAACAGGCTCGGAGCGATTGCAGCTTGAATTCGAACAGACGCGCTCGGGCCGTTCCGCGCTGCAGGGGCGGACGGCGCTGGTCGATTCCCTGACCCATCAGTTGTGGCGCCACCATATCAATCCCGATTTATCCGCTCCGTCGGGTTTTGCCCTGGTCGCCATTGGCGGCTACGGGCGAGGCGTGCTTGCTCCCTACTCGGATGTCGATCTGCTGTTTCTCTTTGAGACGGAAGCCGCCGCCGCGGCGCACAAGGACGCGATCCGCGCCTTTTGCCAAGATTTGTGGGATCTGCGGCTCAGGCTAAGTCCCACCACGCGCACGCTGGAGGATTGCGATCGCCTCCACCGCGATAACCCTGAGTTCAATATCTCGCTGCTCGATTGCCGTTTGCTTGCTGGCGATTACGGTCTCTTCCGCCGTTTGCACGACCAGGTAATTCCTCGTTCCGTGCTGCGGGACTGGCAGGAACTGGTCCTGTTATTGGCCGAAGTCAACGAGGCGCGGCATCACCAGTTGGGCGACACCATCTTTCATCTGGAACCGAATATCAAGGACGCGCCCGGCGGATTGCGCGACTACAACGTCGCATCGTGGCTGGCTCTGCTCAACGGTTTTTCGCGCGCGCAGCAATGGATGAACGCTCTCGATTACTTTCCTCCATCGCTCCGCGACCGGGCCCAGGAGGCGAAGGATTTCTTCATCTCTGTGCGCTGCTTTCTGCATTACCGCGCCGGACGCGATGACAACCAGTTGAACTGGGAGGCGCAGCAAGCCGCGGCGGACGCCCACATTGGCTACGACGGAGGCGCTGGGGATGCGGCCGAGTGGATGCGTTATTACTATCGGCAGGCGCGCGTTCTCAACCGGCTATTTGCCAACATGATGGATGAAGTGGTGCCCGCCCGCTCATCGCTCTTTCAGCAATTTCAAAATTGGCGTGCACGCCTTTCCACCGACGAATTTTCATGCGTTAACGGACGGATTTTTCTGCAGCAGCCTTCCGCGCTGGTTTCTCCGGAGCTGTTTTTCAACTGCTTTGAATTCGTCGCCCAACATGGACTCAAGCTGGCTGCCAGCACCGATCTGCGGATCGAACAGGCACTGCCGACGGTTGCCGCGCACGGCCTTTCAGGACCGGAGCGCTGGGCGCAATTGAGCAGGATTGTCGTGCGCCCGAACGCGGCCAAAGCCCTGCGGGCCATGCAGGAACTCGGAGCGCTCGGGTTGTTGCTTCCGGAGTTCCGGGCAGTTGAATCCCTGGTGATCCGCGACTTCTACCATCGCTACACCGTTGATGAGCACACCTTCCGGGCCATTGACTCGGTTCACGCGCTACTTGCGGAGAAGGATAAGAAGAAAGACGGCAATCGCGGCATTGCCACCCTCGTGGAAGAAATCGAGCGCCTCGATCTGCTGATTCTCGCCCTGCTGCTGCACGATGTGGGCAAGGCAAAGCCTTCCGACGACGATCACGTCAGTGCCAGCCTGGAAGTGGCGATAAAGGTTTGCCGGAAATTCGAACTGCCGCCGGACGATGAGGAACTGGTGTGCTTCCTTATCGCCTATCATCTCGATCTCTCGGCGGCCATGCGCCGCGATATTTTCGATCCCGAAACGATCCAGGGACTCGCTAAGCGGGTTGGCACTCCCGAGCGGCTCAAGATGCTGGCGATTTTAACCTACGCCGATGTTGGTGCGGTGAATCCCACGGCCCTTTCGCCCTGGAAGGCTGAGAACCTTTGGCGCGTGTACTTTGCTACCGCAAATTATCTCAATCGCACTGTTGACGACGACCGCTTTCACGCCAAAAGAGGAGACGAGCAGGTTGCGCGCATTCGCCTGCTGGCTCCGCATCTGGGACGCCGCCTACGCGATTTTCTGGAGGGGCTGCCACAGCGCTATCTTCGTGTGCATTCGGCGGAGGACATCATTCAGCATGTGGAGATGGCTTCGCAGCTCAAGGCCATCGCCGTGCAGACGCAGCTCAAGCGCGTTCGCGGCGATTTCGCGCTGACGGTTATTACCCACGACCGCCCCGCGCTCTTTGCCAGCCTGGCTGGAGTGCTGGCCGGTTGGGGCATGAACATTCTGAAGGCCGACGCTTTTTCAAACGACTCGGGCGTGGTGGTCGACCGCTTTGTGTTCACGGATCGCTTCCATACTCTGGAGATGAACGTGCAAGAGTGGGATCGCTTCCGGAAGAGCTTTAGCGACGTTCTAGGCGGCGTAGTCCCATTGGAGAAGGCGGCGCGAAAAAGGATTGGCGGGGGCAGCAAACCTCCCAAGGTAAAAGTTGAAACGAACGTAAACGTCGATCAGGGCTCGTCGAGTCACAGCACGGTGGTAGAGGTCGTCGCGCAAGACCGCTCTGGACTGCTGCATCGCATTGCCGCCGTGTTTGCCGAGTGCAACTGCAACATCGAAGTGGCGCTCATCGATACCGAAGGCGAGATGGCAATTGATACTTTCTATCTCAGGATTGCCGGAAGAAAACTCGCTGACGAGGAGTGTTCGCTGGTGAAGGCAGCGCTGGAAATGGAACTGGATTCCTGAGCCCGAATAGTGAGTGCCTTGGGTTGTTTTGTTCAACTATGTCAATCGGCGAATCGAAGTACCAGAAATTCCTGGGGATTTTCGCCAGCGATCAACTAACCTAAGGCCATGAACCGCATGAGTTTGTTCGCTGTCATAGTCCTGCTATCTGCGGTAACTCAATCCGACACAATCGCAGCACAAAGTAAATCACAAGCCGGAAAATTGCCGGAGGCATGGTCTCTACACTTCGATGGTATCGGCCCAGTCAAAGTCGGAATGAGCCTCTCGCGACTGAATTCTGTGCTACAAGAGAGCTTCAGAATGCCCAAAGCGCGGGATGAGCAGGGATGCTTTTACGTAACCTCCACGCACCACCCGCAGATCTCATTCATGATTGAGAATGGCAAGGTCTCAAGAATCGACGTTAATGGTCGCGGCGTTTCTACGGACAAGGGAATTCAAGTGGGAGATTCGGAAAAACAAGTTCAGAAGATTTATGGAGCCGCTGTAAAAGTTAAACCCCACGCTTATACGTCGGAGGAAGGTGGCCACTACCTGACGGTTCGTAGTGGCGAAGTTGGGCTTCGCTCTGAAATCGGCGAAGGGAAGGTTGATTCGTTCTATGCAGGTCGATTTACCTCAGTTCAGTACATTGAAGGTTGCTTGTAGATGATTTGCTGAACGAAATATCGCCAAGGCAGTGCGCCGGGATAACCCGGCACGAAGCAGAGGATGAAAGAGCCTTACGAGAAAGGACTAGCGAACCACTCGGCCCCGAGTTTTGCGCCGTGCTCCGTGAGGAGTAAGGCGAAGCGTAAACAGGGGATAGGCGGGCTGGGTTATTGAGCTCCGAAAAGATGCAATCAGGATGCCGACGCCATTGCCTTGTGCGGAAGGCCACATGGACGGGAACGATAGCGCGAGTTCCCGGACAGTCCTGCGTAGTCGAAGACCCCAGAGCACGCCTAGAAACTTCATGCACGAGAACCGGGAGACCTCGGAGATATCTGTGATCGAAGCTG
>Ga0302320_10004998_pt1 | contig 29903 bp, 26 predicted proteins | sample Bog_T0_3_FD_202130 | JGI IMG/M metagenome (GOLD analysis project Ga0302320, IMG submission 202130) | Peat permafrost microbial communities from Stordalen Mire near Abisko, Sweden - Bog_T0_3 | ecosystem: Environmental > Terrestrial > Soil > Wetlands > Peat | place: Sweden: Abisko, Stordalen Mire...
TCAGCCCATGTTGGCTGGCGGCTGGCCGTTTGTCGGGTCGTGGTTGCTGGTCAGCTTCCCTCGCGGCGCCAGGCGAGGACCAGCAGGCCGACCATGATGGGCAGCGAGAGCCAGGCGGGCAGCAATTCCAGCGCGGCGACGCCGGTGACGACGTGATCGTGGCGGCGCTGCAGGCCGATCCAGGCGCTGCCGGAGGCGGCACGGTCGTCCTCGGTGCGGCGCAGTTCGGGGATGTCGGCGGCGGCGAGCCAGTGCACGCCGCCGCCCGAGGCTCTGGCCAGCGGGCCGGCGACGGTGGCGGTGGCGCGCAGATCGGCGAGTTCCGGCGGGTTGGCGGCGCCGGCTGCGGCGTAGGCGGAGCTTGTGCCGGTTGGGGTTGTCTGGGTGACCTGCCAGACGCCGGGGACCGGAGCGGCGCGCTGGGCGGTGGCGCGGCCGGGGGAGTCCTCGTGCAGTTGCACAGTTTCTTTCTTGCCGTCGGGGTCGGTGACGACGACGTCGACCGGCGGACCGGGATCGGTGGAGCGGCTTTCGATGCGCAGGCGGCCGTCGGCGACTTTGGCGGTGAGGGCGTTTTCCTCGAGGTCGGGTTCCTTCATCAGCCAGTGGGCGATGCGGCGGAGCAGTTCGGCCTGTGGGCCGCCGCCCTGGTGGCCGCGCGACCACAGCCAGATCTGGTCGGACAGCAGCAGCGCGGTGCGGCCCTCGCCGACGTGGTCCAGGGCGAGCAGCGGCTGGCCGTCCGGGGTGCGCATCAGGACTTCGCCGTTGACGGTGCCGGGCTCGATGCGGCGGTACCAGGGGCCCCAGGTGGGATCCTTGCCGTCCGCGTTGGGCGGGTTGGCGCCGGCGAGGCCCTCGGTGACGGGGTGGCGCTGGCCGAGATCGGTGACGACGGGGCGGAAGGGACCATCCACCACGGCGTTGGTGCGCGCCGGTCCGCCGGGGAGGACGGTACCGAGCGGAGTGGCGGCGAGGGAGGTTGCGCCGGTGAATTCGGGGCCGACGCTCATGAGCAGGGCGCCGCCCTGGCGGACGTGGTTGGCGATGTTGGCGAGGTAGGGCAGCGGGAGCAGGCCGCGGTTCTGGAAGCGGTCGAGGATGATCAGGTCGAACTCGCCGATCTTGTCGACGAAGAGTTCGCGGACGGGGAAGGCGATAAGGGCGAGTTCGTTGAGGGGGGTGCGGTCGTCCTTCTCGGGCGGGCGGAGAATGGTGAAGTGGACGAGGTCGACCGAGGGGTCGGCTTTCAGCAGGCGGCGCCAGGTTCTTTCGCCCTGATGCGGTTCACCGGAGATCAGCAGGACGCGCAGGCGGTCGCGGACGCCGTTGATTTCCACCACCGCGCGGTTGTTGAGCGGGGAGACCTCGCCGGCGAGTGGGCTGGCGGACATCTCGATAACCGTGGGGCCGGCGCGGGTGATGGGGATTTCGATGCGTTCCTCGGCGCCGATGGGGACACTTTCGGTGCGGAAGGGCTGGCCGTCGCGGCGGACGGTGAGGGTGGCGGGGCCGGTGTGGCCTGTGGTACCGAGGTCGTCGATGGCGACTTTGAGGGTGACGGATTTGCCGACGATGCCGTAGCCGGGGGCCTCGATGACGCGCAGGCGGCGGTCGGTTTCCTCGCCTTTGGCGGTGAGCAGGAGGTTGAGCGGGGCGCCGCCAGGCGCGGATTTGGGGACGTCGTGAAGCTGGCCGTCGGTGATCGCGATGGTGCCGGCGAGGCGCGATCTGGGGATGTCGGCAAGGGCGCGGTCGATCGCGGCGAAGAGCTGGGTGCCGGCGTTGCCGGATTCGGGGACGGTGATGGTGCGGAGATCGAGATCGGGGAGGTGGGCGGCCTGGGATTCCATCGACTGGCGGGCGGCGTCGGCGAGTTTCGCTCGGTCGCCAACCTGCATGGAGGCGGACTGGTCGACGACGAGGAGGCCGATGTCTTTCAGGGATTCGCGGGTTTCCTGGACAAGGCGGGGGCCAGTGAGCCAGAGGATGAGGACGGCGAAGGCGGCGAGGCGTAGCGCGGTGCCTTTGGCTTTGCGCCAGACGGCGAGGGCGGTGACGGCGAGGGCCAGGACAGCCAGGGCCGCGATCAGCCAGACCGGGAGAAGGGGGTCGAAGCGGAGGGCGGCGATGACCTGTTCGGGGTGCATCAGGGGGTGGTCCGGGTTTGGCCTTGCGAGGCGTCGTCGTCGTTACTGGTTGGGTTCGAGCTGGTGTGGGTTTTTTCTGGATTCCAACACAGAGGACGAACGAGGGCCTCGGAGGACACGGAGGTTTTATTCGGGAAGGGTCGGTCGGGCCTTTTCGCGAGTGGATTGGATTGATGCGGGGCTGGTGCGGCCGCGGTTTCGGTCTTTGGCAGGGGGGCTTGACTGAATGACGTCATTTCGGGGCGGATCATAGCGGGCGCGGCATGGCTTCGTGTGGTTTCGTGGTACCCGGCGTGCTTCGCGGTGAAAGCTTGCTTGTTCGATGTCGAGACGAACGACTTGCGGCGCATTACTGGCCGAGCCTTTGGAGGATGGCTGGGACATGGACCTGGTCGCCTTTGTAATTGCCGGTCAGGGCGTACATCACCAGGTTGACGCCGAAACGATAGGCCAGGACGCGCTGGTGCTGGCCGCCGGGGATGACGGCGAAGGGGTTGCTGCCGTCCGGGTTCATCGCCCAGGCGGCGGCCCAGTCGTTGCCGCCGATGATCACCGGGCTGACGCTGTCGTTGGTGCGGTCCTGGTCGCGCTGCACCCAGACCGTGTCTCCGGTGAAACGGCCGGGGAAGTCGGACAGCAGGTAGAAGGCGTGGGAGAGCACATGCTCGCCGGTCAGCGGGGCGAGCGGCGGGATGATCAGGCTGCGGGCGATGCGCTTGAGAGCGTCCTCGGTGCCGGGGGCGAAGCCGGCGCCGGAGCCGGAATCGCGGGTGTCGATGACGATGATGCCGCCGCGGCTCATGTAGTCGTTCAGCGCGGCGGCCTGGGGGGCGGTGAGGTCGGCGGTGTCGGCGGTGATCGGCCAGTAGAGCAGGGGATACAGGCTGAGGTCGGTCTGGCCGGGCTGAACGGCGTCGGGTTCGAAGAGCATCGCGGCGGTGCGGGCGTTGACGTATTCGGACAGGCCCTCGAGGCCGGAGCGGGCGATGCTGTCGACCTGGGAATCGCCGGAGACGATGTAGCCCAGGCGGGTGTCGATCGCCGGGTTCGGGCTGGCGGTCAGGGCGTGGGCGTGCGGGATGGTCAGCAGCAGAAGAAGGGCGGCGGTGGCGGAGACGCGGGCGCGCAGCAGGCCGCGCAAAGCGAGCGAGATCAGCATGTCCACACACAGCAGCAGGATGGCGAACGCGAGGACCGGCGGCCCGAGGGCGCGCTGGCGGGCGGAGCCGCCGACGGTTTCGATTGTGGCGCCGGCAATCGGCGCGGCGGATTCGGGGGCGGCGATGCTGTTGCCGAGGTTGAGCACCTGGCGGCCGCTTTCGGGGCCGTAGAGGCCGGGGGGATGCTTCGGCGACACCGGGGTGGAGGCGAATTTGTCCGCTTGCAGGCCGATCGCGGCGGGCGGGGGCTGCGACAGCAGGCCGAAGCCGTCGAGGGTTTCCGCGGGGGCGAGCGTGGCGGTGCCCTGGGCGCTGGAAACGCCGACTGAAAGCTCGACCAGGCGGCGCAGCATGTCCACGAACAGGCCGGACAGCGGCAGGTTGGACCAGTCGGCGTTGGCGGTGACGTGGAACAGGACGACGCGGCCGGCGCCGTCGGGCATTTCGGTGACCAGTGGCGTGCCGTCCTCCAGCGTGGCCCAGGTGCGGGCGGCGAGGTCGGCGCTGGGTTCGGCGAGGACCTGGCGGGAGACCTTGATGTCGTCGGCGGCGGTCAGGCCGGCGAAGGGGGATGTGGGTGGGAACGGGGCGAGGCCGGCCGGCTGGCTCCAGGACATCGCGCCGCCAAGCTGGCGGTCACCGGCGAGGAGGTGGACGGGCAGCAGGGTGTCGGTGTCGTTGGTGGCGGCCTCGGCGGTGCGCGGGCCGGCGAAGCGGATCAGCAGGCCGCCTTTGCGTACCCAGGACTCCAGGGCATCGCGTTCGGGACCGGCCTGGAGCGGGCGGTCGGCGAGGACGAGGACAGAGATGTCGCGCTTGAGCAGGGTGGCGGCGTCGCCCTCGCGCAGTTCGGTGAACGGATCGAGCGCGCGCTTGAGGAAGTAGATCGCGCCGGTAAACGGGGTGTCGGCGGTGGCGAGGTCGCCGGACAGCAGGCCGACCGGGCGGCGACGCCAGCGTTCGTCCAGCAGCACGATAGAGCCGGCGCCGGGCGGGCCATCCAGGACCAGGCGGGTGAGGCGGTTGCGCAGTTCGGGCGGCAGCGGGATGGGGGCGGAGCCGGCCGTGCTGTTTGCGGGGATAGTCAGGTCGGCCTTGGCGAGGGTGCGGCCGTCGCCGCTCTGGGCGAAGACGCTGGCGCTGGTGGCGGTGGGGCGGGGGACCTGGGCGAGATGGGCGACGAGGCGGTCGGCTTCGCTGGTGGGCGGGAGGAGCAGCGGGGCGGCTTCGGTGTCGCAGCAGATTTCGGTCAGCGTGCCGGCAGATTTGAGGGCGGCGGCGAAGGTGTCGAAGTCCGCGCCGTCGGTCAGGCCGTCGGGGATGTAGATGACGGAGGCGTCCGGGTGGTCGTGCCAGGCGATGAGGGCGGCGGTGGCGGCGGCGCGGTCGGACGGCCAGGGTTGCGGCTGCATGGCGGCAAGGTGGGCACGCAGGTCGGCGATGGGCATGGTGGCGGAGACGGCAATCGGCGCGCCGCTGCCGTCCTGCGCGGTGGCCATCAGCGCGGCGGAGCGGCCGGATCGTTCGGCTCGGTCGAGCAGGGCGCCGGCGGCTTCCTTGCGGCGGGCCCAGTCGTCGGCGGCGGCCCAGCCGTTGTCCATCACCAGCAGGACAGGGCCTTTGCCGGCGAGCGCGGTGCCGGCGTCGAGCACCGGGCGGGCGAGGGCAACGATGACCAGTCCGGCGGCGAGCAGGCGCAGGACGAGCAGCCACCAGGGGGTGCGGGCGGGGGTTTCCTCGGTGGCGTTGAGGCCGAGGAGGAAGCGGATGGCGGGGAACACTTCGGAGCGCGGGGCCGGTGGGGTGACGCGCAGCAGCCACCAGAGGAGGGGGAGCGCGAGGAGGAAGGTGAGGACCCAGGGCGTGACGAAGATCATGCCGTCGCGGGCCGGGGGTGTGGACTGTTGTTTTGCCGCTGCTGGCTGGGTGGTGCGGGTTTATTGATGCATGGTGCGGGTTTACAGAAAGGCTTCAGCGCCAAGCCGCCAAGCCGCCAAGGCGCCAGGATGGATGGGCGCTTTGTCGCGGCGATCGTCGGTGGCCTGGTAGTCCGGCCGGGAACAGCATGTTCATTAAAAACGAGCAACCGTCCGAGCCTGACGGAAAACCTTAGGTTCGGCTCGAAACACAGCATCTTCGTTGTTGGAGGTGAGGCACAAGCAATTGATATCCCGTGTATTCTCTCCGAACGGACACTGAGACGACGGGTTTGTAAGGTTTGATTGCCTTCCTGGCGTCTTGGCGTCTTGGCGGCTTGGCGCTGAATCTTGCGTTGTGCGGGCCGGGCCGGGGCGCGGGGGGCGGACGAGTGAACGCGTGGATGGCGGCGCGATGCGAGCGAGGGGACGGTGGCGTGGGTGGCGTGGGATTGCCGCGTCGCTGCGCGGATTGCAATGACATTTGATGCCGGGGCGGGACGGATCATCTGGCGGCGAGGGCCTGGTAGAGGGTGAGCAGGGCCATCTCGGGCGGGTGGTCGGTGCGGTGGACGCCGAAGCCGAAGCCGGCGGTACTGCAGATCGCGGCGAGGCCGTCCTGCTGCGCTTTCAGCCGTTCGGCATATGCGTCGCGGACCGATTCGACGCGCGGGATGAGAGCGTCGCCGTCATGCTCGAGGCCGCGGAAGCGGACGCGGCCGTGGTAGGGCAGGGCGGTCTCAGCGGGATCGAGGATCTGCAGCAGGTAGCCGGTGACGGGGACGGCGGCGAACCGGCCGATCAAGGCGCGGATCTCATCGAGCGGGGAGAGGAAGTCGCTGAACAGCACGACTGTGCCATGGCGCGGCAGGCGGATGGTGGGCGGCAGGCCGCTGTCCTCCTCGGCGGGGAAGGTGTCGAGGTCCGCCGCGAGGCGGTCGAGGCCGGAGCGACTGGTCACCGGGCGGGCATCCTGTTGCATCATCATGACTCTCTCGCCGCCACGTAGCAGCAGGGAGGCGAGAGAAAGCAACAGCAGATTTGCCCGATCGCGTTTTTCCACCGGGACGCGGCGGGAGCGCCAGCGCATCGAGGCGGAGGCATCGCGCCAGAGGCAGACGGTCTGCGCGGCCTCCCACTCGGTTTCGCGGATGAACCAGCCCTCGGGTGCGCCGCGGCCGGATTTGGCTGACTGGCGCCAGTCGATCCGCGCCAGCGCGTCGCCGGAGACGAAGCGGCGGAATTGCCAGAAACTGTCACCTTGGCCGACACGACGCCGGCCATGCACGCCCTGGGCCACCGTGGAGGCGACGCGGTCGGCGGCGATGAGGAGCGGGGGGAGGCGGGCGCCGAGGGCCTCGGCAGTCAGCGTGTCATGGGGCATTTAGCGGGGCCTTGGTATGGGCGTCACGGCTGCGTTTCAAGGTCGCGAACCCGATTGGCCAGCCGGCTGTGCCGCGCGTGCATGGCACGGATTTCGCCCAGTACCGCTCTCAGGGTGCGGTCCGTTCGCAATGCGATTGCGGTCAATACCGCGATGTCGTCGCGCAGGCTGCCGAGCGCCGTCAGAGCCTGGCGCTGCTGACGTGGGAGCGGTGTGACGTCGGTGAGGTCATTGGACATTTTTCACCGTGGTTTCCGGGCTTGCTGAGTACGGCGCCGGGGGGTCAACGATTAGCCGATCTTGCCGACCAGGCGGTCGATGACATCGGCGAGCACGATGCCGTCGGCGCGGGCGGAAAAACTGAGCGCCATGCGGTGGCGCAGCACCGGGCGGGCGAGGGCGGCGACGTCATCGGTGCTGGGGGCGAGTCGGCCGCCGAGCAGGGCACGGGCGCGGGTCGCGAGCATGAGGGCCTGGGCGGCGCGGGGGCCGGGGCCCCAGGCGACGTGGCGGCGGACGATGTCGTCGCCGGCGGTTTCCGGCCGGCAGCCGCGAACCAGAGCGAGGATGGCGTCCACCACTTTCTCCCCGACCGGGAGGCGGCGGACGAGGGCCTGGGCCATCGCCAGATCGTCGGCGCTCATGGCCTGGCCGGGCCTGGCGTCCTGGGCGCCGGTGGTGGCCAGCAGCATGGTGCGTTCGGCGCCGAGGTCGGGGTAGGAGACGTTGATTTCCAGCAGGAAGCGGTCGAGCTGGGCCTCGGGCAGGGGATAGGTGCCTTCCTGCTCGATCGGGTTCTGGGTGGCGAGAACGTGGAACGGGCGGGGCAGCGCGTGCTCGACGCCGCCGATGGCGACGCGCTGTTCCTGCATCGCCTGCAGCAGGGCGGACTGGGTGCGCGGGCTGGCGCGGTTGATCTCGTCGGCCATCAGCAACTGGCAGAACACCGGACCGGGGACGAAGCGGAAGGCGCGGCGGCCCTCGGTTTCATCCAGCACCTCACTGCCGACGATGTCGGCGGGCATCAGGTCGGGGGTGAACTGGATGCGCTTGGTGGCCATGCCGAGGACCACGCCAAGGGTCTCGACGAGCCGGGACTTGCCGAGGCCTGGGACGCCGACGAGCAGAACGTGACCGCCCGACAACAAAGTGATCAAGGTTTCATCGATCACCTCGTCCTGGCCGAAGATCACGCGGCCGATGGCGGCGCGGACCTGGGCGACCTGGGCGGTGAGCGCCTCGGCTGCCGCGAGGATCGCGTTCGGATCGGTGTTGATGGGTTGCGTCCAGTTCGAAGCCGCCTGTGGCGTGCCAGCCATACCGCCCGACATATGGGTCTTAGCCTCCGCGATTGCGTACGAGGCATCATATAGGCCCTTTCACCGGCGGGGGGATGCTCCCTATATCGCGTGCATGTAAGGAAGTTTTGCTTCCAGTGGAGACGGCCAGTGGGACCAGCCCCGTGACTGAGGGAGACGGATGCGTGAACCAGGCGGGCGTTCCTCTCGATCTGACCAGCGCGAAGCTGGTACCTTCTGCATCCGACGAAGTTCTTGCCGCGTGTTCGGAACGGGTGCGCCGGCCGCGGGCGGTTCGGGTGCCGGTGGAGTGCGGCGACCTGCCGTTCGTGATCAAGCGTGACGGGACGTGGCTGTACCGCGGCACGCCGATCAACCGCAAGGAACTGGTGTGCCTGTTCGCCAGCGTGCTGCGGCGGGAGGAAGACGGGAGCTGGTGGCTGCAGACGCCGGCGGAGCGCGGGCGGATCGAGGTCGAGGATGCGCCGTTCATCGCGGTGGAGCTGGACTGGACCGGGGACGGGCGGCAGCAGGTGCTGTCCTTTCGCACCAATATCGACGAGATCGTGACGGCGGGGCCTGAGCATCCGATCCGGGTGTCGCACGACCTGATCACCTGCGAGCCGACGCCGTATATCCTGGTGCGGCCGGGCGCGGCCGGGCATCTGGCGATCGAGGCTCGGATCAATCGCGCGACATACTATGAGCTCGTGGCGCTGGCGGTTCCCGAGTGGGTGGGCAACCGGCGGATGCTGGGCGTTTGGAGCGACGGAAAATTTTTTTCCCTGGGCGAGCTGCCGCCTGGCGAGGCGTGACTCCGGCCACGCTGCGGCTGCGGCTGGCTGACATCGCCGCCGTGGTCCGGGAGAGCGGTCCGATTTTAGGCGATGAGGTGCTGGCAGGTCTGGGCCGTCCGGCGGTGCCGGCGGCGGTGCTGGTGCCGGTGGTGATGGGCGAGGCGCCGTCGGTACTGCTGACCAAGCGGACCTCCCATCTGGCGAAACATGCCGGGCAGATCAGTTTTCCGGGTGGACGGATCGATCCGGAGGACAGCGGGCCGGAGGCGGCGGCACTGCGCGAGGCGTTTGAGGAAATCGGTCTGGAGCCTGGGTCGGTCGAGGTGCTGGGGCGGCTGACGGATCACGTCACCGGGACGGGATACCGGATCACGCCGGTGTTGGCGGTGGTGCCGCCGGGGCTTACCTATACTTTGTCACCGCACGAGGTGGAGGCGATCTTCGAGTTGCCGATGCGGGTGGTGCTGGACCCGGATGCGCCGCGGCGGCAGCGGCAGCATGTCGGCGGGGTGTGGCGGGAATACTGGGTCTGGCCGCACCCGGAGCATTTCATCTGGGGCGCGACGGCGGCGATCCTGGTGCAACTAGCGGAACGACTGCGGGAGGATGTTGTGTGATGAAGCGTTTGGTATGGCTGGCGGCGCTGGCGGCTGTGATTGCGGGTGTTGGGGTGGCGCAGGCGCAGACCGAAATCGACTCGATCAACACGAATTTCCGCTGGCTAGGGCCGGACGACAAGATCATCGTCGAGCGGTATGATGATCCGCGGGTGAATGGCGTATCGTGCTATCTGTCTCGGGCGGAGACGGGCGGGATCAAGGGCGGGCTGGGGTTCGCGGAGGATCCGAGCCGGTTCTCGATCGCGTGCCGGGCGACGGGGCCGATCACGATGCCGGCTTCGATGCCGAAGCGGGAGGTGATTGCGTTCACGGCGGCGTCGCTGTTCTTCAAGACGTTCCAGATCCACCGGGCGCTGGATCCGGAGAAGCACGTGCTGGTTTATACCTGCGTCAGCACGAAGCTGATCAACGGGTCGCCGTTCAACAGCATCAGCGTGGTGCCTACGGACGTGCGATAGGGATGTTCGGAAGTTCGTGGTCCGGTTGTGTGGCGACGGATTGCCCGGAGAATTCTGGCGGGAGGCGCGCGCCGGGCGTTGCGAAAGGGGTTTGTTGCGGGAGGCGTCGGAGTTTTGCTTCGTGCTTCGGCGGAGTGGCAGATCGTTTCTTGTAAACTTAATGCCGATACGATCGTGTATTGTTGATATTATTTCGGTCCGCCGGCGATGGCGAACGGATCGCCAATCGGCGGGGCGCCGCAGGTCAGCAGGCGCGGGAGGGTGGCCTGCAGCGGCGGTGACGGTTGCAATCGAGGTTGATGCAGAATCTCTCGTGGTCATCGCGGGCGTGGCGGCGGCGCGTCGAGCCCGACGCCGCGGAGGTGGCTGAACAGGTCCTGCAATCTGGCTCGGTCCGCGGCGGGCAGCGGCGGTTTCAGGATCGATTCGATGTTGCTGCGCAGGTGGCCGGCGTCGCCGGTGCCGAACAGCACGACATCGACGCCGGGCTCGTGGCGGACGTAGCGGTAGGCGGCGTCGGTCAGGCTGCTGGCGCCGTGTTCGTGCACGAGAAAACCGAGCGGCGTGTCGGTGGCGGCGAGGTCGGCGGGAAGCTGGCCGGCGGCGACGAGGTCCTTGACGGTGGCGGCGAGTTGGGCGGGCCGGGCGAAGATGCCGCGGACGGCGAACATCATCAGGGTGCCGATACGGTTGGCGATGGTGTGCGGGAACACCTGGGTGCGGGCGACCTGATGCATCAGGTGGAAGGCGACCATGGCGGTGTCCCACGGCGTGTCCTGCATGGCGCGGTTCAGCATGTGCTGTTCGGGGTCGTTCGGGGCGGTCTCGGTGATGCCGAGGAAGCGAAATTTCCCTTTTGCCTGTTCGTTCCGGAGGGCGGGGACGATTGCGTCGTGGACGTGATCGTAGGCGGCGGGCGGGACGGCGTGAAGCTGGAAGACGTCGATATGATCGAGGTTCAGGCGCTTGAGGGAGGCGTCGAGGCTGGCGATGACTTTCTCGGGCACGAAACCCTTGTCGCCTTGCTGGCGGGAGGCTTTGGTGCAGACGACGACGCTGTCTCTCGGCACGTTTTTGAGCGCGGTGCCGACGACGTCCTCGGTGCCGTAGGCCGCGGCGGTGTCGATCAGGTTGACGCCGTGGTCGATGGCCTGGCGGATGATGCCGACGGCGTGTTCGGGGGACTGTCCGGTGCCGAGGCCGAGGCGGGAGAAGCCGCCGCAGCCGAGACCCGCGACGCTGACTTTCAGGCCGGTACGGCCGAGCGTGGTGTATTGCATAGGTGTTTCCCGTGAGGCTGGCGGAGGCGCGGTAATCTTCACATGCGATGCGCGGTGTCGGCAAATGGATGCGGGCGGACGCGTTGGCGCGGTAGCGCCCCGGTGGGGGACGATGCGACGCGAGTCTGAATAATGGTTCACAGCCTTGCTGAAAACTGCTACAAATTACAACTTATGGTTGAGATTTGTATGCAGTGACGACCGTCACCATCACCCTGCCGGACTCCCTGACGGCGTTCGTAGAAGCGGAAGTCGCGGCGAAAGGCCTGCCCGACATCAGCGCGTACGTGACCAACCTGCTGCGCGAAGCGCAGGTTCGGACAGAGGCAGGACGGATCGAGGCGTTGCTGCTGGAGGGGCTGGCATCGCCGGCGCTGTCGATGGATGCAAAGTACCGCAAGGGGTTGCAGACGAGGGCGGAGCGTCTGTTCGGGCGGCTGCAAGATCGGGTCCGGCCATGAACCTGAGCATCCGGGCGGCGGCGGAGCAGGACATCATCGGGCAGGTCGGCTGTTTTGTGCAGCAAGGCACGACTCCGATGGCGCGGCGGTTTTATGCGGGCGTGCTCGATTCGATCGATGCGATGCTGGTGATGCCGGAGGCCGGAGCGCCGCTTATGGCGTGCCATCCGGCCCTGGGCGGGGTGCGGACGTGGCCGGTGCGCGGCTTCGATGCGTTCTCGGTGTTCTATCTGGTGCGGCCGGAGGCGCTGATGGTGGTGCGGGTGCTGCGGCGTTCGGAGATGGCCGCGGCCTGAGCGGTTTGGACAAGCTGTCGCAAAGCGGGTAGCCGGGGCGGGGCGCATGGTGGGACGGGTGGAGATTCAGGGGCACCGCGGGGCGCGCGGGCTGTTTGCGGAAAACACGCTGGAGGGATTTGTCGCGGCCGCCGGTCTCGGGGTCGACGCGTTCGAACTCGACGTCGGGATGACGGCCGACGGCGTGGTAGTGGTGGCGCATGATCCGGCGCTGAATCCCGATCTGACGCGGGATGCGTCGGGCGCCTGGCTCACCGGGCAGGGGCCGACGATCTGGTCGCTGACGTTCGCGGCGCTGGGCGGGTTCGATGTCGGGCGGGCGCGGCCGTGGTCGCGGACGGCGTTGCTGTTTTCGGAGCAGGCGGCGTTCGACGGGGCGCGGATTCCGACATTGGCGTCGGTGCTCGCGGCGCTGCCGGCGGCTCGGTTTACCATCGAGGTGAAGACCGATCCGGCGCATCCGGACTGGACGGCGCCGCCTTCGGTGCTGGCGGAGGCGGTGCTGGCGGTGATCGACGTGGCCGGGGCGGCGGACCGGGTGATGGTGGAGGCGTTCGACTGGCGGGTGCAGCGGCATATCCGGCGGGTGCGGCCGGCGATGCGGCTGGCCTGGCTGACACGGGCGGAGACGGTGCGGGATGCGGCGTTGTGGTGGGATGGCGTGGTGGCTGCGGGATCGGTGCCGCAGGCGGTGGCAGCGGAGGGCGGCGGGATTTGGGCGCCGGATTACCGCGACCTGACGCGGGCGGCGGTGGATGAGGCGCATGCGTTGGGGCTTGGGGTGCTGCCGTGGACGGTGAACCGGCCTGGGGTGATGCGGCGGCTGATCGGCTGGGGGGTGGATGGGTTGATTTCAGATCGGCCGGATTTGGGGTTGGGTTTGGTGGAAAGGTTGCGTGAGTGAGGCCGTGCGGACGCGGGAGCCCGGATGCGCCAAACGACGCGCCGGGCGATGATGGGCCTATTGGCACTGAAAACCGTTTGTTTGCCGTTTCAGGTCGGGTGGTGCGGCGGTGGGCTGCGGCGTCCATGCCGGTGGAGGAGTGGCTCAAGAGTTTCGTGGCTTTCTGCTGGTTGGGATTGGCGCATTCCCGGCCGGAGAATAGCCCCATGTGCGGAAGAAGGATTCGCCGCAGTCAGTCGTGAAGGGGATGCCGACGCTGTCGCCGGCTTTCACTTCGTTGCTGACTTTGACGGCCTCGCACAATCGTTCTGTATCCGAATATATCGCGGTGTTGCATGGAGGGGAAGACCAGAACCTCGGACGGCGCAGGCGGTAATTTTGATGATGGCACTGCGCGGATACTGGATTTCTGGATCGGGCGCTGTGTTGGAACCCATGTTGCCTTTGCCGTGCCATGCGCGTGCTTTCAAATCGACCCTCTCTGGACATGGGAGACGCATGTCCAGAGAGGGCGCAGCGTTCACGCCGACGCGACTGGGGCGGGTTTAGCGGCAGGGGTGCCAGAACCCGCATTCGCGATGTTCGTGGCCGGGTTCTTCCACGATGCAGGCGCTGGTGGTGAGGGCGACGCCGAGCAACACGAGCAGGGCGAACAGTGGGCGCATGATGATGTCCTTCCAAATGCAGCGGGCGCCGGGTATCGCCGCGGCGGGTCCAAAATGTGGCGGGGGCTTTGACGATTGCGGCATTTTACGCGCATTCTCGGGAATGTGTGGACGCTATGCGAGTTTCCTGCCGCCTGAGGTGATTGCGCGCCTGTTCGGCACGCGCAATCCGCTGCCGAACCTGAAGCCGACCTGGAACATGGCGCCGACGATGGATGCGCCGGTGGTGCGGCGGCATCCGGAGACGGGGGAGCGGCATCTGGACGCGCTGACCTGGGGGTTCGTGCCGGCGTTCACCAAGACGCTGAAGGAGGCGCGGCGGCCGGTGAATGCGCGGGCGGAGACTGTGGCGTCCTCGGGGATGTTCCGTTCGGCATTCGCCAAGCGGCGATGCATCGTGCCGGCGGCGGCATTTTATGAGTGGCAGGCGGGCCCGGCCGGGAAGACTCCGTATGCGATCGCACGGGTGGATGGCGATCCAATGGCATTTGCCGGGATCTGGGAGGGGTGGCGGTCGCCGGAGGGGGATATTCTGCGGACGTTCGCGATCGTTACGACGGCAGCGAATGCGCAGATGGCGGTGCTGCATGAGCGGATGCCGGTCATTCTGGAACCGGCGGACTGGCCGTTGTGGCTGGGTGAGGTGGAGGCCGATCCGGCGGGGCTGTTGCGGGCCTCGGCGGAGGGTGTGCTGCGGATGTGGCCGGTGGACAAGCGGGTCGGCAACGTGCGCAACGACGGGCCGGAGCTGTTGTTGGAAGCTAAGTTGCTGACGGTTTGAGGCTGGCGCAGCAACCCGGAAAAAGGCTTATGGAACCTGGGGTATGGCGGGCCGTTCCTGGCTGACCCTGTCCGGGAGCCGCTGCATGAGCAACGCCCATTTGGAGAGACTGAAGCGCGATCTGGATGTTATTGCGCCGCAGTCGGCGGCTAAGCCATCGTCCTCGCCGGGGTGGAAGGACGTCCTGGTGCGGTCCTGGGGTGAGGTGAGCGACCACAATATCTTCCTGGCCTCGGGCGGGGTGACCTATGCGATGCTGTTGGCGCTGTTTCCGGGGCTGGCGGCGTTCGTCTCGCTCTACGGGCTGCTGCTCGATCCAACGCAGGTCGAGCGGCAGGTGGATACGCTGTCGAACGTGCTGCCTCAGGAAAGCGTGCAGATGATCGCGGGCGAGCTGCACAGCCTGGTGACGGCGCCGCATGGGTCTTTGAGCCTCAGCGCGGTGGTGGGACTGCTGTTCGCGCTGTGGACTGCGTCGCGCGGCATGAGCGGGCTGATCAGCGGATTCAACATCGCTTATGACCAGAAGGAGACACGCAGTTTCTTCCGGTTCAACCTGCTCGCGATCGGGCTGACCATCGGGATGCTGCTGGGCGGGACGGTGATCATTGCGCTGGTCGGGGTGCTGCCGGCGGCGATCCAGTTTGTCGGGCTGGGCAGCGTAACGAAGTGGGTCGTGCTGGTGCTGGAATGGCCGCTGCTGATTGCGGTGGTGCTGACCGGGCTGGCGGTGCTGTATCGCTACGCGCCGAACCGGACTCAGCCGCGCTGGCGATGGGTGTCGCCGGGTTCGGCGGTGGCGACGGTGTTGTGGCTGGCGGGGTCGATCGGGTTCACGGTGTATGTTTCGTATTTCAACAGCTACGACAAGACGTATGGCTCACTTGGCGGCGTCGTCGTGATGATGACATGGCTGTACCTGTCGTCGTTTGTGGCGCTGTTGGGCGCGGTGATCGATGCGCAGTTGGAGCGGCAGACGGGCGGCGGATTCAACGTCGGGGCAGTCGATACCGATGGGTGAGCGGCGGGCTTTTGCGGCGGACACGGTGGGCGGGGTGACCTCGTAAGCGATTTTCCGGGCAGCTTGCATGACATTTGTCATTCCGTGTTGTGACGTCTTGATTGGCAGGGAATTACGCGAAGTCAACGGGTTGGCGCGGCTTTTGAAGACGATTGCAAGCAGTTTGCGGGCATTCGTCCGGTCGGTTCTGCCTCCGGGGGGAGTTGACGAAGCGGCGGTTCATCCAAACATGATGAAGATAGGTTCATCTTGGCCTCAGCGAACGATGGCGGAAACATGACAACGCGGCCGAAGCCTTGCCATTTGATTCTCGTGCACCCCGATCAGGCGGCGGCGGTGACCGACGCACTTTGGTCGCGGCTGCGACAGGAGGCTGAGGAGGCGTATGAACGCGAGCCGAAACTGGCGTCGCTGTTTTTCGATTCCATTCTCAATCAGCCGAGCTTCGAGGCGGCGGTGTTTCACCGGGTGGCGGCGCGGCTGAAGAACGATACGATTTCGCTGCCGCTGATCGTGCAGGCGTTCAGCAAGGCGGCGGAGGACGATGGCTGCCTGGTGGAGGCGGCGAAGGCGGATATCGCGGCGGTGCTGGATCGCGATCCGGCGTGCACGCGGCTGATCGAGCCGTTCCTGTATTTCAAGGGTTTCCATGCGATCCAGGCGCACCGGCTGAACCACTGGCTGTGGCATCACGGGGAGCGGGATTTCGCGCTGTATTTGCAAAGCCGCTCGTCCGAGGTGTTCCAGACTGATATCCACCCGGGGGCGCGGTTTGGCTGCGGGCTGTTCCTGGACCATGCGACGGGGCTGGTGGTGGGCGAGACGGCCGAGGTCGATGACAACGTGTCGATGCTGCACCACGTGACGCTGGGCGGCAGCGGCAAGCAGTCGGGGGACCGGCATCCGAAGATCCGGCGCGGCGTGGTGATCGGGGCTGGTGCGGCGATCCTGGGCAATATCGAGGTGGGTGAGCACGCGCGGGTGGCGGCCGGGTCGGTGGTGCTGAAGTCGGTGCCGGCGCATGCAACGGTGGCTGGGGTGCCGGCGAAGGTGGTGCGGATCGTGGAGACAGACGAGCCGTCACGGTCGATGGACCAGACGCTGAGCGATCTGGCGTATCAGGGGTTCAATTATACCATCTGAGGCCTGGGGCTGGCGGGCGGCGGGGTTGGGTGCGTCGGCGGTGCCGTGGTGGTTCGGCTAAGGCATTCCGGGCTGGCTCATTAGACGGTTCTGAAACGATTGTCTGGCCTCGCCCCATTCAGGCGGCGCGGACCCCGGCGACGAAGGTGTTGGCCTCGCCGGAGAGCTGATCGGCCTGGCTCGACAGGTCGGAGGCGGAGGTGAGGACGAGGCCGGCGGCGGTGCCGGTTTCGCTGGCCGCTTGGCTGACGCCGGAGATGCCGATGGTGACCTCCTGGGCGGCCTGAGCGGTCTGCTGGACGTTGCGGGCGATCTCGGAGGTGGCGGCGCCCTGTTGCTCGACGGCCGCGGCGATGGCGGTGGCGATGGTGCTGACCTCACCGATGGTGGCGGAGATGCCGCTGATGGCGTCCACTGCCTCCCGCGTTGCGGCCTGGATCTGGGTGATCTGGGCGCCGATTTCCTCGGTTGCCTTGCCGGTCTGGTTGGCGAGGCTTTTCACCTCCGACGCCACGACCGCGAAGCCTTTGCCGGCGTCGCCGGCGCGGGCGGCCTCGATCGTGGCGTTGAGTGCGAGCAGGTTGGTCTGGCTGGCGATGTTGGTGATCAGGCCGACGACGGCGCCGATCTTCTCGGCCCCCTCGGCCAGCGCGCGGACGATCGTATCGGTGCGTTTGGCGTCGTCCACTGCTTTGCCGGTGATTTTCGAGGATTGTGCGACCTGGCGGCTGATTTCGTGGATCGAGGCGGTGAGTTCCTCGCTGGCGGAGGCGACGCTGTGCAGGCCGGTGCTGGCCTGTTCGGCGGCGGCGGCGACGCCGGCAGCCTGCTGGTTGCTCTGGCCGGCAGTGGCGGTGAGTGTCCGTGCGGTGCCTTGCAGCGCGGTGGCGCTGGCGGAGAGGGTGCCGACGAGGCGGCCGATCTTGCTCTCGAAACCGTCGGCGAGGCTGCTGAGCGCGGCCTTCTGGACGGCGGCGGCGTCGCGCTTTTGCTGTTCCTGGGCCGCGCGCAACTGATCCGCTTCCTTCATGTGGTTGCGAAACACCTGGACCGTTGTGGCCATGTCACCGACCTCGTCACGCCGGTCGGCGCCCGGGATGTCGGCGGTGAGGTCGCCGGTGGCGAGGCGCGTCATCGCGCCCTTGAGGCGACCGAGGGAGACGCTGATGTCGCGGCTGATCAGCCAGGCGGCGAGCGAGGTGAGCAGCAGGATGGCACCGCCGACCAGCGCTACTTTCGGCAGCGAGGCGTTAAAGGCGGCCTCGAGGTCGTCGGTGTAGGCGCCGGCATAGAACACCATGGCCCAAGGCGCGAAGCGGGCGGCGGCGACGACTTTATCCAGCGGCTGGGTCTGGCCGGGTCTGGGATACATGTAGCTCGCCATGCCGTGGTCGGCGCCGCGCACGGCATCGAGAATCAGGGTGGAGATTGACTGGCCGGTGACCGGGTCCAGCGGGTTAACCTTGCCTTCCAGCGCCGGGTTGACGCCATGCATGAGGACGGTGCCGTCGTTGGCATCGATGATGGAGACGTAGCCGCTGCCGTTGTCGTAGCGAATGGCGCGGATGTCCCGGTGCAGCAGGTCGAGCGCCTGCTCGCGGGTGATCTCCTGCGCGGTGACGCGGGTGTTGAGGGCGGCGGCGATGGTGACGGCGGAATCGACCGTGGCGCGCAGTTTTTCCACGCGATCGTCGATCATCCGCTGGTGCAGGATGACGGCGCCGGTGAGGGCGATGGCGATCATGGCGGCAGCCGAGAGCGCCAGCAGCAGGGTCATTTTGGTGCCAAGGCGGAGGTTGCTGAGCGGGTTCACGGGACAGGCTCCATTACGCTATGCCGGCACTGATAAACGGATGTGGTTAACAAAGGATAAATCCGGTGCGGCGGATCGGGTCAGGCCGCCAGCCGATTTGACAGGGCTCCGATGGCGCGGGATGAAGTGCAACTCCGACATGTGTCACTACGCCGCCGGCGCGACCTGATGAGGCCTGATGGATATTGAGCCGGCGGATGTGCCAATCCCGCACAGTTCGCACTGGGGTGCATTTTCGGTGCTGCGGCGGGCGGGGGGCATCGAGATCGTGCCGCACCCGAACGATCCAGATCCGGCGGCGCTGCTGGGGAATATTCCGGCCTCGCTGAGCCATCGCGCGCGGATTGCCATGCCGATGGTGCGCAAGGGCTGGCTGGAGGACGGGCCGGGGCCGGACCGGCGGCGCGGGCGGGAGGATTTTGTTGCGGTGCCGTGGCCGGAGGCGCTGGACCTGGCGGCACGGGAACTGCGGCGGGTATATGGCGCGCATGGCGGGCGGGCGGTGTTCGGCGGATCGTATGGCTGGGCGAGTGCCGGGCGGTTCCACCATGCACAGAGCCAGGTTCATCGCTTTCTCAATGTGCTGGGCGGCTATGTCAGGTCGGTGAACACGTACAGTTCGGCCGCGGCGGCGGTGATCCTGCCGTATGTTATCGGGTCGCAGGAATCGGCCGGGCGGGAAAACGTCAGTTGGGACGAACTGGCGACGATGACCGAGGTGGTGCTGGCGTTCGGCGGGCTGCCGCTGAAGAACACCAGCGTGAGCAGCGGCGGGACGAGCCAGCATATTGCCCGCGATTGCCTGAGTGCGGCGCATCGCCGGGGCGCTGAATTCCATCTGATCAGTCCGTTGCGAGACGATCTTCCGGGTTCGATCGAGGCTGAATGGCATCCCGTCCGGCCCGGCACCGATGTGCCGCTGATGCTGGGGATCGCGCATACCCTGATGACGGAGGGGCTGCACGACAGGGTGTTCCTCGACCGGTGCTGCGTCGGGTACCCGGAGTTCGAGGCCTATCTGGCGGGGCGGTCGGACGGGCAGGCGAAAGATGCGGACTGGGCCTCGGCGATCTGCGACTTGCCGGCGGATGCGATCCGGCGGATGGCGCGGCGCGCGGCGGGGAAGCGCACGCTGGTGACCTGCGCGCAGTCGCTGCAACGGGCGGAGCATGGCGAGCAGCCGGTGTGGATGGGCGTGGTGCTGGCCGCCATGCTGGGGCAGATCGGGCTGCCGGGCGGCGGGTTCGTGTATGCGATGGGGTCGCTGGCGAATATCGGCAAGCCGTCGCTGGCGGTGCCGTTGCCGACTCTGCCGCAGGGGCGCAACGCGGTGGCCGACCTGATCCCGGTGGCTCGGGTTGCCGACATGCTGCTGAATCCCGGGCAGGAGTACGATTTCAACGGGCGGCGGCTGGTCTATCCCGATATCCGGCTGGTGTACTGGGCCGGGGGCAATCCGTTCCATCACCACCAGGACCTGAACCGGCTGCGCGAGGCGTTTTCGCGTCCCGATACGGTGATCTTGCATGATTCGGTGTGGACGGCGTCGGCGCGGCACGCGGATATCGTGTTTCCGGCGACGGTGACGCTGGAGCGGACGGATATCGGCGCGTCCGGCAACGATCCCCTGCTGGTGGCGATGCATCAAGTGGCGCCGCCGTTCGGGCAGGCTCGGGATGACTATGCCATTTTTTCCGAACTGGCGGTCCGGCTTGGGCTGGCGACGGCGTTCACCGAGGGGCTGTCAGCGCAGAGGTGGCTGCGACGGCTGTATGAGCCGACGCGGGCGGCGCTGGTCCGGTTGCGGGGCGAGGCGCCGGATTTCGATGCGTTCTGGGCGGCGGGCGAGGTGGTGCTGCCGACGCTGCCATGGGATGGCGGCGTGGTGCGGGCGTTCCGCGATGATCCGGCGGGGTTTCCGCTGCCGACACCGAGCGGGAAGGTGGAGATTGGGTCGGGGACGATTGGGGGGTTCGGGTATGACGATTGCCGTGGACATCCGTCGTGGATGGCGCCGGTGGAGGGCGTGGGCAGCGCGCTGATGCGGGATTATCCGCTGCACCTGGTGGCGAACCAGCCGGCCACCCGGCTGCACAGCCAGTTGGATTTCGGCGCGACCAGCGTGGCGTCCAAGGTGGCCGGCCGGGAGCCGATGCGGATGCACCCGGCGGACGCGGCGGCGCGCGGGATCGGCGCGGGCGACGTGGTGCGGGTGTTCAACCATCGCGGCGCGTGCCTGGCGGGAGTCGTGCTGAGCGAGGCGGTGCGGCCGGGGGTGGTGCAACTGGCGACCGGCGCCTGGTATGATCCGGAGGACCGGGCGGCGGAGCGGCCGTTATGCGTGCACGGTAATCCGAATGTGCTGACGCGCGATGCGGGCACATCGAAACTGGCGCAGGCCTGCACCGGGCAGTTGACCATCGTGCAGGTGGAGCGGTTCGTGGGCGTGCCGCCACCGGTGCGGGCGTTCGATCCGCCGGCGGGGTGACGGCGGCGGTTACATGGGTGGGACGAGGCCGTGTCTGCCGACGCCGATGCGGGTGGCGGTCAGCGTCTGGTCGGGACCCTGGGCAACGAAGACGATGACGTGGCTTCCCTTGGTGACCGCGGCGAGCGTGGCGGGGGCATAGGTGATCACCGGCGCCTTGGGCGGCACGAAAACGGTCTGCTCGCCGCCTTTGTAGGTCAGGGTCAGGGTGCGGCCTTTCGACACTTTCAGGTCGCCGACGGTGCCGTTGGTCATGGAACTGTCGGGGCCGAGATCCCAGGGGCGATGGCCCTCGCCGATCCCGCGCATTGATTCAGGAAACACCTGGATTTCGAGCGCCTTCAGAGTGCCGTCGGGCTGGGCGACGGCGGCGGTGCCGATGAAGGCGCCGGGCTTGATGGCGCTGACGGCGATGGGCTGGATCCAGGTCACGGCGGCGTTTTCGGCGATCTTGAGGGGGACTTTGTCGCCAGCTTTGGTGGTAACGGTGAAGTCATGGGCGGAGACGGCGGAGACAATACCGCGGACGCGGGTGGGGGCGGCGGCGAGCGCCGGCGTCGCTTGCGGCGGGGTGGCGGCTGCGGGCGGGGTTTGGGCGAAGGCGGCGGTGGTCAGGCTGAGACTGACGGTGACCGCAACCAGCAGGTGTCGAGCATAGGACATTCGGGCGTTTCCCTTCGAAGACTCATGCGCCAGCAACATGGGGGTCGTTAATACAGGTGACCGCGTTCGGGACATAGGGGTGCCGACCTCTGCATTGCCATGTTGCGGCTATTCGCAGACCGCGGAAAGAACCTGAAACCGGCAGGACAGAAGCCCCAACGGGTAGGCAATTACGGGCTATCAGCGCGCCAGCATCACGGGCTACAATTCATCTCTCGGACATGCCAGCGAGGTGGAGGGAACACACCATGGGTGGCCCAATCCCGGAACTTGATGTATCGGACCTGGATCGTTCGCTGGCGTTTTATGTTGGCGTTGTCGGCTTCGCGGTGATGTTCGATCGCCTTGAGGAGCGTTTTGCCTTCCTCACCCTAGAGGGCGTGCACCTGATGATCGAGGAAGCGGCCGGGCCGGGACGGCGGTTCCGGACGGCAGCGCTTGAGCATCCGTATGGCCGGGGCGTGAACTTCATGATTGAAGTGGCCGACATTGACCAAGTGCACAGCCGCGTTAGGGCTGCGGGATCGACCATTGTGATTCCTCTGGAAGAGCGATGGTACCGGCTGCGCAAGGCGGTTTCCCGAAACGAGGTTGAGTACGGTCGTAAGCAGTTCGTTGTCGCCGATCCAGATGGTTACCTCCTGCGATTTTCAACCTCGCTCGGCCAAAGACAAGCTGAGCCATAAGTTTCCTTCCACGGTTCAACCCGGCGTGCGGGCCGCGGGCTTTCGGGAACCAGGCAGATTTGCATGTAACGGGCTTGGGCCGTACTTTACCGCCGGCGAGGCGGCCTCGTTGGGTGCCGATGTGAGGAGCGTTTGATGATTGTCATCACCACCGACCATGCCGCGCATGACCCGGACCGCTATACCTCGCCTGGGGACCTGCGACGGTACTGGGAGGTTCCGGCCAGAGCGGATGCGCTGCTGCGGGCGCTGCGGGCGGAGGGGCTGATGGTGCGGCCGGCGGGGGATCATGGTCTGGCGCCGATCGAGCGGGTGCACGATGCCGGCTACCTGACGTTCCTGGAGACGGCATTTGCGCGGTGGCGGGAATCGCCGGGGTCGGGGCCGATTCTGCGCGCTCAGGCGTTCGCGGTGCGGCAGACGGTACGGCGGCCGGAAGGGCTGGGCGGCCAGGCCGGGTGGTATCTGAGCAGTGCCAGCGCGCCGATCGTCGAGGCGACCTGGGAGGCGGCTGTGGGGTCGGCGCATGCAGCGATCGAGGCGGCGGATATCGTCGTTTCGGGCGGCAAGCTCGCTTATGCGCTGTGCCGGCCGCCCGGGCACCACGCCCATACCGATATGGCGGGCGGGTTCTGCTACCTGAACAATGCGGCGATCGCGGCGCAGCGGATGCTGGACCGCGGCGTCGGGCCGGTCGCGATCCTGGATTTCGACGTGCATCACGGCAACGGCACGCAGCAGATTTTCTATGAGCGGGACGACGTGCATTACGTCTCGGTGCACGGCGACCCGGCGTTGCTGTATCCGTGGTTCGCCGGCTACGCGGATGAGACCGGGACGGGGCGGGGGCTGTCCTGGAACCTGAATCTGCCGCTGCCGCCGGGGGCGGGGAATGTACCGTTTACCGCGGCTGTTGGGCAGGGGCTGGCCTCGATCCTGCGCAAGCGGCCGGCGGCGTTGATCGTTTCGGTGGGATTTGATGCGCAGGCTGGCGATCCGGCGGCGAATCTGGCGGTGAATGCAATGGGTTTCGAGGATGTGGGGCGGCAGATCGGGTCGCTGGGGCTACCGGCGGTGCTGGTTCAGGAGGGCGGCTATCTGGTCGAGCGGCTCGGCGCCAACCTGACCGCGTTCCTGACCGGGCTGGGGGTGGTCTGATGATCCGGCGACGCGGGTTCCTGGCAGCGGCGGGCGCATTGGCGGCGCCGCGGATCGGGCTGGGGGCGGAGGGTCGGGTGCTGCGGTTCATTCCGCAGAGCGACCTGGCGGTGCTCGATCCGATCTGGACGGCAGCGTATGTGACCCGCAACCACGCGATGATGGTGTTCGATACGCTGTACGGCACGGATGGGTCGTATGCCGTGACGCCGCAGATGGTTGCGGGGGAAACGGTTTCTGCGGACGGACTGACCTGGAACCTGACACTGCGCGACGGACTGTTATGGCATGACGGCGAGAAAGTGCTGGCGCGGGACTGTGTCGCCAGCATCAGGCGCTGGGGGGCGCGGGACAGCTTCGGGCAGACGGTGCTGACGGTGACGGATGAGTTGTCGGCGCCGGACGACAAGACCATCCGGTTTCGTCTGAAACGGGCGTTTCCGCTGCTGCTCTCGGCGCTGGGCAAGCCGGGTTCGAACATCTGCGCGATGATGCCGGAGCGGCTGGCGCTGACCGATCCGTTCAAGCAGGTGACCGAGATGGTCGGCAGCGGACCGTTCCGCTTCAAGCCGGATGAGCGGGTGGCCGGCGCCAAGGTGGTGTATGAGCGGAATGCCGCCTATGTGCCGCGGCCCGACGGGACCGCGAGCTTCACCGCCGGGCCGAAGCTCGTGCATGTGGACCGGGTGGAGTGGACGGTGATTCCGGACGCGAGCACGGCGGCCTCGGCGATGCAGGCCGGTGAGATGGACTGGTGGGAGGCACCGACCGCTGATCTGCTGCCGTTACTGCGACGTAATGCCGATCTGACGGTGCCGCCGCCCGATCCGCTCGGCTATCTGGGGACGCTGCGGATGAACCATGGGCAGCCGCCGTTCGACAATCCGGCGCTGCGGCGGGCGGTGATCAGGGCGGTCAGCCAGGAGGATTACATGGCGGCCGCGGCGGGGCCTCCGGGCAACTGGCGGGCGGGTGTCGGGGTGTTCTGTCCGGGGACGCCGATGGCGACGGATGCCGGGATGGACGTGCTGAACAGTCCGCGCGATTTGGATGCGGTGGCGAAGGCGGTGGTGGCGTCGGGCTATAAGGGCGAGCGGACGGTGCTGCTGGTGCCGTCGGACTTTCCGGCGCTGAAGGCGCTGGGCGATGTCGGGGCGGACATGCTGAAGCGGATCGGGATGAACGTCGATGCGCAGTATGCCGACTGGGGCAGCGTGCTGCAGCGGCTGGCGAAGCCCGATCCGGTGGAGCAGGGCGGCTGGAGCATTTTTCATACATACTGGTCGGGACTGGATCAGATCGATCCGGCGGTGCATGTGTCGATCCGCGGCAACGGTCGTGCGGCGTCGCGCGGCTGGCCGAACAGTCCGCGGCTGGAGGCGCTGCGCGACGAGTGGCTGTTCTCGACCGATCTGGCGGACCGGAAGCGGATCGCGGCGCTGATCCAGGAACAGGTTTTTATCGATGTGCCATATATTCCGCTCGGGCAGATCCTGCCGCCGACGGTGTATCGGCGGACGGTGACGGATGTGCTGCCGGGATATGCGCTGTTCTGGAACCTGCGGAAGGCCTAGGGTTCGCCGATGACAGATACCGCGCAGACCTATGCCGCGTTCGCGCTGGCGGGGCACATCCAGACCGGCGATGCCGCGCCGTGGTGGAAACAGGGGCGGCACCGGTTCGTGTTCGACGAGGTCGGCGGCCAGTATATCGTGCTGAGCTTTTACGGCAGCGGGCTGGACGCGATCGGTTCTGCCGCGCTGCGGACGCTGAATGACAACCGGCACTTCATCGATGCGGGCAAGGCGAGTTTCTTCTGCGTTTGCAAGGAGCCTCGGGACAAGACGGAGCTTGGACTGGATGAGACGTATCCGGCGTTGCGGTTCATGTGGGACGTCGAGGGTGTGGTGCATGCGGCGTACGGGGTCGCGGCGCGGATCTGGATCGTGCTGGATCCGATGCTGCGGGTGATCGAGGCGATTCCGTTCCGGCCGGACGGCAGCGACCGCGCGCAGGTGATGGATTTGCTTGAGCGGTTGCCGCCGCCGTCGCTGTATGTCGGGTTCGAGGCGCCGGTGCCGGTGGTGGTGTTGCCGCACGTGTTCGAACCGGCGTTCTGCCGGCACCTGATCGACTGTTTCGAAGCACATGGCGGGCGCGAGAGCGGGTTCATGCAGGAGGTCGGCGGCAAGGCTGTGGAGACCTACGATGCCGGGTGGAAGCGGCGGCGGGATTTTCATGTCAGCGACGAGGCTCTGATCGAACTGATCAAGGCGCGGTTGGGGCGCCGGGTCGGGGTAATGTTGCAGAAGACGTTCCACTTCACGCTGTCGCGGATCGAACGGCAGTTGATCGCCTGCTATGCGGCGGAGGATGGCGGCCATTTCGGGCCGCACCGCGACGATACGGTTAAGGCGACGGAGCATCGGCGGTTCGCGGTGTCGATCAACCTGAATGATGACTTCGAGGGGGGCGAGCTGAGTTTCCCGGAGTTCGGTCCGCGGACGTTCAAAGCGCCCGCGGGAACGGCGGTGGTGTTCTCCTCGTCGATGCTGCACCGGGTGGGGCGGGTGACGCGGGGGCGGCGGTATGTATTTCTGCCGTTCCTGCATGATGAGGCGGCGGAGAAGGTTCGCCTGGCGAACCTGCAGTTCCTGGCGGCGCCGGTGTGATACCGGTGGCGTGGCACAGCGTTGGGTTGTATTTGATACTGTTGCTCGCGTTTGCGGCGAATACTTGATGGTGGGTGACGCGGTTTCTGGATAAATCGTCTTGGGCGAAACGAGAATGCTTCCGCTTGGACTTCGACCGGCCTAAACTGTGGACCGAGCCGTTCGATGCTCTTTGCGAGGATAGTATGATATCAGCGGGCGAAAGCAGCGCTCTGCCGTTCGTGTCGGTCGTGATACCCCATTTCAACGATCTCGAGCGGTTGCGTCTGTGCTACGACCGGCTGCTGGGGCAATCCTGGCCGCGCGAGCGGTTCGAGATCGTTGTCGCCGACAACAATTCGAAGTGCGGGTTGGATGCGGTGCAGGCGGCGGCGCCGGAGGCGGTTGTCGTGCCGGCTCCGGTGCAGGGGGCGGGACCGGCGCGCAATGCCGGCGTCTCGGCCAGCCGGGGCGAGGTGATCGCGTTCATCGACAGCGACTGCGTGCCGGAACGGGACTGGATCGCGGGCGGTGTTGCGGCGCTGGCGCGGTTCGACTTCGTAGGCGGGCGGGTGTTCACCTTCGCGCAGGATCCTGAACGGCCCAATCCGATCGAAGCGTATGAGACGGTGTTCAACTTCAACTTCCGCCGTTACATCGAAACGGTGGGATTTACCGGAACGGGGAACATGTTCGTGCCGCGCTCGGTGTTCGACCTTGTGGGCGGCTTCCGCGCGGTGGTTGCGGAGGACATGGAATGGTCCTTCAGAGCGCGTGGCCTGGGGTATCGGCTGGGCTATGCGGAGCAGGCGGTGGTCGGCCATCCGGCGCGGCGCAGTTGGGCCGAACTGGAGCGGCGCTGGGCTCGGATGTTGCAGGAGGACTATGCGCTGATCCAGGAGCAGCGCTTCGGCCGGCTGCGGTTTGCGCTGAAGGCGCTGGCGATGCCGGCCTCGGTGCTGCCGCATGCGGCGAAGGTGGTGGTGTCGCGGGAGGTTTCAGGTGTCGTGGCCAAGCTGGGCGCCATTGCGGTGCTGGCGCGGCTGCGGATCTGGCGGGCGGGGCGGATGCTGCGGCTGGCGGCGGCGGTGACACCGGTGCTGGGTCGTCCGACGGAATCACATTCGGGTTAGTATGGGACGAGGTGGGCGGTGCGTTGCGCGCTTGTGGCGCGTCGCGCTGATGGTGCCGGCACAGAAGGGCTGGGTTCCGGCATCATCCAGTGTTGCAGGTCGCGACCGAGCAGGGTGCTGAGCAGCGCGACGTCGGGGGCAAAGTATTGCCGCAGCATGTCTGTTGTATCGGATGAGAGCGGCTGACGGGGCGATTCGACGATATTCACGCTGGATACGCGGTCCCACACGCCGAGGTGTAGGTTGATGCCCAGCCGGCTTTTGATCTGACTGATGACGAACAGCGTTTTGGTAAGGGTGGGCCAGCGGAGGGTCCGGGCGCGGTTGTGGACTCGGAAGCTTGCCCGGCCGTCGTCCTCGACACCGAGGAAGCGCAGGGTTCGCAAATATTCCCGTCGCGGGTCTGCCGCCATGTCGTCGAGCAAAATCGTCAGGATACGGTCGGCGGGAACGCTGGCGTGCAGGCGTTGGAGTTGGGCGCCGAGTGAACAGACCTCACCATACAGTAGCCGGCGGCGCGCCCAGGTGAGCGGCGGCAGATGCCGGCCCTGTCGCCGGTCCTCCTGAAGGTCCCAGGCGGTGTGGAAATCGTCGACGTTTTCATGCCCCGAGAGCAGCATTTCGGCATGCAGGGCCGGCGCCATTTCGACGGGATTGCGCAGCATGACAATGAAACGTGACTGCGGTTGATACTTCAGTATGTTGGTGACGGCGACTGCGGAGGAAAGATACCAGACGGAGGCTTCGCCGATTGCTTGGTGATGCTCAGAAGCCGCTGCGAACAGGCTTTCATAGGCTTCCCAGGTGGTGACCGCTTGCTTGTCGTCGGTGTTGAAGAAATGCGGTTCCTTGACTTTTGGCAAGAAGATGTGCGGATGACTACCAAGCCACGCGGCCATTGAGGTTGTGCCGCATTTCGGTGCACCTAGAATGAAAAAGTTGGCTACGTACATATGGATTTCATATAGTGTGGACGAGATTTGCCATCGCGGTGCCCTCAGGAACGCGTAGATATCTCGGCTGATTATTTGGCTTGGCGCAGATGGCGGGTCAAGTAAACAACGGTAACACTCGACCGTCAGCAATTTGTTTAGTGGGACGGGCCAAACTGGTTTCGGATGTCGGCACCGATCTGCTTGAGGGCTGTCGTTGCATACGGAACGACACGGCTGAGGGCGTAGAACAGGTGGACCATACCCGGATGACAGGTGTAGTTCACCGCGACGCCAGAGTCGGTCAGCCGGTCGGCGTAGCGTTTGCCTTCATCGCGTAACGGGTCGAACTCTGCGGTGTGGATGAAGGCCGGCGGCAGGTTGCTTATGTCGTCGGCGCGCAATGGCGAAATGCGCGGATCGGCGGGCGAGACGCCGGATGGCAGATACAGGCTCAGGTCATGGCCCAGCATCGCCGGATTGAGCAGGCGATTGGGGGCGGCGGTGCGGCGGGACCCGGTTTCGGTTGCATAGTCCATAATTGGGCAAATCAGCAGTTGCCAGGCGAGATTTTTTTCAACGGACTCGCGGCGCATCTGGCAGACGATGGCGGCGAGGGTGGCGCCGGCTGAATCGCCGCCGATGCCGATCCGGGTCGGATCGATGTGCAGGGCGGCGGCGTTGTCGAAGGCCCAGTCCGTGGCGGCGACGCCGTCGGTGACCGCTGCGGGAAACTTTTGTTCGGGTGCAAGGCGGTAGTCCACGGCGATCAGCCGGCAGACAGTTTCGTTGGCAAGGACACGACAGAGCGGGTCGTGGGTATCGAGGCTGCCGGCGACCAGCCCGCCGCCGTGGAAGTAGATCAGGCCGGGCAGCTTGCCGGCGGGTGGATCGAGGGGCGTATAGACTCGGATCGGGATCGGGCCGTTCGGACCATGGATCGTGCTATCGGCGACGCCGGCGACCGGGGCGGGGTCATCGGCGAACTGCATCAGGTCGCGGAACCCGTCACGCCGCTGGGCGGTGGTCAGGCGCGACGGGTCGGGCGGCGTGGTGGCTTCCAGGATGCGCAGGAAACGCTGGACGCGCGGGTCAAGCGGCATGGCGCGGTGATGCCGGACGGCGGTTTGCGGCCGAGGCTGGTTCGATCAGAACATTTCCGCCTGATGCGTATCGGCCCAGGCGGTGCGCAGGCCCATGGCGGCGCGCAGCGAGTCCGGCCAGTCGTTGATGTCGGGGCCGTGCTTCCAGAACAGGGCGACGGCGAGGCGGTCGATACCGAAGGCGGCGCAACCGGTATGTGCGGTCGCGCCATAGCCGTCTTTAATGCCCCAGACGGTGCCGAAATGTTCGCGGTGATAGTTGAAGCTCATGCAGGCGGTCGGCTGTTCGGGCGAGTACAGCGGCACCTGCAACTCGAACTTCAGGGCCTGCTGGCGCTGGCTGATGCCGACCATCTGGCCGGCGCGTCCGAAGAACGGATCGTTGGCCAGTTCGATGGTGTAGTCGAGCTGGAGCTGGTCGGCGAGTTCCTGGCCGCGTTTCAGCCAGTTTTCACGGAATGTAGCGACTTCCTCGGCGGAGCCGATGCAGACATATTCACGCATCCGGAACGATTGCAGGCGATCCAGCTTGAGCGAGGGTTCGCGGCGAAAGCAGTCGCAGGCGACGTCGAAGCGCAGGCCGCCGACCGGCAGCGGGCCGCGGGCGGCGACCATCGGGTAGACCGGATAACAGGCCGCTGGCGTCAGGACCATCTCGGCGGGGGCGAGCGAGGTTGTCCAGTCGCCGCCTTCCTCGTAACGATCCGCGGCGGAGCGGATGTCCCGTTCGCTGCCGTGCAACGCGCAGACACAACCGAGCAGGTTGGGAAAGCTTTTGAGATAGCCGGATTTTTCGAGGACGTGACGGTTCATCACCGGGGGAAAGCGCACCACCTCGGTGCCCGGTTCGCGGTAGCGCGAGATCAGATAAAACAGCCCATCCACAACCTCCTCGTAGGTGCCGCTGCGGCCGTAGAGGCCGTCGACACCGGTGGGCAGCAG